>Ga0126374_10000247_pt1 | contig 12491 bp, 15 predicted proteins | sample PanSoiMetPlot_12_FD_89874 | JGI IMG/M metagenome (GOLD analysis project Ga0126374, IMG submission 89874) | Tropical forest soil microbial communities from Panama - MetaG Plot_12 | ecosystem: Environmental > Terrestrial > Soil > Tropical forest > Bulk soil | place: Panama | collected 2016-02-17
ACTTAAAGAAAATTCTTTCCCAGAAACCTTCGGCGTCTCTAAAAAAGTTTTACTTCGATTCCATCGTCCATTCTGCCACGGCATTGCAGTACCTGATCCAAGTTGTCGGCGCAGACCGTGTAGTTATTGGCACAGACTACCCGATGGGCATGGGCGATTTCGAACCAATCCGCAAGATCGAGCTATTGAGCCTTACAGATGAAGAGCGGAGCCAAGTCTTTGGCGCCAATGCTGCCAGAGCCTTGAATCTTTAAAGCCAAAAGCATAAGAGAGCTATTCGTCAACGAAACTGCGCCGCCAACTTCGGGCCCGGCAATAGATGAGGAGACCTCTATGAAAGTGTTGATCGTCCCCTTATTGGCGATTTTTATCGGAGCCTGTGCCAGCATGCAGGCTGGACGCCCCGAAGTCTCGATCCTGGTCGATCTCGATCCTGCGAGCACTGACCGAACTGTGATCGTCGAGAGCATCACCGCTGATCGAGAGGGTAGGCTCTATCTGCCCGATCGGGTGTCCGGCAACATTCTACTGGTGGACCCTCGATCTCCAAAACCGGTGGCGGTAGGCCGCATCGAGGCACGGGAAATAAAGGGCAAGAAGGTCAATGCCGACGGTTCAGGCATCGCTTTCAATCAGCAAGGCGATCTTTTCGTAGCCACCGGTCCTTTCAGCGAAGTCCTGCGCGTCAGGGGAAACGATCTCAACGTACAAAAGCCCGGTACGGCTCAGACTTTTGCCACCGGCACAGAGGGGGCCAACGGAATCGTTTTCGATAAACAAGGAAATCTCTTCGTTTCCGGCGGTCGCAGCGGGATCGTTTATCGCGTGGGACCCGGTGGCGGAGTCGCACAGCCAGTAGTCAAAATCGAAACTTACACGCGCAAACTTCCCGATGGCAAAAGCGAGCAGCCTACCGTAGCGAACGGCTTGGAATTCGACGCCAAGGGCACTCTGTATGTAGCTGACACAGCGCGAGGAGCAATTTGGAAAGTCGAGATGCAGGCAGATGGTAAGAGCGGGAAACCAGCCTTGTGGGCGCAGAATCCGCTTCTCGAAGGTGCCGATGGTATCGCTTTCGACAATAGCGGCAAGCTGTGGGTAACCGCCAATGAGCGCAACGCCCTCGTTACGGTTACTCCGGAGGGCACCGTTCGGGAAGTAGCCAAAAACGGCAGCGCCGGTCCCCTCGAGTTTCCTTCTGCCATCGTCTTCGTGGGCAACACCGGCTACATCAGCAACTATGACATTCCCCGGCGAGACAACATGGATGCCAACGGCCAGACCGCAAGGGATGGGATTGGCGCCTCCATCGCCCAAATTACACCCTGAAACTGATGGCGGCGCTGCTTTCCGTCGAAGGTGTCGGCAAGGAATACTATGTTCGAGGGAAAACGGTTTTGGCCCTTGACTCCGTCAACCTTGCCGTGGCCGAGGGCGAGTTTGTGACGATCGTCGGTCCCTCGGGGTGCGGCAAATCGACCTTGTTAAACCTGATCGTGGGGCTCCTGCGCTCTAGTTTCGGCCGCATATCTTTTCGCGGTGCTCCCATCGACGGCATTTGCACGAAAATTGGCTACGTCACACAGAAAGACAACCTGCTACCCTGGCGCACCTTGATCGAAAACGTCGAGATCGCGTTGGAAATTCGCGCCGTGGAAAAAAGCCTGCGCCGAGATCGAGCGCGGGAAATGATCGAACGAGTGGGATTGAGTGGATTCGAGGATCACTATCCCCATGAGCTATCAGGCGGAATGCGACAGAGAGCTAACATCATCCGCACCTTGATCTACGACCCCGAATTGATTTTGATGGATGAGCCGTTCGGCCCGCTCGACGCTCAGACTCGGATCGTGCTCCAGGATCAGCTTCTCAAGCTTTGGTGGGCGTCGAAGAAAACCATCGTATTTATCACCCACGATTTGATCGAAGCCATCGCGCTGGCAGACCGCGTCGTCCTCATGACTTCCAGGCCGGGCAGAATTAAATCCATCGAGAACGTCACCATACCCAGACCAAGAGATGTATTTAAGATCCACGAAAGCGAACAGTTTCGCTCCGCCTACGAGAGGCTCTGGCAACAATTGCGCCCCGAAGTGCAACTATCACAAGCATAGAGAGGAGAAATTTGATATGAAGCGAATCCCGGCCTTTTTTTTGACCGCGTTTTTTTGTCTCGGCGGGTTTTCGTTGCTCGCTCACGCTCAAGCTCAGAGGAAAGTCAAAATGACCATTCCGGTTGTCGCCCACTCCATGACGCCGGTCTACGTCGCCCAGAGCAAAGGATTTTTTTCGGATGAAAAACTGGATCTCGACATTACGTCCACCGGCGGCGGTGGGCCGGATATCCGAGCCCTTATTGCGGGGGACGTGGAGTTTAGTTTCACCACCGGCGATAACGTGATCCTGGCCCAGCAAGAAGGAAAGAGACTGCTCATGGTCATGAGTGGGCTTAACAAAGTATTCATCAACTGGGCCATCCACAGAGAAGCGGCTAAGGCAAAGGGAATCAGCGAATCAACACCCTTAACCGACAAGCTCAAGGCTCTGAAGGGGCTCACGGTCGGCGTCACCAACCCGGGAGCTTTGACCGCGCACCTCGCCGCCTTTGTGATCCGCAAGGCCGGCTATAACCCGCAGCAAGACGTACAGATCATTCCCATCGGCGCCGGGCCAACCTGGCTCGCGGCTTTGGAAAACCGCAAAGTCGACGTCGCATTAACAGCTCCTCCAGTTCCGGAAACTGCAATCAGCCGAGGCTTCGCCATCATGCTCATTAACAATGCCAAAGGTGAAGACCCCTCGATCCCCGAATTCCTCATGGAAACTCTGGTCGCTCGCCCGGACACTGTCGCCAAAGAACCGGACCTGATTCGAAGAATGGTGCGAGCGTTGACGCGAGCGAATCAATGGGCACTTAAAAGCACTCCGGAACAAGTTGCGGATGCCCTGAAGCCGGCCCTGAGCGCAACGACTCCCGAGCTGCTCTTGTCAGGGGCCAAATCGGTTTTGCCGGCGCTAAGCCCTGACGGCCGCACCAGTGAACGCAGCGTGCAAATCACCCAAGACATCTTAGAGCAGGCGGGCATCTTGAAGAAACGCGTTGCCTATTCCGAGGTCGTCACCAACGAGTTCCTCGCCAAATGATCAGTCGCCGACGGCTCTTTCTCTACCGCCTGATCTTTGGGCTGGTGCTTTTGGCTCTTTGGGAGCTGAGCTCCGGGAGATGGATCGATCCCTTTTGGGTCTCGAGTCCGTCTCTCGTTTTTTCCTACCTCTACAAGGTTATCGCGGACGGTTCGATTTTCGCTCATCTCGCAATCACGCTCTATGAGACTTTCGCCGGTTTTTTGATCGGCGCCGTTTTCGGCATCGGCTTGGGTTTTGTGCTCGGCCAGCGGGAAACCTTGGCGCAGGTCCTCGATCCCTATGTGGTCGCCTTCAATGGCATACCGCGCATCGCCCTGGCGCCTCTGTTTATTATTTGGTTCGGCATCGGCCCAACTTCCAAAGTCATTCTCGTCGTGAGCGTGGTTTTTTTTCTGACCTTCTTCAACACTTTCGCCGGCGTTAAAGGCGTAGACTCGGAGCTTAAAAATATCTTGCGCATTATGGGAGCCACCGAACGGCAGATTCTCATGAAGGTTACCATTCCTGCGATCGTTCCGTGGATCACCACGGGTTTAAAAATCAGCGTTCCCTACGCCATCGTCGGTGCAGTCGTGGGAGAATTCATCGCTGCGAGCAAAGGACTGGGTTATCTCATCAACTACAATACGTCGCTCTTTTCCACCACCGGCGCCTTGGGCGGCATTCTGGTTCTTGCCCTCGTCGTCGTGGTGTGCAATGAAGCAATCAACCGCGCGGAATCTTATTTGCTTCGTTGGCGCCCCAGAGAAGAACGGAAAAGCGAGGGCGAGCTTTTCTGATATAGGTTTTCTCGACAAATCCACTCCACCGATCTGTCGGCAACTCCAAGTTTCACGAATTCGTACAACAAAAGTGTTCCTTTGCGGTCAGTTTTTGCCAAATTGGGGAAGCCAACGACTCGCAAAAGTAACCTTAAGGGTAATTCATAGACAAAATTGCCTGTTAAATTCCCGGCATAGACCTTGCTCGACTTTAGATCTCAATTGAGGTGTAAGCCATGAGAAACCCATTGAGAACGGTAGTGACTTTGCTGGCTTTTGTTGGTTTCAAACCGGCTTTCGCACAGGAAGATATGATCTATCAATGGGTCGACTACCGTGATGGCGAGGTTTCCGTTGCCTTCGATCAGGCTCCCGTAGCCGTGGCACTCAACGCCATTCAAGCCCGGACCGGCGTAAGAATCGTTCTTCCGGCTTCAGCGGAAAATAAAATCTTGAACCTGAAGCTTGACCGACTGCCCATCGAACCCGCGGTGCGTTCTCTCATTAGTTCGATTGGTTTCAACAACTTCGCTTTGATGTACGATGACACCGGTCGGCCCAGTCGCGCCGTGGTTGTCGGAGAGATGGAAGGTCAGGTGAAGCTCACGGCTCTGGGCGCTGCCGGCACGGAGAAGCGCGCTGTTCAAGCTCTAACCAAGGATGAGCGCGACCGGTTGCAGAAAGATATCGAACGTTGGAGCGAGCTCAAGAATGAAGATCGCGGCCGGATAGAGGATCGCTTGAAATCCCTTCCAGAATCTGAAGAGCGCGATCAGTTGGTCAAAGAATATGGCCGGCAAATCTTAGAAATAAAAAAGTGAACGGGCATGGACAGTTCATCACCAGTCTTTTTTCTTTCGTCGCCATCAGGCAGCGACACCACTTCAAGCGCCAGCCCTTAAGGCAGCCTTCAAACCATCTTTTTTCCTCCAAGAAGATTGGCTGCCCCATGATGCGTTCTGCATCTTCAGGCAACAAATAACGATCCGCAACTAAGGCTCGCGCCCAATGAGTAAGCTTGCCCAAAGAATCCGCATGATCCTTGTATCGCTCTTCAACTGAAGTCCAGGATCGCCTCTTCGTTTTCTCTCCTCTTCCGCCCTCGGGAACGGAATACGTCGACGGCATTCCCGCTTGACGCAATATTCCACGAATCTCGACGGCCGTTCTGCTAATTGGATCATCTTCTCTATCTTCGCTGAAGCCGCCATTCATTCACGAAGCTATTGACACACACACGAAGCTATTGACAGTTGTACTTCATCTATACTAAGACCCCACCACCTAGCCGCTTGCGTTGAGACTGGGTCCCGATCCGGTCGCGCCTTCGATTCAGTTTTACCTCAGCCCGGACTGGACACCCCAGCCGGGCCTTTTGGTTTCTGGAACTGATGCTGGAAGGAGGTGTCCGATGAATCAGATCCTTGCAGCTTTCCTTGCTATTCTTGTCTGCCAATCCTCGGCCCACGCCGCAGACAAGATCAGAATCGGAGTTCCGGAACTCAACGCCCAATTTGTTCCTCTCGCTTTAGCAGAAAAGAAAGGCTTTTTTCGAGAGGATGGACTTCAGGCAGAGGTCATTCGTATAAATCCGACGGTTGCACTCGCGGCATTGGTCAGCGGAGAACTTGATTACTGGACGGTGATTGGAAATTCGGTCGCGGCAGCGATGCAGGGAGTTCCACTTAGAGTCCTGGCCTGTTACGTACCTGGCTCCCCTAGCGCGCTCATCGCACGCCCTGAATTTAAATCTGTTCCGGAGCTTAGGGGTAAGGCAATTGGACTCAACACCTCCGGCGGCGCTCTCGAGTCCATTGGAAGGTTGATATTCAAACATTTTGGCCTCGATCCGGACAAGGAGATAAAGTTTCTTCCTTTGGGTACAAACGAACGTCGCTTTTCCGCTATGAAGCAGGGCTTAACCGCTGCGACTATGGGTTCTCCCCCGTTGGATTTTCTCGGTAAGAAGATGGGGTTTGTTGTGCTTGCGCGGGCTCACGAACTTTTCAGTTACCCAACTAGCGGTGTCGTAGCCAGCGTAAAAAAAATCAAAGAAAAGCCGGAGGAAGTTAAACGAGCGATCAAGGCAGGGATTAAGGCCACCCGCTATATTCGTCAGGATCGAGAGGGTACGATTCAGTTAATGATAGAGTGGAGCAAGACCGATAAAGAGATGGCGACAGCCGGCTATGAAAGCGTCTTGAAGCTTTTTAACGACGACGGAAGCGTGCCAGAAAAAGGACTGCTTCTGGTAATTGAAGAGCTAAAAAAACTTAGTAAGGTGGAGCGCGAAATTTCTCTGAGCGAGGTCGCGGATCTCTCGCTTCTCAAAGAGGTGCAAAAGGAGCTGGGGATTAAGGAGAAGTAGCCACGAGGCAATGTGAAGCAAGGTGATAGAGGAGGATCTTTAAATGAGTTTTTATGATCACCCGCAAACTTTGCTCGAGGATCGCATTCCTGGAAAGAGACGCGGTTGGCTCCTTTTCCGAATACTCTTTGTGGTCGCTTTGACAGTAGCCCTGTCAGGTTTCAGCACCGAGGTCTTTTCTCAACCCATCAAGGTCGGATACGCGGCTCTTTCCGGAACTCACGTCGCCGTCTGGATGGCAAAGGAGGGCGGGTATCTCTCAAAGTACGGCATAGAAACGGAACTCATTTATGTTCCTCAGATCACCGCCACTCAGGCGCTGATCGCGGGTGAAATTCAGCTGGCTCAAGTAACGGGGGTCTCTACTGCCGGGGCTATCCTAGCCGGGGCGGACGTGAGAATCATAGCCAGCTCGCTGAACCGGCTCGTCGGTTTTATTTACGCCCGTCCGGAAATTAAGACGGCAGAGCAGCTCAAAGGAAAGAAGCTAGGAATATCACGATTCGGCGCATTGAGTGAGGTAGGAGCTAACGTTTTTCTGGAGCGTTTCGGCTTAAAGCGGGGCACAGACGTGGCCCTAATCCAATTAGGTGGCCTTCCTGAGATTGTCACGGCGATGGAAAGAGGGGCGATCCAAGCCGGCTTTGCCTCTCCTCCCAATTCGAGCCGGGCTAAACGGCTCGGCATGAGAGAGCTTTTTGATATCGACGCGCTCGGCCTGGAAGTGCAGCAGACTTGTATCACGGTCACTTCCAAATATCTGCGCGAGCGCCGACCTCTCGTCAAGTCCTTTGTGCAGGCTTACGCCGAAGGTCTCCACCGCTTTCGAGTAGATCGCGAGTTTTCCATTCATGTGATTAGAAAGTATTTGAAGGTAAATGAAAAAGAATTATTGGACGACGCCTATGAATTTTTCTCACAGAGACTCGAAAAAGTTCCGTATCCGACACTCAAGGGCATAAAGTTTGTTTTGGATGACATGGCTGAAAGGCAGCCACAGGCAAGGAAAGCGGCGCCGGAGAGTTTTGTCGATCTTTCACTGCTTCAAGAAATCGACCAGAGTGGTTTTTTTAAACAACTTTGGAAAAATTAGCTGGGTGGAGGAAATGTTTATCCTTGCTTGAGGGCTTAATCAATTGAAGACTTTCACCGGTTGCTTTCGAAAACGGCGATCGACGAGCAGCCATTTTACGGACGGCTCGGAAAAGAGCACATAGGAAACGGAGGTAGATAATGGCAAGAATTCGGCACATTGCGATTGGCACGCGAGACCTGGAGGCGACGAAGCGGTTCTACATTGAGGGCCTCGGTTTGAAAGAGGTTGGCAAGGTCAACACTCCGACTTCTGAAGGCTTTTACCTAAGCGACGGGCACGTAAACCTGGCGATCCTGAAGTTCAAATACGACGATCCCGCCACGACAGAGGGCGCGCCAAGGTACACCGGCCTGCATCACTTCGGCGTCGAAGTCGAGAACATGGCAGAGGCAAGGGCGCGGATCGAAAAAGCGGGCGCTGTGCATCGCCCGTACCCGGGAACAGAAGAGATGGCCAAGCGCGGCAATGTCGAGGTCAAGTTCACCGGACCGGACGGCGTGACAGTCGACCTATCTGAGCACGGCTGGCTCGGAACCAAATAACTAGCCACGCGCAGCGATTTTCTGCCCGAGCAGTTCGTCATCGATGTCCGACTAAACGAAACACCGTCGAACCGCAAAGATCTCAACGGCCACGAAGTGGCGCGGCTCTTAACCCGCGCCGACCTCCGTTTTTGCTTCCGCTGTTGCCTATGGGTGAAAACTTGCTTTGGTTAGTCTTTATACGGAATCAGCGCGTCGCGCCCCGGGCGATAGTGGCGTGCCGACTCTACCGGGTCGCGATTGACAAGAAACCGGCGGAACATAGGATGATGAAGACTACGAACTTCATGCTCGACACGAAATAGGCCGCTCCCGCTTTCGGGGTCAATGACTTCTTTGAAACGAAATTGATGATTTTTAACATCCTCTGAAATCAGTCCGCGCTCTTTCAAGAAACCATAGGGCCGAGAAAAATTTGCTACATAGATTGCGACATGATGTCCATCATAAGAAAACAAAGATTCTTCGGTTTCGCGAAAAATTAGTGACTGACGGCGACCGATTTTAACTCGCGCTAGCGTTTCTTGCTTGCTGGATTCCACTGTCGACGGCGCGCCCAGCACTTGATTGTAAAAGCGGGAGATGCCTGCGGCCCGGCCTGGCTCAACCAAAAACTCCACATACGGAACCCCCAGTGCCATGTCACCAAATGTTGGACCGGCGGCGTAACAGTGGAAACGATTCCCCCACGGACAGGTAACGGCAATATGATCCAGCTTCATGGACCAAGAAAATTTCGTATCCGCCAGCCCCTTCTCTACGGATCTCAGTCTTTCCTTGAGCGCTTCAAGGTCCGGCATGACAATACCAATGTGTCCCTGGATCACCTGCGCCGGCCTTGTTGGAAGATGAAATTGCTGCTCACCGGCATTCGCCCACATATTACGCAAACCAATATTGAAGTAAGGATCGCGCGTTAACCCGAGGCCAACGATGTAGAAAAGTATAGCCAAAGACTGATCGGGAACCTGGAGATTGACATGCTCTAAAAGAACTATGTTGCCAACATCTTCATCAGAATGATCTGCCATGGCTGACCTCATTGTCTCGCTAGGGGCGAAAAGCATAGCCCAAAGTGTTGTTACTTTGCTCTTTGTTCTTCGCGCTTTGCGATCCGCAAATTAAAAAACATCAGCCTGTCACGTATTGATGTCGACCGAAATCGGGAAGTGATCCGAGGCATGTTTGTACCGTGTATAGATAGGTGTTCCGTCCGGCATTTTCGAGTGAATCTGTCCGCCGGTTACCCATTCACTAATCTGATTTTTCGAATACAGGATGTGATCGATCCACTCACGCTGGTAAGTGTCGTTGAAGATTGGGTCTTTGAAAGTGGTGGTGTAAATGGAAGAAAAGTCTACTTCTTCTTTGTCTTTTGCCGACAGCGTATCAAACAGGGCATTGCCCAGACATAACTGAGGTTTCCATATCATGCGCATCAATCGCTCGACGCCGCTACCAAAAAGTCGCTTCTCACAGGCATCGAGCCCAGGACCATCATTAATATCACCGCAGACGATTAAGGGGATCCTGCTTGTTGTCGAGTCGGTCAGAAAGGGATCTAAAAACTTCACTCGAATTTGCGTAGCCTGAGCGAGGATTTTCTTGCGATTGGCATCTGCCTTTTCCCACCACTTACTCCATTCATAGGCTTCAAAAATCCCTTTGCTCTTGAGGTGCAAGCCGAGAATGCGAAACGGTTTGCCCCCTTGGGGGAAGATTTCCGCGTATAGGGGTCGCCGATCGAACCTGTGCTGCTCTTTCAAGTCATCATTGTCGGTATCGACCATAAAGGGATCGAAGCGTTTATCGGCGTTTGTATCCAACGAGTCGTTACAATCGACCGGCGCCTCGAGCGATTCAAATCAGTTCCAGAAAACGCCTAACGCTGGTCACCGGCGCCGGGTAGCGCTCCATTTGTTGCCGTCGGCAGTGCCTTCCATGGAGTTACCGCTGACATGGCCCGTGTATTGGACGCCACCGGCGGTAAAACTGATCTGATCTCCGTTCAGCTTGCCGTTGACCTGCGTCGTATTGCTGCCAGACTTGAGCGCGCCGGTAATCATTTGGAAGGTTTGCTTGAGCGTCATCTCACCCTGCGGAAGCTGCCATGTACCCTCTACTTTCGCGGGGACGATCCAAAGATAGGCGGTGCACCAGCTTGTGCAGCCCTTGTCCGCCTCGATGGTTTCATCAGGCTTCCATTCTTCCATATCAAACGTGTTCGATACGATGCGCGTGCCGGGCTTTAGATCGAGAATCTTTGGGCGCAACTTAATATTAATCGACGGCAGCAGAAACATGGTAATCACCGTCGCCTGCGAGAAATCGCTTTCGAACAGATCGGCTTTCACGAAACTGGCTTTGTCGCTCACACCTTCTTTGGCGGCATTGCGCTTCGCCAATTCCACCATCTCTGGATTGTATTCGATCCCTAGCGCACGCGCGCCTCGTTTGGCTGCAGTAATCACCGTCCGACCATCACCGGAACCAAGATCAATTACATAATCCTTCGGGGTCACCTTGGCCATGTCGAGCATCTTGTCCACCAATAACTGCGGCGTCGGCACCCACACGACATCCTTACCCGCCTGGCCGACCTCTGGTTGATATTCCTTTTTAGCCGGCTGTGCCTGGACGAAAGCAGTCCCAAAGATCCAAAATAGACAGATCGCTGGCAGCGAATAACGAAAGAATCGCGATGTTTTCATGTTTGTTTTCTCCAAAAAATAAAAATTAACACCCGAAGTTACGCGAATGTTTTATTCTCAATACTCCAACCCAAGGAAAATTTCCAGTTGAACAATCGCCGGAATAATCTTTGTTCGCATTTAGAGACGACGATTACTGATTGTGGTCTGTCTCTTGCACTTATCTCATAGTACGACAAAAGTCCTACTTTTGAGACCGGCGGCTCTAAATAAGCATAGGAATTTTCTTCCATGATCGAGACCGATCTCAAACAGATCACTGTTGCTCTGACAGAGGGAGGCAATCACATATGATTGATTTTCAAAAGGCATTGCAAGATCCGGGTTTGGCCTTTAAAACGCCAGGAGAAATTCTTCAAAGCAAGGAGCTCTCGCGGGAGCAAAAGATCAAGCTCTTGCGTCAATGGGAATATGACGTCCGTGAGATACAGGTCGCCGAAGAAGAAAACATGGTCGGGCCGGAACCTATAACCTTATTGTCCATTCATGAAGCGCTGGGCTTCCTCGGCGTGTTTCGTGACACGGAACGCGCCGCGCCGACAAAGCAGGGTGGAGGAACATAGCACCGAATCGGCTTTTGATGTGTTCCATTCTTAGTCCAGAGCTCGCTGCTTTTCTGGATTTCACGAAGGAGATAACTGGCATATCTCTTGCCTGTTGGAACCTATGAGTCCACACGAGGAGCCATAAAGGAGAATTAAAATGGAAACCATCGAAAAACATATCAATGTCAATGAGCCGGTTCAAACCGTTTATAATCAATGGACACAATTTGAGGACTTCCCGAGGTTTATGGAAGGCATCCAAAAGGTGACGCAACTTGACGATACTCATCTACACTGGGTGGCTAACATCGGTGGGAAGAACGTCGAATGGGATGCCACAATTTCCGAGCAGATTCCCGACAAGCGAATCGTTTGGTACAGCGATAGAGGAGCCGTCCATGGTGGAATGGTTTCCTTCAACCCCGTGGGCCCGGAGATCACGCGAGTTGCTCTCCGAATTGACTATGAGCCCGAGGGTTTCGTTGAAGGAACCGGCGACAAGCTCGGTTTTGTATCTCGCCGTGTCGAAGGGGATCTCAAACGGTTCAAGGAATTTATCGAGGCACGCGGCACTGAAACCGGGGCTTGGCGCGGCGCTATTTGAACTGCGTGTTTTGTATCAAAAGAGAAACAGCTGTGAAGCCTTTAGTTCTATTTTTGAGACACACTGCCTTCGCAGCTCTAACCATGAGGGTGCTGAAATGATTCGCAAGTTAATGTCAGGTGAATACCGTCTTTACTCCAGGAAGCGAGATCCCAAGACTGGGAGACGTCGGAACCTGGGCACATTCAAAACCCGAGCCGCGGCTGAAAAGCACGAACGGAGAATCCAATTTTTCAAGCGGCATGGCTGAGCGTAAAAAAGCGTTGAGATAAAAATCGACCCGCGAGAATGAGAACCGTCGATTCTCAATTCAATTGAATTTCAAAGGATACTATGGCCGTATCCAAAGCGAAGCGTTGGTCCCAACGTGTGACCGAAACGAGCAATGCCCTCGATTTGGACAGGGGCGTGTTCACCCTTGGCAATCCGCGCAGTATCGCCCGCTCGCTTAAGCGCTCCGCCGATCGCAGCAAAAGGCGCAAAACGGACCCATTCCGTTCGGCGATGTCGATGCTTAATTTTTATATCAACCGCGCCGGGAAAAAACTTCCGCAAAATCAACGCGCCCGTTTGCAAGCGGCGAAGAACGAACTGCGCGCCCTCTATGGTAAGCCACGCCGCAGCGGGAAATAATTAGTTCCACACTTTTTCCGTCCCTGATTATTTCTTACTAGCTGCGCAGCGCGCACGAAAATGGTGCGCCACCTTGAGGGTCTC
>Ga0126374_10000248_pt1 | contig 12484 bp, 7 predicted proteins | sample PanSoiMetPlot_12_FD_89874 | JGI IMG/M metagenome (GOLD analysis project Ga0126374, IMG submission 89874) | Tropical forest soil microbial communities from Panama - MetaG Plot_12 | ecosystem: Environmental > Terrestrial > Soil > Tropical forest > Bulk soil | place: Panama | collected 2016-02-17
CCGGCGGCTGGTGCCCACGCCCAGTCCCTGGACGGCCTCTCTGAGCGCCACTCCGGAGACGGTGAGTATCCGGATCGCCGCGCCCGATCTCGCCGCCGAGCAAATCGCCGGGGCGTGGTTCTTTCCCATGCGCTGGGGAGTTATCGATCACGCAGCGCACCAGACTGTTGCCTTCGACCGGCGAGGGATCACGCTCCGTGCGGCACGTGGCCAGCTTCCCCAGGGCACGGCTAGCGACGTCGACGGCGTCCTCGTGATCCAGGAGCGGCTCGACCAGGGCCTGGTGACCCAGGCCTTCACCATCCGCGCAACGGTCGCCGGCGCGGCTACCGGAGGCAGCCTCACGCTTGCCGGCGCCATCGGGCTCGCCATCGCAGGCGGGCTCATCCTGAACCTGATGCCATGCGTGCTACCTGTGCTTTCCATAAAGGCGATTGCTCTCCTCACCCATGGGCAATCGAGTCCGTCGGTGGTTCGTCGACACGGCCTCGCCTACACGGTTGGGGTGCTCGCCTCGTTCGGTGTGCTGGCCGTGGTGCTGATCGGGCTCCGCGCCGGCGGAGCCGAGATCGGCTGGGGCTTCCAGCTCCAATCGCCGCTGGTCGTCACCGCTCTTGCCTATGTGCTCTTCGCCCTGGCGCTGAGCCTCTCCGGCCTGCTCGTGATCGGCGCCCGGCTCACCGGTGTGGGCCACGGCCTAGCCTCCCGACCTGGATATAGCGGCACGTTCTTCACCGGCGCCCTGGCCACCGTGGCCGCCACTCCCTGCACGGCCCCTTTCATGGGTGTGGCCCTGGGCTTCGCGATGACCCAGCCGCCGCTCGTCGCCCTGATCGTCTTCGAGGCGCTCGGGCTGGGGCTCGCCTTGCCGTTTCTCGCTCTGAGCCTGGCGCCCACGTGGCGCCGCTTCCTGCCGAAACCGGGGCGATGGATGGAGCGCCTCCGCCAAGTCCTCGCCCTGCCGCTCTATGGCTCCGTCGCCTGGCTCGTGTGGGTGGTGAGCCGGCAGACAGGTCCTGAAGGCGCGACGCTCGTCCTAGCGGGGCTCGCGCTGATCGCTCTGGCCGCCTGGCTCCATCACGGGACGCGCGCCGTATCGAGGCGCTGGCGCCGGGCGGCCGTGGCCCTCGCCCTCGGGTGCGTCGGCGCCGCCATCGCTTTGGGGCCGATGGCCGCGTCGAGCGCCTCTTCTGCCGCGGCCGCTCCTCCGCGCGGTGCGCGATGGGAACCCTTCACCCCCGAGCGGCTCGCGGAGCTGCGGGCACGCGGGACACCGGTGTTCATCAACGCGACCGCGGCTTGGTGCATCACCTGCCTCGTCAATGAGCGGGTGGCGCTCCATTCGCCTGCGGTCGCCGAGGCCTTCGCCCGCAAGGGTGTGGTGTACTTGAAAGCCGACTGGACGAGCAAGAGTCCCAAGATCGCTGCGCTGCTCGAGTCGTTCGGGCGCAGCGGCGTGCCGCTCTATGTCGTCTATGGTAAGAACGCGGGCGATCAGCAGGTGTTGCCGCAGGTCCTGAGCGAGCGCACGCTCATCGAAGCCGTGGACAGCCTCTGAGCGTGAGCTGTCGAACGAGATACCAAAGGAGATCATCCGATGCGCGAGACCATGAGCCGCCGTCACTTCCTCACCACCACGGGCATCTTCATCCTCGTCGGTCAGGCTGCCTCCACGGTGGGCCCGTCGCCGTCGTGGGGCGCCGCCGCCGCCAAGGTCGGCGAGCCCGCTCCCGATTTCACCGCGCCCTCGACCAAGGGCACGCCGGTGAGCCTGGACGCCTACAAGGGCAAGGTCGTGGTCCTCGAATGGACCAACCACGAGTGCCCCTATGTGCGGAAGCATTACGAGTCGGGCAACATGCAGGCGCTCCAACGCGAGGCGACGGGGCAGGGCGTGATCTGGCTCACCCTCATCTCCTCGGCCAAGGGTGAGCAGGGCTTCGTCAGCGCCGCGCAGGCCGACGAGCTGACGACGACGCGCAAGGCCGCGCCCACCGCCGTGCTCCTCGACGAGAAGGGTTCGGTGGGACATCTCTACGGCGCCACCAACACGCCACACATGTACGTGGTGGACAAGACGGGCATGCTCGTCTACGCGGGGGCCATCGATGATCGGCCGACCACGCGGCGGTCCGACGTGCAGGGCGCCAACAATTACGTGCGCGCGGCCCTCGACTCGGTGGCGACGGGCCAGCCGGTGAAGACGCCGGTGACCCGCGCCTACGGCTGCACGGTCAAGTACTCGTAGGGCATGGTGAGGCTCACGCGCCGCCGCCTGCTCCACGGACTGGCGGCTGGCGCCGCCGCGTCGGCGTTTCCCCCTCACGCGCGAGGGCAGGGGACGGCGCCCGCGCTCTCCGAGGTCAGCGACTCGATCCGCGCGGCCATGGCCGCGGCGGCGGTCACCTGGGTCAACGCGCTTCCTCCCAATGTGCAGCGGCGCGCCGTGTTCGGCATGGCCGACAAGGAGCGGCAGAACTGGCACTACGTGCCTCGTCGGCGCGAAGGCGTGCCCTTCAAGGAGATGCCTGCCTCCGCCCGCGCCGCGGCCCACGAGCTCATGAAGTCGAGCCTGAGCGGCATGGGCTACGGCAAGGCCGTGAACATCTTCCGCCTCGAGGAGGTGCTGCGCCGCCTCGAGACCTTCGGCCTGATGCGCGATCCCGACAACTACGCCTTCACCGTGTTCGGCACGCCCGGCCCGAGCGCGCCATGGGGCTGGCGGCTCGAGGGCCATCACCTCTCGCTCAACTTCACCCTGGTGCCCGGGAAGCCCGTGGCCATGACGCCAGCCTTCTTCGGGGCCAATCCCGCCGACGTGCCGTCGGGGCCGGAGCGCGGGCTGCGGGTGCTCGCCGCGGAGCAAGACTTGGCGCGCGCCCTCGTCCAAGGCCTGAGCGAGGGGCAGCGCGCGCGCACCGTCATCGCCGCGCAGTCGCTCGGTGACATCGTGAGCGGGCCGGGTCGCGCGGACAGCCTCGCGTCCCCGACCGGCCTCGCCCTTGCCGACATGTCCGGCGACCAGCGCGGGCATGCGGTCCGTCTCGTGGAGGAGTACGCGCGCAACATGCGCGCGGAGCTGGCCGAGCAGGAACTGTCACGCATGCGCGAGGCGGATCCGCTGCGGATCCGCTTCGCGTGGGCGGGGCCCATCGAGCCGGGCAAGGCGCACTACTATCGCCTGCACGGTCCCACTTTGCTCATCGAGTACGACAACAGCCAGAACGACGCCAACCACATTCACTCCGTGTGGCACGACCCGCGGCGCGATTTCGGGCTCGACCTCCTGAAGGCCCACTACGACCACGGTCACCGTCACACCTGATCGTCGGGGTGCCTGCCTAGCCTGGTCTATTCGCGAACGCCGCACGTGCAACCGGCCGGGTGGCGGCGGGGGGAGGGGTGCGCTCCGGCGGAGTGGGACCCCCTCGTCCTGTGCGCCGCCCGCAGGGCGGCGAATCAGGCGAGCGGGTGACGCAGCATGAGCGCACCCCTCCCCCTGCCGACGGGCCCCGGCCGTCTCACGCTCATGAGTTGGTGAAAAGGCCGCGCTAGATCACACGCCCGCCGGCAGACGATTCGCTGACGTCGTCGCGACCGCAGAGCCCAAGGCCGCCCGTGAGCGGCGGTCTTCAGCGCAGGAGCCTGCTGGCCGAATGCTCGAGCCTACAGGGACATTCCGCTCCGGGCGAGGCAGGCCTCGAGCTCGGTGGAGGCACCGTAGATGCGCGGCACCGTCTTCGCCACGGACACCGAGTCGCTGCCCCACTTGGCGCCCGAACCCGTGAGCACGACCACCACGCGCATGTCCTCGTCGAGGTCACCCGCCTGCACGAGCTGCTCGACACCGGCCACGGCGAGAGCGGAGCTGACCTCGGCCCAGATGCCCTCGGTGCCAAGGCTGCGCGCCGCCGCCACCGCTGCCTCGTCGGACACGGGGACGGCGGTCCCCCCGGACTTGCGCACGGCGTCCACGGCCCGCGCGCTCGCCAGGCTTTCGTTGATGGAGGCCGCCACCGAGGGATTCGGCGAAAGACGCACCGAGGTCCCCGCCTGGAGTGAGGCCGCGATGGTGGCGGAGCCCACGGGCTGGCAGGCGATCATACGCGGGATGCGATGGATGATGCCGAGCTCGTGGAGGTCGCGGAAGCCCTTCCAGGTGCCGTAGAGCCCGTTGCCTCGCGCGCAGGGGAAGACCACGGCATCCGGCACGTCGTGGAGATCGCGCACGATCTCCCACGCGATGGTCTTGTAGCCCTCGACGCCGAAGGGATTGTGCACGCGCGTTTCGAGGAAGAGCCCGGCGGGAAACCAGCCGTGCTCGCTCACGAGATAGTCCACGAGGCCGAAGCGGTCGGGTCCCTCGATCACCACGGGCTGACCGCCGAAATGGACGATCTGCTCGAGCACGAGGGCGGGCACGGTATCGGCGCACAGGACCACGCAGGGGAGGCCCGCCACTGCCGCGTAGGCGGACACGGAGGCGCCGTAGTTGCCCGTGGAGGACACGACGACCTTCTTGAAGCCCAGGCTCTTCGCCACGGAGACGGTGACGGCGGCGTAGCGATCCTTGAAGGACAGGGTAGGGTTGGCACCCTCGCACTTGAAGAGCAGCTCGGGCAGACCGAGCGCGGGCCCGATGCGACGCGAGCGCACGAGGGGCGTGTTGCCCTCGCCGATGGTGAGCCGGGAAGCGGCATCCGGCACGGGCAGGCGCGGGGCGAAGCCCCAGAAGCCGTCGCGCGTCGCCCCGAAAGGCGCCGCGGTGGGGCGCGCATCGCCCGGGTAGACCGCCTCGAGCACGCTGACCATGCCCTCCCGACCGCAGTCGGGGCAGCCGAGGAACCACGCGTCGAGCCCGCTGCGGAAACGGCAGCGGACACACTCGAACATCACGCTGAGAGTCACGAGACGGGGACCTCCGTGAGGGACCGGGTGCGGGACCCTTCCGCGGAGGAGCGAGCGGCCGCGCGGTCGAGGACCGTCTTCTTGAGATCGACGAGGAGGGCGCGCAGCGGCCCGAGGGACTCGGGATCGATGCGCTCGGCGAACAGCACGAGCTTTTTCCTGGGCGCGAGCTTGTGCACGGTGTCGTAGGACTCCGGGGTGGCGTACACCCGGGGGCAGCCGGCCACGAGCCGGGCCACACCCTTCGGGTCACGGTAATGGGTGATCTCGATGCTCTTCGTCGTGTAGAACTCGATGAGCTTGGCGAAGCGCACGGCGGACTTGGAGTTGCCACAGACGAGGCCGACGCGGGCTCCCGGCCGCTGGGCCGAGGTGAGCATGTCGAGGAGTACGGCGGGCTCGGGCGCGATGTGCAGGCCGATGATCCGCGCCCCCGCGAGCTGGTCCTGGACGTCGTCGAGATGGAAATAGGGGACCACGAAAAGATCGGCGCTCCGCGGGGCGGGGAGGTTCTGGATCAAGGCCCAGCTCACCGGAGTGCCCAGAAGCGAGGAGAGATCCGCCGCATGCTGCTGGGCGTCGATCCGATTGCACTCGACGAGAACGATCTGGGGAGCGGCCATTCGGTAGAAGCTGGTCAGCTCCTCGTTGATGGTCTGGACCACCTGCTCGGGGCGGAGGCCCAGCATGCGCGCAGAGCGCAGGGCCGGCTCGAGCGTCCGGCGTAGCTCACCGCGGAAGACGTCCTGGGCGGGGAGGGAGCGGCGGGCCGACGGAGCCGCCCGCGCGCGGCGGCCGGGCGAGACGTCGAGCAGCCCCTCACGCGTCAGCAAGCCGTAGGCCTTGCTCACCGTGTTCTTGTTGACGTGGAGGTCTTCGCCGAGCTGGCGGGCGGAAGGGAGGGAGGCGCCCGGCTTCCACGTCCCGGCGAGGATGCCGTTGCGAACCACGGTGACGACCTTGTCGACGGAGCCCATGGGCCTGCCCTCCCTCTGTCCTAGGCAAGCATACAGCACGGTCCTAGGGGGGGCCGTCAAATCGCGGGTGCGGGCCGGTCTCGCCGAGCCCACCTCACGGATTCACCCGATGGTGGGCGGGCTGAAATCGTGAAAGCTGCGCACGTTTCTCTCTATGCTGGGTGGGCGAGGGATTGAACAGTCGGAGGGCGGAGCGATCGGGCCGGGGCCAGGAGGAGCGCCGTGACGCACGGAAGCGGCAAGCACGCGAGCCGGGAGGGACGACCGTGGTGACCAAGGAGCGGTTCGAGCAGGGCATGACGGTAAGCCAGTACCTAGATCAGATGACCATGAACAAGGAGCGGATCCTCGCCGCGCTGAAGTCGATCACGGCCTCGCCGGGCAACGCGCAGGTCCTGGAGCGGCGCCCGGGCATCCGTCGAATCCTCGTCATCACCGAAGACTGGTGCGGGGCGGCCATTGCCTCGCTGCCCTATGTGATCAAGCTGGTGGAGAGCGCGCCGCACATCGAGATGCGGATCTTCCTGCGCGATGCGAATCCCGATCTCATGGATCAGTTCCTCAAGGAGGGGCGCTACCGCTCGATCCCCGTCTACGTGTTCTTCGACGAACAGATGAACGAGCTGGCGCGGTTCATCGAGCGCCGGCCCGACTGATCGGCCTCGCTCAGGACCTCAGATGCGGCTGTTGAGCACGTAGAAGGGCTGGGTGGGGCCGCCTAGCCACTCCCCGTACCAGCGCTGATAGTAGGGCTTGAGGCGCTGGAGCATCGCCGCCCGCCGCCGCTGCTCGTCGCCAATGGTTTTGGCGGCGCTCCTGATCTCCTGGTAGAGCGCGGGCACGTCCACGGTGAGGAAGGCGCGATCCTCCATCACCACCCTGCCGCCGATCACCGCGGTGGCCACGTCGCTTCCCATGGCGCGGTGGAGGAAGGCCTCCACGATGTCGAGCTCGTCGGTGAGCCAGGGATCGTCGAGTACCCGATCGAGATCGACGAGGATGGCATCCGCCTTCATGCCCGGCGTCAGCGCCCCGAGATATCCATCGAATCCGAGGGCCCGCGCCCCGTTCAGCGTGCCCATGGCGAGGACCTCGCGAGCAGACAGCGGCGGGGTGGTGAGGTCGTAGCTCGGCACGCGGTGCAGCTTGTGCAGCATGCGCAGCTCCATCACCGCGTCCTCGTCGTCGTTGATGGTCTTGTCGTCGAGGCCCATGGCCACGTTCACGCCACGCCGAGCCATCTCGTACACGGGGGCGAGGCCGTTGCGCATGCCGAGATTGCAACTCGGATGGCTGGTGATGGAGGCGCGCCGCGCGGCGAGGATGTCGATGTCGCGGTCGGTGACCCAGATGGCGTGCCCCAGGGCGACCTGCTCATCGATGAGCCCCCGCTCGTCCAGCCAGGCCACTGCCGTTTGGCCGTAGCGCCGCAGCGAGAAAGCCTTCTGGATGGGGGTCTGGAGGCAGTGCATGTGAATGGGGACCTTGCCGAGGCGCACGGAGGATTCGCGCGTGCGGGCGAGGAACGACTCCGTCACCGCCTGCGCCCAGCTCGGGCTCAGGATGATGCGCGTGTCCTCGGAGTTGAACTTCCCGTAGAGATGGTCGAAGAGGTCGAAGTAGTCTCGCTCCATGCCCGCGCTGTCCAGATTGACGAGCGGCTCGGCGAAGGCGCGCAAGTCGGCGGGCAAGGTAGCGAGGAAGGCCTGCGAGTCGAGCACCAGCTTGTCCACGTTGCGCACGCCGGGCGAGAAGGCGAGTCGAAGGCCGGCGTCGAGGTAGGTGCGGATGGCCCGCTCGCAGAGATCGAGGGCTCGCGGTCCTTCCGTGTCGAAGCCCATGTGATGCAGGGTGGTGCAGCCGCTCCGCACGTGGCGCACGATGCCGAGGGCCGCCGTGAGCTCGGGGCCGAAGGGCGGCATGATCGCCCAGTCGAGAAGGTTGTTCTCGAGATAGTCGTTGAGCACGCCCTTCTGGATGGGTGAGATGGCGCGCCCGTGGCTGTGCGCATCGATGAGCCCGGGAAGGAGGAGCTGCCGGCCGTTGCCGACCACCCGAGCCTCCGGATGCTTTCCGCGCAGCGCCGGCCAGTCGCCAACCTCGGCCACGCGGTCCCCCGTGATGAGGACGGCGGCGTCCGTGAGCACGCGCGACTCCGTCGCGCTCGTGAGCAGGTACTTTCCCCGCAGCAGCAGCTCCATAGGCAGAATCTCCCGGGTGCGCTCGACGGCGGCGCGTGCCCGCACTCTACCGTGAACGGTCGGCTTGTCAACGAGGGAGGATTCAGCGGATGAGGGGCGTCCCGGGAGACTGAGGCTCCAGGGCCGCGTTGCTGACGCTCATTACGGGTCCCTAGTTGCTGCTGCCGAGCAGATTCTCCACAGCTTGGTCATGGCGGCTTCGTCGGGTGATCAGCGGCTCGCGGGGTCCGAGAGCGGCTGGCTGCCCCGCGCCAGCGCGTCGATCGCGTCCTGTCGCTCCCAGCTCATTCCCGTGAAGCGCACGAGGAAAGTGCGGAGATCGTCGTGCTCAGACAGCGCGATCACCTTGCCGTCGAGGGTTTCCAGCTCGCCGCGAGGTCCCAGGGGCAGGAGCACCTGGAGAGGGGCGAACACGGTGAGGGGCGCCTCCGACGCGAGCTCGGCGCCGCCTGCGCCCAGGCGCACGAGTCGCGCGAGATGACTGTGCGGATCGAGCTGCTTGCCGAGGAAGAGGCGCACGCTGGCTTCCAGGGGCACGGACAGCTCAGCGAGGTCGCGAACGGGCGAGGGGAGCACCAGCATCTTTTCCCCGCGAAGGGCAAGCACTTCCCAAATGCGCATGGCGAACTCCATGCCCTTGCCCTCGGCCTCGAAGGGCCCGTCGACCACGAGCTGGTGACCGAGGACCTGGCGGGTGGAGTCGGCGATGAGGATCTGGCCGCCGACCGTGAAGGTCTCGATGCGGGCCGCGAGGTTGACGATGCTGCTCACCACACCGTACTTGATCCGGCGAAGGGCACCCATGTTGCCGACCACGGCAGCCCCGGTGGCGATCCCGATGCCCATCTCGAGCGGGGGCCAGCCGCGACCGCGGTTCTCCTGGTTGCGGGTGGTGCGGGCGCGCTGCATCTCGATGGCGCACGCCACCGCCTGCTCGGCGTGAGTGGCGTCGGAGGCGGGAGCGCCGAAGACGGCGAAGACGGCGTCGCCGAGGAAGTCGACCACGAAGCCGCGGTGGCTCGTAATGAGACCGACGAGGAGTTCGAAGTGGTTGTTGAGGATGGCCACGACCTCTTCGGCGCGATAGTGCTCAGCGAAGGCGGTGAAGCCGCGCAGGTCGCAGAACAGCACGGTGACCTCGCGCTTGTCGCCGGAGAGCACTGCCTCCTGGCCGCTCATCGCGACGTCGCGGACGATCTCCTCGGGAGCGTAGCGGGTAAAGGAACGCAGGCTGGCCATGACGCGCCCCACGGCGTCCTGGAGCTGCGCGATCTCGCGGAGTCGTGACGGCCGCGTCGGCCGCGTGTCGAGATCGAAGCGCGCGGCCCGGTCGAGGTTTTGGGTGGCGTCCGCCAGCGAGCGCGCCATGCGTGTGCACAGGAGCGCCCCCAGCACGACGGCGAGGAGGATGCCGGCCAAGGCAATGACGATGGCGGTGCGCCGGTTGGCGTTGACGTTGCCCATGAAGTCCTGATCCGGCACAGCCACCACCGCCGTCCACTCGAAGCCGGGATCCAGGTTGAGCGAGCGTGCGACCACGTCCCACTGCTCGTCACCACTCTCCACCTCCATGTGTTGTACGGCCGCCCCGCTCCGCCCCTTCGTCCAACCCTTGAGGGCCTGGGTCGCCGCGTAGAGACCGGGCCCCGGCACCCCAGCCAGCGGCTCGCCGCTCTTGTCGAAGAGGGCGACGATGCCGTGCTCGCCAACCTTGATGCTGCGGAGGAAGTTGGCCACGCCCCCCAGGGTGAAGTCGACGGTGAGCACGCCGCGCAGCTTCCGGGAGGGATCCATGATGGCCACGGCCACCGTCACTCCCTTTACGCCTTCCGTGAACACGTAGGGCGGCATCCAGACCACCGTGCCGGGCTGGACGACGGCGCGCCGGTACCACTCGCGCGTCCGCGGGTCATAGCGCTCGCGGTTTGGCCTGGGGCGCTCGTACGGAGCGAGAGTGTCGGCGCGGAGCTCCCACGGCACGCCGCCGTTCCGTTGCGGGTCGGAGAGATTCAGGATGAAGGTCGAGCCTTCGAGGCGCCGGCCGCCCATGAAGCGCCCCGTGGCGTCGTCGCTGTAGCTGACCCACTGAATGTCCGGATCCGTCTGGAGCGCTCCGGCCAGGGCGCGGGCCAGGGCCACGGGATCGCTCGTCGAGTAGAGACCCGTTTCGAAGCGGAAGCGCTGCACGCGCAGGATCTGCTCCGCGGTGTTGGGCAACCGAGAGACCTCGCGGGCCGTGGTGTCCGCGACCTGCTCCAAGTATTCGTTCTTGAGGGTGCCCAGACTCTTCTGAGCGGCATGAATGCCGAAGCCGAGGAGAAAGCCGCACGTCACCACGAGGAGACCGACCACGGTGGTGATGATGGCGACCCGGAAGGAGATCAGGCCGCCGCTCCGCCGTGAAGCCTCGCTCACCGCAGTGAGAGAAGCCCGAGAGTCGAGGACAGGGAGGTGGAGAAAAGCAGCGCGATGGCAAGGATTGAACGCGGGCGGACCGTACGTGGCAGAGGCTCCGGGAGCTGCCGTCCGCTCAGGCGTCCCATCCCGGCGCCATTATAGGATGGCGCCGGATCATCGATGCGGCTTATGAGCCCCGGCTGCTCGGCGACCTTCCGCGGCTCACGAGCTCATGATGAGGACCGCGCGAAAGCGCGCGCGCCCGCTCATCATCTGCTGATAAGCCTCCGCGGCCTTTTCCAGCGGATAACGCTCGATCATCGGGCGAACCCCGGTGAGCGAGCTGAACGCCAGAGTGTCCTCGGAGTCCTTCGCGGTGCCGGACGGCCAGCCATGAACGGAGCGGCGGGCCAGTATGATCTCGAGCGGGCTGATGGACAGCGGCTCCGGCGCCGCCCCGACCACGATGAGCTTCCCGCCGGGCGCGAGCCCGTCCACCAAGGCCGAGATGGCCTTGGCGTCGGGCGCCGTGGCGAGGATTACACGGGCACCCCCGAGCTTTTGCAGGCTCTCCGCGGGAGCGCTCACGGCGCCGTCGATGTAGTCGTGCGCTCCCAGCTTCCGGACGAACGCGTCCTTGTCGGCGCCCCGGCCGATGGCTACCGTGCGGAAGCCCATCTGACGGGCGCACTGGATGCCGAGATGGCCGAGGCCGCCGATGCCCTGCACGGCAACCAGATCGCCTGCTCTCGCTCCCGAGTTGCGCAGCGGGTTGTAGACGGTGACACCCGCGCAAAGCAGCGGAGCCGCTTCCGGGCTCGGAAGATCGTCGGGCATCGCGGCCACCGCCTCGGCGGGGACGATCACATACTCGGCGTAGCCGCCATCGAAGCTGAGCGAGGTGATCTTCTCGAAGCGGCACAGGATGAAGTCGCCGCGCCGGCACGGATCGCAGGTGAAGCAGTGTCCGCCGTGCCACCCGACACCGACGCGTTGGCCGCGTTTCCAGATTTTGACGTCGGCGCCCACGCTGTCGATGCGCCCCGAGATCTCGTGGCCCGGGATCCGGGGATAGGCGAGCCCGGGCCAGAGCCCGTCCTTGACCATCACGTCGCTGTGGCAGACGCCGCACGCTTCGACCTTGATGCGCACCTGGTTGCGCTCCGGCTCGGGAATCTGGCGCTCGACGAGCTCGAAGTCACCTCCCGCCTTGGTCACCTGCACCGCCTTCATGGTTGCCATCGCATGTCCTCCGGGGTCGCTGGATGAAATGAAGAGTTCTCAGGGACCGGGACCGAAGCAAGAGGCGAGCACGCCCCGCACTACTTCTCTGGATGAGATTGTAGTACCTGATGCAACAAGGCCCGGTTTCCGAGATGGCGCGCGCCTCGTGCCGTCGGCCGTCGCGCCAGGACGGCTGAACGCGCGCTAGCCGGAGAAGACGGGCAGAACTTCGGCGGTGAAGCGCTCGAACTGCTGGAACTGATCCTCGCCCACGAAACGCAGGCAGAGATCGGTGACACCGGCGTCCGCGTAGCGCTGGAGCGCCGCGATCACCGCCTCGGGAGGACCGAGGCCCATGGTGCCGCGCATGTGCACCCCCCCGCCGTAGTAAGCGGCCAGGAATTCCCCCGTGCGGCGCTCGGCCGTGCGCACGTCGTCCTCGAACCGAACGGTGGTGTAGACGCAGAGGGGAAAGCCCGGCAGGCTTCGGCCGTGCCGAGCGAGCGCCTCGTCGGCCCGCTCGCGGACGCCTCGGCAGTCCTCGGCCTCGATGTAGGTGGTGATGATGCCGTCTCCGAGTCGCGCGAACCGGTCGAACTGCGCGGGGAGCATCTCGCCGCGATTGGCGGCGGTGATCAGCACGGGCGGGCCCGCCTCGGTCCAGGGCAAGGGGCCGATGGTGTGCTCGGTCAGCTCGTAGTCGTCGCCTCGATAGGTGACAGGCTCGCCGCGCCAGAGCCGTCGCCAGACATCCACATGCTCCTCCAGCCGGCGGAC
>Ga0126374_10000249_pt1 | contig 12476 bp, 11 predicted proteins | sample PanSoiMetPlot_12_FD_89874 | JGI IMG/M metagenome (GOLD analysis project Ga0126374, IMG submission 89874) | Tropical forest soil microbial communities from Panama - MetaG Plot_12 | ecosystem: Environmental > Terrestrial > Soil > Tropical forest > Bulk soil | place: Panama | collected 2016-02-17
GTGGTGGAGTACGGGACGCGGGAATACGCCATTTTTCTTTCGAACCTAGCGCTGGAGTTTGACGACCGAGTCCGGCTTATCCGGGAAGGAATGGGCAAACCGGCTGAGGCGGCGGTGATCGCCCTGCAGTATCACGAGGGGAGCAAGGCGGTGGCTGTCAGATTCCTCGAGGGGCCCTGCGACTGGATGGTGCATCCGTGAAGAAACTGATTACGACTTTGAATCTGCCGGCTCCGCCAAAATCGGAGAGCTCGCGGCAAGCGCAGTGGGACGAGACGCGCTCCGTCTTCCCCATTTATCTTGCGCTGGCAAAACATCTCCAGTTCGAAATCCCCTTTCCACAGAACAAGCGCGTTCTGCCGGAAAAGGCGGACCTGGAGCTCTTCAGCCAAGTGCACACTTGGCTCGACTCGATGGATCAGCAGGTCCTGGTTCATCAGTTGCGCCACCTGCTTCAGATGACCACGCTCATCGCCAGTGAAAGCGGCATGCGCGCGATCATCATGCGCCATCTGAGGAAATCCGCAAAGAGCAACACGGACAGGGACAAAATCGACTTCCTGCTGGTACAGTATTTCGCGCTTTGCGCACCTGCCAAGATTTATCACAAGAATATCGAGTTGTCGGACGTCGCCCAGGTCATGAAGCCCGTGCTGGGTGAAGTCGACTCGACTTCCCTTCCGTGGTGCGAACCGCTTGAAAAAATGCTTCAGACCCTGCGCACGTTCAAGAGCCTGCGCGAAATTCTGAAAACAAGCTTTATCGAGCAGGGTCGTCGTGTGAAGGAAGGCGCTGGCGGTATGTTCTATGACGCTCCGGCGTTGCTGGCCTTCGTGCGCTTCAACTTTCTATTGCGTCGGACCTTTATCGAATTGATGCACGCAGACTTGATCTACATCCGCTCGGGTATCAATCATCTTGAAAACGCCGGCCTAAAAACCCTGGACTGCTCGACGTTCGGCATGAGTTCTTCCGAACCCCTCGCGAAGATCCGCCAGATTGCCGACGAATGGAAGCAGCCTTTCCAGAAGGAATACACGGAGCGTTCCGTCAATCAGGCGTTCGAAAAGCTGCTGGCCTTGCGGGCCGTGGTGGAGCGCACGGTCGAACGAGTGATCGGCAAGCCGATTGACAGCAGTTCCGCGAAGAGTGCGGCAGAGGATTCTGAGGCGGCGAACAACAGTGGCGATGCATCCGAACCGCCGCGTGGCAAAGTCGTCGAAAAATGCGCTTCTCCCGCGACAAAAAAGACTGAAACAGCCGAAGCCGTCCTGGACTTTGAATCCTGCATGGAGCAGATCTGGGAGCAGCTCATCTCCGTCCCCCCTTCACGCGGCCGCTCGATGACCACCGTAAAGCTCGGGGGTGTGCGCTTGCTGATGTCGTCGTGGGAAGTTGCAGCGTTTGTCAGCGAGGACGGTCCGGCAGCGGAAGATTTGCGCCGTGCGGTGGTGGCGAGAGCGCTTGTAACCTCGGCCACGGAAAACGCGAAGGGATTGGGGAGTATTGCCGGGCTGGACCGCGTTCTACCCATCGCTCGCGTGGAGGTTTCGCGGTTGCAGGAGCGCGTGGAAGAAGCCAAGCAGGCAAAAGATACGGAGGCAGCCGTGAACCTCGGCATCAGCACCAAGCGCCTGCTCTCCGCTTTGGACGAGGCCGAAAAGCTTTAGTTCCCTGCGGTGCCGTCAAGCAGGCAACCGGGAACACTCAGGGAGTGAATTTCCTTTGAGAAGCACCAGCGTACTAATCCTCACGGATGACGGCGAATTCGCCCGGACGCTGACAGCGTGTTGGCAAGTCGAGCGCCAGTTGCCCGGCATCTCCGTGCTCACGGGAGATCATTGGAATAATGGCGCTGAAGTAGCGCCCGACTTGCTCGTGATTGGTCCATTGAAAGAAGGAGCCCTTGGCGAAACCTTGCGCAACCTCGCCAACAGCACTGCGATTATTCTCTGCGCGCCGGCCGAGGCAAAGGAACTCGGTTTGTTGCGCAAGCGCTATCCGCGTTTGCTGCACGTTCCTCTGCGGGAAGATTGGACGCAGGTTGTTCTTCTCGTTGCCGGCGAATCTTTGCGAAGGACCGAGGCGCTGCGCCTGGCCAGACTGGCGGAACAACGCGCTGCGCAGAACGCCAACCAGGCGACCTTGGGCCGCTACATGATGGAAATGAAGCACAACATGAACAACGCGATGACTTCACTGCTCGGAAATGCCGAGTTGCTTCTCCTTGAGCCGGGCGAACTTTCCGCGCAGTCTCTCGCGCAGATCAAGACCATTCACACGATGGCCCTGCGCATTAACGAAATCATGCAAAGATTCTCATCGATTGCGAGCGAAATGCGGGAGGTTGAGACGCCTTCTCAAGCTGAGACGATCGACGATGAGGCTACCCTTTTCCCGCGCCGCTAAGCCGCCGCTTCGCGACTCTATCCCCTTTGTTTACAGCCATTTATAAAACTGGGCACTTCTCGTTACGATTCCCGCAGGCTGGCCGTTTACGTGCACTTTTCCGCCGCGGAGAACCCTGCGGAGTGGACGCTTGTGCCAAAAAAAGTACTCATCGTCGATGACTCTCCGGCTCAGGTGAAGCTGATCCAGGGACTGCTCGAGCCGGAAGGCTATTGGCCGGTTGGCTTGAGTGACCCGAAGCGCGTCGAGGAAGCGATCACCGTTGAACGGCCGAGCCTGATCCTGCTGGACGTCGTGATGCCGGGACGCAATGGCTTTCAGGTGTGCCGGGAGTTGAAGGAGAACGTCAGGTTCAACGCCATTCCGGTGATCCTGGTGACTTCGAAGGACACCGCCAGCGACCGCTATTGGGGCCAGCAGCAGGGAGCCGACGGTTACGTCACGAAGCCGTTCACGCGAGAAGAGTTGCTGCGCGCCGTTCGCCGGTTTGCTTGAAGGAGTTTGAAGACCCACGGACATGAGTGAAGATTTCCAGCTGACTCCCCTACCCCCCGACGCGGAAATTGGGGAAATGCTTGAAGCGATCGGTCCGGCGATGGATCGGTCGCCGGAATTGCAATACTGCGTCTTCCGGAGTGGGCGCGAACGTTTTTGTTTGCCCGTCTTGGATGTGGAAGAAGTCCTCGAGTGGCCGCTGGTGACGAAACTTCCTCTTTCGCCTGGATACGTGCTGGGCATTTTCAATCTTCGCGGCACAATCGTGCCGTTGATTGACATCGCTCTGACGGAGGGGCGCCGCGCGGGCCTGCTGCCGAAGCATGTTGTGGTCGCGTCGCTGCGGTCGGAGGGAGCGCAAGAGGACGTGCGGCTCGGCATCGCAGCCGACGAAGTGGTCGGAACCTATTCCGTGAACGTCGCCGAAGATCTCCTCGAGGAGGCACCCGAAAACGTGCCGCACTGCGTCGGAATGCTTCGGCATGACGACCGCCTGGCGCTGGTGGTCGACCTGCGGCGCCTGCTTGAAGTGTATCCGGGACCGAGTATTTGAAGAGTTTAGGAACAACGTTTGGGAGGAAGGAATGAAATCGCGACTGAGTAGTACCATTTGGACGCTGATCATCTTAAACGGCGTCGCTCTCTTCACGGTGCTGGGTCTTGCCTATAGCGCCGGACGCCAGGTCGGCGGCGGCGCGTTCGAACCCGCCGGGCTGGTCCTGCCCGCGATCGTGGCCCTGGGCATGAGCATCGTCCTCGCTTGGAGGCTTGGCGGTGCCATCCTCTCCCCGGTCAGCGAACTCGCCGAGTTTTCGGAGCGACTGGCTGCTGGCGACGCCAAAGCGCGTGCCGACGTGACCTCGAGCGACGAGTTCGGGTACATCGCCGAAAACCTGAATCGCGCCGTCGCCAAGGTTTCGAAAGCTTCGAGCAACCAGGAAGCCAGCGAATCCCTGCAGCGCAGCATCACCGACCTGCTGGCGGTGATCAATCAGGTCGCCCGCGGCGACCTGACCCTGCGGGGCAAGGTCACCAACGACGCGCTCGGCAACGTCGCCGACTCCGTCAACTACATGCTCGACAACTTCACCAAGGTTTTGGAACGCGTCCGCAAGGCCGCGATGGAAGTCACTGCCTGCTCCAACAACATTCTTGTCGCCGCCGACCAGATGCAGGCCGGCGCAACACAACAGGACCAGGAGATCACCAATACCTCGAGCGCCGTTGAAGAGCTTACGGTCTCGATGAAGCAGGTATCCAACAACGCGGAAGCCAGTGCCGAAGCCGCCCGTCGCGCTCTGGACGCCGCCGAGCAAGGCAACCGCGCGGTACGAGACACGCTCGACGGCATGCAGCGCATCCGCGCTTCCGTGCAGGCCACGGCCAAGAAGATCAAGTCGCTCGGCGACCGCTCTCTCGAAATTTCCGAGATCATTAACGTAATCAATGACATCACCGAGCAGACAAACCTGCTGGCCTTGAACGCCGCGATTGAAGCTGCTCGTGCCGGTGAGGCCGGACGAGGTTTCGCTGTTGTCGCCGACGAAGTGCGCAAGCTCGCGGAACACTCTCGCAGCGCCACGAAAGACATCGCCGCGCTCATTAAGGCCATCCAGGCCGAGACGAACGAAGCTGTGGTCGTCATGGAAGACGGCACCAAGGAGGTGGAAGCCGGGGCAACGCTGGCCGATCAGGCCGGGCGCGCGCTCGACGCGATTTCCAGTGTTGTGCGCCAGTCGGCAGAACTCGTACAGGAAATTTCGTTGGCTTCCAAGCAGCAGGTACGCGGCACGGAGGGTGTGGCGCACGCAATGCAGATCATCTCGAATATCACGCGCCAGACGTCCCAAGGCACGCGCGGCACCGTCGCAACGGTCAGCCAGCTCGTAAAGCTTTCCGACCAGTTGAACGAGGCTTTGGCACAATTCCGTGCAAATTCGAAAGGTGCGGCGCCGGAGGAAGTGGACCGCCCAGTCCCGGTGGCTGCGGTTCGGTAGCAGTGAAAACCTGCCCCCATAGTGTGGGGCAAGAGCGTGATCACCATGAGCGAACGCCACGGGGCGGGGCACGGTTTGAGCGAACACGAGTTGAGCGAGATCCGCATGCTGATTGAGGAGCGGACGGGCATTTATTTTGACGAGTCGCGTGAGAGGTTTTTCTCCACGCGCGTGCGCGAACACCTGCGCGAACGCGGGTTTTCCCGTGGTGTCGAGCTGCTCCGTGCGGTTCGCAAAACCAATGTCGAATATGAAGCCCTTTTAGAGCGCTTGCTTACCCAGGAGACCTCCTTTTTCCGCTATCCGGCCGTTTTTGATGCCTTCGAAAAGCGTGTCCTCCCCGAGTTGCACGCCAAGAAGTTCTGGAAGAATCCCCGAACCCTGCGCGTGTGGAGCGCCGGCTGCTCCACCGGAGAAGAGCCCTACTCCATTGCCATCACCATCCTCGATTCCCTTTCTTTCGCAGAGGCATGGAACGTCGAGCTTCTCGCGACCGACGTCGGCCGCCACGCTCTAAAGCACGCTGAACGCGGCTTCTATTCCGGTCGCAGCCTTGTGAGTCTCAGCGAGAAGCACATTTTGGCTCACTTCACGCCGGCGGAAAAAGGCGTACAGGTTAAGCCCCGCCTGCGCAAGATGGTCAACTTCACACAGATGAACCTCGCGTCACCAGTCTACGTCGGCCGGATGGACCTGGTTTTTTGCATGAATGTGCTGATCTACTTTTCCGAGGAACGCCGCCGCGAAGTCGTGCAGCGCTTTTTTGATGTGCTGGAGCCGGGCGGCTACTTGTTCCTCGGCCATTCGGAATCGCTCTCGAAAATGCCCGTCAACTTCCAGGCCATTGTCCTGGGGGACTGCATTTTGTACCGGAAGCCGACCGCCGAAGAACTGCACAAGCCGGAATTGGTCACGGAGGGACGAGCGTGAGCGGCCCTGAACGCGAAGCCGTCGAACTTTTCCTCCAGGAAGCCTCGGAGCACCTGCAATGCCTGCGGGAGTACGTCGGCGTGTTGCAGGAGACAACTCCGCGGCGCGAAGACATTGAGCGGTTGTTCATTGCGGCTCACACGCTCAAGGGCACTTCCGCAAGCTATGGCTTCCCGCGGTTTTCGGAGGTTGCGGGCAAGCTCGCCCACGTTTTTCAGTACGCGCTGAATGCCCCTCTCGGCGACGACCTGCATGGCCCCTTGACGGAATTCCTTTCCGACGGCATCTCGCTGCTCGAGAACAGCCTGGTCGAAGTCAGCGACACGGGCCGCGAAAACGTCGACGACGTGGCGGTTTTCAAAGAACGCTATCGCTTCGCTTTTCCGCCGGAGCCGCCCCCCCTCAATCTCAGCATGCGGCAGGAACCGCCGCTCGCGTCGCTCAGACAGACCCCGGTCAGCGAACCGGAGGCTGTACACACGGGGCTGACAGGCTCTTACTTCGATGCGTTGCCGCTCGATGATCAAGTACCCGACGAAATTCTGGGATTCTTCCAGCCTGAAGCGGAAGAGCACCTTCAAATCGTGAGCGATTGCCTGCTTTCTCTCGAAGGCAATAACAATCCGGATGAGATCAACCGCTTGTTCCGCGCCATCCATACGGTAAAGGGTTCGGCAGCGCAAGTGGGCCTGCGGCGTCTCGGCGGAATCGCGCATCGGGTCGAGGATTTGATCGGCCGTTTGCGGGATGGCGAGATCGAGCCTTCTCCAGCGGTAGTCGACCTGTGCCTTGCCTCCGTCGACGTCCTCAAAAAGACACTTCATCGCCAGTGGCCTGACGAGGCGGAGATGCGCTCCGGGGTCGATTCCCTTCTCGGCCGTATTGCTGCGTTGGCTCCACCCGAAATGGAGGAAGCACCGCTAGCAGGGGAATCTGCCGACGCCGATGAATCAGCACCCGCGGCGGCGAAACCTGAAAAGACCCCGGCCAAATCGGCCGCCGCCCCATCCGCCAAACCTGCTTCGAACGTCAAGTCCGTGCGCATCGCGCTCGCGCGGCTCGACCGCATGATGAACACCGTCGGCGAACTGGTCATCAACCGTACGAAAATGGTTGGCCGCGTCGCCGAACTGGAGAAGTTGATCGACACACTCAGTTTTTCGAAGGAGCGCCTGCAGGGCAAGGTCAACGAATTTCAGGAAAAGTACGAGTTCAACCGCATCCGCTCGCAGATCAGCACGCCCTGGGCGGATACCCAGCGGCAAAGGCTTCTGACCGGCGCCGCTGCCGGTGAAAAAGGCTTCCTCGAAGAGTTCAGCGAGCTCGAGATGGACCGTTACGACGACTTCAACATCCTCTCCCGGTCCATGACGGAAATTTCCGCGGACGTCAATGAAGTGCTGTCGCAACTGGAAGCGTTCATCGGCCGTGTCGAGGGCGACATCGACGAGTTCACAAAGCTCGCTCACCACTTGCAGGACGAAATTACCGCGGCGCGCATGGTGCCCATCGGCACCCTCTACTCCTTGCTCTCACGTGCGGTCCGCGACGCCGCCAAGTCCTCACAAAAACAGGTGGAACTCGATTTCTCGGGCAGCGAAACGGAACTTGACAACAACATCATTCAGCAGATTTCCGACCCGCTCGTCCATCTGGTCCGCAACTCAGTCGCACACGGCATCGAGCTTCCAACTGACAGAATCGCCGCTTTAAAGCCCAGCGAGGGCCGCGTCATGTTGCGCGCCTATCATCGCGGCAACCATATCTACATGGAAGTAGAGGACGACGGCCGCGGCATCGACTACGCGCGCGTGCGCCAGAGCGCGATCGAGCGCGGGCTGGTTTCAAACGAAACCGCCGATCGTCTCACCGAGCGCGACTTGCGCGAAATGCTGTTCCATCCCGGCTTTTCGACCGCCTCCGTCAAAACCGAACTGGCGGGCCGTGGTGTCGGACTCGATGTGGTGCGCTCCAACTTGAACGCGCTGAATGGCGAAATCGAAGTACACAGCGTCCCAGGCCAGGGCACAAAGTTCATTCTGAAGGTTCCGCTGACTCTGATTATCTCGCCGGCCTTGTTCGTCCGCTGCGGCTCGTATCACTTTGCCCTGCCGCTTGCGGTGGTCGAGGAAATTCGTCGTCTGCGCGCCGACGAAATCGAGGACGTCGGCGGAAAGCTGCTTACCAAGGTTCGCGACGTGGTGACCGAAGTCGTCCGCATCGATTCCTACTTGGGTTTGCCGCCGCTTGAACCTGTCAACGGCTACTTCCGCATGGTGGTCGCGAACGCCGGGAGCCGGCAGGTCGGTCTGGTGGTCGAAGAGGTTCTGGGCAAGGACGAAATCGTCATCAAGAACCTGGGCGAATATTTGCGCCGCGTGAAACTGTTCCCCGGCACCACAATTGCCCCCGACGGCAGCCTGATCCTGCTCATCGATTTGAACCGCATGGTCGCGACAGAACCAAACGAGCGGCGTGCGTTACAGGCCAGCGCCAGCGCCGCGCGCGTATTTGCGCCCGGTTCAGCGGCCGTGGCGCGCGGCACGATTCCTAGCGATGCAATCGACCGCATAGATCAGGAACGCGTCATCGTGATTGCGGACGACTCGATCAGCGTGCGGAAATTCGTCGCGCGCATGCTCGAAAAGAACGGATACAGGGTGAAGCTGGCGGCGGATGGATTGGAAGCGGCTGAACTTGTGGCCCAGCAGGGGTGCCATCTCGTGATCACCGACCTCGAAATGCCGCGCATGACCGGCTACGAATTGATGGCCCAGCTCCGCCAGAGCCCCACGACAAAACGGATTCCGGTGATGGTTGTTACCTCGCGCGCGGGCGCAAAACACCGCGATCGCGCGATGAAGGAAGGGGCTTCCGCTTTCCTCACGAAGCCTGTGCAGGAAGATCAGCTCCTCGCGGCGCTCGAACGACTGATCGGAACGGAGGCGGCGCGACCAGTCGTGCCGGTTGGTTAGCAGACCCATGGTGAGCAACACTGCAAAAAAGTTTCGCGTGCTCGTCGTAGACGATTCCGCGTTCATGCGGAAGGTTCTCGAGTCCATTTTCAACGCCGACGAGCAACTCCAGGTCGTGGGCCACGCCAAGGACGGCCGCGAAGCGATTGCGCTGTCGGAATCGCTGAAGCCCGATGTGATCACCATGGACCTGAACATGCCTCACATGGACGGGCTAGAGGCTACCGCTCATATCATGACGAACAGTCCGCGTCCGATTGTCGTTGTCAGCTCGGAAAGCAAAGAAGGCGCGGCCAGCACGCTGAAGGCCCTCGAACTGGGCGCAATCGAGTTTGTCACCAAGCCAAGCGGCGGCATTGACCTGGACATGCAGAGCGTCAAGGATGAATTGCTCCGCAAAGTACGCGTGGCGGCCAAGGTACGGGTGGTGCGGACGGCTGTGCGGCTGGCAAACACGATTCGAGCTACTTCAACCGGCAGACCCGCGACATCCCATCCGGCGGCGCCAAAGCCGGCATCCGTCGGAGGCGCCGACCTTCGCTTACCCGTTGTTGTTCTTGCAGCCTCGACCGGCGGACCCGCCACCATCATGCGCATGGCCCCTGGCTTCACCCGGGATTTCCCGGCCGCGGTAATTCTGGTGCAGCATATGCCCGCGGCGTTCACCACGCAGTACGCGCTGCAACTGGCGGAGTTCACCGGTATCCGCGTAAAGGAAGCGGAAGACAACGAGTCCATTCAGGCCGGGATTTTGTACATCTGCCCCGGCGGGCAGCATTTGCGCGTTTCTCCCACGGGCCGCATCCAGCTCGACGCCGTGACGGGCAGGATTGAAGGCTATCTGCCGAATATCGACGTGACGATGGAGTCTGTCGCGCAATACGCCGGCAGCATGAGCATCGCTGCTGTGCTCACAGGAATGGGCTGCGATGGAACCCGCGGCGCGCGCGCGATTAAGTCCGCCAGTGGCCTTGTGCTGGCGCAGGACGAAGCTACATCGGTTATTTTTGGCATGCCCGCTGAAGCGATCAAGGCCGGTGTCGTCGACCACATCCTTGCCATCGACGAGATCTACTCGGCAATCGAGAAGCGTGTCCTCGGGTTGTGCCGGGCCTTGCCCGTCGGAGTTCAGTGATGCGATTAAAGCCCGCACCAGCTGTGAAGCCGCTGCGTACCGAACAGATCATTCTGTTCCGCAGCAGCAACCAGATTTTTGCAATCTCTTCCGGGTCGGTGCAGGAAGTGCGCAGCGTCGATAGCCTCGCGGGAGCCGCAATCGACGTCAGCGAGCCACGCGTCGACAAGGTGCGGCATGCCATTCGCCGCGGCGACCGTAATTTGTATGTTGTCAACGTGGCTTTGCATTTTGGACTGACATTTTCGGCTGCAACGCTGGTCTTCGTGCTTCGCAAATCGCGTGTCGCGCTACTGATCGACGCCATCGACAAAATGACCACAATGACGATGCTGCAGGCCTTGCCCAACGCGTTCTGTCACGAAGAGCGCCGCTGGTATCGCGGCCTGACGGTGCTTGACCAGAGCGTGATACCCGTCGTTAGCCCTGAAGGATTTCTTACGCGTGACGAATTGTCGTTGCTCGATGCCAGGAGCGCTACAGCGGCGCTGCCCCCGTCGAGTTCCGCGGCAGGACTGGAACTGAATCCATGAGCTTCAGCGAACAACTCGACTCATGCTCCTGCGTCCTCTTGCGCTTGGGTGAGCGGCGCTTCGCGTTGGCCGCGGAGCAGGTAGCGGAACTCGTCGCGCCCAGCCGGATATTCCGTTTCGCTCATCGCACTTCCCAGATCGACGGCGTGATTCTTCGTCGGGGCCGCGTTGTGGCCGTATGCGACCTTGCCGAGACACTCATCGGAAAAAGACTTGGGATGCGCCGCTTCTACCTGATTGCAACGCGAGGCCGGCAATCCGCCATGGACTGGGTCGCGCTGCCTGTCAGCGGCGAATGCGAACTGATTCAGGCGGACTTGACTCCAGCCGGGGCGTCGGATTCGCCTCACGTGGCCGCGTGGCTTTCTCACGACGGCGAAGTGATCGAGGTCTTGAACCTCAACGCGCTGACACCCGGCCTGGTCCCGGCACCCGCCGAACCGGAGGCTCGGGCATGATGGTCCCCGGCAAACGCGCGAGAATCCTGCTGATCGATAGCAACGTGCTGTTCGCAAAGCGGCTGGCGGATGCCCTGAAGCGCGAAGGCTTCGAGGTCACCACTACAACTCAAGCCGCTTTCGCCCTAACCGCACTCGAATACGACTCGCCCGCGGCCATCGTTTGCGCCATGAAAATGCGGGAGATGGGTGCGCTCGAGATTGCCAAGATTGTGCACTCCGATTCGAAAAACGCTTCATTGCCAATCATCGCGACCGGCGATGGCAGCCAGCGCGCCCTGATGGAAGCTTTTCAGGCGGGCTGCGACGATTACATCGACCGGCGCCAATCCGTGCCCACGATCGCGAACCACATCAGAAACATCATCATCAGCAAAGTCGAGGGCTTCCAGCCCACACAGATGCTGGCCCCGGCCGACACCAGCCTGAGCGGCAACCTTTCGCACCACGATCTCACCGGTGTGATGCAGATGCTCGGGCAGGCCCGGCAGACCGGCGCATTGACCATCAATGCACGCGAAACCGACGCCGTGATGTTCTTTGATGCCGGCGAAATCACCCACGCGGAATGTGGCTCGCTCTTCGGCGACGAAGCCGTGATCGACATCCTGAAAAATTGCGTTCGAGTCGGCTCTGGCGTTTACAAATTTGTCTACGGCGCAACATCGACCCAGCGCACGGTGCTGCGCTCGGCAACCGACCTGATGCTCGTCGCGATGCGTGAATACGACGAAGCCGCAAACAATAAGACTGACGAACTCGCAGATAAGGAGGCGCAATGAGCGAGTCCATCGCCATGCCACCGCCCGGCACACCCGAAACAAAGCACACTCCCACCGTGTACTTCATTGACGACAGCGCCACCATGCGCGAAGTCATCAAGATCGCGTTTCGCCGCGAAAACATCAACGTGATTACCTGCGCCGATGCAGCCTCCGCCCTCGCCCAGTTCGAGCAGCATCATCCCGATGTGGTCATTACCGACGTGATTATGCCCGATCAGGACGGTTATTCGGTTTGCAGCCAGATCAAGCAAAATCCGCAATTCGGCAAGACACCCGTGATTTTGATGTCGGGGGTCGTCAACAAAACCGTGGCAGATCGTGCCGTCGCGGTCGAGGCCGACGAACTGGTCCGGAAGCCGTTTCAGCCCCAGGAACTGATCGGGCGTGTCAGAAGCCTCTTGAATGGCGTCGCAGCCGACTCCGAACCCGAGCATCAGCCGCTTGGCGGTGCACTCGACAATCTTTTCCCTCCTCCCCCGGCCCAGTCTTCACCCCGCACGCCTCCGTCGCCGATGCTCCCTCCCCTCCCGCCGATCGCAGAACCGCGCCTAGCCGAATCCCCATGGCCGCGTGCCTTGGCCGACGCGTTTTCTTTACAGGGACAGTCGCAGATGGGGTCGGTCCCGACCCCCACCGCGCCTCCGGCTGCACGCACGGCTTCTCCCCTGTCGGAAATTCACAAACTGCGGGCGGAGATTGCCCACCTGGAGTTGCTCGTCAAGAAGTTGCAGACCGAGCTTCAGATCGAGCGGCAATACA
>Ga0126374_10000250_pt1 | contig 12452 bp, 10 predicted proteins | sample PanSoiMetPlot_12_FD_89874 | JGI IMG/M metagenome (GOLD analysis project Ga0126374, IMG submission 89874) | Tropical forest soil microbial communities from Panama - MetaG Plot_12 | ecosystem: Environmental > Terrestrial > Soil > Tropical forest > Bulk soil | place: Panama | collected 2016-02-17
AGAGCAGCCCGAGCCAGGCCGCCTGCCGGGCCCGGCGGCCGTGCACCGCCACGCTGAGCGACGCCACGCTCGCGAAGGCGAGTGGCCACACGCCGAACCGCGGAAACGCCAGCAGGCCGAGCAGGCCCGCACCGACCGCGATCAGCGCGGCCCATCGGGTGCCGACCGGCGGGTCGGCGCGGCGCAGCGGTGGCAGCATCTCGTCAGTATCCCTGGTTTGGCTCAGTCGGCGCTGTCCGCTCAAGCCTCGAAGATCGTCTCGCCCCGAAGCACCGTGCGCACGCAGCTCGGCAGGTCGCTCGCCGGGGCGAGGTCGGGCAGCCCGTGGCGCAGTTCGTCGACGTGCCACACCGCGAATGTCGCCGGAGCGCCCGCCTCGAGCACTCCCTCGTCGGTACGCCGGGCCGCCGTCCAGCCGCCTTGGGTATGTGCCGCGAAGGCGGCCTCGGGGCGCAGCGCCGAGCCGGGCGTGCGCGGATGGACGGCGGCGCGCACAGCCGCCCACGGGTCGATCGGGGTGACCGGGGCGTCGGAGCCGAACGCGAGTGGCACTCCGGCCTCGGCCAGGGACGCGAATTGGTTCAGCCCCACGGCGCGGGCGGCGCCCAGCCGCTCGGCGTACATGGCGTCCGAGCCACCCCATGCGGCGTCGAAGCCCGGCTGCATGGAGGCGGTCAGCCCGGAGGCCGCGAGGCGGGCGGGAGCATGCACCATCTCGGCATGCTCGACGCGGTGCCCGGTGCCCGCGCGCGGGCCAAGCCGCTCCACGGCGTCGAGAATGGCGTCGACCGCAGCGTCCCCGATCGCATGGAACCCTGCCTGGAGCCCGGCGGTGGTGCAGCGGCGAATGTGCTCGGCAATGTCCTCGGCGTCGAGGTACTGCTCGCCGGACGTGGCGGGTGCGTCCGCATACGGCGCGGTGAGGGCGGCCGTGTGCGAGCCGAGCGAGCCGTCGCAGTACAGGTCGCCGGCGGCACCGGCTGCGCCGAGGTCGCGGGCGGTCTCGATGCCGAACAACTCGCCCCAGTAGCCAATCACCTCGGGGCCCGGTTCGGCGGCGGCGAGCGCCAGCAGCCCGGCCAGGTCATCCGCCGAGGACGTTTCCGGACCCGCCATCTCGTGCAGGCACGCGATCCCGAGGGAGGCCGCGTGGCGCAGCGTGGCACGCTGTGCGTCGCGAATCTGGCCGGCGGTGAGGCTGTCGAAGGCGATCCCGCGCACGGCGTGGTGCGCGTCGCCGGTGAGCCATCCGTCCGCCCGAAAGCCCGGCAGTGACGCTGCTGCGGCCAGCAGCGCCGACGAGACGACCGCCGAGTGGGCGTCCACCCGGGACAGGTAGACCGCGCCGCCGTACGCTGCCCGGTCGAGCTCGGCGGCGGTGGGCGGGCGGTGCTCGGGCCAACGGGTGTCGTCCCATCCGTGACCCAGAATCGGGCGGCCACGCCCGGCGCGGCTGTGCCGCTCGACGGCGTCGAGCGCCGCGCCCAGCGACGAGGCGCTCGACAGGTCAAGCCCGCCGAGCGTCAGCCCCGCCGCGGTGGCGTGCACGTGGGCGTCGACGAACGCCGGCGTCACGAGGGCGCCACCGAGGTCGACGGACCGATCCACCGAATCGGACGGATCACCGCCGATCCATGCGATTCGGCCACCGTCGGTCACCAGCGCGGTGGCCGGCCCGGGGTAGATCCGCCCGTTCCGGTAGAGGGTGCGCACGTTCGAAGCATGCCGTGTGGTTTCCGGTAGCGCGACAATGGGTTACCGTTCGGCAATTACCGTCGCGACATTCGAATCCGCCTGACGGATCAGGGGCCATGGCTGCGAGCATCGAGGACGTCGCGAAGCTCGCTGGCGTGTCGATTGCCACGGTGTCACGTTCGCTGCGCGGGCTGCCCGATGTCGCCACTACGACCCGGGACCGGGTGCTGGCAGCGGCGCGAGAGCTGAACTACGTCGCGTCCCCTTTCGCGGCGCGACTCGCAAGCGGGCGTGCGGCTACGGTCGGCGTCGTCGTCCCGTTCGTGCATCGCTGGTATTTCGCCGAGGTGCTGGGCGCTGTCGAGAGCGTGCTGCATCAGGCCGGCTACGACCTGCTGCTGTACAACCTCGGCGACATGGAGGGCCGGCAGCGCTTTTTCGAGGTGCTGCCGGTGCGCAAGCGCGTGGACGCGATCGTGTTCGCCAGTCTCGTGCTCACCGACGACGAGGCCGAGGTGCTGCAGAGCCTGAACGTCCCCATCGGGATGGTGGGGGTCGACCGGGTCGGCGTGCACTCCACGCGCATCGATGACGAGGAAGGCACCCGCTCGGCGGTGCGGCACCTGGTCGAGCTGGGGCACCGGCGCATCGGGCTGATCGGCGGCGACACCGACGACCCGATGCGGTTCACTCCCCCGCATCACCGCCGGGTCGGCTATCTCGACGCGCTGCGCGAGGCCGGCATCGAGTACGACCCGGGGTTGGAGATTCTCGGCTACTTCACGGTCGACGGCGGCGAGGTAGCCACCCAGGCCCTGCTCGAACGGCGCCCCCGGCCCTCAGGGCTGTTCGCCGAGTCCGACGAAATGGCATACGGTGCGATCCGGGCGATACGCCGGGCAGGGCTGCGCGTGCCGGAAGACGTGGCCGTCGTCGGCTTCGACGATCACGCCAGCGCGTCGCTGCTCGATCTCTCCACGGTGCGCCAGCCGGTGATCGAGCAGGCCGAGGACCTCACCACGCGGCTCCTGACAGCCATCGAGGATCCGGACCTCGAGCCGTATGTCAATGTGTTGCCCACCGAGCTCGTGGTGCGCGGCTCGTCCGATCCGAGCCGCAGCGTCTACTGACGGGCGCGAGCCAGCTCGGCCGTGGTCGGCGGGTCGGCTCCGGCACGCTCGCAAGTCAACGCCGCCACCAGGACCGCCTCGTCCAATGCGGCCCCCAGATCTGCCGCAGCGAGGCTCACCGGGTCGCGCACGCCGGCCCGGGCCAGAGCGTCCAGCAGCCCGGACGTGAATGCGTCACCCGCCCCGATCGTGTCCACCAGCCGCACCGGCCGGGCCGGCTGCTCGAGCGGGTCCGCATCGCGCCGGTAGCCCACCGCCCCGACGGCGCCTCGCGTGATCACCACGGCGGTGCTGCCCAGGTCGAGCCAACGGCGAGCGGTGTCGGCCGGCTGCTCGCCGGGGTAAAGCCACGCGATGTCGTCGTCGCTGGCCTTGATGAGGTGAGCGGCGGCCACGGCGGCTTCGACCAGTGGCCGGGCCCGCGCCGGCCTGCCGAGCAGCGCCGGCCGCACGTTCGGGTCGTAGCTCACCAGGCCGGCCGTCCGGCGTCGCCGCATGGTGGCCAGGACGTGCTCGGCGCCGGGTGGCGTCCATGCGGCCAGCGAGCCTGCGTGCAGGATCGCCGTCCCGTCCGGCACCACGAGCTCGTCCGGATGCCACTGCCAGTCGACGCTGCCCTCGAGGTAGAAGTCGTAACGGGCTTTGCGCTGCTCGTCCAGGTTCACGACAGCCAGCGTCGACGGCTGTGGGGCGTCCACGGCGCCCGCCAGCCCAACGCCGTTGCGCTCGGCGAAGTCGCGCAGCCGGCGCCCGAACGTGTCGTGCGAGAAGCGGGCCAGGAACTGGGTCGGCTGGCCGAGCCGGGCCAGCCCCACCGCCACGTTGAGCGGACTACCCGACAGGTGCGCAGTGAACGTCCGATGATCACCAGAGTCAACGAGGTCGACGAGGGCTTCGCCGATCACGGTCAGCATGGCCCGGATCGTCGCACGTTTGGGCGTTGGGGCATTCCACGCCGAGAGCCGCGTCGGGGCGGCTTGGCCGTCGATGCCCGCTCGCGGCTCGTCGGGAGTCGGTGCGGGTGCGGTACGACCGGTTGTGTATCAGCCCGCATTAGCACTAGCCCACAGTTAGGAAGGAGCACCCCGACGGACACACCGCACCTCGTCGACATGCGCGCCGCATAAGCGCGTGCGACAAGCTGGCGTAAGCGGGAACAGTCGCTGGCCACGCTGCACGAATTGACGCGAGCATCTCGGCCTCGCGCGTCATCAACTTCGCAAGGCAATATCTCGGCACTGCGGGCAGAGCGGCGGACTGGACGGCCACCCGCTCGGGTCGGGGCTTAGCTGCGCGCCATAGGCCAGGATCTCCCTACCGCACAGCGTCTCGGTGACCAAAGCGTCGAAGGGGAGCATCGCCGCAATATGCTGCTCGTCGCCCGTGCCGAAAGCTGTGCAGAGCTGCGCAGGATCAAGAGGCATGGTCCGCATTGTGACGCCGTTGCTGCCTCGCGTATAGAAGATCACCAGAGTCGACGAGGTCGACCAGGATCTCGCCGGTCACGCTGAGCATCGATGCGCACGCTACCGTCCAACCCGTGACGCTGATGCTCGTCGACGCGGCGAACCTGTATTTCCGCGCGTTCTACGGGGTACCCGAGTCGGTCACATCCCCCGATGGCAAACCCGTCAACGCCGTGCGCGGGTTCCTCGACATGACCGCGACGCTGATCGAGCGACGCCGGCCGACACGCTACGTCGCGTGTCTGGACTTGGACTGGCGCCCTGCCTTCCGAGTGGCGCTCCTCCCGTCGTACAAGGCTCATCGGCTGGCGCCGGACGGGCGCACCGAAGCGATCCCTGACGCGCTGGTGCCGCAGATCCCGGCGCTGCTCTCCGTGCTTGCCGCGCTCGGCCTGGCGATCGGCGGCGCCGAGGGCTTCGAGGCGGACGATGTCATCGCGACGCTGGCCGCGCGCGACGGCGGACCCTGCGAGATCGTGAGCAGTGATCGCGACCTGATTGCCCTGGCCACGGAACGGGTGCGGCTGCTTTATGTGGGCCGCGGGGTGGCCAGGCTCGAGGAGCTCGGCCCGGACGAGGTGCGTGCCCGGTACGGGGTTGCGCCGGAGCGCTATGCCGACTTCGCGGCGTTGCGCGGCGACCCGAGCGACGGGCTGCCAGGCGTTGCAGGCATCGGCGCGAAGACCGCGGCCGCGCTCGTCATGCGCTACGGGGCGGTCGAGCAGATCCTGGCGGCCGCGCTGGCCGGCAATGACGGCTTCCCTGCGGGCGCCGCGACGAAGGTGGTCGCAGCGGCCGAGTACCTGGCCGTCGCACCCGGGGTGGTTCGTGGCCGCACGGATGCGCCGGTACCCGAACTCGACGATGCGCTGCCCGCCTCGCCCGCGGACCCCGCGGCGCTGGTGGAACTGGCCGATCGCTATGGCATCGACAGCTCGATCAACCGAGTCCTCAATGCGATCGCCCGCGCCGGCAGGTGATCAGCTCGAAGGGCTCCACGCGTAGTCGCCGTCAGAGCTGGTGATCGTCACCGTCACGGTCCTGCCGCCGTCCGCGGTGCAGGTGAACGTCGCGCCCTTCTTGACGGTGGGGTTCTTGCCGTTGTTGCAGACGACATTCGTGTACCCGGCCTTCTCGATCTGCTGCTCCACCGCAGCGTGGTCGAGCACCTTCTTGAAGCCGAGGAATTGCGGCTTGGCGACGAACGACGCGGCGACGAGGGCGGCGACCACTACGACCGCGACGACGCCGATCCACGGCCACACGGAACGTTTCTTCGGCTGCGCTGCGGGTGGGTAGGTGCCGTACTGCTGCTGCGCGTACTGGCCGTACTGCTGCGAGCCGTACTGTTGCTGCTGCCCGTACTGCCCGTACTGCCCGTACTGGTCGTACTGCCCGTACTGACCGTACTGGTCGTACTGACCGTACTGCGATGGCGGCGTGCCGTAGGGCTGCTGCGGGTAACTCGATTCACCCTGATAGGGCGGCTGGCCATAGCCCGGCGCCTGCGGCGGATAGCCCTGGTAGCCAGGTTGATATGGGGGCGCAAACGGCTGCTGAGGCGGGGTTTGAGGTGGACTCGGCGGGAAGGTCTGCGAGCCGTACCCCTGCGGTTCCGCCGGCTGGTACGGCCCGCCCGGAGCGGGAGGCGGATACGTGGGCAGCTGCTGCGTCGGCGTCGGGCCGGGCGCGTCATAGGGCACGTCCGAGCGCGAGAACGCCTGGGTGCGGTCATCGTCCGACGAGGGCTGAGAGGCATCGTCGGACGGGGCGTTGTCGAAGCTCGGGGGCGGCGGCGACACCGGCCGCGCGACGGTCGCCTCATCCGGCTCGTCGCTTCGCTCCTGCTGTCCCCACTCATGCTGCTGAGGCGGCGGCCAGGACTGCGACTGCTCGCCCTGACCACTCTGGCCGTGCTCGCCGTTGTCCGATGCCATGGTGTTGCCTCTTCCGTCCAGAACGCGTCCACGCTACTGCGCGACCGGCCCACCGTACCGAGTCAGCCCAGGACACCCTGGGCTACCACGCCTCGCCGGATCTCGCGGGCCGCATCGCGGGCTCGGGCGGCCACCGGTGCCTCGCCGCCGCCCGGCGACGGTGCTGCTGCGATCTGCTCGAGCAGATCGAGCAACTGCTTGCACCATCGGACGAAATCGCCGGCGGAGATCTCCACGCCGGCTTTCGCCGAAGAGCTGAGCACCCGATCCAGGCTGTCGCGCCGCGTCCACCGATACGCGGCCCAGACGAAGCCGAGCTCCGGCTCCCGGCTGCGCGGCAGTCCGCGGCCGGCCTCGTTGTCTGCCAGATCGGCCCAGATCCGGGTCGTGGCGGTAAGCGCCTCACGCACGTTCGCAGTCGGCATCCGATCGATCGGCTGCTCGTCGCGGCGTGCCTCGTAGACGAGCGTCGACACGACGGCGGCGAGCTCCGCGCTGTCCAGCGCGTCCCATTCCCCGGCGCGCAGGCACTCCGCGACGAGCAGGTCCGACTCGGACCAGATCCGCGACAGCTGCCGGCCGGCCGGTGTCGTCTCGTCGCCGGCTAGGTAGCCGCGCGCGTCCAGCAGCGCGCAGATGCGATCGAAGGTGCGGGCCAGTGAGTTCGTCCGGCCCTCGATGCGCCGGCGCAGTGCCGCTGTTTCGCGCTCGAGCCGCTGATAACGCTCGGCCCAGCGGGCGTGTGCCTCGCGGTCCGGGCAGTCGTGGCACGGGTGAGCCCGGATGGCCCTGCGCAGTGCTTCGATCTGCTCGTCCTGGGCTGCGGGCGGCTGCCGGGTGCGCTCCGGCGCGGGCGGCACGTCGAGCGTGCGCAGCGTGGATGCCAGGTCGCGGCGCTCTTGCGGGGAACGGTGATTGAAGCGCCGGGGCACCCGGATGGTGGCAAGCGGCTCGACACTGGTCGGGAAGTCGTTGAGGCTGAGCCGCCCGGACCAGCGCGCCTCGGTCACGACCAGCGGACGCGGATCGTCGCGCGAGTCCACGCCTGGGTCCAGCACTACCGCGAGGCCAGCGCGCCGGCCGCCCGGCACCCGGATCACGTCCCCGGGACGCAGGCTCTCGAGCGAGGCAACGACCGCGCTGCGCCGGTTGCGCGCTCGATCGCGCGCGAGCGCAGCCTCGCGGTCGCTCAGCTCGCGACGCAGCGCGGCGTATTCGGCGAAGTCGCCGCGGTCGCAGTGCATCTGGGCGGCCTGCTCGCGCATGGTCGTCTCGTTGCGGCGGATCTGGCGCACCAAGCCACCGACCGACCGGTCGGCCTGAAATTGCGCGAACGACGCGTCGAGCAGCTGGCGTGCCGCCGGGCGCCCCAGCTGCCCCACCAGGTTTACAGCCATGTTGTAGGACGGGCGGAACGACGACCGCAGCGGGTACGTCCGCGTCGACGCTAGGCCGGCCACCCGATCCGGGTCGGCCTCGGGGCTCCACAGCACGACTGCATGCCCCTCGACGTCGATGCCGCGCCGCCCGGCGCGGCCGGTGAGCTGCGTGTATTCGCCGGGCGTGATGTCGGCGTGGGTGTCGCCGTTGAACTTCGACAGCCGTTCGAGCACGACGGTGCGCGCCGGCATGTTGATGCCCAGGGCCAGCGTCTCGGTAGCGAACACGACGCGGACGAGCCCGCGCACGAACAACTCCTCGACGGTCTCCTTGAACGCCGGGATCAGCCCTGCGTGGTGGGCTGCTACGCCGCGGCGCAACCCGTCCAGCCACTCCCAGTACCCCAGCACGTCGAGGTCCTCGGCGATGGCCGCGGTGCGCTCTTCCACGATCGCCGTGATCTCGTCGCGCTCCCCCGGCTCGGTCAGCCACAGTCCGGACAGCACGCACTGGCGGACTGCTGCGTCACATCCCACCCGGCTGAAGATGAACACGATGACGGGCAGCAAACCTTCGCGGTCGAGGCGCGCGACGACGTCGGGGCGGTGCGGGGGCCGCCAGCCCCGGGTGGGGCCGGGATATCGCACCCGCGATGTGAGGTAGCGCTTCAGCTCCGGATTCACAGTCGGCTCGTCATCGGCGAACAGGTCGAACAACCGAGTCCCGACGAGCATGTGCTGCCACAGTGGCACCGGGCGCTGCTCGTGGACGACGACCTTCGTGTCGCCCCGAACCGTGACGAGCCATTCCCCGAACTCCTCGGCGTTCGACACGGTCGCCGAGAGCGAGACCAGCCGCACCGCCTCGGGTAGGTGAATGATCACTTCTTCCCAGACACCGCCGCGGAATCGGTCGCCGAGGTAGTGCACCTCGTCCATGACGACGTAGCCGAGGCCCTCGAGAGACGTGCTGCCGACGTAGAGCATGTTGCGCAGCACCTCGGTCGTCATGACGACGATGGGTGCACCGCCGTTGATCGCGTTGTCGCCGGTGAGCAGTCCGACCGTGGCGGCACCGTGCCGGCGGACGAGGTCGTTGTACTTCTGGTTCGACAGCGCCTTGATCGGTGTCGTATAGAAGCACTTCTGACCGGATGCGAGGGCCATGTGTACCGCGAACTCGCCGACCACCGTCTTGCCGGATCCGGTGGGCGCACAGACCAGCACGCCGTGGCCGTCCTCGACGGCCTCACACGCGTCCACCTGGAACCCGTCGAGCTGGAAGGGATAGTCGGCTGCGAAGTCTCGCACGTGCGGATACTTCGACCGCCGCCGGGCGGCGGCATACCTGTCGGCCGGCGCGGACATATCTTCAGCGTACGGGCGAGCCTCCGGAACACTGTGCAGGTGACCGATATAGCCGTGGACGCAGTGCTGTTCGACCTCGACGGCACGCTGGTCGACTCGACGGCGAGCGTGCGGCGCGCCTGGGAGGCGGTGGCGGCTGAATTAGGTGTGCCGCTGGCCGAGTTCGAACCGTACATGCATGGCATCCCCGGCCCGCAGGTGTTCGCCGCCGTGCTGCCGGCGATGCCGCCTGACCAGGCGCGTGCGCTAGCGGCTCGGATGAACGCCGACGAGGCCCGCGATCTCGACGGGGTGCGGCCGATGCCAGGCGCGCTTCTCGCTATCAGCGGGCTACCACCGTCGCGCTGGGCGATCGTCACCAGCGGCGACCATCAGCTGGCCACGGCCCGGATCGCCGCAGCCGGGCTGCTGCGGCCGCAGGTGCTGGTCACGTCCGACGACGTCCGGGTGGGCAAGCCCGACCCGGAGTGCTACCTCCTCGCTGCGTCGCGGCTGGGCCACCCGCCGGCACGCTGCCTGGTCGTCGAAGACGCACCGGCGGGAGTGGCCGCGGGCCGGGCCGCTGGCATGCCGGTGCTCGGCGTTTTGACGACCTATCGACATCTCGACGCCGACCTGACCGCCCCAGATCTGTCCACAGTGGACATCCGCGCCGATGGCACGCAGGTGCGCGTCACTCAGCGGTGAGCGGCTTGGCTCAGCACGCGACCCAGCTGCTGCTGGAGTTGTTGTAAGAGCAGGTGTCGATCAGCGTGCCGCTCGGGCCGTTACGGAGATAGGCCGTGTCCTTGTCGTTGTTCCAGATGTAGTTGCCCTGTCCCCAGTAGCGGTCTGTCGCAGTGTTGGTGCCCTTGCCGGTGTGCACTCTGACGTACTTGCCGCCGCCCAGCCGGTACGTGCCGAAGTTGAAGGTGTGCCGGGCAGCATCGCGGATCACCCAGTTGTTCAGCGAGCGGGCGGTGCTGCATCGGTTGTGCAGCGAGATCCACTCCCCGTTCAAGCTGGCGTTCGTCCTGGTGTCAGTCCCCGGCGAGTTGTACCAAATCCGATAGATCTGAACGCAGTAGCTCGCTGCTGCGGCCTGCTGCGACTGGATGGCGACCAAGGCCGCTGCCGTCAGGATGATCGCGAGAATTGAACTGACGAGTTTGCGCATCGTCCCCCCCGGGATGTGTGAAGACCATGTTTGTTCCACAGGTCACCGCACGTGTCAACAACGACGCGCCGGTGCAACCGGGAGTCGCCGTGGCGAAGCTAGGTCACATCGTCGAGGGGGCGCGGAATCGGGTCGATCCGCGCCGGCACGTCGATCTGCGCATCCTTGGCCTGCTGCTCGGCCGCCTTGCGCCGTGCCTTGCGCCTGTCATGCACCACGGCGAACGCGACGGCACCCTCGAACAGCAGCACCATCGGGACCGCCATCGCACACATCGTGAACGGGTCGGTGGTGGGAGTCGCCACGGCGGCGAACAAGAAGATCAGGAAGATCGCGAGGCGCTGCGACTTACGCAGCCAGCGTGCCGGCAGCACGCCGGCGAGGTTGGCCAGCACGACGAGCAATGGCAGCTCGAACGACGCGCCGAAGACGACCAACATCAGCGTGACGAACGACAGGTAGCTGTCGACCGTGAGCAGCGCCTGGGTTCCTGAGCCGGCGACGCCGAGCAGGACGCGCAACCCCTTGGCCAACACCACGTATGCCAGCGCGACGCCGGCCGCGAACAGTACCGTCGATGCCGCGATGAACCAGAGCGTGTACTTGCGCTCGTTCTTGTGCAGTCCGGGTGTGACGAATGCCCAGATCTGATACAGCCACAGCGGGGCGGTCAGCACGGCGCCCGCGATGAACGAGACCTTCAGACGGGTGGTGAAGCCGGCGAGCACCTGGTTGTAGATCAGGTGGCAGCCGCCCTCCTCGGTGCCTGGAAAGCGATGCTTGGCAGGCACCGAGCAATACGGGTGCTCGAGAAAGCGCAGGATCGGGTCGTAGAAGATCCAGCCCACGATCGCCCCGACCGCGATGATCACTAACGCGATGATCACGCGGTGGCGCAACTCTCGCAGATGGTCCATGACCGACATGCGGCCCTCAGGGTTGGCTGCGCGCTTGCGGCGCAAGCTGGGCAGGCGGAGCTTCATGGCCTCACGACCGCTTCGCCTTGCCTACCCGACACCTGCCGAACTTTACTTAGCCGGAGTATGCCGCGAGCGCCGCCCGGGCCTCCTCGCGCACCGATTCTGCGAGCCACTCCGGCGACAGCACCTCAACATGGCCGGCCGCGCCCAGGGCGAGCGCGCGCACCCAGGCCGGATCGGCCACCCGCACGCTCACCTGCCGCCGCCCGTCGGCTTCGATGGTTTCCGACTCGGGCGGGTAGTAGTCGGCCACCCAGGCGTAGGCGGCGTCGACGCGCAGCACGACGAGCATGTGCTCAGGCGCCGGCGTGAACACCCCGTCGGTGAGATCGCGTAGTTCCGCCTCCGGCGGCGGGCTGGCCCGTTCACGCAGCATCTCGACGCGATCGATGCGGTCGACGCGGAACACCCGCATGCCCTCGGCGCGCCGGCACCACGCTTCCAGGTAGCTGCGCCCGTCCATCTCGAACAAGCGCATCGGGTCGACGGTGCGCTCGGTCGTTTCGTCGCGGGTGGCCGTGTAATACCGCAGCGCGAGCGCCCGCCCGTCGGCGATGGCCTGTTCCAGTACGGGCAGCATCCGCGCGACCTGGTCGAGCTCGAGAGCCACCGTCTGCGCCTCCACCGAGCCGCTTGCCGCGGACTCGACCTTGGCCAGCGCCCGCTCGACGGCGTCACGGTCGGTAATCCCCGGCATCTCGGCGAGCGTGCGCAGCGCGACGACGAGGGGCAACGCCTCCTCGGCAGTCAGGCGCAGCGGCCGGGACATGCCGGCATCGAAAATCACCGAGACGGTGTCGCCCTCGAACGAGAGGTCGATGAGATCGCCGGGACCGTGGCCGGGCAGCCCGCACATCCAGAGCAGCTGCAGATCGCGTCGCAGCTGGTCCTCGCTGATGCCGAAGTCGGCGGCCGCCTGCTCGATCGCGATGCCGTGGTTCGCCTGCAGGTACGGGACGAGGGCAAGCAGGCGGGGCAGCCGCTCGCGCTCACCGGTCATCGAGAGCCCCCAGCGACGGCGGCAAGCCGGCACCGTACCGCCTCGACGAGGTCCGGCGGGTCGAGCACCTGCGCGCAGGCACCGGCGCTGGCCACGATGCGTGCCAGCCAGCTGACGTCGGCGAACGGGATCGTCAGCACGCCGTCGTCCCCGCCGTGGGCGTAGCGGCGCAACTGCGCCGCGCCGTCGCCGGTCACCCTGACGTGAGCCAGTCGGTCCTCGTCGGGTCGCCGTCCCACAACCGCGGCCAGCAGGTCGACATTGTCCGGGCGCGGGAACGCCCCAGCCTTGCCGTACGGCGCTACCTCCCCTTGTACGCGCGACAGCCGGAAGCTGCGCTG
>Ga0126374_10000251_pt1 | contig 12448 bp, 13 predicted proteins | sample PanSoiMetPlot_12_FD_89874 | JGI IMG/M metagenome (GOLD analysis project Ga0126374, IMG submission 89874) | Tropical forest soil microbial communities from Panama - MetaG Plot_12 | ecosystem: Environmental > Terrestrial > Soil > Tropical forest > Bulk soil | place: Panama | collected 2016-02-17
AAGGCGCGATCAGGTTCGCCTGGGAGCTGTCGACTACCTCGCAGGCGCAGGGCGGTTTCGGCCTTGACGGCGAGCGCATCTGGCCCACGGTGTACCTCGACGACGACGAGGCGGTCGACATCTGGCACCGCGTCATCGGCATCCCGCACGAGCGCATCGTGCGCCGGGGCAAGGAGGACAACACCTGGGACATGGGCATCCCGGGCCCGGCCGGTCCGTGCAGCGAACTGTTCTACGACCGGGGCCCCGAGTACGGCCCGGAGGGCGGCCCGGCGGTCGACGAGGACCGGTTCACCGAGTACTGGAACCTCGTCTTCATGCAGTACGAGCGCGGCAAGTCGACCGGCCCGCATAAAGGCGACTACGAGATCGTCGAGGATCTGCCCAACAAGAACATCGACACCGGCATGGGCCTGGAGCGCATCGCGACGATCCTGCAGGGTGTCGACAACCTCTACGAGATCGACGAGACCAAGCCCGTCCTCGACCGGGCCGCCGAGCTGACCGGCCGAAGGTACGGCGCGAAGTCCGGGCACGCGGCCAGCCAGTCACATCCCGACGACGTGCGGCTGCGGGTGATCGCCGACCACGTGCGGTCGGGCCTGATGCTGATCAGCGACGGTGTGGTCCCTTCCAACGAGGGACGCGGCTACGTGCTGCGGCGCATCCTGCGCCGCGCGATCCGCGCGATGCGCCTGCTGGGCTATGAGGACCCGGCGCTGCCCGAACTGCTGCCCGTCGCGCGGGACTGCATGGCCCCGTCCTACCCGGAGGTGGTCACCGACTTCGGGCGTATCTCGACATACGCCTACGCGGAGGAGGAGGCGTTTCGGCACACCCTGCGGGCCGGGACGGCGATCTTCGACATGCAAGCAATGGAGGTACGGCGCGCCGGGGGCTCGCAGCTGTCCGGCGAAAAGGCGTTCCAGCTGCACGATACGTACGGCTTCCCGATCGAGCTGACCCTCGAGATGGCCGCGGACCAGGGCCTGACGGTGGACGAGGGCGGTTTCCGCCGGCTGATGCGCGAGCAGCAGCGACGCGCGAAAGCGGACGCCCAGGCCAAGAAGACCGGGTTCGTCGACACGTCGGTGTGGCGTGCCGTGTTGGAGCAGGGTGGCAGCGAGTTCACCGGCTATCAGGAAGTCGCCCGCGAGTCGCAAGTCACTGCTCTCGTCGGCCAGGACGGCGTGCTTGAGGCGGCCGGCCAGGGTGACGAGGTGGAACTCGTCCTGGATGTCACCCCGTTCTACGCCGAGGGCGGTGGCCAACAACCAGACTTCGGGCGCATCACGATCAACGCAGCCGGCCACGATGCCGAGCTCGAGGTCGTCGATGTGCAAACGCCCGTGCCGGGCGTGATCGCGCACAAGATCAAGGTGCTGCGCGGTGAGGTGCGTCCCGGTGACCCCGCGTTCGCACTCGTCGATGTCGGCCGGCGCGCGTCGGTCTCGCGCAGCCATTCCGCGACGCACCTGTTGCACGCCGCGCTGCGCCGCACGCTGGGGGAGCAGGCCGCACAGGCCGGCTCGCTGAACGCGCCCGGACGGCTGCGCTTCGACTTCCACAACCCGTCGGCGGTCGCGCCGAGTGTGCTCGCCGATGTCGAGGACGAGATCAACGAGGTGCTGCTGCACGACCTCGAGGTGCGCGCGTTCATCACCAATCCGGAGGAGGCTAGGCGCCTCGGCGCGATCGCCATTTTCGGCGAGAAGTACGGCGAGCGGGTGCGCATCGTCGAGATCGGCGACTACTCGCGCGAGCTGTGCGGCGGCACGCACGTGGCTCGCAGCTCAGTGATCGGCATGGTGAAGCTGCTGTCCGAGGCGTCGATCGGCTCCGGCGTGCGCCGCGTCGAGGCGCTGGTCGGACTGGACGCGTTCCGCTACCTGGCCCGTGAGCACGTGCTAGTCCAGCAGTTGGCCGGCGACCTCAAGACGCCAGCTGACCAGCTGCCGGAGCGAATCGCTGCGACGCTGGACCGGCTGCGCACCGCCGAGAAGGAGCTCGAACGCTTACGTGCGGCCGCGGTGCTGGCCAGCGCCGGCACCCTCGCCGAGAGCGCGGAGATGCTCGGGGCGACGCGTGTCGTGACTGCCGAGGCGCCGTCAGGCGTCGGCGCCGGCGAGCTGCGCTCCCTGGCGCTCGACGTCCGCGGCCGGCTGCCGCAGTCCGAGGCGGCTGTCGTCGTGCTGGCGGCACCGGGGGAGAAGGGCGTCAGCTTCGTGGCCGCCGTCAACGAGGCCGGCCAGTCCGCCGGGCTCTCGGCGAACGATGTGGTTCGCGCGTTCGCGCCCGTCCTCGGCGCCCGCGGTGGCGGCAAGGCGGACCTCGCGCAGGGCGCGGGAGGAGACGCCGCGAAGCTGGCCGAGGCCTTTGCTGGCGTGCGCAGGTATGTCGCGGAGCGTGGCACCGGGTGAACAGCGTGAGCGCGGTGACCGGGGTGTGGCTCGGCGTGGACGTCGGCACAGTGCGCGTCGGCGTGGCCCGTAGCGACCCGCGCGGAGTTCTCGCGAGCCCCGTGGCCACGCTGGCGCGCGAAGGCGGTGTGCGCGAGCTGGCGCGACTGGTCCAGGACCACGAAGCCGTGGGTGTCGTAGTCGGCCTGCCGGTCACACTGGCCGGCCGGGAGGGCACGTCGGCGGCGTTGGCACGGGACTATGCGGAACAATTGGCACGGGTCATTTCCCCCATACCAGTCGAATTTGTGGACGAGCGGCTGACCACGGTGGCCGCAGAGCGTAGGCTCGCCGCGCGCGGTGTTCGCGGGAGGGCCCGGCGCGCCGTCGTCGACCAGGCAGCGGCGGTCGAGATTCTGCAGCAGTGGCTGAACGCCCAGCACGCACAGTCGGACGGTCCTGTATGAACTCCGAGATGGAGCGCGCCCGGTGAGATTCGAGCCCTCGGACTCGACCGAATCGTACGACCCACCCTCCCTGTTCTTCGGCGGCGACTTCGACGACGAGCAGGTCACGCACTACGGGCCGAACGCGCCCCGCCGCGGAGGTGACCGGCGATCCAGGGAGGCCGAGCGCCGGCGCCGGCGCCGGCGGTGGCTCGCGACGACGGCGGGCATCATCGTCGTCGCGCTCGTGGTGGCACTCGGCTGGCTCGTCGCGCGTCCGGTCATCGAGCGGCAGTTGGCTGCCAAGGACTGGTCCGGGCCGGGCACCGGCCAGGTTCTCGTCCAGGTGAACGCCAACGACACGTCGGCCGACATCGCGGCGACACTCGTGGATCACGGCGTGGTGGCGAGCAAGCGGGCGTTCACCGATGCGGCGGACGCGAACAGCAATTCGCGCTCGATCCAGCCCGGGTTCTACCGGTTGCGCAAACACATGGCAGCAAAGCAGGCGCTCGCGTTGCTGCTCGACCCCTCGGCGCGGGTCTCCACCCAGGTGACGATTCCCGAGGGGCTCGTGGAACAGGACATCCTCGTCCGGCTGGCAAAGGTCCTCAACGTCCCACTAAGCAAGATGCAGGCGGCCGCGGCGGACGTCGCCAGTCTCGGATTGCCGGAGGGCTATACCGTCGGTGCGAAGCCACCGCAGTCCGCCGAGGGCTTTCTGTTCCCCGACACCTACGCCTTCGACCCGGGCACCACGCCGGCAGACGCGCTGCAACAGCTGACCAGCGAGTTCACCGGCGTCGACCGTGACATGGGGTTTGCCGATGCGGCCCACAAGATGGGCCTGACGCCCTACCAGGCACTGATCGTCGCCTCGATGGTCGAGGCCGAGGCGAAGTTCGACGCCGACCGGCCCAAGGTCGCCCGGGTGATCTACAACCGGCTGGCGCGGCGCGTGCCACTCGGCATCGACGCCACGAGCGTGTACGGCGCGAAACTGGCCGGACAGGATCCGTCCAAGATCGACTTCAACAAGCCGTCCCCGTACAACACGCGCATCGAGAACGGGCTGCCGCCGACGCCGATCGGCAACCCGGGGCGCGCCGCTATGACGGCAGCTGTGACGCCCGCAGCCGGTTCGTGGCTGTACTACGTCAACGGCGACGCCCAGGGACACCTGTACTTCACTGCCAGCCCCAGTGACTTCCAGGCCGCGGTGGAGAGGTGCCGCCAAAACCATTGGGGCTGCTCATAGCGCGCAGGGCGGCGGTACTCGGCCGGCCCGTCGCCCACTCGCTCTCGCCGGTTCTGCACTGCGCCGCCTATCGAGCGCTCGGCCTCGCCTGGACCTTCACGGCGGTCGAGATCGGGGCGGACGAGCTGGCGGAGTTCCTGGCGTCCCGCGGTCCGGAGTGGGTGGGGTTCGCGTGCACGATGCCGCTCAAGCGCGAGGCCCTGTCGGTGGCGTCGGCGGCGAGTCCGCGGGCGACGGTGGTCGGCGCGGCCAACACGCTGTTGCGTCGCCCGGACGGGGGCTGGACGGCCGACAATACCGATGTGGCCGGCATCGTCACAGCGCTTCACGAGTGCGGCGTGCAGCCGGCGGCGTCGAGTGTGCTGGGGGCCGGTTGCACCGCGCAGGCGGCAGTGGTGGCGCTCGCTGAACTGGGGTTGGCGCGGTGCACGGTGCAGGTACGCGACCCAACACGTACCGAGGGCGTCCGCGCCGCGGCGCAGCGCGCAAGTATCGACGTCGAGGTGGGAGCGCTCGGTGACCCGGTGGGCGACCTGGTCATCTCGACGCTGCCGCCCGGGGCCGCCGATCCGCTCGCCGCCCGCGAGTGGCGCGCCGAGTGTGCGGTACTCGACGTGGTGTATGCGCCGTGGCCGACGCCGCTGGCCGCCGCGGTGGCCGCGGCTGGTGGGACGGTGGTCGGCGGGACGCTGATGCTGCTGCACCAGGCGGCGTTGCAGGTCTAGCTCATGACCGGCCGGCCGGCGCCGGTCGCCGCGATGCGGGCGGCTCTGCAGGAGAAGGTGCCCGGTGCCTGAGCTGCCTCGAGTGCGCTTCGGCACGGCCACGGACTGGGAGGAGTGGCTTGCCGATTTCCATGCGGACTCGCCCGGGGTATGGCTCGAGATCGGCCGGACCGGGCGCGACGTTCACACGGTCAGTTATGCGGAGGCGCTGGACGTTGCGCTGTGCTTCGGCTGGATCGACGGGCAGAAGCGCTCGCTCGATGGCACGGTCTGGCTGCAGAAGTTCACGCCACGCGGGCCGCGCAGCCGATGGTCGAAGGTCAATCGGGAGAAGGCGAATGCGCTGATCGCGGCCGGTCGGATGCGCCGGGCCGGCCTGGCAGAGGTCGAGCGCGCCCGGAAGGACGGCCGTTGGGAGGCCGCCTACGACAGCCCCAGCACGGCAACCGTCCCGCCAGACCTCTCGGCCGCACTCGACGCCGATCCGCCCGCACGCGCGTTCTTCGCCACCCTGGACAGCCGCAACCGCTACGCGATCCTGCATCGCGTCGCAGCTGCGCGGCGCCCCGAGACACGTGCGCGGCTCATAGCCAAGTATGTAGCTATGCTGCATAACGGCGAGCGACTCCATCCGTAATTTGAGTTGTGCTGGAGCGCACTCCAGCTCCTAGGCTGCGGCCCATGCGCTATCGAACGCTCGGCAGCACCGGCATCGAGGTCAGCGTGCAGTGCCTGGGCGCGATGATGTTCTGCTCGGTCGGCAACCCGGACCACGACGACTGCACCCGCATCATCCACACAGCGCTAGATGCCGGCATCAACTTCGTCGATACCGCCGACATGTACTCGGCCGGCGAGTCGGAGCAGATCGTAGGTAAGGCGCTCGCCGGACGACGCGACGACGTCGTGCTGGCTACCAAGGTGCACTTCCCGATGGGGGAGGGCCCCAATCGCGGCGGCAACTCGCGCCGCTGGATCCTGCGCGCGGTCGACGAAAGCCTTGCGCGCCTGCAGACGGACTGGATCGACCTTTACCAGATCCATCGCCCGGACGAGACCTCAGACATCGAGGAAACCCTGTCGGTGCTGACCGATCTGGTGCACCAGGGCAAGATCCGCGCGTTCGGCTGCTCGACGTTCCCGGCGGAGCAGATCGCGCAGGCGCACCACGTCGCCGAGCGGCGTGGGCTGATGCGCTTTCGCTCCGAACAGCCGCCCTATTCGATCCTGGCCCGGGGCATCGAGACGTCGGTGTTGCCGACCTGCCAGCACTACGGAATGGGCGTGCTGACCTGGAGCCCGCTCGCGTACGGGTTCCTCACCGGGCGATACCGCCGCGGTCAGCCGATTGACCTCGGAAGCGGCCGGCCGACCATCCGGCAGGACCGGTTCGATCCGGCATTGCCCGAGACCGCAGCCAAGTTGGAGGTCGCCGAGCAGCTCATCGGGCTGGCGGACGAGATCGGCTGCACGCTGCCACAGCTCGCGATGGCCTTCCCGGTGACGCATCCCGCGGTGACGTCCGTGATCCTCGGGCCGCGCACTCTGGAACAGCTGGCGGATGCGCTGCAGGGCGCGTCGCTAGCCCTCGACGACGCCGTGCTCGACCGCATCGACGAGATCGTGCCGCCCGGGACGAACGTCTACCACCCGGACGGTGCATGGACGCCGCCATCGCTCGCCGCCGCCCGGCGGCGCCGTCCGATCGGGGAGCGCGCCGCCGCCTGAGCTGATTCGTCGCCTGATTGGTCGATGATCTTGGACTTTCGGTCGCATAGCGACCACAAGTCCAAGATCACGCCAGGAATCCGTACCCTCGCGGTATGGCGGTCATGACGACCAGGCGAGCGATCGTCCAGCTGCGCGGGCCGGGCACCGCGTCGGCGCCCGACGAACTTGCCGTCGAGGCACCGCTCACCCTGTCGCTGGATGACGACGTGCTCGCCGTGCTGATGCGTACGCCGGGTCACGACCTGGAGCTGGCCGCCGGCTGGCTGGTCGCGGAATCCGGGGTGGGCCGCGCGGACGACATCACGGGCATGCAGGCCTCGCGCGAAGGCGACGCGGTGCGCGTGTCCCTGCGTACCGGCGTCACCCCACCGCGCTCGCGCGCGTTCGTCACGTCCGCGTCGTGCGGCGTGTGCAGCGCCGACGTCATGACGCTGCTTCCGGCTCCGGACGCTGTGTTGCACGCGCCGGGTTGGCACATCGACCGGCAGGTGCTGGCGGGGCTACCCGACGCGATGCGGCGCCGGCAGCGGGCGTTCGACCGGACCGGCGGCCTGCACGCGGCGACGCTGGCCACAGCGGACGGCGAGCTAGGGGCGGTGCGCGAGGACGTCGGCCGGCACAATGCCGTCGACAAGGTCATCGGCCGGGCGCTGTTCGACGGTGCGCTGCCGGCCACCGATCGGCTGCTCGTGGTCAGCGGAAGGGTTTCGTTCGAGATCGTCCAGAAGGCATTGGCTGCGGGCTGCGCAGGCGTGGCCGCCGTCTCCGCACCGTCCAGCCTTGCTGTAGATCTCGCCCGTACGTACGGGCTGCTGCTGGCGGGCCTGGTGCGAGGCGAGCGCCTGAACGTCTACTCCGAGCCCGAGCTCGTCGGCTGATCTCGTGCGGCCAGCAGCCGCTGTGCCGTGGTAGCCGCCGCGGTGACGTCGGCCCGATCGGCACCGCGCAGCCCGGCGGCCAGCCCGACCAGGAACGTGGTGAGCGGCGCCGCCGGCCGGGTTACGGCGTGCGCGGCGTCCCGAGCGAGATCGAGCACCAGCTGCACGTCGGTCGCGGCCGGGTCGACGTCCAGCGCGGTGGACAGCTCGTCCACCCACGCGTCTAGCGGATTGGTCATCGTGCACTCCGGGAACGATGTCGGGCCAGGTCGGACCAGGTGTCGCAGTCGTCGCCCCACCCAGCATCGGCGACCTCGGCGACGGTAGCCCCTGCGGCGAGCGCGCGCATGGAGACCCCCCGAGGGCCGCCGACGCGTCCGAGAGCGGCGGCCAGCGCGGGTCGGCGCCAGGCCGCGGCGAGGTGATTGCGCCTCCCGCCGGCGCTCAGCATGGCTGCGTCACCTTGCAGCGCCTCGAGCAGCCGGTCGATTGCCGGCCCGATCCGGGGCAGGTCCGCTGCGAGCACGACGACAGTGGATGCGGTGGTGAGCGGCACGGCCGCTGCGAGCCCGGCGACCGGACCGCCACCGGGTGGCGTTTCCTGGCACCAGATCACCGCGCGGTCGATCGAGCGGCGCGGGCCGACGACGACGCGGGTGCCCGCCATCGCGACCGCGTCGAGCACATGGACGAGCATCGGCGCGCCGTCGATGTCGAGCATGGGCTTGTCCGCGCCGCCGAGCCGCCGCGCGGCTCCGCCGGCCAGCACGATCGCGTCGAACTGCATGCCGCCATCATGGCCTGTGGAAACGCGGCCGCGAAGGATGCGCGGTATGCCCTAGGCTGACCGCCCGTGTCGTCGTGGCTGCTCGGAGCCGTAGCAGGCGGTGCTGCATGCCTGCTCGCGTCGCCGTTCCTGGCGCGGCTGGCCGCCACGCCGGAGCCGGCCCGGCGCTCACTCACGGCCACCGCGATCGTCGGCACCGTCCTCGGGGTGTTGGCGGGCCACGCCGCCGGGTGGTCCGCGGCGCTGCCGGCGTTCGTCGCGTTGGCGCTGCTGGCGACGCCGCTGCTGCTCGTCGACGCCCGCGATCACAGGTTGCCGGATCGGCTGGTGCTGCCGGCGGCTGGTGGCGCGCTCGTGCTGCTGACCCTGGCCGCCGCGGTGCGCAGCGACTGGGCGTCCCTGGGCCGGTCGGTTGCTGCGGCAGCCGTGGTATTCGCGATCTTCTGCACTGCCGCGGTCCTGTCCCCGGCGTCGCTGGGCTTCGGTGACGTCAAGCTCGCCGGCCTGCTCGCGCTCTACCTCGGCTGGCTGAGCTGGGGGCACGTGTTCTACGGCATCTTTGCCGGCTTCGTTCTCGGCGCACTGGTCGCCGTCGTGATGCTTGTCAGCCGCCGTGTCTCGCTGAAAAGCCACATTGCCCTGGGCCCGGCCTTGATCACAGGCGCCCTTCTGATTGCCGCCGTGCACTGATGCCAGACTAGTGGCGTGCTGCGTTGGATCACCGCGGGCGAGTCGCACGGGCCCGCGATTGTCGCCGTCCTGGACGGTATGCCCTCGGGCGTCGAAGTGACGACCGCCGTGGTCGCTCGCGACCTTGCCCGGCGGCGCATGGGCTATGGCCGCGGTGCCCGGATGAGCTTCGAGGCGGACGAGCTCGAGCTGACCGGTGGGGTGCGGCACGGGAGGACGATGGGCGGGCCGGTTGCGGTACGTATCGGCAACACGGAGTGGCCGAAGTGGCAGACCGTCATGGCCGCCGATCCGGTTCCGGCCGACGTGTTGGCGAGCCAGGCGCGCAACGCGCCGCTGACGCGGCCGCGCCCCGGGCACGCCGATCTCGCCGGCATGCAGAAGTACGACGTAGACGACGCCCGGCCGGTGCTGGAACGGGCCAGTGCCCGCGAGACGGCCGCGCGGGTGGCGCTTGGGGCTGTCGCCCGCGCATTCCTGCGCCAAGCGCTCGGCGTCGAGGTGCTCAGTCACGTGGTGTCGATCGGGTCGGTCACCGCGCCGGCGGGCGTGATTCCGCGCCCGGACGATCGAGAGCGTGTTGACGCCTCGCCGGTCCGCTGCGCCGACAAGGCCGCGGAGGCGGACATGATCGCCGAGATCGACGCGACGAGGCGCGCCGGCGACACGCTCGGCGGGGTCGTCGAGGTCGTCGCCTACGGTCTGCCGCCGGGGTTGGGCAGCCACGCCCAGGGCGACCGGCGCCTGGATGCCCGGCTCGCCGCGGCACTCATGAGCATTCAGGCGATCAAGGGTGTCGAGATGGGTGACGGGTTCGAGCTGGCCCGGAGCCGCGGCTCGCAGGCCCACGACGAGATCGTGCGCGATCGCGATGGCGCAATCCGCCGGGTGACCGGGCGCTCAGGCGGTACGGAGGGCGGCATGACCACCGGTGAGTTGCTGCGTGTCCGGGCAGCGATGAAGCCGATCTCGACAGTTCCCCGGGCACTATCCACTGTGGACACGGCCACGGGCGAGTCCGCCGTGGCGATCAACCAGCGCTCCGACGTATGCGCGGTTCCCGCCGCCGGGGTGGTGGCCGAGGCCATGGTGGCGCTGGTGCTGGCACAGGCGGCGCTGGAGAAGTTCGGCGGGGACTCCCTCGCCGAGACGCGCCGCAATGCCGAAGCATACCTCGCCCGGCTGCGCGAGCGCGGGCTCGCCGCGGTGCCGGCTGTTGAGCGCGAGCCGGCTACATGAGCCCCCGTGCCGTGCTGGTGGGGCTGCCCGGCACCGGCAAGACCACTGCGGGACGCCTGCTGGCACAGCGGCTCGGCGTCCCGTTCGCAGACTCCGACGAGCTGGTCGAGGCGCGCACCGGCCGCACGGTCCGCGAGATCTTCGACAGCGACGGCGAGCAGGTCTTCCGAACAGCAGAGGCCGAAGCGATCGCCGGTGCACTGCACGGTTTCGACGGCGTGCTGGCACTCGGCGGAGGGGCGATCCTGACCGCGGCGACGCGCACCGCGCTCGCCGCGTCCGGCGTCCCCGTGGTGCTGCTACAGGCCGACCTGCCCGTTCTGCAGCAGCGCGTCGGGCCCGCCCAGGAGCGGCCGCTGCTCACCGCCGACCCGCCCGGAAGGCTGGCCGCACTCGCCGCGCAGCGTGAGCCGCTGTACCGCAGCGTGGCCACCGTGGCCGTCGACACCGGGCGCGGTAGCGCCGCGGAGGTGGCCGCGGTGATTGAGGACGCGCTCGCAGCACCGGCGTGGCAAACGTGACCGTCACTCGCATTCCGGTGGCCGGCCCAGCGCCGTATGACGTGCTGATCGGGCGCGCGCTACTCGGTGAGCTCGCGCCGCTCCTGGCCGGGGTCACCCGGGTCGGGATCGTGCACCCGGCGGCGCTGCGCACGACCGCCGCGATAGTCCGCGCCGACCTCGGCCGTGGCGGCTTCGAGGTGCACACCGTCGAGGTACCCGACGGCGAGGACGCCAAGAGGCTGACCGTCGCCGGGTTCTGCTGGGACGTGCTGGGTCAGGCGGGCTTCACCCGTTCGGACGCGATCATCGGGCTGGGCGGGGGAGCGACCACCGACCTCGCGGGCTGGGTTGCGGCGGCGTGGCTGCGCGGCGTCGGCGTCGTCCACGTACCGACGACGCTCGCCGGCATGGTGGACGCCGCGATCGGTGGCAAGACCGGCATCAACACCGACCGGGGCAAGAACCTGGTCGGAGCGTTCCACCCACCGGCAGGCGTGCTGTGTGACCTCGACGCGCTGGCCACGTTGCCGCACGTCGACTATGTCGCGGGCCTGGCTGAGGTGGTCAAGTGCGGCTTCATCGCCGATCCGGCGATCCTCGAACTGATCGAGGCAGATCCGGTGGCCGTAGCGACAGCTGGCAATGCGGCCGAGCAGGAGCTCATCGAGCGCAGCGCGCGGGTAAAGGCGCACGTCGTCAGCGAGGATCTCACCGAGAAGGGGGTGCGCGAGATCCTCAACTACGGGCACACCCTCGGGCATGCGATCGAGCGCGCCGAGGGGTACCGGTGGCCCCACGGGGCAGCTGTGTCGATCGGCCTCGTCTTCGCGGCGGCGCTCGGCCGGGCGCTCGGCCGCCTGGACGCCGTCACAGCGGACCGGCACCGCTCGATCCTCGCCGCACTGGGCCTGCCGGTCACCTACCGGGGCGACGCGTTCCCGATGTTGCTCGACACCATGCGCATCGACAAGAAGGCACGCGGTAACCGGCTGCGCTTCGTCGTGCTGGAAGGGCTTGGCCGGCCGGTTGTCGTCGACGACCCGGACCCGGCGGCGCTGGCCGCCGCCTACGCGGAGGTGGCGCGGTGACTGCTCGGGTACTGGTCCTCAACGGCGCGAACCTCGCCCGACTGGGCGCCCGCGAGCCGACGATCTACGGCAACACGACCTACGCGGAGCTGGCGGCACTATGCGTCAAAGCTGGCGAGGAGCTCGGCCTCGACGTCACTGTTCGCCAGACCGACCACGAGGGCGAGTTGCTCGGCTGGCTGCACGAGGCGGCCGACGCGGCCACGCCGGTCGTGCTGAACGCCGGCGCGTGGACGCACACGTCGGTCGCATTGCGCGACGCATGCGCGGCGCTGACCGCACCGCTCGTCGAGGTGCACATCAGCAACGTGCACAAGCGCGAGGAGTTCCGCCACCATTCGTTCGTCTCGGGCGTCGCCACCGGCGTCATCGTCGGGCTCGGCGTCGAGGGCTACGTACTCGCGCTCTCGTGGCTGTCGTCCACGCTCGCCTGATCAGCAGGCGACGCGCTGCTGCAGCGGCTCGAGCTCGGCGGCGGCGCGGACCGTGTCGTGCCGTTTCAGAGGGGCCACGGACGGGCGGTCGACGTAGTCGCCCGCCACGTCGGAAAGCCACCGATCACCACCTTGGCAACCAGGAACACGTACGGCGGCCCATTCCATGACGACGTAGGGCTGCTCGTCCACGACGAGTAGGTCTTAGAAGGCGACGGCATTCGGGTGGTTGAGCTGTGCGGCCAACCGGGCTTCCCGCCGGATCCGCTC
>Ga0126374_10000252_pt1 | contig 12419 bp, 11 predicted proteins | sample PanSoiMetPlot_12_FD_89874 | JGI IMG/M metagenome (GOLD analysis project Ga0126374, IMG submission 89874) | Tropical forest soil microbial communities from Panama - MetaG Plot_12 | ecosystem: Environmental > Terrestrial > Soil > Tropical forest > Bulk soil | place: Panama | collected 2016-02-17
CAAGCCGGCGGCGCGCCGCCGCCACCGATGGGAGGGCCGCCTTCGCCCTCGCCAGCGGCCGCGCCTTCACGGTCACGGAGGCGGGTTTCGGCCCGATCGTGATCTCCTCCCCGGTCGCGGGGTTCCGTCCCTTGCGCGACTTCGTCGCCTCCTTGACGCGCACGGTCAACTGGACGACACCGCCGATCTTCACTTTCTCGGCGTCGCCGAGCTGGTCGAGCACGACCTCCTCGAGCGCGTCGAGGACGGCCTTCGTCTCGGACTTCGACAGACCGGCTCGATCGGCGACTTCGCCGACGAGCTGACTCTGGGTAAGCGGCATGGGACTCCTTCGGTCGGGTTCGATTCGCGTGGCATTGAAACGGAAGGACCTGACGGCGTGCGCAGGTCCGCGTGCCCGCCGATCTCTCTAGTTACACGCGCGCGCGTGGGATCATCGGGAGGTGCACCTGCTGCCGTTCCTCGCTCTCTCCGCGATCGTCGTCGTGACGCCGGGCGTCGACATGGCCTTGGTGACGAAGAACGCCCTGCTCCACGGCCGCCGCGCGGCGCGCGCGACCGCGCTCGGTGTCAACCTTGGGATCTTCATCTGGACGCTCGCCGCCGCTCTCGGGCTCGCAGCCGTCATCGCCGCGTCGGCGGTCGCGTTTACCGCGATCAAACTCGCAGGCGCGGCCTACCTCGTCTACCTCGGCGTGCGTACGCTGCTCGGCTCGCACGAGCCTGTAGCGGTCGCCCCACGCGGCAACGCGTTCCGTCAGGGCCTGGCGAGCAACCTGCTCAACCCGAAGATCGCCGTCTTCTTCACGAGCCTCCTCCCCCAGTTCGTGGACGCGCAGCACGCGCAACCGCAGGACCTGCTCCTGCTCGGGGTGCTCTTCAACTGTCTCGGCGTCATCTGGCTCCTCACGTACGCGTCGCTCGCGGCGCGCGGACGCGACCTCCTGGCTCGGCCGCGCGTCAAGCGGGCCCTCGACCGCGTCAGCGGCGTCGCGCTCGTCGGTCTCGGCGTCCGGCTCGCGTTCGAGCGACGCGGCTAGCCGCGCGCGAGCGCCACCCCGCCGACGCAGAGCAGGCCGCCGGCGAGCGCGAGTCCGGGCGGCGTCTCGCCGAGCACACTCCAGCCGAGCAGGATCGCGACGACGGGGATGAGGTAGGCGAGCGACGCGAGGCGGCCGGCGGTCATGCGCCCGAGCGCGTATGCCCACGTGACGAAGCCGAGCGCGGTGGGGCCGACACCGAGGTAGACGATCCAGCCGACTGCGCTCACGGGTGCGCGGCGAACCTCGTCGACGAGACCCGGTGCAAACGCCGAACAGGCGACGGCCCCGGCGATGCACCCCAGCCACGTGACCTGCAGGACTGAGGTCCGCGCCAGGACTGACTTCTGGATGACGGCCGCGACGGCGTATGCGAGGGCCGCAATGACGAGCAGCGCGATTCCCAGACCCGCACGCTCGCCGGCACTCGTGTTGCCGGCACCGATCAGCAGGCAGCCAGCGAACGCGACGGCGCAGCCGAGCAAGAGCCGCCGCGGAAATCCCTCCGAGAGGAAGACGCCCGCCAGGATCGCGATCAGCATCGGTCCAGTGTTGATCAGCATCGCCGCCGTCCCGGCATCGACCCGCCGCTCGGCCGCATTGAGCGTGAAGCTGTAGACGCCGAGCCACAGCACGCCGAACCCGGCGATCCGCGCCAGGTCACGGCGCGGCGGCAACGGCCGGTGCTCGAGCCGCGCGGCGACCGTCAGAAACGCCAATGCGACCAGAAGCCGTCCGAACGCGACCGACCCCGGCGAGAACGTGTGGCCGGCGTCGCGGATGGCGACGAACGCCGAGCCCCAGAGGGTCACCGTCACGAGCGCGGCGGCGACCGCGCCCGCCGTCATGCCGGAAGGGGCGTACGACGGATCGCGAACGGGAGCTCCCGCTCGAGGGCGAGCGCTGCAACCGCGGCGGCCGCGGCCACACCACCCGCCGCGAGCAGCGCGGCGGACGGCGAGACGCTGAGCAGCGGAGCCGCCAGCGTCGGCGCGAGCGCGAGGCCCAACCACCAGGAGAGGCCGGTAACCGCCATGTAGCGGCCGCGCAACGCAGGCGGCGCGAGATCCGCCACCAGCGGCATGAGCACCGTCGTGTGCAGGCACTCACCGATCGCCACGACCACGGCGGAGAGCAGCAGCGCCGCGGCGGCGAGCCGAAGCTCGAGTCGGTCCGCTGCTAGCACGAGCAGCGTCGCGCCGACGAAGGCGAGCGCGCCGGCGCACATCGTCGCAGCGCGTCTTCTGCCCTCCGCGATCCTCGCGGCCGGGAGCTGCGCGAGCACGACGGTGACGGCGTTGGCGAGGACCATCGCGCCGACGATGCGCGTGCTGACGCCGACCTCCAGCCGCGCGTAGACCGGGACGACCCAGGAGAAGAAGCCCCACCCGACGGCGATGATCGCGACGTTGATCAGTGCCAGCCGCACGAACGGCCGATCGCGGAGCACGACGCGATAGCCGCCCGGCAGCGGCTCCGGCCGCGCGTCGTCACGCACCCCGACCAGCAGGATCAGCGCGTACAGCCAGTAGGTGATCGCGTTGATGAGGAAGAGAACGACGAAGCCGTTCAATCCGTGAGCTGCAACCAGGCCGCCGACGACGCCGCCGATTCCGACACCGAGGTTCGATGCGACGCGGGAGACTGCCGTCGCGCGGGGTCTGAGCTTTGGAGCGACGAGCCCCGCGACGAGCGCCGATTGGCTCGGCAACAGGCCGCCGTTGCCGAGACCGGCGGCCGCCGCGGCGGCGAACGCCGCACGAGGTGTCTGTGCAAGCGCGAGGCCGGCGAAGCCGGCCCCGAGCAGTCCGAGCGCGACGGCTGCCGTCGCCCGCGGGCCGATGCGGTCGATCAAGGGCCCCGAGACCGGTGCGCCGACGATCGCAAGGCCGGTCACGGTTCCGACGACGAGGCCGGAGGTGCCCAAGCTGAACCCGCGTCCGTCATGCAGGTAGATGACCTCGAACGGCATGACGCAGCCCCAGCCGAGGTAGTTGAAGAAGACGCCGACCTGGACGACCCAGAGCGCCCTGGGCAGCCCGGCGAGTTTGTTATAGTACAAATATCGTTGCTGAATTAGTACATACTATTGGCCGCGGCGCGGGCTCCGCGACGATCGCGTCGACGCTCGAGAGGCAGGTCGCGCGCGGCAGCCTCGCGCCGGGCGAAAAGCTGCCGCCCGTTCGCGAGCTCGCCGCCGGCCTCGGCGTGAGCCCGGCGACGGTCGCCACCGCCTACCGCACGCTGCGACAGCGGGGGCTCGTCAACACCAACCGGCGCCAGGGCACGGCCGTCGCGAGCCAGCCGCCGCTGCGCGTCCCCCCTTCGCGGTCGCTCCCGGAAGACGTGCGAGATCTCGCGAGCGGCAACCCGGACCCCGCGCTGCTGCCGCCGCTGAAGCCGGCGCTGCACGTACTCGATCCGGCGCCGAGGCTCTACGGCGGCCCGATCAAGCTCGACCGGCTCGTCAGCCGGGCACAAGCGGACTTTGAGCACGACGGAATCCGCGGCGACCTCGCGATTCTCGGCGGAGCGCTCGACTGCGTCGAGCGGGCGCTGCAGACGCAACTGCGTCCGGGAGACGCCATCGTCGTCGAGGACCCGAACTGGCCGCGGATCGCCAATCTCGTCGTCGCGCTCGGACTCGAGCTCCGACCCGTTCGCCTCGACGAGCGAGGGCTCGAGCCCGAGTCGCTCGAGCAGGCGCTCGTCGAAGGGGCGCGCGCGGTGATCGCGACACCGCGCGGCCAGAACCCGACGGGTGCGGCGTTCGACGCCCCGCGTGCGAAGGCATTGCGTGGCGTGCTCCGGGAGCACCCGGACGTCCTCGTCGTCGAGGACGATTACGTCGCTCCCGTCTCCGGTGCGCGATATCACGGGCTGCACGGCACGACGGAACACTGGGTCGTCGTCCGCTCGTTGTCGAAGGTGCTCGGCCCTGACCTGCGCACCGCCCCCGTTGCCGGCGACGCCCTCACGATCAGCCGAATCGAGGGTCGGCAGCTGCTCGGCTCCGGCTGGGTCAGCCACCTGCTTCAGCAGACGGCCGCACACCTATGGGAAAGCGCGACATCGACGGGCCTGCTCGAGCGGGCGCAGCGAACCAACGCAGAACGCCGCCGGGCGCTGGTCGAAGCGCTCGCGGAGCACGGGATCCCGGCAACGGGAGCTTCCGGTCTCGGCGTGTGGCTACCGGTGGACGAGGAGGTCCCGATCGTCGAAGGACTGCTCGATCGCGGCTGGGCCGTCGGTCCCGGCGAGCGCTTCCGCTTCGCAGCGCCGCCGGGCGTTCGCATCACGACGACAACGCTCGAGCCGCGAGAGGCGAAACGACTCGCGCGCGACCTCGCCACGCTCTTGCAGCGCGGAGACAAGACCTATGCCGCCTGAGGGGGAATGACGCAACTGCGTCAAGCGCGGCGCTGCGCGCGCCGCGATGCTGGCTGCATGCCGGCGGGCGAGCTCAACGAGACCCTTGTGTTCGAACTGCCCTCTCGAATTCAGGGGGAGAGCCTCTGCGAGCGACTGCGGCCCCGCTGGCACGTCGACTCGTACGACTGCGGCGACGTCGTCCTCGTGGCGGCCGAGCTCAGAGCGACTGCCGACGACCTCGCCGTCCTGCTGCGAGCGGTCAAGCTCTGGGCGCTCGACTCGAGGATGGCGTTGATGCGCTTCCACCTCGACGGGCGCGCGTACGTGCTCGACTCCGGTCTGGGTCTCGAACGCGCTGCCTAGTCTCTACTGCGGCGAGAAGGCGAACGCCACCTCGTCGATGTAGCACCAGCTCCAATCCTCGCCCGGCTCGGCGGAACGAATGATCGGGTGACCGCTCTTGCCCGCGTGCGCGGTTGCGTGCCGATTCGGCGACGAATCGCAGCAGCCGATCTTCCCGCAGGACATGCACATCCGGAGATGCACCCAGCTGCTGCCGGTCTTCAGGCACTCCGTGCAACCCGCCATGTGCCGAGGCAGCGCGGTGATCTCGATCTGGTCGAGGTGCGTGCAGATCGGTTGTGCGGACATCGTTGTCTCCTTTCTCAGGGCCGGCCGAGCACAACGGCGAAGTCTCCTTTGGGATCGCTCCACCAGGCGTCGACGCGCTCGAGCTCACGGGAAAACCGCTCGCGCCGGAACTTGGAGCTGATTTCGACGCGAAGCCACTCGCCCGCCTCGAAGGCGAGCTCGAGCTCGAGGCGCTCGACCCTGACGGCGTGAGCCGATCGTGCACGCAAGCCGATGTCCAACCATTCTCTCTCGTCGTCCCACCGTGCTTCGTACACGAACTTCAGCTGCTCGAACGTCGCGGCGAGCTCGCGGTTGACGGCCGTCAGCGAGTTGCGGACGAACGCCTCGGTCACACCGCCGGGGTCGTTGTACGCCGCCTCGAGGACGGCCGGGTCTTTGAGGAGGTCGATGCCGAGCAAGATCGATTCGCCGGCCAGCGTCGCAAACAACGCCGTTCGCTGATCCGGGTAGAGGTTCCCGATCGTGCTGCCGAGCAGGGCGAGCAAACGCGGTCGGCCGCCCGGCAGCGAGCCGAGGTCGCGCTCGAAGTCCCCTGCAACCTCTGCGACCAAGAGGGCGGGATATTCGTCGGCGAGCTCGCGGGCAGTCTCGTGGAGCCGCTCGACGCTGACGTCCACGGCGACGTAGTGATCGAGGTCGAGGGCGTCCAGCAGGAAGCGGGTGTTCGCCGCGTTTCCCGGGCCCAGCTCCACGAGCGTCCGCGCACGTGTGCGCTGCGCGATCTCACCGCCGTGCGCGCGCAAGATTTCCGCCTCTCGCCGCGGCAGGTAGTAGTCGGGCAAAAGCGTGACCTGCTCGTAGAGGCGCGACCCCCGCTCGTCGTACAGCCAGACGGGCGGCAGCTCCTTCGGCACGGATTGCAAGCCGGAGCGGGTGGCGTCGTAGAGATCCGGGGCTGTGGCCGTCCTAGACATCGGAGGCGCACCGGATCCCGGAGAAGAGCTGCCGCCGCTGCGGCAAGTCCCAGTTGCGAAAGGTCGGCCGCGCGACCAGCGGGTCCGTGACCCACGAGCCGCCGCGCAGCACGCGGTAGTCGCCGCCGAAGAACATCTCGGAGTACTCGGCGTAGGGGTACGCGCGGAAGCCGGGATAGCCGTCGAAGGCTGTCGCCGTCCACTGCCACACCGCGCCCTGCGCGTGCTCGAGCTCGTCGACCGCCGTCTTCGCTGCCTTTTCCCATTCGGCCTCGGTCGGCAGGCGCTTGCCGGCCCAGCGTGCGAATCCCTCGGCCTCGTGAAAGGAGACGTGCTGCACGGGCTCGTGCGCGCGTCCGTTGGGTGCGGGCCGTCCGCTGAACTCGGCGTACTCGGCGTTCGTGACGAGCGCGCGGTCGATCCGGAACGCCGGCAGGTCGACGACGTGCTGAGGCCGTTCGTTGTCGTACGCCCAGCGATCCGTCGAGCCGAGCGTGAACGGACCGGCTCCGACGAGCACGTCCCCGCTCGCCTCGACCTCGGGCGCCGACTCGGGGAGCCCCGCGAGGACGAGTGTCTGCGTCATCGTCTCGACGTGCTGCAGCTCATGCTGCGTCACCATCCCGACGAGGAAGTCGTCGAGCTGCGGAAGGAGCTCGAGCACCGCTTCCCGCACCTCGCCGACGTACGCGCGTGCCGCCGCAGGGTCGAGGAGCGGGAGCTCCACGCGCTCTGATCGGTCGTGAGCGAACGAGTCGTACAGGTCGTCGTACGCAGGCGACAACGAGCTGAGCCCGGCGGCGCGGCGAAGCAGCCAGAGCTCCTCGAAGTAACCGATGTGAGCGAGATCCCAGACGAGCGGAGACTGCAGCGGCGACACCTGGCGAACGAGCAGCTTGTCGTCGAGCGGCTCGAGCAGGGTCAGCGTTCGCCGTCGCGCGTGAGCGAGAACCTCGGCGAGGTCAATAGGTGATTCCGAGCTCGGCAAGGCGGTTGAAGATGAGCGACGCGACCATCGACCCCTCCCCGACGGCCGCCGCGACCCGTTTGGTCGACCCGTGCCGGACATCGCCGGCGGCGAAGACGCCGACGCGGCTCGTCTCCAGCGGGAGCGGGTCGCGCTCGAGCGGCCAGCACTCCTTGAACCCCTCGCTCGCCAGGAGCTCCTGCCCGGTCAGGATGTAGCCCCGCGTGTCGGTGATGATGTGCTCGCGCGGACACCATTCCGAATGCGGCTTGCCGCCGATGCATACGAAGAGCCCGTCGGTCGGCCGCGTCTCGGCATGTCCCGCGGAGTCGGTGAACGTGACGTCCTTGAGCTCGCCGCCGCCGTTTGTGTTCAGCCCTGTCAGCTGCGTCTCCAGGTGGACATCGATCAGCGGGTGCTGCTCGATCCGTTCGATCAGATAGTGAGACATGCTCCTGCCGAGCGAGTCGCCGCGCACGAGCATCGTCACGCTCGCCGTCTGGTTCGCGAAGTTGAGAACTGCTTGTCCGGCCGAGTTGCCGGCGCCGATCAGGACGACACTCTGCCCCGCGCACTGCGCGGCCTCGCTGCGGCCGGCGCCGTAGTAGACGCCGTTGCCCACGAGATCGTCGAGGCCTTCGAGCTCGAGTCGCGTCCAGTCCATGCCAGCGGCCGCGAGCACGACCGACGCCGTCACTTCCGAGTCGTCGTCGAGCACGAGCTCCATCGGCTCGTCGCGGTCTCTGAGCCGGCTCCCCTTGACGCCGCGCAGCAGGCTCAGCTCCGCGCCGAACCGCTCAGCCTGACGGCCGGCCAGCCGTGCGAGCTCGGCGCCGCCGATGCCGTCGGGAAACCCGAAGAAGTTCTCGATCATCGTCGCGTACGACGCCTGCCCACCCGGCAGGTCGCGGTCGCAGACGAGCGTCGAGAGACCGTCCGAAGCCGCGTAGACGGCCGCGGCCAGACCGGCCGGGCCGGCGCCGATGACGACGAAGTCGTAGTGCTTTCGCTTCGTCGGCTGCACGCCGCCCCAGGACGCGAGCACCGCGTCGACAGTCGCACCGACGAGCGCCTCTCCGTCGTCGACGACCACCGGCAGTGCGGGATCCACGAGCCCGAGGCGCTGGAACAGCGCGTCGGCCTCCCCCGACCCGACCTCGTGCCACTCATATGGCTGCGCAGCGCGGGTCAGGAAGTCCCGGAGGCGGTAGTGCTCCGGATCCATCCGGTGGCCGACGACCTGCAGGGTTGGCCGTACACCCATGCGCCGATGGTAAACCGACGTGGACGGTCTACGTCTTCGGCAGCCCGGCTGCCTGTCTCAGCTCCGAAGCCACCAGCTCGGCTGCGTCCAGCGTGACGGCGATCGCGTCGTAGCCGGCGCCCGGCTTCAACTCGACGACGAGGGTGCGCGCCGGATCGCGGACGTCCATGAACCACTTCTTGCCGACCCACCAGAAGATTCCGCCGCGGTGGGAACCGACACCGGTGCTGTAGCCGACGCGCCAGGTGAACCACGGCGGCACGGCGTCGATTCCGACGGCGACGGACGCGATCGCCTCGTAGCGGATCGTGATGTCCCCGACGATGACCAAGAGCCGCCGCAGTCCCCGGTTGCGGATCACGAAGCGATCGTCGAGCAGCTCGATGCGGTCCATGACCCAACGATAGTGAGGTCGCGAGGTTCACACGACCTGTTCACCGCACTGTTTCCCATGTGAACGCGTGTGCGTCGAAGACTCGCTCGTCAGCCCAAGTCGCCTCGGGGAGGGAGAAGATGAACGCCGCGCGCCTTCTGGCCGTATCGGCCGCACTTGCCGCCACTCTGATCGTCACAGCCGTCGCGACCGCCGCCGCACCACTGTCGCCTGCGGGTTGGAGCTTGACTCCCGCGGGCCAGCAGGCGTCGGTTCTGGTCGGTCCGGGCCTCGCCGGCCCGTGGGGTCTCGCGCTCTCCCCCGACGGCGCGAGCGCCCTCGTCAGCTCGAGCGGCACGGCTGCCGAGTTCGAGTCCGTGGAGCGTTTCTCGCTCTCGTCCCTCGACCGAACGGGCCTGGTCGCGTATGACGGCGCGAAGGGTGAGTCGGTCTTCTACGGCGTCGCCTACTCACCGGACGGCAAGCACGCCTGGGCGTCGGGCGGCGGCCAGAACGTCGTTCATGTCTTCGACGTCGGGCCCGGCGGCCCGACCGAGCGAGCAGCCATTCCCGCCGGCACCTTTCCAGCGGGCATCGCCTATGGCACCACCCCGCTCGGCCCGCGGCTCTACGTCGCCAACAACCTCGGCGGAGCTCCCTTCACCACCGGTTCCTACGAGGATCCGCCCGGGCACGCGGTCACGATCATCGACCCCAGCACGAATGCAATCACCGCGACGGTCGACCTCGGCGCGGCACTCGACCCCTTCGGCGTGGCATTCAACCGCGACGGCACGAAGGCGTACGTGACGCAGTGGATGGGACGCTCGGTCGCGGTGATCGACACGAAAACGCAGAAACTGACGGGCACGATCGAGCTTTCGCCCGCGGCGAACCCGCTGCAGGCCGATCATCCCAACGCGATTGCCGCGAACCCGCAGCGCGCCGAGCTGTATACGGCGAATGCGAACAGCGACACCGTTTCCGTGATCGACTCGACCTCGGACCGGCTCGTTGCGACGATCGACGTCGGCCTCGTTCACGGCGGTCCGAAAGGGTCGATGCCCGAAGGGCTCGGCGTCAGCCCGGACGGGCGAACGCTCTACGTCGCGCTCGCGGGGGAGAACGCCGTCGCCGTCGTCAGCCTCGACGACCGGCGCACGCTGGGGTTCATCCCGACCGCTTGGTATCCCTCGGGCGTCGCGGCGACGGCTGACGGCCACTCGCTGATCGTCATCAACACCAACGGCATGGGCGCAGGCCCGAACCGCTGCGGCGGCGTGCTCAATCCACTTCCGCCCGGCAGCTGCAGCGGCGACCAGTACGTGGGAAGCATGATCCGCGGCTCGGTCGAGAAGATCGCGGTGCCCGACAGCGCGCAACTCGCCCGCTACACCGAGCAGGTACGCGAGAACAACCGGGCCGCCGACCGCAACGCCAAACCTGACTGGCTCGGCGGGATCAGACACGTCATCTACATCATCAAGGAGAACCGGACGTACGACCAGGTGTTCGGCAATCTCCCGCGCGGCAACGGCGATCCAGCCATCGACCTCTTCAAGGACGACTCCGCGCCGAACCATCGCGAGCTGGCACGGCGCTTCACGTTGCTCGACAACAACTACGTCGACGCCGAGGTCTCCGCCGACGGACATCCGTGGTCGGTGCAGGGAATCGCGACGGACTACGTGGACAAGACGTGGCCGTTCGACTACGCGTCTGCGTTCTACCGCAGCTACAACTCCGAGTTCGTTCCGCTCGCCCAGCAGTTCGCCACCGAGCCTCTCGCCTCCGACCCGAATGTCCCGCGCTCGGCGGCGGCTGCCACTGCCGGCTACATCTGGGACGACGCCTTCGACCACGGCGTCAGTTTCCGCGACTACGGTGAGGCGACGCCGTGGGACGATCCGGGCAGTTGTTCGGGGCCGAAGGAGTTCTCCGACCTGACGCGTCTCAGCAGCCGCTTCGGCGAGCACGTCGACCCGAAGTTCCCCGGCTGGAACCTCGGCTGCTCTGACCACGAGGTGCGCGAGCCCGAGTGGGAGCGTGAGTTCAAGCAATTCGTCCAGCACGACGACCTGCCTGGGCTCGAGATCGTCTACTTCCCGAACGACCACAACGCCGGAACGTCGCCCGGCAGCGCGACGCCGCAGTCCTACATGGCCGACAACGACCTCGCACTCGGCCAGCTCGTCGACACGGTCTCACACAGCAAGTACTGGCAAAGCACCGCGATCATCGTCGTCGAGGACGACGCCCAGGACGGACCCGACCACGTCGACGGACATCGTGCACCGGCACTCGTGATCAGCCCGTATACGCAGACGGGCAAGGTCGACTCGACGCATTACGACACCGGGTCGGCGCTGGCGACCCTCGAGGGCCTGCTCGGGCTTCCGCCGATGAGCACGTACGACGCGCGCGCTGCGCGGATGTGGCCCTCCTTCGCCCGCACGCCGAACCTGCGTCCCTACGATGCGATCCAGCCGGCGATCGTGCCGTTCGGCGATTCGCACGCGCCGCTCAACTCGAGCTCGGCGCCACTTGCCGCGCTGTCCGCTCAGATGGACTTCACGAAGCCCGACGCCGCGCCGGAGGCCCTGCTGAACGAAGCGATCTGGAAGTCCGTGAAAGGCGCAGGCTCGCAGATGCCGGCGCCGCGGCACACGCTTGCAGGAGGGCCGACTCGAGATGCAGACGACGGCGGCTAGGAGATCGCCGCCCGGTACCACTCGTCGAACGCGATGACGTTCCGCTCGCGGGACGGCGAGTAGGGGCCCGGAACGTACGCGGTCGAGCGGATGCCCCGTTGATTGCGTTCGCAGAGCGCCCAGTCCTGCTCGCTCGTCAGCTCCCAGAACGGCAGTAGCGCCTCGAGCTCGTAGTCGCGCCCCTCAACGGCGTTCACATCGACGAGCCAGCTCACGTCGACGCGCGTCTCGGCCGGGCCGATCGGCAGGATGCGCGTCGTGACCGCGTGATCGGCGCTCGCGTGGCACCAGAAGCCGGGCAGGACGCGGGCGCGAACCGTCCCCACGTCGTGCTCCTCGTACGTGCCCATCGGCGGAGCCACCGGCCGGCCGTCGAGCGACTCCGTGACGAACCCGGATGCGGTCGGCGTGCGGTTCACGGCCCACCACCTTCCCTCGGAAGGAAACTCCGCCAGGCCCACGCCGGCGTGATCGACGCTGAGCCCTTTCGCGACCAACTCGGAGACCCGAAGCTGCAGTTCTGCCTCGACGTTCGCGGTCCCGGCTGCCGCGTCATAGTTCGCTCGCACGTACTCGGGGTGGCCGAGGTGGCAGTGCCAGCACTCTCTGTTGTTCTCCCAAATCAGCTTCCAGTTGGCCTTCACGATGTAGCTGCGCCTGGCCGCGACCTTCGCGGAGACGAGGTCGTGTGCGCCGAGCTCGCGCTCGAGGTCGGCGCACACGGGCTCGAACGAGGGCGGCGACGTGGCGATGGAGACGAAGACGAGCCCCGCCGCCTCCACGACGGGCGCCGGTCCCAGCGCCAGCTCGCTGCGATCCAGGTCCAGCTCGCGGTCGATGCCGCCGCAGGCTCGAAGGCTGCCGTCCAGGCCGTATGTCCACTGGTGATACGGGCAGACGAAGCGAGGCGCCGAACCGAACGCGGCGTCCAGGATCCGCGAGCCGCGGTGGCGGCACACGTTGTGAAGCGCGCGAAGCCGTCCGTCCTCGCTGCGCGCGACGATCAGCGACTCGTCCGCGAGGTCGAAGACGAAGAAGTCGCCCGCCCGTGGAACCTCGCACGAGTGGCCGGCGAACAGCCAGCTCCGAAGCCAGACTGCGGCGAGATCTGCGCCGAACGCCGC
>Ga0126374_10000253_pt1 | contig 12407 bp, 11 predicted proteins | sample PanSoiMetPlot_12_FD_89874 | JGI IMG/M metagenome (GOLD analysis project Ga0126374, IMG submission 89874) | Tropical forest soil microbial communities from Panama - MetaG Plot_12 | ecosystem: Environmental > Terrestrial > Soil > Tropical forest > Bulk soil | place: Panama | collected 2016-02-17
CCGACGCTGGCCAAAGCGTCTGGCTGCACCTGGTGGAACACCTGGACGACCTTCGCGACCCGGCCGCCCTGCCCGGCTGGCTGGCCACCACCACCCGGCACGAATGCGCCCGGGTGGCGCGCGCCGCGCACGGCCCGCACGCCGCGGTGGCTGTGCTGGACGACCAGAACATCCCCGACGAGAACGCCGTGACAGCCGAGCAGGAGCTGCTTACCTTCGAGCGGCACGCCGCGCTGCGCGCGGCGGTCACCCAGCTGCCGCCCCGCTCCCAGCAGCTGCTCGCCTTGCTCACCGCCGACCCTCCCGTGCCCTACGCCCAGATCAGCGCCACCCTCGGCATCCCGGTCGGCAGCATCGGGCCGCTGCGCCGCCGCTGCCTGGACCGGCTGCGCGCCCACCCGGCCATCGCCGCCCTGATCAACGCCGACGCCGCGCCCCGCGTCAAGCGAACTATGCAGCCAAGCGGCCGCGCCGAGTAACCTACCAGCAGACAGCCGGCCCCCGCTGACCAGAACCGGGCGTCCTGTACGCGGGTGCACCCCTACCCGGCCAGCATCCCGGCCGCGCCACGCATCGAACCTCAGCTCCTGCCGTCTTCGGTGCATCCCGTTCGCACGCTCCGGGCGGTTGGACGTGACGTGGGCTGCCGCGTGAGGTGACCTCGCTCACGGTGGCGGTTTTACTTAAGCCCACGGGCCGACGTTAATCGTCACCGAAAGTAAGACCTTAGTTCTCCGGAGCGTCGCAGGTCGCAGGTTACGCAGTGGAAGCTTCCGCCGAACCGCATTGTGTTGCGGAAGTCAACAGGCAGCACTTCGAAGCCCCAGTCGTCCAGCAATTCGATGAGTGGTTGTTCCTGGGATTCCGCGACGACTTGCTTCTCGTTGACCATAAAGATGTTCATGCTTATCCAGGCGCTCGACATGTACAGCACATGGTCATCGGGTACCGTCGGCGCGGGGGCGAACCTCACGTCCCAGGAGTCGAATATCTTCGGAATTGTCTTGACTCTGTTCGGATTCAGCAGAAGCTTCCCGGGAGCCAACGGCATGAACGAGGCGTCGATGTGCATGGGTGCCGAGTCGTTCACTTCGATGACATGCACAGTGTACTCGGATCCGATGGTGCGGGCGACCCAGTCGATGCCTAGCATGTTGGTGACATGGCTGCGTTGGGCGAAGATGTCCCGGCCGCACCGGATGAAGTCCGCTGCGTCAAATGTAGGTTCGTGCTCTCGAGTGACATAACGCCCAGATTCGCACGGGGTCTCTGGATCGAAGTTGTCGTCGTAAGACGCATCGAGCAATCGCGGCCTAGGCGCACTGATCCACTTTGCGCCGCGCGAGAAGTAGCCGATCAGCAGATCTCTGTACGCGTCAACTTCGAAATACCGAGAGCGCCACGCCATCGGTGCTTCGATGATGGTCTCGCCAACCACTAGGAGCGAGTCGCGGGGCATGGCGCTGTACAGGCCCCCACGGCTGCGCCAATTTGGCGTTGTGAACGGTCGGCCGTGATCGGCCGCGCTCGGCCTCACTACCGTGACACCTAGCTCGGTCAAGAGCGAGGCGAATGCATCGAGCTCTTGGCGCGCCAGATTGACGAACTCTTCGGGGAAGGGACGGCCGGCGTTGCGCTGGAAGAACTTGGCGTGACGCCGCGGCATGGTTGCCCGCACGGCCGGTTCATTCCAGTCGGGAACGGCCGCACCATCGATCGCCCCGACGATCACCTCCTCAAGCTGGTCCCACTCGTTGTAAGACTCGACGGGAGACACGGTCATGGCTCTCCTCCAAGTAGCTGGTACTGGACTGGAAATGTGGCGGCAAGGTGGCTCAGCCATCGGCGACGGGATCGTTATCCCTAGAGAAATTGCCATGCCGCAGCAGGTTGTATAGTCGTTCTCCCGTTGACGGGGGTGTGAAGAAAAAGTCCTTTCGATAGGAATGCCCCAGCACGGAGTACCGGATCATATCCAGAAGAGTTCGTCCAAGGTAGAGGGGCCCGAGGCGGAGCAGCAGCAACATAAAGTGGCTAGAGGGGATTGGCGAACCGAACCAGTGGTTGATGGAAATCGAGGGCGACTCGGATTTCAGGTAGTGCCACCAACCCCGTGGGATGTAGAGCAGCTCGCCCGGCCGAACGGTCGTTGCGTAGACCTGAGCCCTGATGAAGCGCGGGAACTGTTCGGCTGAGAAGCGTTCCGGGTCGACGCGGCTGTTGACTATATTGTCGATGTACGGGTACACAAGCGGAGTTTGGTTAAATGGCACCAGTACCACCCGCTTACTGCCGTATATCTGGGCAAAGATGTTGTCCTTCAGGTCTGAATGCAGCCCGGAGCAGGTCCACGCAGAACCTATCCACAACCGCGTGTCGGTTCGAATCCTGCTTACGTTGGTGAGCGCCTCGAAGTTGCATGCACGTTCATAGTTTGGTATCAGACCTGCTGGACGCGAGTAGCCGAGATAGCACGCGTTCCCCGGTGTCGCCTTCTCTGCCTCGTTGAGGAACTCGGCGAGGGTCAGAGTCTTCTCGTATGCCTGCTGAATATCGTCGAGCGCACCGTTGTCGGGAAGCCCAAGCATCGCGGTGATGAGCCGGTCTCCCACCTCTCGGCGCAGGCTCTCGAATGTCCAGCGGCGAGCGTCCCAGTGCTCAATGAGCCCGCCAACCTTTACTGGTTTGCGCCTTTCTATCGCCTGTCGCAGTTCTTTGGGTGTCTTCGAAATAGCTGATGGCACAGGCGTTGTTTGCAAGTGGGTCATTTGCTCGCCAGCCCCCCAGCAGTCTCTCCACCATCGAGGATAAAGCATTGACCGGTCGCGAAAGCTGCGTCAGGCGACAGCAGAAACGCGGCCAGTCCGGCAATTTCCTCCGGCGTCCCGAGCCGCTTCAGCGGCAATCCTGCGGCGCACTCACCGATCTGCCGAGTGCTGTACTCCCTTCTCTGCATATCGGTGAGCACATAACCCGGGCATATTGCATTGACTCTGATCTCTGGCGCCAGTTCGAGGGCCAGTGTCTTCGTCATTTCGATTACGCCTGCTTTGCTGACGTTATATGCCACATAGTTCGGAATACCAACGAGCCCGCTCACCGAGGCAGTATTAACGATGATCCCGGGGGTGGATGTACACCGCATCAATGCCGCGGCGCGCTGGGCCACGAAGAAAGCTCCACTGAGGTTAACGTCGAGGACATGTTGCCAGGTTTCTGGCGTCACATCCAAGCACGCCTCGCGCACGCTGACGCCCGCATTGTTGAAGACTGCGTCGACACCGCACCACTCGCGTTGCAGCTGCTCAAAGGCTCCGACCACGTCGTTGTACACAGATACATCGCCAGGAATCGCGATTTCCGCCATGCCCGCCTTCTCGGATATGGCCGTGTCGCAATCAAATACAGCGACGCGTGCTCCCGCCAAGGCAAACCGGCGTACCATGGCTGCCCCTATTCCGGCGGCCCCGCCCGTCACCAGGATGCGCCGGGGTGTCCCCGTGCTCATGGCAGGAGTGGCGGACGGCCGCCGGGCCGGCTGGCTGATACGGCCGGCTCCATGTACCGGGTCCATACGCGCTGGAAGTGAGCCACTCCCAGCGCCAAAGCGAAACCTGTGCTATAGGCGTCCACGATGCAGGCCCCCTTCTCCAGATTTCCTGTACGTTTCACGCGTAACCTCGTTCTGGCATTTGACCAATATGTGTGCAGCTTGCTGTGTCAGCGATGACGCCCGACGGCAACTTCTCGACGCCGGTAGCGGGTGCGTCTAAGGCGTCGTGCTGGATGGAGGAGCCTGACCACGGCCTAGATGCGGGCCGCGTCGCAAGGTGAGGGAACTATTACCTTTGCGCGAGTGGGACCGTCCGTGACGTCACGGCCATCCACAACGCCCAAAGCGGGGCGTGGCGGAGCACCGCGACGCAGTCACCGCAGCCGGCGTGGTTCGGTGAGCGACTGTTCGTCGCTGAGCACACGGTGGACATCCACGTCGGCCGGATCCTGGGCCATACCGGGTTCACCAGGCGGGACTGGGTGGCCGCCACGGTTGTCGGCTGCTCCAACCCGCCCGCGCCCGAACACGCGACGAGACTCAGATGCATTTTTCCCCGGGAGTGCCGCCTCCGTATGCAGGTAGCAACACCTCCGTCTGAACGTGGAGCGTGAAATCCGATGCGTAACCTGCGCTGTCTGGAGGCGGAGCCCGGTGGCGTCTTCGCCGGGTCAGCGGTGCGGTGGCGTCTATTCGACGCGGCCACGCCTTACGACGTCCCCGGCTGGGATGAGCTGGCGTCGGGCCGCTCCTTCTACGTGGCCGCCGACTGGCTGCGCTTCGCGGACACCGACCGGGTTGCGCGCAGCCAGTACCTGGGCCTCTCCATCGGCGGGCGCCTGGTGGCGGCGCTGTCGTCCCACTGGGCGCCTAACGAGGTCGATGCCGACTACGTGGCGGCGCGCACCCTCGAGCTTGCACCCGGAGCGCCATCCATCAACGATGACGTGCTTACGCTCGGCGGGCGCCGTGGCTTCCTGTCTGGCGTCCTGGTGGCGCCCGACATCGACCGCTCAGCCGCCGCCGAACATCTCGCTGAGCTCATTCGCCACGCAACCGGTACAGCGTCCGCGCGGGGCGTCGCGTGGTGGTGGCCGTATCTCATCTCATCCGATGTCGACGTCGTTATGGCCGCGGGAAGCCGGCTTGGCGGCGCGGCGGGCCCTGGCATCCATCTCGTCGGCGCGGACTGCGTCATCGACGTCGTCGGCACGACCATCGATGACCACGTGGCCGCCCTCCCGACGCGGCAGCGCCGCACGAACTTCCGCCGAGAGGAAAAGCGCTTCATCGACAGCGGGCTCGAGATCCGCCGGGTCAATCTGCCCGGGTACTGGTCACACCTGGGATTTCTGCTAGCCGCCGTCCAGCAGAAATACGGACACCGGCAGTCAGCCGGCGAGTTGGGGGCCCGGCTGCGCCGCCAAGGGGAGCAGCTGGCGTCGCGCGCCGTCGTGTTCGCCTGCTTCGACGGCGACATCATCGTTGGCTTCGCGCTCGCCTACGAATGGGCCGGTGAACTGACCCTGCGGGTCGTCGGCTTCGACTACGAGCGGCTCCCGGGAGCGGGCGAGTACGCGCAGCTCGCTGTGCACGCCCCGCTGCGCTACTGCTACCAGCACGGGCTCCGCCGCCTGCATCTAGGCACCGAGACCTATGAGGCCAAGTGTCGACGCGGTGCCCGGCCTCGTCCCCTGTGGGCGGTGACATCGCTTCCCGGCCCGGATCCCGGCTCCCTCGCCCGAACGGCCCGCCGGATCGCAGCGTCGATGCCGGCCCACGAGTCCGAGTCCTTCACCGCTCAGGTGGAGCAGTCGTGGCGGCGCTGGGCCGCGTTCGGATGGTGACCATCATGGCGATGAACGTCCTGCTGCCACACGTGAAGAGGAACGTGCTGCCCAAGGGCTTCCTTGACGCACCTGAGCTCGCGCGGGTATCGGTGATCACCGAACCCGGGCATCAGCAACGCTACGGTCCCGACGTCGACGTCCATCTGGTGGAGAGCATCCACGATGTCGAGCGGGTACGGCGCACGACGATGCAGATCCTCAGCGACCGGGACCTTCACCGCATCCTGTCACCCTTCGAGCTCAGCGTGCCGGTGGCCGGCTATCTGCGCTCCTACTTCGGCCTGCCCGGCCTGAGTTTCGAGATGGCGAACCTGTTTGCCAACAAATACCTCATGAAGCGCAAAGCGGCGGCCGCCAACTTGCCAGGGACGGCATTCCGGGTCGCCTGCACACTGCCTAACGTCTTGCCGAAGGCGGCCGAGCTCGGCTGGCCAGTCGTGATCAAACCTGTCCTGGGTGGGGGCAGTCTCGACGTTGTCGTCCTCGACAGCCCAGGCGCCTTCGCGGACTTCTGCGCGTCCCCCGCCGCCGAGTCGATCAGGCGGCTCACTGTCCCGCTCATCGTCGAGGAGTACGTCGAGCTCGAAGCGGAGTACCACTGCGACGGGATCGTCCACGACGGCGAAGTGATATTTGCCGCGCCATCAAAGTACCTCGTTCCTATGCTCGGATGCCCGGCCGAACTCAACGTCTCGCACGTCCTTCCGCCCGAACATCCCGACCGGGCCGAGATTCTGGACCTCCACGCCCGGACGGTTCACTCCTTCGGGCTGCAGTCAGGCGTGACCCACATGGAGTTTCTCAAGACGAAAGACGGCCTGCTCGCCGGGGAGATCGCGTGCCGGCCGGGCGGCGGTGGCATCCCGGACGCGCTCTGGCTGCAGTACGGCGTCGACATCTGGCGAGCTTTCCGCGAGACGTCTCTCGGGCTTGAGCCCCAAGTCCGATTGACGGAACGCGAGGGTCTGATCGTCCACCACCACCTGCCCATCAAGCCGGGCCGAATCGTCCGCCTGAGCACTGCGGCGGACCTTGCAGCGGTCCCATCCGTAGTGCGGGTGGACATGCACAAGCAGGTGGGTGACGTGATGCGCGACCGGGTGGGCTCATCGGCCGCCGCGGGTGTCGTCTACCTCTCCGTCCGCGACGAGGCCGAGGTCTTGAGCCGGATCCTGGAGGTCGCTGAGCGCTACGTGCTCGAGGTTGAGGAGGAAGACGATGTCGTCGCCTCACGGACCTGACTGCGGCGCTGCTCCCGACGTCACGCACGTCGTTGTCGGGTTCAGCAACGGGGTGCTGAACGACCTGGACGAGTTGCTGCCCGCGGGCGCCGTTCTGATACTCGAGGAGCCGGATGTCATCGAGGCCCGCAGCGTGCTGGCGAAAGTCAAGGCTCATCCCTGTGTCGCCGGCATCATGGCGGCGGCAACGCAAGACGAACCCCAAGCCGAGCGCCTCACCGAGCTCCTCCGCCGCCCGCCGCGCGTGCAAGCCGTGATCCCGGCCGTGGAGTACGGCGTGGTCGGCGCCGCCGTGCTTGCCCACGCCTGGGGCCTGCCCGGCGCCGGGGCGGTCGCCGCCCGGATCCTGCGCGACAAGATCGCCATGCGGGCCGCCGCCGATGCCGGCGGGCTGGCCCAGCCTCGGTGGATGATCGCCGGGACCGCCCGTGACGTCGAGGAGTTCCGGGAGCGGCACGGAGGCAGATGCGTGCTCAAGCCGGCCAATCGTCAGGCGAGCCTCGGCGTGCGGGTGCTCGGCCGCGACGACGACGCCGTCGATGCGTGGCAGCACTGCATACACGCAGACGAGCCCATGCTGCGAGCCAGATATGCGCTCCCCGGGCGCTACCTCGTCGAGCAGCGGCTGGACGGCCCCGAGGTGAGTGTGGAAGCGCTCGTCCACTCGGGACGAGTCGGATTCACCAACATCACCGCCAAGACCGTTCAGCCGGGGATCAGCCCGGTCGAGATGGGCCACGTGGTACCCGCGGGACTGGCACCCGAAGCCGAGGCTGCACTCGCGGCGTGCGTCCAGGACCTTGTGCGTGTCACCGGCTTTCGGTGCGGCGTGCTGCACTCGGAATGGATCCTCGCGCAGGCCTGTCGGCCGCACTTCATCGAGTGCGCGGCCCGCCTGCCAGGCGACAGCATCGACCTGCTCATCGATCTGGCATACGGCGGCCAGTTCATCGCGGATTACCTCGCCATCCTCGAAGGGCGGGGCCCCATACCGCCGCGGCCGAAACGAAGCGCAGCAGCGATCCGCTTTCTGGAGGCGCGCACCGGGAAGGTCCGCGAAATCGCGGGCCGCGAGCTCGCCTCCGCCCTGCCAGGGGTCCAGGAGGTGACGCTTTCGGTTGCGTCCGGCGCGACCATCGCTCCCATCACGAGCTCATGGTCCCGGCTCGGCCACGTGATCGCGACGGGAGCAGACGGCCGGGAAGCCGCCCAGCGAGCGGCGACGGCGGCATCGCTGATCACATTCGAGGTGGCTGAGGAGATGGCATGGCCCTGACCCTGGCCTTGGTCGGCGACCGGCTGCGGGTGTACATCCCCGCCCGCGGCGCGGGACGGACCCTGGCGCTGGTCAGCTTTATCGACTCGATCGGCACCGGGCTGTTCCTCGCCGGGGCGGCGATCTTCTTCGTCCGGTCGATCGGCCTGACGGCGGCGCAGGTCGGGCTATGCCTGTCCGTCGGCGGGGCCGTCGGGTTCGCCACCACAGTGCCGATCGGCGTGCTCGGCGACCGGCTGGGGCCGCGCCGGCTGCTCGTCCTCGTCCAGCTGTGGCGGGCCGCGTGTTTGGTGGCGTTGGTCTTCGTTTCAGGCGTCGTCTGGTTCACTGCCGTCGTCGCGCTGATGGCGATCGCCGAGACCGCGACTCCGTCGCTCACGCAGGCTGTCGTGGCTTCCGCCGTGGACGGCGAGAGCCGGGTGCGCAACATGGCAATCCTGCGCTCCACCCGGAATGTCGGTTTCTCGGTGGGCGCGCTGATGGCGGTCCCGCTGATTGCGGCCGGCTCAGCGGTCTCCTTCAGCGCGATCATGCTGGGCGACGCGCTGTCGTTTGTCGTCGCGGCCCTGATCCTCGCCAGGGTACCGCTCACGCGCGTCGCCGCCGTGAGACGACGCTCAGGGTTCCTGGCCGTGCTGGGCTCGTTCCATGACTGGCGCTACGCCGGCCTGGCTTCACTCAATAGCGTGCTGACGCTGCACATGACGATACTCGTGTTCGGAATCCCGCTCTGGCTGATCCGCGCGACCAGCGCACCCGCCGGCCTGGTTGCCGTTCTCATGGTGCTCAACACGGTCATGGCGGTCGTGCTGCAGGTGCCGTTCAGCAAGCACGCGACCGTCTCCGGCGGCGCTGCCCGGGTGCTCCGGCTCGCGGGTGTCATGCTTGCCGGCTGCTCGGCAGCGATCGCAGGCGCCGCGTATGCCTCGCCGTGGTTTGCCGCGGTGCTTCTGGTCCTGGCGACCGCGCTGATGTCACTCGGCGAGATCTGGCAGGCGGCCGGCGCCTGGGAGCTGTCGTACCACTACGCCGACCCCCAGCGTGAGGTGCAGTACCTCGCGGTGTTCAGCCTCGGCGCCGCCGTGCAGGACGTCTTCGGGCCTGCGCTGGTGACAGCCGCAGTCATCAGCGCCGGAACTGCCGGGTGGATGGGCCTGGCCGTCCTCTTCCTGGTTGCGACGGTCCTTGTCGGTCCAGCGACGTCCGCCCTCGAGCGCGCGTCCAGACAGGCCGCAATGCACGACTCGAAGGACTCGAAGGAGGAGCCATGCTGCGCGCTCACGGCCTGACGCTGTACGAGCCAGGCGACCTTTGCGGCGAGATGGTGTCTCCCGCCGTCCCCGACCTGCGCCAGATCGCGGCCTGGGCCGTTGAGTTCCTCAATGCACCCAACCAGCAATTGGGCCGTCGCGGCCCGGTCTGCCCCTACACCAGGCTCTCGATGGCCAACGGCTGTTTCCTGATGGCCTGGGCCGGTGGCGAGCACGACGTCCAGTCGATCGAGTCGACGGTCGACCAGTACCGCCGATGGTTCATGGAATTGCTCGAGCAGCCCGGGCGGGCACGCGAGCACCTGCTCACAATCCTGGTGGTGCTGCCGGGCTTCGACCGAACGGATTCCAGCCCGCTGGATGCGCTGCAGCGCCGGTTGAAGGATGCTTTCGTTCACCAGGGCCTGATGCTGGGCCAGTTCCATCCGCATTGTGAACAAAGCGGGCTTTGGAACGAGGACTTCCGGCCATTGAAGGCACCCATACCGCTATTGGCGATCCGCCGGATGGTGGCCTCGGACCTGCCGTTCCTGCTCGGCTCTGCCAGTCACCTGTCAGCGTACCTCGACCGGTTTGCGCCCGGCATTCCGAGCCACGTCCGGCGCCACCTCGTGGCGAGGATCATAAAGACGACCGATCAAGAGACGGTCGCCGCCTAATGGGGTGAGTCCATGGGAGGCTTCTTGCGGCAATACCAGTCGTGGCTGGCTGACAGCAGCCGCTGGGATGGCTTTGAGTTCCGGGACGGCGACATTGTGATCTCGACCCCCTCGAAATGCGGGACGACCTGGATGCAGATGATCTGCGCGCTGCTGATCTTCGGCGACGCCAACCTGCCCCGCCCCTTGACCGAACTGTCGCCGTGGCTGGACATCCAAACCGACACCATCTCGAACGTCTTTGCCGCATTGGCGGCCCAAAGACACCGCAGGTTCATCAAGTCGCACACGCCGTTGGACGGGCTTCCCTTCGACGACCGCGTCACCTACATCTGCGTGGGCCGCGACCCGCGGGATGCGGCGATCTCGTCGGACAACCACCTGAACAACATGAACCGCGAGGTCCTCATCAAGGCCCGTGAAAGGGCCGTGGGTTCGGACGACCTCCCTTCCCTAATTCCAGACGAGGTGCCGCGGGCCGAGGATCCGGTCGAACGGCTCTGGCGTTGGGTCGAGGACGACGCTCCGCCTAACGAGGGCCTCGAGCTCCTGCTCCACCACCTGGGAACATTCTGGGATCGGCAGCAGGCGGCCAATGTCGTGCTGATCCACTACGCCGACCTGCAGGCCGACCTCGAGGGCGAGATGCGCCGCCTGGCCGGGCTGCTCGGGATCGTGATCGGCGAGGAAGTGTGGGCTGGCTTGGTTGCCGAAGCCAGGTTCGACCGGATGCGAGACCGCGCCGGCGAGATTGCTCCCCAGGTCACGATGGACGGGTTGTGGCACGACACCAACCGTTTCTTCAACCGCGGGACAAGCGGCCAGTGGCGAACCTTTTTCGGTCCCCAGGATCTGGCCAGATACGAGGCACGCGTGCGCCGGCTGGCAACACCCGACCTGGCGGCCTGGGCGCATGGCGGGTGGCGGGGCTACCCAGCAGCGACACGACCCGGGCGACAATGAGGAAGATCAGCTTCAAGCCCACAAGCCGAAGATCATCGCATGCCCGCCCAAGCGCAGACACCCCGCCGGCCGCCGGGCACGGGCCTGAGCCGATGGCGTCCCCTGCGCATCTGCCCAGGTGCCACAAGTTTTCGGCACCCACAGGCCGGGCTGCCCGGCTGGGAGCAGCTTCCCTTCTGGGTACACAACGAGACGGCGCCGGAGCGCAGGGCCGCGAGGGCGGCGTCCTATGCCGCTGTCTGGCCTGTGGCCACGCCGGTGTGTCCGCGGCGGCTCATTGCTGCACGTTCAGGCGCTCAACGGGCTGGCCGGTGATCTGGGCTATAACCTCAAAGTCCTTGTCGACGTGCAAGACCGTGAGCCCTGCCAGTTCAGCGGTGGCCGCGATGATCAGGTCAGGTATGGACGGCGCGCGGTGCTGCCCGCGGTCGGCGAGCAGCGTAAGAACTTCGACCGCCCTGTCCTCAATCGCCGGGGTCAGGTATTCCACCGGCATGGATGACAACGGGGGCTGCTGCAATCCGGCTCGCAGCTCCGGCCCGGACCGGGCTGAATAACCAGCCTCCAGGCGGGTGACGGTGGTGATCCGCACCAGCCCGCTTTCGATCCGCGCCGCCCATTCAGCAGCATCAGGGCTGGCGGCCAAACGGACGAGGGCTGACTTGTCAATCAGCCAGGTGGTCACTGCCAGGCTCGTGACATCACTTCGGGGTCAGCCAGGTCACCAAAGACTTCCGTGAACCGGGCCAGGTCCTGGACGCTGACGGGAGAGCTGGACGTCGCCGCGTCCTGGGCCAGCCGGCGCCGCACGTACTCGCTGCGGGAAAGGCCCAGCCGCCCCGCGTGGGCATCCAGCGCAGCGATGACATCATCGGGCACGTCCCTGATGAGCACGTCCGTCATATCCACCTCCTTGATATCCCATGATAGCGGAAGGCTTTTATGGGCCCGGTTTCGCCGATGCCGGCGGCGCTCACCGCTGTCTGCCGTAGAGGTAGGCGGTCGCGGGAGCGAACACCAGCACGAGCGCCGCGGCGGCGAACAGCACCCAGGCTATTTGCCCGGCGGCCGGGTGGCCGTTGATCAGGCCGCGCTCGGCGGTGACGAGATGACTGACCGGGTTGACGGTAACGAACGCCTGCAGCCAGCCGGGCATCGTCTGGGGGGCGACAAAGATGTTGCTGGCCAGGGTCAGCGGGAACAGCACCACGGTGCCGGTGCTCATGACCGCCTGCGGGGTGCGCATGAGCAGGCCGAGGGTGGTCCAGGCCCAGGACAGCGCGAGCGCGAAGACCAGCAGGAGGGTGATCGCGGCCAGCATGCCGGGCGCGCCGCCTTGTGGGCGGAAGCCCATGGCCACGCCGAGCCCGGCCACCAGGCCCGCGGCGAGCAGGTAGCGGGCGATGTCTCCGAATAGCGCGCCGGTGACGGGTGCCAGCCGCCAGATGGGCAGGGCACGGAACCTGCCGGTGATGCCCTTGGCCCGGTCGGTAGCCAGGCCGGTCCCGGCGTACATGGTGACGAGCAGGACGGCCATGACGAGCGTGCCGGGGAGGATGAACTGCAGGTAGCGGTGGGGGGAGCCGGCCAGCGC
>Ga0126374_10000256_pt1 | contig 12330 bp, 13 predicted proteins | sample PanSoiMetPlot_12_FD_89874 | JGI IMG/M metagenome (GOLD analysis project Ga0126374, IMG submission 89874) | Tropical forest soil microbial communities from Panama - MetaG Plot_12 | ecosystem: Environmental > Terrestrial > Soil > Tropical forest > Bulk soil | place: Panama | collected 2016-02-17
ACCCGTTCCGGCCGCAGCAAGGAGGAGGCCACCGACTACCGGTACTTCCCGGAGCCGGATCTGGTACCGCTCGCCCCGGACCCGGCGTGGGTTGTGCAATTGCGCGCGACGCTGCCCGAACTGCCCGCTGTGCGGCGGGCACGCACGCGGGAGACGCTCGGCATCTCTGCCGAAGACATGAGGCAGATGGCCAACGCCGGCGTGGTCGACCTCGTCGGTGCGACAGTCGAGGCGGGCGCTCCGGTCGGTGAGGCGCGCAACTGGTGGCTGGGCTACCTGGCGCAAAAGGCGAACGAGCGCGAGACGGACGCCGCCGACCTCCGCATCACGCCGGCGCAGGTGGCCCGCATCGTGTCGCTGGTGGGCGACGGCACGCTGTCCGTGGCGCTCGGGCGGCAGGTGGTCGACGCGGTGCTGGACACCGGCGCCGACGTCGATGCCGTGGTGGCCGAGCGGGGTTTGCAGGTCGTCTCCGACACCGACGTGCTCGCCAAGGCCGCCGACGAGGCGATCGCCGCAAACCCCGACGTCGCCGAGAAGGTCCGCGGCGGCAAAGTCAACGCGGTCGGCCCGCTGATCGGTGCAGTGCGTAAGGCGACCGGCGGCCAAGCCGACGCGGCTACCGTTCGCGCCATCCTGCTGAAAAAACTCGGCTCGCAGTGATCGGTATGCAGGAGGCCGACACGGCCACCCGCTACCGGCGCTTCGCCGAGATCGAGGTCCGCACATTCTCTCCGAGCTACGAACGGCTCTGCCTCGGCGTCGCCGGCGACGCGACCCTGCTGGCACGGCTGGCTGAACTGCGGCCGCCGAAGCGCCAGCCGAATCTCTTGCTCGCCGCGGTGCGGTTTCTGGGCGGCCCGGTCGCCTCCTACCGGGCGTTTCGCGACTTCGTGCTCACCCGGTGGGACGACGTGGCGACGACGATGCTCGCGCGGCGCACCCAGACGAACGAGGCCGGCCGATGCGCGCCAATGCTGCCCGCGCTCGCCGCATTGCCGCAGCCACTGGCGTTGATCGAGGTAGGCGCATCCGCGGGACTGTGTATCTATCCGGACCGGTATGCGTACCGCTACACACTCGGCGGGCAGGAACACCGGGTCGGCAAGTCGCCGGTCGAACTGCGCTGCGTCGCGGACGGACCGGTGCCACTGCCCTGCGCCGTGCCGCAGATCGCGTGGCGTGCCGGGCTGGACCTGAACCCTCTCGACGTGCGCGACGACGAGGACGTGCGATGGCTGGAGTCGCTGATCTGGCCGGAACAGTCCGAGCGTTTCGACGTGCTGCGCGGCGCCGTCGAGTTGGCTCGCGCCGATCCGCCCCGCATCGTGCGCGGCGACCTGCTGCGTGACCTAACTGCACTCGCCGCGGAGGCCCCGGATGCAGCGACCCTCGTCGTGTTCCACACGGCAGTGCTCGGCTACGTCGACGCCATCGGTCGGACCGCGTTCACTGAAACCATGCGCGCGCTTGACGCCACTTGGATCAGCAACGAGATGCCCGGGCTCGTCCCCGGTACCGACATCGACGCCGGGGGAGCGGCTCGGATCGTCATCGCTCGCGACCAGCAGCCGCTCGCGCTGGCCGGCGGGCACGGCCAATCGCTGACGTGGCTGTCCTGACGCTGCTGGCGGCGACGCTGCTGTTCCACATCGCCGACCCGCGAGTCGACGAGGCGAGCGGCATCGCGACCAGCGTCGTCGACTCCGGCGTGGTATACGTCGAGAACGACAGCGGCGACTCGGCGCGGTTCTTCGCCCTGGACATCCACACCGGCCGAACTGTCGCCACGTACACCGTCCCGAACGCGACCAACATCGACTGGGAGGACATGGCGGTGGCCCGCGACCGGCGCGGCGTCCCGTCGGTGTGGCTGGCCGACATCGGCGACAACGACGCCCGCCGCACGGAGGTGCGCATCTACCGGGTGGACGAGCCACGCGGTCCTGCCGCCGGGCAACCTGAGGTGTGGCGACTGCGCTACCCGGACGGCCCGCACGACGCCGAGTCACTGGCGGTGGCGCCGGGCGGCGCAGTGTTCATCGTGACGAAGTCGCTGCTCGGCAGCTCGGCTGTATATGGCGTCCCGGCACGACCCGCTGGTGTGCAGACGCTACGCAAGATCGGCGAGATCCGATTCGCGTTCACCGGAACGCGCGGCGGTCCGAACGTCGTCGGGCAGCTCACCGCGACCGGCGCCGCGTTCTCGCGGGACGGCACGCTCCTCGCCGTGCGTACCTACACCGACGCCTACCTCTGGCGCGTCGTCGACGGGAACGTCGCGGCTGCCCTGCACACCGCACCGGTGCGAGTGGCGCTGCCGCCCCAGCCGCAGGGGGAGGGCATCACGGTGGACGGCTCGCGGCTGCTTGTCGACTCGGAGGGCCGTCGCTCGGCGGTGTACGCGGTGCCGTTGCCGCACCCAGCGGTCCCGATGTCTTCGTCGCCGACGGCGCGTTCGACGTCCGCAACGGCCGCCGAGCAGCAGGACCGCGACCCGTTCCCGATCGGCATCGCCGCTGTCGCCGTCGCTGTCGTCGGGTTCCTCATCGTGTGGCTGGTTCGCCGGCGGCGCTGACGAGTTGTCGGACGGGTACGGCACGCTGGGCGGCGTGACCGAATCAGTTCACCGAGAGCGCCGCTGATGGCGATCGCACAATTCAAGGATCTGGTGCTGGACGCCCGCGACGCGCGGCTGCTCGGCGGGTTCTGGGCGCAGGCACTGGATCTCGCGTGGCACGCGCAGCACAACGGTGACGGGTGGCTGTCGGGTCCGACGCCCGAGCACACCATCTGGATCAACCAAGTGCCGGAGCCGATGACCAACAAGAACCGGGTGCACTTCGACATCTACGCGACCAGCCTCGCGGAACTCGAGGCACTCGGCGCCACGGTCGTCGCGCCGTACTCGGAATGGACTGTGATGGCCGACCCGGAAGGAACACTGTTCTGCGCCTTCATACGCGATGCGCTTCCGCCCGATCGCCTGCACGGGCTCGTCGTCGACAGCGGTGAGCCTGCCGCCGCCGCTACCTGGTGGGCCGGAGTCTTCGACGCGCCGGTCGACGTGCACGCCGAGGACTGGGCCACTGTCGAGAAGATCCCCGGCATGCCCATCCTGACGATGGACTTCAACGCCGTGCCCGAGCCGAAGACCACGAAGAACCGCGTCCACTGGGACGTCACCGTCGCGGACCTGCGCTCGCTGCTGGACGCCGGCGCGACCGTGCTGCGCCCGCCGGGCGGGGACATCGACTGGCATGTGCTCGCGGACCCGTACGGCAACGAATTCTGCGGGTTCGCCTAACCCGCCGTGCGCGGCGCGCGATCTGGACCCGTCGCTTCGCTCGGACCCACCTCGCGCGCCGCTGCGTCATTTCCTGTTCGTCTGTCGTCCTTGCCCCGGGCGACTTCGGTGTGCAGTGCATTCAGCCGTTGCTCCCAGAGCGAGCGGTAGCGTGCGAGCCAGCCGTCGACCTCGGCCAACGGCTCGGGCCGCAGGCTGTACACCCGTCGCTGTCCGGCCTGGCGTACCTCGACCAGCCCGGCCTCCCGGAGCACCCGGAGGTGTCGAGAGACTCCGGGACGCGCGATCGGCAGCAACGCCGCCAATTCGCCGGCGGTGGCATCCGCCTCGCCCAGAGCCTCCAGCACCGTGCGCCGACTGGCGTCCGACAGCGCATGTAGCACGGCATCCACGCGATGAGGGTAACCGAGCGGATACGTAACCGCCAAGGTACACAGACGGGCGGCCGCCGACCCGCGACCCCAGCGCCCCCATGTCGATTTCGGGTCTGCTGCTAACGGGAACGATTACCGGTACGATTGGCGGTATGGCAGTGGCAAATCGTCATCGGAACACCCGGCAGAGTGCAGCGGTGCAGAACGCCCTCGTCGAGGCAGGCGGTTTTCGCAGCGCTCAGGACGTGTACGCGAGCCTGCGCGCCCAGGGTGAGTCTGTCGGCCTTTCCACGGTCTACCGGCACCTCCAGGCGTTCGCCGACGAGGGAGTCGTCGATGTGATCCACACGCCCGAGGGCGAGAGCACCTACCGTTACTGCGGCGATGGCGGGCAGGCGCACCACCATCACCTCGTGTGCCGTGAGTGCGGCCACGCGGAAGAGATCGAGGGCCGGGCGATCGAGCGCTGGGCCGCCACCATGGCCGAGAAGTACGGCTTCACGGACGTCGACCACACCGTCGAGGTCTTCGGGGTGTGCGCCGACTGCTCACGCTGACGGCAACCCCTTCCCAGCAGCAGCATCGTCCAGGTACAGTGGAAGCCATATTGGGAACGGTTCCCATGTTCAGATCGAGAGGGTCGCGATGAAGCAGCGGGCGGGCGTGCTGGCTGCGATTGCGACCCTCGCACTTGTGGCGGCAGCCTGCAGCGGGACGACCGACGCGGGCGCCGGGAACAACCTGCCGGTGACGCTCGGCGCAACATCCCACGCGCCAGCGGGGAAGCTCGGCGTAGTCGCAGCGGAGAACTTCTGGGGTGACATCGCCCAGCAGATCGGTGGTGACACCGTCCAGGTCACCTCGATCATCAGCGACCCCAACACCGATCCGCACCAGTACGAGTCCAGCGCACGCGACGGCGCTGCCATTGCCGGGGCCAGCTTCGTGATCCAGAACGGCGCGGGCTATGACGAGTTCATCAACAAACTGCTCGCGGCAACCCCGAAGTCGCACCGCGAGGTGCTCGATGTGGCTACCGTCGTCGGCGCAGGACATGACGCAAATCCGCACCTGTGGTACAGCCCCGACTACGTCCGCAAGGCAGCGCAGGCGATCCAGGAGCAGCTGGCAACGGAGGATCCAGCGCACGCGGCGGCATACCGGTCCAATCTCGCGACGTTCCGCCAGGGCGAGCAGCAGGTCGTCGACGTGATCGATGAGATCAGGTCCAAGTACGAGGGCCAGGTGATCGCCTACACCGAACGCGTTCCGGGGTACCTGGTGGAGGCCGCCGGGCTCGGGCTCGGCACGCCCGCGTCGTTCTCCAAGGCGATCGAGGACGACAGTGACCCCAGCCCTGCCGACGTCGCAGCGTTCGACGCCGCGCTGAAAGAGCACAAGGTCAAAGCACTGCTGTACAACGCACAGGTCACCAGCCCGACGACGCAGCGCCTCAAGGATCTGGCCAGAAGCAACGGGGTTCCGATCGTCGGGGTCACCGAGACGATGCCGCCCGGCGCGAAGAACTTCCAGACGTGGCAGGCCGACCAGGCCCGGGCGCTGCTGGCGGCGCTCGGTGGTTAGCCCGAACGTCTCACTGCGTGACGCGACGCTCCGGTTCGGCGCGCGCGAGCTGTGGTCAGGGCTCGATCTGGATGTCGCGCCCGGCGAGTTCGTCGCCGTCCTCGGCCCCAACGGCAGTGGCAAGACAAGCCTGCTCAAAGTGCTGCTCGGCCTACAACAACTGACGTCAGGATCGGTGACGGTGTGCGGGCGCACGCCGCGCCGGGGCAGCGACCTGGTGGGATACATCCCGCAGCAGAAGGCGTTCGACCGCGACATCCCGTTGCGCGGCCGCGATCTGGTGCGCCTCGGCCTCGACGGGCACCGGTGGGGCACGGCGCTCCCGAGCCGCGCTTCGCGGGCTCGCGTCCAGCAGGCGATCGAGTCCGTGGGTGGGGCCTCGTTCGCCGACGCGCCGCTCGGGACACTGTCCGGGGGCGAGCAGCAGCGGCTGCGCATCGCCCAGGCGCTACTCGGCGATCCACAGGTGCTGCTGTGCGACGAGCCGCTGCTGAGCCTCGACCTTGCACACCAGCAGGCGACGAGCGCGCTGATCGACGCCCGACGGCGCAGCGCGGCGACGTCCGTGCTGTTCGTGACACACGAGATCAACCCGGTGTTGCCGCTCGTCGACCGCGTGCTCTACCTCGTCGGCGGGCGCTGGGCGATCGGCACGCCGGACGACGTGCTCACGAGCGAGACGCTGTCCGAGTTGTACGGCGTGGACGTCGACGTGCTACGGGTACGCGGGCGCATCGTCGTGGTCGGTGCTCCGGACGCGGCGCACAGCGACGTCCTCGCCAGCCATCATCACCACCCGGTCGACGACGACCACGAGATAGCAGGGGCGCGGGCATGGTCCTAGGCGACTACCTGCAGTTCCCGTTCGTACAGCACGCGCTGATCGCCGGTGCGGTCGTGGCGGTGATCAGCGGCCTGATCGGGCCGTTCGTGGTAACCAGGCGCGCCGCGTTCGCCGTGCACGGCACGGCAGAGCTGTCCTTCACGGGCGCCGCCGCCGGGCTCGTCGTGGCGAACGACGCCGTCGCAGGGGCACTGATCGGAACCGTCGTCGTCGGCATCGCGATCGGCCTACTCGGCGCGCGGGAACGAGAACGTGACTCCGCGATCGGTGTGATCCTTGCGTTCGGGCTGGGCGTCGGCGTCTGGCTGCTGAGCAAGTACCACGGTTTCACCAACTCCGCCACGGCGATCCTGTTCGGTTCGATCTTCACCGTGAGCGACGATCAGATCTGGCTGTTGGTCGCTGTGGCAGTCGGCGTGCTGATCGCCATGACGGCCCTATACCGGCCGCTGATGTTCGCCTCTGTCGACCCCGAAGTCGCCGAGGCGCGTGGCGTACGGGTGCGTATGGTCGGGCTGGTGTTCCTGGTCGTGCTGGCCCTGACGGTCACCGAAGCGGCGCAGATCGTGGGCACCCTGCTCGTGCTTAGCTTGGCGATCACCCCTGCGGCGGCGGCACAACGGCTCTCCGCGCGTCCGGCCGTCGTTACCGGCCTCAGCGTGCTGTTCGCGCTGGGTGCCAGCGTCGGGGGCCTGCTCGCGAGCCTGGAGACGCCGTCGGTCAAGGCCAGCGTCTGGATCACGACGCTCAGCTTCGCGATCTACGTGCTGGCGCGCGTAGCAGGGGCGCGATTGATCGTCCGCCGGCCCGCCTAGCGATCGGATTGCGGCCAGTTCTGATGTGGCCAGGTCTGTTCCGGCGGGCTCGGCTGTGGCCAGCTCTGTTGCGGGTCTTGTTGTGGGGGACTCGGCTGTGGCCAGCCTTGCTGTGGCGGGCTCGGCTGTGGCCAGCCCTGTTGTGGCGGGCTCGGCTGTGGCCAGCCCTGTTGTGGCGGGCCCTGTTGCGGCCAGCCCTGCTGTGGCCAGCTCTGTTCGGGTGGGTTCTGTTGCGGCCAGCCCTGCTGTGGCCAGGCCTGTTGCGGCCAGCCGGGCTGTCCACCGTATCCCCCTGTACGGAGTTCCTGCTTGTGCCGACGCCGCTTGACGAGCCCGACGATCAGCGTGATCAAGCCAGCGATCAGCAGCAGCACGCCGATGATGACGATGGAGCCCGCAAGTACGACACCCTGTGCGATCGACTTCCCGAACGCCACCGTGGCATCGCTCGCCGCGGCGGGATTGTGGCCCAACTGAACCCGATACGTGCCGGGCTGGTCGATGTGGAACTGCCACATCGCAACGCCGCGGTGCCCGCCGTGGTCATAGTGCAGGAATTTGATCTTGCCGTCCGAACGGTTGCCGTACGGGGTGGTCAGGACCAACTGCTGCCCGGTGGCCTGGTTCGTGAGCTGTACCGGAATTTCGGGCACTTTCTGGTTTGTGCTGTTGGTCACCGAGGCCGATTCGTAGTAGGCGACGTAGCCGCCGGCCTTGGTGAACGTGATGGTGCCGGTACCGTCACTGAGAGTGACACGCTGGAAGCCGTTGACCTTGCTGTAGGCGTTGGTGTTGGCGAGCACAGCGCCCACGATGACGAGCACCAGACCAACGACCATGAGGATGCCGCCGACCTGGAGGGCACGCTGGCCGCGTAGCCGACCTGGGTCTTGCGCGGGATAGGCCGGATAACCGCTCGGCTCAGCTGGATACGTCACGGCGCTGAGTCTGCCGCAGATCGCTGTGCCGGGACAGCAGATGTCGCCGAGTCATGCCGTTGAACCACCGCCGATCGGCGGGGGCACGAGCCGGATCACCCGGTCGTCAGCCGGAATCGGATGCCCGTGCCCGTCTCGATTCGACGTCGTCAGCCACAGAGCGCCATCCGGGGCCGCGACGACCGTGCGTAACCGGCCGTAGTTCTGATCGAGGTGAACCACCTCGATCGTGCCCACCCGGCCGGCTCTGGGGATCGGCGCGGCCAACAGCGCCTGCCCGTCGGTGGTTGCGATATAGAGCGTGCCGTCCTGAATCGCGCAACCCGCTGCGCCCCGATGGGCGGCAGGCAGCGTGCCCGCCGGCGGGACGGTTCGCGCATTCGGGGTAGGCCAGCCGTAGTAGGCGCCGGGCTCGAGGGCGTTGATCTCCCCTGGCGCCTCCGTCTCGTAGATCTCGCCGATAGCGTCGCTATCACACAGGCCGTCGACGGTGCGATGGCCCAGGGTGAACACCGGCGACCCGGGTCGCGGATTGTCCGGTGGAATCTGGCCGATGCCGTCGATTCGCAGCACCTTCCCGGCGAGGCTCTGCGGGTTGGCGGCGAGCTGCCGCGAGCCGGCGTCCCCGGTGCCGACATCGAGCCGCCCGGTGTCATCGAACAGCAGCCGGCCGGTGTTGTCTGTCGGGCCCTTGGGGATGCCGGTGAGCACCGGCGTCACCGGGCCGTCCAGAGTGAAGTCGATCACGCGGTTGTCGACCGGTGTGGTGATGTATGCGTAGATCAGCCCGTCCTGGGCATAGGTCGGTGACAGGGCGAGGTCGAGCAGCCCGCCGTCGCCGGACGTCGCCAGGCCATGAATCGTCTTCACGAGTTGCACCTGTTGACCGGGCTGCGGCGGCACGTGCAGGATGTGTCCCGTCGTCCGCTCGCCGACGAGCGCCGTGCCGTCAGGCATCAACACGAGCCCGGTGGGCTGGTTGAGGTTCGTCGCGAGGACCCCCGATCCGACGGCGCCGCCGCCAGGCGTTCGGGGCGAGCCGGGGGCATTCGGGAGCGGACCCTGTGGCCCGCTCGGCCCTTGCGACGGCGCCTGGTTCGGTGCCGACGGCGGTGGCGTGGCTTCGAGGGTGATCGAAGGCTGCGGGACCCAGGTCGGGGCGGCGTTGGCGCCGGCGGCGCATCCGGCGAGCAGTCCGGCCGAGGCCAGCAGCCCTACCCCCCGCCACGGGATCCGACGCATGAGGGCCAGTGTGCCTGATTAACCTCAGCACGGTGACCGTCATCTGCCTGCCCGACGTGGGCGCGGTGAAGCTCGTCGGCGATCTGCCGGACGGCCTGGAGGTGGTCATCTGGGACGGCGCCGGCCCGCCGCCTGCCGCAGTCGAGTTCTGGGTGCCGACCTACATGCTCGCCGACGCCACGCAGCGCGACGCGGCGTTGGCGGCCATGCCGGAGCTGCGCGTCGTCCAACTCGTTTCGGCTGGTGCCGAGGTGTGGGTCGGCCGCATTCCCCCGGGTGTGCTGCTCTGCGACGGGCGCGGCATCCACGGTGGCTCGACCGCCGAGTGGGTGCTGACGGCGATCCTGGCCGTGCTGCGCGAGTTCCCACGGTTCATCCTCGACCAGCAGGCCCGACGCTGGGCGCCCGTGATCACGGACGAGCTGGCCGGCAAGCACGTACTCGTGGTGGGCGCCGGCGACCTTGGCGAGAACCTGGCCACCCGGCTGCGGGCGTTCGGCGCCTCGCCCGTCCTCGTCGCCCGACGGGCCCGTGACGGCGTGCACGCAGTGGGCGAGCTGCCGGGGCTGCTCCCCGCCGTGGACATCGTCGTGCTCGTCGTCCCGCTCACCCCGGAGACCACCGGTCTCGTCGACCCGGCGTTCCTTGCCGCGCTGCCGGACGGTGCGTTGCTGGTGAACGCTTCACGCGGTCCGGTAGTGGTGACCGACGCGCTCGTCGCCGAGCTGTCGTCCGGGCGGCTGCGCGCCGCGCTCGACGTGACCGACCCGGAACCACTTCCGGAGGACCATCCGCTGTGGACGGCTCCGAACCTGCTGCTGACACCGCACGTGGGCGGGAACGTGCGCGGGTTTCCCAAGCGTGCGTACCGGCTTGTCCGGGAGCAAATCCTGAGGTACGCCGCCGGCGAACCGCTGCTCAACGTCGTACGCGACGGGTACTGACCCCAGCGCGATGAGCGCGCGCGCGAAGAGCCCGTCGCCGCGACGCGTAGGCGGGATGGGTCAGCGCCGGATTCGGCGCGACGGGGCGTATTTGGGCGTTGCCTCGGGAAGTTGGGGGAGGCGGCCGCCGGATGCCGCAGACACCGCCGCCAGGTCGGCCAGTCGCACGCACGGGAGCCGCACCGACCCGGTGTTGGTCACCGCGTAGACGCTGCGGCCGGTGACCGACAGCCCGCGCAGGTCTGCCCACGGCAGGGTGCGGCTGCCGACGAGTGCCCGCACCGTGATGCCGTGATCGTCGACGATCGTTGCGGTGCGGGCGATGAACACCGCGGCCGCCACAGGGATCACGTAGACGATCGAGGCGAGTGGATGTTGCACGAGCGGGGTCGCGCACAGCGCCAGGAACAGCACGGCGAGATAAGCCGAGCGGGGCAGCCGGAACACGCGCGACGACACGTAAGCACCCTACGTCGTAAGGTTCCCTCGTGAGCGCTAAGCAGCATCGCAAGCCGCACAGCAGCACCGTCACAGACGGCATCGAGCGGGCCGGAGCGCGCGGCATGCTGCGGGCCGTCGGCATGGGCGACGACGACTGGCGCAAGCCGCAGATCGGCGTCGCGTCGTCGTGGAACGAGATCACGCCGTGCAACCTGTCGCTTCGGCGGCTGGCCCAGCGGTCCAAGATCGGAGTCCGCGGCGCGGATGGATTTCCTTTGGAATTCGGGACGATCTCGGTCTCCGACGGCATCTCGATGGGCCATGACGGTATGCATTACTCGCTCGTGTCGCGGGAGGTCATCGCCGACTCGGTCGAAACGGTGTTTCGCGCCGAGCAGTTCGACGGTGCCGTCCTGCTTGCCGGCTGCGACAAGTCCGAACCCGGCATGATCATGGCTGCCGCCCGGCTGGACGTGGCCGCGGTCTTCCTGTACGCCGGGTCGTCGCTGCCCGGGCGCTACCAGGGCCGCGACGTGAACATCGTCGACGCGTTCGAGGGCGTGGGAGCCTGCCTTGCAGGACGCATCACCCGCGAGGAACTGACCGAGATCGAGAAGGCGATCTGCCCCGGCGAGGGCGCCTGCGCCGGCATGTTCACCGCCAACACCATGGCAGCCGCGATCGAGGCCCTCGGCATGTCGCTGCCAGGCTCTGCGGCACCGCCCGCACCCGACGCACGACGCGACGCCTACGCCGAGCGATCGGGTGAAGCCGTCGTGCATCTCGTCGACGCCGGAATCACCTCGCGCACGATCCTCACCCGGCAGGCCTTCGAGAACGCGATCACCGTGGTGATGGCGCTCGGCGGCTCGACGAACGCTGTGCTGCACCTGCTGGCCATCGCCAACGAGGCGAAAGTCGAACTCACCCTCGACGACTTCAACCGGATCGGCGATCGCACGCCGCACTTGGCCGACGTCAAGCCGTTCGGGCGCTATGTCATGTCCGACATCGACGCGATCGGCGGCGTGCCCGTCGTTATGAAGGCGATGCTCGATGCCGGGCTGCTACACGGCGACGCGCTCACGGTCACCGGCAAGACGATCGCCGAGAACTTGCACGACATCGCTCCGCCCGACCCGGACGGCAAGATCATTCATGCGATGAGCGATCCGATCCATCGCACCGGCGGGTTGACCATCCTGCGCGGCTCGCTCGCCTCGGAAGGGGCGGTCGTTAAGAGCGCCGGCCTGGATGCGGACACGTTCGAGGGCACGGCACGCGTATTCGACCGCGAGCAGGCGGCGATGGATGCGCTGGCCGCGGGCAGCCTGTCGGCGGGCGACGTCGTGGTGATCCGCTACGAGGGCCCGAAGGGCGGGCCGGGCATGCGCGAGATGCTCCAGATCACCAGCGCGATCAAGGGTGCCGGGCTGGGCAAGGACGTGCTGCTGCTCACCGACGGCCGTTTCTCGGGCGGGACCACCGGACCCTGCGTCGGTCATGTTGCACCCGAAGCAGCGGTGGGCGGCCCTATTGCCCTGGTGCGCCACGGCGATCGCATCCGCCTCGACCTCGCGACGCGGACGCTGGACCTGCTCGTCGACGACGCAGACCTAGAACGCCGCCGCGCCGAGTGGAAAGCGCCCCCACAGCCGTTCGATTACGGCGTGCTCGGCAAGTACGCGAAGCTGGTCGGGTCCGCCGCTTACGGCGCGATCTGTTGACTGACCTATCCGCCGGGTGTGTCGCTGCGGCACCGCCCCCGAGGGGCGGATGCCTCGCGCCACTCCGCGCCTGCGGCGCGGGCCGCGTCGCGGCGGCGGGCTCTTCGCGCGAGC
>Ga0126374_10000257_pt1 | contig 12299 bp, 9 predicted proteins | sample PanSoiMetPlot_12_FD_89874 | JGI IMG/M metagenome (GOLD analysis project Ga0126374, IMG submission 89874) | Tropical forest soil microbial communities from Panama - MetaG Plot_12 | ecosystem: Environmental > Terrestrial > Soil > Tropical forest > Bulk soil | place: Panama | collected 2016-02-17
CGTCCTGCGTCGCATCCTGTCCCTCGGGGGCGATGTACAAGCGCGACGAGGACGGCATCGTCCTGGTCGATCAGGACCGTTGCCGGGGCTGGCGATTCTGCGTGTCGGGCTGCCCGTACAAGAAGGTGTACTTCAACCACCGCACCGGCAAGGCGGAGAAGTGCACGTTCTGCTACCCGCGTATCGAGTCCGGACAGCCGACGATCTGCTCGGAGACGTGTGTGGGCCGGCTGCGGTACCTAGGCCTGTTCCTGTACGACGCCGACCGGGTGCTGCCCGCCGCCGCGACGCCGGACGTCACGCACCTTTATGAAGCACAGCTGTCGGTATTCCTCGACCCGGAGGATCCCGGCGTGCAGGCCGAGGCGGCGCGTGCCGGCATAGCCGCCGACTGGATCGACGCCGCACGTCGCTCACCTGTGTATTCCCTGGCGTGCCGACACAAAGTGGCCCTGCCGTTGCATCCGGAGTACCGCACGCTGCCGATGGTCTGGTACATCCCGCCGTTGTCCCCGGTCGCCGACATCACTGCAGGCCACGACGGGCAGATCTTCGCGGCGATCGACGCGTTGCGCATACCGATCGAGTACCTGGCCAATCTGTTCACCGCCGGGGACCCGACGCCGGTCCGCGCCGTGCTGCGGAAGTTGGCCGCCATGCGCGCGATTCAACGCGCCGGGCAACTCGGCCTCGACTTTGACGAGTCGCTGCCCGCATCGGTCGGCGCCAGCCTCGACGAGCTGGACGAGTTGTACCGTCTGCTTGCGATCGCCAAGTACGACGACCGGTATGTCGTACCGCCGGCCCACGCCGAGGACGCGGGGAGGCTGATGGCGCAGCACGAGCAGTTGTTCTGCAGCCTCGACACCGAGGGCGGTCCGGGTATGGGCGGGCACGGACCACCCGGCCCACACGGAGTGCAGGGCTATCGTCCGGCACACCAGCGTGGGGACGACGGCCGGATGCATCTGAACGTTCTCGGCGAGGCGTCCTCGTGACCAGCCCATACAAGCTCGCGTCCGTGCTCCTCCAGTACCCGACCGCGGCGCTCTTCGCCGGACTCACGGAACTCGACCGCGCCGCGGCATCCACCGCACCGAAGGCCACCCGGCGAAGCTTTGCGGATTTCCTCGCCTGGCTGCGCGTTACCGAACCGCGCGCGGTCGCCGAGCACTACGTGGCGACGTTCGACCTGCGCCGCCGCTGCGCCCTCTACCTCACCTATTACCGCTACGGCGACACACGCAAGCGCGGCATGTCGATGCTCGCGTTCAAGAACGCTTACCGTACCGCGGGGTACGTTCCTACCGACGAGGAGCTGCCCGACTATCTGCCCATGGTGCTGGACTTCGCCGCGCTCAGCAGCAACGGCACAGCACTGCTGCACGCGCACCGCGCCGACCTGGAACTGCTGCGCCGCGCGCTGCATGATGCCGAGACACCATACGCCAGCGTACTGGACGGTGTCTGTGCGCAGCTGCCGGGACTGGGCCGCCGCCAACTCGCCCTGGTGCGCCGGGCCTGGGACGACGGGCCACCGCACGAGGACGTCGGCATCGAAGGCACGGCACCGTTCGCGCCACCGGAGTACCTGACCGGAGATGCCAGATGACCAACGCATCCAGTGCCGAGATCCTGCTGTGGGTGGCGCTGCCCTACCTCGCGCTCGGCATCTTCGTCGTCGGGCACATCTGGCGCTGGCGCTACGACCAGTTCGGCTGGACCAGCCGGTCCACCCAACTCCAGGAACGGCGTCTGCTCAAGTGGGGCGGCCCGATCTTCCACTACGGCACGTTCGCCGCCATCGCGGGACACGTGATCGGCGTGCTCATTCCTGAACGATGGACGCGCGCGATCGGCATCCCCGAGGACGTGTACCGGTGGTTCTCCGCCGCGGCCGGCACGGTTGCCGCGGTGTTGGTGATCGGTGGTGTGATCGTGCTCGCCGGCCGGCGGCTGTTCGTCCCCCGGGTGCGCGCCACGACCACGGCCGTCGACTACGTCGCGCTGATCCTGCTGCTTGCGATCATCATCACCGGCATCATCCCCACCATCGGGATCAACCTGTTCGGCCACGGCTACGACTACCGCACCACAGTTGCCCCCTGGTTCCGCGGGCTGTTCAGCGGCAATCCGCAGGTGACCACGATCGCCAACGCGCCGGTCGTCTACCAGGTCCACGCCGCCAGTGCCTGGCTGATCTGGGCGTTCTGGCCGTTCACCCGGCTCGTCCACGCCTGGAGCTACCCGCTGTGGTACCTGTGGCGGCCCTACATCGTGTACCGCAGCCGTCGCGCCGTCCCGCCGCCCGAGCCAGGGACAGGCGGGCGCAAATGGCGCCGGATCAGTGTGCCGTACTAGCCGGTACGGTGAGCTCGATGCCTCATGTCACGACGTCGCGGGCTTGCGTATCACGGTTGCCGTGAGCAGCAGCATGCCGGCGGCCACCGCGCTCAGCGCCACGAGGCCCACCGCGTAGCTGCCCAGTCCTCCGTACACGCCGCCCATGACGAGCGGCGGCACGAACCCGCCGAGCCCACCGGCGGCGCCGACCACGCCGGTGACCGCGCCGACTTGATTCGCCGGGGCGCGCTTCGCGACCAGCGCAAACACCGCTCCGGCCGCGGCGCCGAGAGCGGCGGCCATGGTCAGGAACGCGATGGTGCCGGTCGGAGTGAGCGACGGCGTGGACGCCTGAACCAGTGCTGCCACCGTGATGACAGCGAACGAGCCCAACAGCACCGGGTTGGGCGAGAAGCGATCCGACAGCCAGCCGCCGACCGGGCGCATCACCACCGCCAGCAGAACGAAGCCGGCCATCTTGTTCGACGCGTCGGACTGACTTAGCCCGTAAGCGTTCTTGAGATACGTCGGCAGGTACACGCTGAACGCGACGTACCCACCGAAGGCCACCGCATACAACACGGACGCCTGCCAGGTGACCGGCACTCGTACCGCGGCGGTGAGCCTGACCCCCAGCGGCTGCGTGGGCACCACGCGTCCGGGAGCGTCGTGCAGGAACAGGGCGGCGAGCACGCCGTAACAAGCCAGCACGATCGCCGTGAGCACGAACGGGAAAGCGATGCCGTGCGCATCTGCCAACTTGACCGTGGTCAGCGCGCTGATCGCCGTGCCACCCATACCGGCGCCGAAGATCCCGATTGCCGACCCCCGTCGCCCGGGCGCGAACCAGGCGTTCACGAACGGAACCCCGACCGCGAACGCGGTGCCGGCAATGCCGAGGAAGAAACCGCCCACGAGCAACCCAGCCAGGCTGGAGTGACCGGCCAGGCCGAGGTAGAGCACCGGGGCGATAGACACGAACGATATGACCGGGAACATCAGCCGCCCGCCGAACCGGTCGGTCAGCGCACCTACCGGGATGCGGCCGACCGAACCGACGATGACCGGCACTGCGACGACCAACGCCTCTGGGAACGCCGACAGGTGCAGCGAATCCTTGAACCTCGGTCCCAACGGCGAGAGCAGCGCCCACGCCCAGAAGTTCACTGCAAATCCGACGGTCGCTAGGGCCAGCATCAGTAATGGGCGGCTACCCACAGCCTCGTCGATGGGTGCCGCCGGCTGTCGTGCCTCAGTCGTCATGGTCCCGAGCTTCCCGGGCGGCTGGCGATCCGACCACAGACTATGGTCCCGCTTGCGACCGGGTCAATCCGGCCTTACATGGCTGAATCGCGCCAGACGCCGCTCGCAACCGCCCAGTGGCCACCATGTGCCGGCGCTCACCGCACCGACTCCTTCTTTTTACTGAATAGACTCAGGTAAACTTGTACTTTCAGAGATTGGAGGCGCGATGACCACGGTGACGAGCCCCCGGACATGGTCGCCGGCCACCGCATCCGAGCCCGACCGCCACGCCCTCGCCGGAGAACATGCGCTGCTATTGCGCGACCTGCGCCGGCGCGTCGACCCGGTGCTGGCCCTCATAGCAGCCCAGGTGTGGCCGCACGCCGAGCTCCGCACGTTGATCAGATTCGTGCGCACCGACGTGCTTCGCCAAACCACCGACGAGGAAGTCCTGCTGTATCCCAACGGTGCGGCGCCACCTTTCGCCGAGTTGAGCGCCGAGCATGCGCGCCTGCACGCACTCACCGACCACCTCGCGCTGGCCGACGCCGCCGCCTGCTCCCTTGTGGAGTTGGGTCGGCTGATCACGCGGCTGGTGCAGCTGTTCGAGCATCACCTGGTCGCCGAACAAGCCGCCCTTGCGAAACTTGCCGACACCGGCGCGGCAGCACCGGCGACCGCCGACGTGCGCTCGGGCGCCCGCGTCTGGCTTTCCCCGGACGACACGCCGGTGCTGATCCGGCTCGACGCGCTGCCTCCTGAGCGAGCCGTGAAGATGTGCGTCGAGCGACTGCTGCGGCTGCGGGCCGGGCAGTCCGCCGACATCTACTCCAGCCGGGCTGTCCAACTGCATCAGGTGCGCCGGTGGCTGTGCCACTTCGACGCGACCGGCTACGGATTCGCGCAGCAGCCGACCGCTCGCGATTCCGCGGCGCTGCGGGTTACCCGCCGGAGCAGCCGCTAAGCCGGCTCACCGCGCCGCGGCTTCGACCTCGAGCAAGGACTCTTCACGCCGAGCCGCCTGATACGCGGGGTACCCGCCGCGGATGCCGAACAACCGCTTCGAGAGCAGCAGGTACAGCACGGCTGCCACATTCACCGCGAGCACCGCGACTTTCAGCCAGGTGACATTCTCGGTGATCTCGTAGATCTCCAGCGGAATGAACAGCGTCGTGCCGACGACTGCGACGTACTCGCCCCACCGCTTGAGAGACCACAGGCCGATGCCCTCGAAGATCTGCAGCGCACCGTAGAGGAAGAGCCCGGCGGCGATGAGGTTCAATGTCGAGCGCCTGGCGTTGAGCACCTTTTCGATCGAACGGATCGTCGCCGAGTCCGAGACGTTGAAGTGGATCTGGTCGAAGAACGGCTTGAGCGACTTGAGGTCCTGGTCGAACAACGCCCGGAGACTGACCTGCGTCGACTCCAGGCGCAGCACGGCGACCCCGAGCAGCACAATGACGAGTCCGCGAACCCAGCGCTCGACCGCTAGCAGTCGCAGGATGAACGCCGAGCGCAGTTCCTTGCCCCGCAGCAACACCGGGGCGTTCATGGCCGGTCCTTCGCCGTGGGGTGGGCCGAGCACGTAGTTGCCGCAGCGCAGGCAGCGCCAGGCGTCACCCAGCGGCGTCGACGCTTCGAGCTTCGCGCGGTACTCGGGTTCGGTCGCCGCGTACGTGACGTGGCCCTTGCGCGCGCACGAACGCAGGTTCCAGTCCACGGCGCGCAGCCTATTGCGAACGCGCCACACCCCGGTCGACGCACGCCGTGTGCACGCTGGGTGCCTGCCAACCCGCGACGTCGTGATCGGTTTGCCGGAACCGTGGCTTCCGCGCGATCGTCTAGGTGGGTGTCGACCGCAAGGAGCGCAAGCACATGAGGAGCCAGGCCCTGCATGAGGACGCAGCCAGTCAAGAGGAACCGCGGCTGGTTAGGGCGATCAACCTCTTCACGTTCCTCGCCGAGGCGCAGGCGCTGCGCACCAAACCGGTACGGACGGTTGAGGCGTATGAGCGAGAGGGCAGTGTCATCTGGCTGACAGAGGTGCCCGCACATCCGGCCGTCGAATGTCCGGTGCGAGGTGGCGCGCCCGAGTCCGGCGCGAAGGTCCTCACCATCGGGCGGGTTCCGCGGCGCGAGCCACCGGCCCCGCCCGCGGAGCTACGGGGTTGGCTTGCCGGCGATCCCGGCGATCCCCACCGCGAACCCGAGCTCATCGACCAGCCGGTGGGGGACGCGACGACGAGCACGGGGCCGATCGAGAGCGACGAGGTCGTCTCGCCGCAGATGAGCCCGGGCGTACAAGCGTGCTTCGACGACTGGCTACAACAGTGGCGGCCGTGGGCCGAACGCGAGCGCATCGAGGAGCCGGTCCGCACCCTTTACGGAAGGCTGTTCGCGACCCATGTCAATCTCACCGCCCACCCTGAAGAGTTCGAGCTGATCGTCGGAACAGGCTGCCTGGCGTGGCGGCCTCGCGACGCGGAGCCGGCGCGTCGTCACGTGCTGACCAGCCCCGCTTCGATCCAGTTCGACGAAGACACCGGCGACCTGGCCGTCGTCCTGGTCCCCGCACCCGACGTCATTGCCGTCGAGCTGGACATGCTCGATCCGCAGCTAATCACCGACCCGCAGCGCATCAATGCCGTAAAGGCCGAGGCGCGAGAGTCCGCGGCGCATCCGCTGAACCGGGAGGAAGCGGGCGCCCTAGCCCGCCGCCTAGTACACACCCTGCACTCTGCCGGACGCTACGACGACTCCGACGATCCGCCGCAGTATGCGGCGACGCCGGTTGCCGCGTTCGCTCCGGCGATCATTCTGCGCAGACGGTCGCAGCAGGGGCTCGTCGAGGTCTATCGAGTCATCGCGCAGCAGCTGCGGGCGGCCGGCGAGGTTCCTGATGGGATCCTGCCCCTCGTCGACCCGGATCATCGGCCGGTATCGGAGCCAGATCCGACCGCGGGCGCATTGGTGCTGGTCGATGACGAGCCGTTCCTGCCACTAGCGGTCAACGACAAGCAGCTGGACATCATCCACAGTGTCGATAGCAAGGCTCAGACGGTGGTCCAGGGTCCACCCGGAACCGGAAAGACGCACACCGCCGCGGTCTTGATCTCCCAGTTGCTCGCACAAGGCAAGCGAGTGTTGGTCGCTGCACACACCGACCGCGCGCTCAAGGAGGTGCGCGACAAGCTGCCGGCGCAGATACAGCCGCTGAGCGTCGCTGTCGTCGGTGGCTCGCGCGAGGACCTGTCGAACCTCGAGGTTGCCGTCGAACGCATCGCCGTCGAGGCAGCGAGTTACGACGCGCAGCGATCCGAGCGCGACATCGACGACGCACTGACCCGCATCGACGAGCTCGGACGCGAGCGCGCAATGGTGCACCGGCAGCTGATCGAGTCCCGAGAACAAGAGGTCACTCAGCACCGCCACCGGCACTACCGGGGGACACTGGCCGCGATCGCACAGCAGTATGCCGCCGAGATGGACCAATACGGGTGGCTGGCGAGATTCGGCAGCATCGCTGTATCCGAGCCGCCGCTGACAAATGATGAGGCGCTCGCATGGCTTGCGCTTGTCCGTGACGAGGAGCTGACGGCAGACGAGCCGGAAGCGCACCACCGGTTGCTCGGGCTCGCGGACGTGCCTTCGCCGCAGCAGTTCGCCGACCTGTGCGAACGGGAGCACGCGACGGACGCCGCCCGGCAGCTGCACGATCAGGCCAGCCGGCACGAGGCGTTCGCGCGCATCCGCGCGCTTCCGACTCAGGATCGCGAGCACTTCCGGACGCGTATGCACGACCTGGCTCGCGAAGCTCGCGACCTCGAACAGCGTCGCGAGTCTTGGCTGAACGAGGCGCTGACCGATGTGCGCTCGGGGCGACGCGAGTTCTGGCAGTCCCGCGCAGAGCAGATCGACGGCCTCATCCGCCATGTGTCGCCAATGGTGAAAGCCCTGGGTCCACTGACCGATGTTGACATCGGCAGTCCTGATATCGGCAGCATCGAGGCGCTCTCCCAAAGCTTGCTGGGCTACCTCGAAGCAGGCGGGCAGATCAAGACGTCGGCCGACGGCCGTCCGAAGATCGGTGCGCTGACCGCAAAGACCGTCAAGCAGTGTGCACCGGTATTCGACGCGGTGCGCGTCAACGGTCGGCCACCTACGACCGCCGAGCAGATCCGCGCGGTGCTGACACACATCGCCGCGCTGCGAGCACTCGATGCCCTCGACCGCGCCTGGCCCACCGCGGTGCACGTCGCCGCGGAGGACACTCTCGGAGCACGACTGGCCTGGCATGTGACGGAGGCGCAACAACTGCGACGGGTGCTCGCGTTCAGCGATCGACTCGCCGCCGAGGAGCAGTACCTGCGCGCGGTCGGCGTCGCCAGGCCGGACTGGGGCGATCTCGACTCGGTTCTCGGCCACGCCACGCTGGTCGACGCGGCGGCAGTCGAGGACCAACACGCGCTCGCGGCGCAGCCGCTACGCACACTCGGCGAGCACGTCGAGGCCGCAGCCCGCTGGTCTGACGCCGCACCGTGCGTCCACCGACTGCACCAGGCGGTCCCGGCGCGCAATCATGATCAGTACGGTGCCGCATACCGGCGGCTGCAACGACTGCACGACGTGCGCGGGCTCGCGGCCCGACGCGACACCCTCGGGCGGCGCCTGCGCGACGGCGCACCGGCTTTGTATGACGCCGTCCTGCGTTCCCCTGCGGAGAGCGACTGGTCCACCCGATTCGGCAAGCTCATGGCATCGTGGGATTGGGCGGCCACCGGTGATTGGCTTCTGAACCAAGACGTCACGGACGTCAACGCCTTGCAGGCAAAGACCGCGGTGATCGAAGAGGAGTTGCGCGGCCAGGTCGAGCGGCTGGCAGCTGTCCGGGCCTGGGCACATGCGGTGTCGCCGGGGCGGCTGACCGGGCGAGCCCAGGCGGACCTTCACCAGTACGCACAACTCGTACGTCGCCTCGGTAGAGGTACCGGGAAGTACGCCGACCGGCGACGCGCAGATATTCGCGAGGCGATGGACCGTTGCCGCACGGCAGTTCCGGTATGGATCATGCCCATCTACAGGATCGCGGAGCAGCTGCGGGTCGCGCCGAACATGTTCGACCTTGTCGTCGTCGACGAGGCGTCGCAAGCCGGCCTGGAGGCGACGTTCCTGCAATACCTTGCGCCGAAGATCGTGGTGATCGGCGACGACAAGCAGGTGTCGCCGGCCGCAGTCGGCGTCGATCAGCAACAGCTTCGCGACCTGGCGAACCAATATGTCGGCGGGGATCGGTATCAGGCGAGCTGGGAGGATCCGAAGCGCAGTCTGTTCGATGAGGCGGTCATGCGCTACGGGCGGCGGATCACGCTCACCGAGCATCGCCGGTGCGTGCCGGAGATCATCGGATTCTCGAATCGAATCGCGTACGAACCTGACGGCATCCGTCTCGTGCCGGTACGTCAGTACGGCAGCGACCGGCTGGATCCCATCAAGACCATCTACACCGCACACGGTTACGAGCACGGTTTGACCGAGAAGGTCAACCCCGTCGAGGTAGATGCGGTCGTCGACCAGATCGAGAAGTGCCTGAGCGACCCGCGCTACGACGGCAAGACGTTCGGAGTGATCTCGCTTCTCGGCCCGGCTCAAGCCAAGGCGATCGAGAAGAAGCTCCTGTACCGCGTTTCTCCGGAGGAATGGACCGCGCGCGACCTGCGCTGCGGCGATGCCGCCGACTTCCAGGGCTCCGAGCGTGACGTGATGTTCCTGTCGATGGTAGCCAGCGCCGAGCCGGGACGGCGACTCGGCGCCCTCGCGCAGGAACAGCACCTACAGCGATACAACGTCGCCGTGTCGCGGGCCAAGGATCAGCTCTGGCTCGTCCACTCGCTTTCCGCGTCGGACGTGCCGAATCCGCAGGACCTGCGCCGCGTGCTGTTGGACTACTGCTACGGAGTCGTCGGCAGGCCCGGGAAAGCGCGACCCGCAATGGTGGCCGAGGACGTTATCGTCAGCCCGTTCGATTCGGTCTTCGAGCAGCGGGTCTTCAACCGGATCATTGATCGGGGCTACACGGCGGCCGCGCAGGTCGAGGCGAACGGGTACCGAATCGACATCGTCGTCGAGGGCGCGAAGAGACGCCTGGGCGTCGCGTGCCACGGTGATACCTGGCGCGGCGCGTCGCAATACGAGCGGGATTTGGCGCGCGAACGAGATCTGGAACGTTGCGGGTGGCAATTCCATCGGATCCGTGAGTCGGAGTTCTACGTCGATGAGCAGAGCACCCTCGTCCGGCTATGGGATGCACTGGAGAAGGCGGAGATCTTCCCGGCCTTCGGTCAGCGGGACACGCGGCGACAGCTCTAGAGCCGAGTGACAGCGAGGCGGTCGGCCAAGTAATCCGCGTCAGCCCCGACGCCCGACAGCAGCCCTGACTTGAACGTGTGCATCCAGTGCAGTCCCAGAAAGTACAGTCCCGGTACAGACGTCACCCCTCGCTGCTGAATTGGCCGGCCCTGCTCGTCGAGCACGGGCAAGTGCAGCCAGCCGTAGTCATACCGGTATCCGGTCGCCCATACGACTGCGGCGATTCCTTCGCGGGTCAGGTCGATCTCGCTGCGCTCCGGCACCGACCAGGTAAGGGGTTCCACCGCGTCATCGTCGGTCAGTTCGTCGGGCGTCGTCGCTGCGTGCGCGCGCGCCGCTTGCACGAACGCGCGGTAGGCGGCGTCAGCCTCGTCGAGGACCGGATTCGCGTCGGGCGCGATCAGCACCCTTCCGTCGGCGGCGCCGAGCACCCTGCCGACGACCTGGATTCCGGCGGTAGCGAGCCTCCGGACGTCGACGTCGTAACCACCGTTGACGCCGGTCACGACCGTGGACGGTGGCCAGGCGCGGTCCAGGAAGCTGTCGATGGTTTGGGCGAAGCGACCCAGCCGATCCAGCCACCAGTACACGTCGCGGCCGCGAAACCTGCGCGGCACACGCCGATGCCGGCTTACCGCCAGGAACACGCGTCTGCCCGCCCGCAGCAGTTCGTCGGCGATCTGGGTGCCCGACGCGCCGCTGCCAACGACAAGCACGGCGCCATCGGGAAGTCCGTCAGGTGCCCGGTACCGGCTGGCATCGGTCTGCAGGATGCCTGTAGGCAGATCTGACGAGACAGACGGGACCCGGTGGCGTTGGAACGGGCCGGTCGCGATCACCACGTGCTGCGCACGCAGCACGCCGGCGTCAGTCGTGATGGCGAAGTGATAGCCGTCGCGCCCGATCGCGAGGACATTCGTATGCTCACGCACGGGCGCGTCCCTCGCGTACTCCTCGATCAACCGCAGGATGTCGACTGCCGTGGCGAAACCATCCGGATCCTCTGGCACGTGGGACCAGTGCGGCAGCTCGATCGACCAATTCGGGAATTGGAATCGCAAAGAGTCCCAGCGCTCTGAGCGCCATCGCTCGCCGACTCGTTGACGTTCGAGGACCACATGGTCGCGACCGCGATCGCGCAGGACGGCGCTCATCGCCAGTCCGGCCTGGCCACCGCCGATCACGATCGTGTCGTGGCGCTCTTCCATGAACCCGCTACCGAGACGGCGCTTGAGAGGGACGCGAGCAGTATGGCGGAAGCCACTTGACCCGGCACTCCGCAGACATATAACCTGCCAGTTATGCGTGTGCTCCCCGACGAGGAGCTCGACAGGGCGTTCGCCGCGCTGGCCGATCCGACCAGGCGGGCCATCCTTGCCCGGCTGACGTCTGGTGAGGCCGGGGTGCTGGACATCGCCGAACCGTTCCCGATGAGCCAGCCGGCGATCTCCAAGCATCTGAAGGTGTTGGAGGCGGCGGGCCTGGTGTCACGCCGCCGGCAGGCAAAGCAGAACCTGTGTCGGCTGGAGGCCGGTCGGCTCAAGGACGTGGTGGATTGGCTCGGCACGTACCGCGAGTTCTGGGAGGCCAGCTTCGCCCGCCTCGACGAGTATGTCGAGACGCTTTCGACCGGGCGGTCACCGTCATGAGCAAACTCGAAATCGAGATCCCCCCCGACGAGCCCGTGGTCATCTTCCACCGGGTGATCAGGGCCGCGCCGGAACTGGTGTTCCGGATGTACACCGAGCCGGAACACCTGCGCCGCTGGTGGGGTCCGCGACACCTCGATCTCGTGGTCTGCGAGATCGACCTTCGCGTCGGAGGAAGATACCGCTTCGTTCACCGCGCGCCGGACGGTCAGGAGTTCGGTTTCTTCGGCGAATATCGAGCCATCGAACCGCCGCACCGGCTGGTGCAGACGTTCGTGTACGCGGGCACACCGGACAACGAGGCTGTCGAGACGTTCACCTTCGAGCCTGTCGCGGCGGGCACCTTGATCGCGTGTCGCACGGTTCACTCGTCGATCCCGGCCCGCGATGCACACGTAGCGTCCGGCATGGAGGACGGGCTGACCGACTCGTACCAGCGCCTGGCCGATCTAGCAGCGTGGCTGCAGAGAGGAATCTCCAAATGAGCAAGCTAATCCTGAAGATGTCGATGTCTCTCGACGGCTACGTCGCATTGCGAGACGGGGGCAACGACTGGATATTCCCGAGCTTCAGCGAGGATGCGGAGGCCTGGACCCTTCAAGCGTTGCAGAACGTCAAGGCGCACCTCATGGGCGCGCAGACGTATCGCGACATGGCCGGGTTCTGGCCTCAGTCCACAAGCATCTTCGCCACGCC
>Ga0126374_10000261_pt1 | contig 12263 bp, 8 predicted proteins | sample PanSoiMetPlot_12_FD_89874 | JGI IMG/M metagenome (GOLD analysis project Ga0126374, IMG submission 89874) | Tropical forest soil microbial communities from Panama - MetaG Plot_12 | ecosystem: Environmental > Terrestrial > Soil > Tropical forest > Bulk soil | place: Panama | collected 2016-02-17
CGACTACGGCGCCGGTGATGGCTAGCGCAGCCGTCGTGCCGAGGAGGAGGCGTGTGGGGATGGGCATAGTGGTGCTCCTAAGCCAAAGACGATCTGTTAGAGTAGTAAGCAGCTTGGCAGATAGCTTACGGACCTAACTATCAGATTGGCAAGCTATGGCGCAGCAGTCGCTAGCCGGCGAGGCTTACGCAAAGATGCGGGCACTCAGCACGGAAATCGATCGCCTAGACCAGGCCGCCGCCGACCGTTTCGGCCTCAACCGAACTGACATGCGCGCGCTCGACATCCTTAGCAACGGACCGCTAGCCCCGAGCGCGCTGGCCCAGCGACTTGGCATCACCACCGGCGGCCTGACCTCAGTCGTCGACCGCCTCGAAAAAGCCGGCTACGTGCGGCGTCGCAACGACCCCCGTGACCGCCGCCGGCAGGTTGTGGAGACTACCGAGGCCACGGTCGCTCGTGGCCGCGAAGTGTTCCAGGGCCTTATCGAGGCGACCACCGAATTCTTGAGCACCTACACCGACGAGCAACTACGTCTGATCAACGACTTCCTTACCCGCATGGGCCGCCTCACCACGGCGTACGCCGAGACCCTGAGCGGCCGCGGGCCCGACCTGCCCAGCATGCCGAGCATGCCGAGCCGAAACCCGGGCCTCAGCCAGTGACCGGCAGGCCCGCGGAACCGCATGCCCGGACAGCCGACGCACCGGCCTTCCGCGCCGTACGTGGCTGAGCAACACCCCGGTCGGATGCTCGCATCCGGCTTGCGAGCCCCTAGCTGTGCCTTCGAGCCCCGAGCCCGCGTCATTCGCGGGCAACCGGCTCGGGGCGGCCGGGTTGCTCGCCTCCTCGCGCATCGAGGTACTCGCGAGTCGGCACCATGACCTTGCGGCGGAAGGTGCACACGATCGTGCCGTCCTGCTTGTAGCCGATCGTCTCGACGTGCACCACACCCCGGTCGGATTTGGACCTCGACGGCGTCTTGTCGAGTACCCGCGTCTCGCCGTAGATGGTGTCGCCGTGGAAGGTCGGCGCAACATGCCGCAAAGACTCGACCTCGAGGTTCGCGATCGCCTTGCCGCTGATATCGGGCACCGACATGCCGAGCAGCAGGGAGTAAACGTAGTTGCCCACCACGACGTTCCTCCCGAAATCGGTGGACTTCTGGGCGTAGTTCGCGTCCAGGTGCAGCGGATGGTGGTTCATCGTGATCAAACAGAACAAGTGGTCGTCGTATTCGGTGACGGTCTTGCCCGGCCAGTGCTTGTACACCGCACCGACCTCGAACTCTTCGTAGTACCTGCCGAACTGCACGTCCGCGCTCCTTCGTCCGGTGCGGCTGTGGCTCAGCATCCTGCCTCGATCAGCCCAGCTGCGGAGCCCAATGTGGCAGATGCCTTACCGCCAAACCATCGGCCCTATCGGAACGATGACGCGATGTGCTGCTCGACCTCCGCGTACGCGACCCCGGCACGTCCCAGTAATTGCCCGATCCCGTCAAGCGCATTGGACAAGCCGCGAGCGTGCTGATCGAACTGTTCATACAGGGACGTGAACTGCGCCGCGGCCTGTCCTGACCAGTCTGCGCCGAACAGTGGGCTCAGCTGCCCCTTGAGGCTCAGGTGCGCGCCACGGACATCGGACGACGTGCGCGCGACGTTGCCGCTGAGCTGCTGCAATTGAGCCGGCGTGACTTTGAGGCCCGTTGACATGTGCTGATCCTTCCTGACTGGCCGAATCCACGGCTTTCGCTTTGGCTGACGTGCCCGAACGCTACGCAGCTTTGGCGCTGCCGGGACCCATGAAGGACAGCCTGTGGATAACCGTCGTCAGCCTCGGGGGTTATCCACAGGGCCGCCGATTCGGGCATCACACCGCTGACCGCGGCCGCAGACTTCGGGCATGGACATCCGGCTCTCGGTCCGCGACCAGGACGGCTTCACACGCGATGTCGCCCTCGCTGCTCCATCGGGCGCGGCGCTGCGCGATGTCTCCGATGGCATAGCGAGCCTGATGCCGGGCGCGGACGGCACCATCGCGTTATGGAGTGGCTCGCAGCGCCTACCACCGACCGCCCTACTCGGCGGGCCCGGCCTGCGCGATGGTGGCGTGCTGCAACTGGGGCGCCCTGGCGCGCGCGACCTCACGGCGGGTGCCGTGATTCGCATCCACGTGGTCGGCGGCCCGGACGCCGGCCTGATTGTCGCGCTGCCGCGCGGCGTCCTCATCGTCGGCAGGAGCCCGGCGTGCGACCTGGTGCTGACTGACCCGGATGTGTCCCGCCAGCACGCGGCGCTCACCGTCACCACCGCCGGCATCAGCGTGCGAGATCTCGGCTCCACCAACGGCACCCACCTCGATGGCACCGCGGTGGACGCCGATGGCGCCGCTGTCAGGCCCGGCCAGTTGCTCCGCCTGGGTGATTCCCTGCTGCGCGTCAGTGGCGCCGACGAGCCCGCTGCGGCGGTCCGGGACGGGCCGGACGGCACGCAACTCGTGAACCGCCCGCCCCGCCTCGCGCCCCAGCTACCCGATCGCGAAGTGATCGCACCGGTGCGCCAGCTGATTCCCAAACCGCAGCGGGTGCAGTGGCTGGCGGCGTTACTGCCGACGCTGCTCGGCGTGGGCCTCGCCCTGGCGATGCACAGCGTGCAATTCCTGGCGTTTGCGCTGCTGTCTCCTGTGCTGATCGTGGCCACCGCCGCGGGCGACCGGTTGCACTGGCGGCGCACCCGCCGGCAAGAGGCACACGGCTTCCGTCGACGCGAGGCAGAGGCCCAGCGCGAGCGCGTTCAGCTACTCGCCGCCGAGATGACGCATCGCCGCCGCGCACACGCCGATCCGGCTGCAGTGCTGCGCACCGCGACGATCCCCGACTGTCGGTTGTGGGAGCGCCGCCGCACCGACCCGGACATGCTCGACCTACGCCTCGGCATGGGCGACGCGCCGTCGGCGCTGCGGATTCGCCGTGGCGCGCAGGTCGAATCGGCAGGCGTTGTCCAGCTGGTGCCCTCGGTCGTCACGCTCCGCGCCGGTCCTCTCGGCATTGCCGGTCCCCCGGGCATCGCGCTCGGCACTGCCAGGTGGGCACTGGCCCAGGTCGCCGTCCTGCACTCGCCGATGGACGTTCGAGTCGTGCTGCTGCTGTCCGACGCAGCCGCCCAGGCCTGGATGTGGGCCCGCTGGCTGCCCCATCTCGGCGGCAATGTGGCGGTGACGGCCGAGCAGCACGCCGGTACCGTCGCAGAGCTCTCGCGCGTCGTCAGCAACCGGCTCGCACAACAGCGCCACGATGCGAGCAGCTGGACCGGGCAGTGGATCGTCCTCGTGGTCGACCGTGCGGGCGCGCTCGCCGACGTCCCTGGCCTGGCCCAGCTCCTCACTGCTGGGCCGGCGGTCGGCGTGACAGCGATCAGCCTCGACGAGGACGAACGGCGCCTACCCACGGCGTGCGTCGCTGTCGCACGCGTGCGCGGCGACACCGGCACCCGGCTTGGTATCCAGCAGGCCGGTAGCCCCGAGGTGACCGACGTGATCAACGACCGGGTCGGCACGCGGTGGGCCGAGCGGGTGGCTCGCGCCCTTGCGCCCATGGTCGATGCAAGCACTGACGCCGCTTCGGCGATCCCGGCGCAGTGTCGGCTGCTCGACGTACTCGAGCTCAGTGAACCCACGTCGGACGAGCTCGTCGTTCGCTGGAGTGCCGGGTGCCGCCCGGCGACAACCCTCGGCGTCGGCGCCGAGGGCGCAGTCGCGATCGATCTCGAGCGCGACGGCCCGCACACACTGATCGCCGGCACTACCGGCGCGGGCAAGTCCGAACTCCTCCAGTCGTTGATCGCCGGGCTCGCGACAGCCAATTCCCCCGAAGCGGTCTCGTTCGTCTTGATCGACTACAAGGGGGGTGCGGCATTTGCCGACTGTGCTCGGTTGCCGCACAGCGTCGGCCTGGTCACCGACCTCGACTCGCACCTGACGCGCCGCGCGCTGCAGTCGCTCGACGCCGAGTTGCGGCGCCGCGAGGCCCTGTTCGCCGCGGCTGGAGCCAAGGATCTCGCCGTGTACCGAGCGTCCCCACATCAGGCACGCAGCCCGCTGGGACGGCTGGTGCTGGTCGTCGACGAGTTCGCTGCGCTGGCGGAGGAGCTGCCCGACTTCATCACGGGGCTGATCGCCGTAGCGCAGCGCGGTCGTTCGCTCGGTTTGCACCTGGTGCTCGCCACACAGCGACCGGGTGGGGTGATCTCCCCTGAGATCAGGGCGAACTCCGCGCTACGCATCGCACTGCGCGTCACCGATCCGGGTGAGTCCACGGACGTCATCGGCACCGATGTCGCCGCGACGATTGACAAGCACCGGCCGGGGCGCGCGTTCGTGCGCACCGGCACCGCACTCACCGAGATCCAGACGGCACGGGTGAGTGGTGCGGCACCGAGTGGCGTTGCCCAGGTGAGGGTGTTGCCGCTCGACGACTGGGGACGCCCGGTCGGCCCCGATATCACGGCCCATGGCGAGAAGACCGACCTGCAGCTGCTCGTGGACGCGATCTGTGAGGCGGCGGCCCGGACGGAGGTCACCGCGGCGGCGGCTCCATGGCGGGAGCCGCTCCCAGCCCGCCTTCCGGCCGCTGATCTGGAGCCGCGTAGCCATGCCGCGGTGATACCGGTCGGGCGGATCGACCTGCCCGGCGAGCAGCGGCAGGCGGCGCTGTCTGTCGATCTGCGAGTGAGCGGCCCGATGTTGATCGTCGGCAGCCCGCGATCTGGCCGCAGCACGACGCTTCGGACGCTCGCCGGCATGGCGGCCGCCGGTCTCGCGCCCGACGACCTGCACCTCTACGTCATCGACTGCGGGGGTGGCGGCCAACGCATCTTGGCGCATCTGGCGCACTGTGGCGCGGTGATCGATCGCGGCGAATTCGGTACAGCAGAACGGCTCCTCGCCCGGCTGACATCAGAGATCGCGCAGAGGCAGACCCGGTTGATCGAACTGGGCGTGAGCTCCGTCGCCGAAGCACGCGAGTGCGGACACGCCATCCCCTTCGTACTGGTGATCGTCGACGGCTGGGAGGGCTTCGTCGCGGCTGCAGAAGAGCACGACGCCGGACGCAGCGTCGAGACGCTGCTCGCGCTGATCCGCGATTCGGCAGCGGCTGGCTTCACGATCGCGATCGCCGGCGACCGCGCGACACTCACCGCCCGCATCGCCGGCATTGTGGCGCGCAAGTACGTGTTGCGCCTCGCCGACCGCGCTGACTATGCCCTCGCCGGCCTCCCTCCGAGAGCAGTGCCCACATCCATGCCACCGGGCCGGGCCATATGTGCCGAGACCGGCGCCGAGGTACAGCTTGCCTTCCTCGGGGCCGACCCGAGCACGGCCGGTCAGCAACGGGCGCTTCGCGAGCTCTCGGCGATGTCCTCGCCGGAACCCCACCGAGGACTGATCCGAATCCGGCCACTGCCAACCCGAGTCGAGCTAGCTGCGCTCGGCTCGGTCAAGCAGGGCATGACCGTTTTGGGAGTCGGCGGCGACGAGTCGCGCCCGGTAGCGATCGACCTGTTCACCGGAGACGCTCGGCTGATCATCGCCGGACCTCGGCGGTCAGGGCGTAGCACCGTCTTGCGACTGGTGCTCGATCAGCTGCGCAATCGCGACGTCCTGGTCGCCGCGCCGAGACGATCCCCGCTTGTCGAGGCCGCGCAGACACTGCGCATCCGCGTGGTGACGCCAGACGATCCAACCACGGCGATCGGGCCGTACAGCGGCCAGCTGCTGCTCGTCGACGACAGTGAGACGTTCCTCGACACCCAGATCGGTGACGCGTTGACCGACCTGCTGCGAAGCGGCCGATCGGGACTCGCCGCAGTCGTCGCCGCTCGCAGCGACGAGCTGGCAGTGACGTACCGGGGCGTCGGCCATGAGGCTCGGCGCAGCCGGGCGGGCCTGTTGCTGCAGCCCGAGCCCGGCGACGGCGAGTTGCTGGGATTGCGCCTGCCCCGGACGTACTCGACGCAACCTCCAGGGCGCGGGGTGCTCGTCGTCGAGCAGGCGCAGCTGCAGGCGATCAGCGGGGGAGCTGCCGTACTGCCGATCCAGGTGGCACTGCCGTGACGCCGTGCGCCGCCCACGGTCAGCCCATATGGGGATACCGGTGGTCGGTCGGCGGAGCGAAGTTCTCCTTGATCGAGCGGGGTGATAGCCAGCGGAGCAGATTCCAGATCGACCCGGCCTTGTCGTTCGTCCCGGACGCGCGACCCCCGCCGAACGGCTGCTGTCCCACTACGGCGCCGGTCGGCTTGTCGTTGATGTAGAAGTTGCCGGCGGCGAAGCGGAGCTCCCGCGTCGCCTCGTCGATGGCGGCACGGTCGGTCGCGAATACCGCGCCGGTGAGCGCATATGGCGAGACGGCCTCCAGCTGCGACATGGTTGCCCGCCATGCTTGGTCGGCCGGATGGGTCACGTCGTCGTAGACGTAGACACCCAGCAGCGGGCCGAAGTATTCGCGGGTGAACAGCTCGTGCGTCGGATCCGTGGACTCGACAATGGTGGGTCGCACGAAGTAGCCCTCGCTGTCATCGGCCTTTCCGCCGGCGAGCACGGTCGCCGACGGCTCGCCATGCAGCTGGTCCAGCACAGCGGAGAGCCGATCGAAGGCGCGACGGTCGATCACGGCGCCCCCGAAGTTCGCGAAGTCGGTCACATCACCGTAGGTCAACGACTCGGTGACAGCGACGAGTTCGTCACGCAGCCCGGCTTCCCACAGCGACCGGGGCAGGTAGGCACGCGAGGCCGCTGAGCACTTCTGTCCCTGGTACTCGAACGCGCCGCGGGCGAGGGCCACCGTGAGCGGCCCCGGTTCGGCCGACGGATGGGCCACCACGAAGTCCTTGCCTCCCGTCTCGCCGACCAGCCGCGGATAGGCCGCGTAGGAGCCGATCGAGGAGCCCACGCTGCGCCACAGGTGCTGGAACGTGGCGGTAGAACCGGTGAAGTGAATGCCGGCCAACGCCCGATGCGGCACCGCAACCTCGCTGACCGCGGCGCCGTCCCCGGTCACCATGTTGATCACGCCGGGTGGCAGCCCGGCGGCCTCCAGCAGCCGCATCGTCCAGTGGGCCGCAAGTTGCTGCGTCGGCGAGGGTTTCCATACGACGACGTTGCCGAGCAATGCCGGCGCGGTGGGAAGGTTGCCGGCAATCGCGGTGAAGTTGAACGGCGTGATGGCCAGCACGAAGCCTTCGAGCGGGCGATAGTCGGATCGATTCCACGTCAACGGCGCGCTCGCCGGCTGGTTCTCGAGGACCTGCCGAGCGAAGTGCACGTTGAAGCGCAGGAAATCGATCAGCTCGCACGCCGAGTCGATCTCGGCTTGCTGCACGGTTTTGGATTGTCCGAGCATGGTGGCCGCGTTCAGGGTGTCCCGCCAGGTGGTCGCGAGCAGGTCCGCGGCGCGCAGGAAGATCGCCGCCCGTTCGTCGAACGGGAGCCCACGCCACGCAGCTGCGGACGCGAGCGCGGCGTCGATCGCGGCCGCTACGTCTGCACCGGTCGCCTGCGCGGTCACACCGAGCACCGCGCGGTGCCGATGCGGCTGCACGACATCGACACGCGGCCCCCCGGCCATCCGCTGCACGCCGCCGACGGTCATGGTCAGGTCCGTGCCACCGGCCGCCAGATTCGCGATCTTGGACGCGAGTGAGCGGCGCTCCGGGCTGTCGGGTGCGTAACTGCGCGGCGGCTCGTTGGCGGGAATGGGTGGGTGCGTGATCGCGTCCATGGCGGGCCTCCCCGTGTGGCGCGGCATCGTTGCCGGTTTCTCGATGGTAATTGCGCCCCCGGGCGCGGCTACCCCGGTGACGGTTCGCCTGGCGCTGTCAGCGACTCGAGCAGGGCGGCGATCTCCTGGTTGGCGTACCACGCGAGCTCGAAGCCTTCGGTGTCGTCGACGGCGTCGGATGCATCCGAATCACCGAGGTCGGCGGCATCGATAAGGGTGGTCGCCGCACGGACGGCCGGCTCGGCATCGCGATCGTCGACGTGAACCGACACGACCTGCTGCAACGACACCGAGTAGGCAACGCGCACCACACCCAGATCGAGGTCGTCGCGCACCGTCACGACAGCGTCGGGCAACTCAGCCGCGATCACCACGCGGCGCGCTGCTGCGGCCGGATCGGCCGCAAGCAGCCGAAGCGAGGCGCGCGCCGCCTCGAGCATCGCCGCGTACTCCAGGGATTCGACGTCATCGTCGACATACCATTCCCGCAGCCCTGGCGTCACTGCGAATGCCATGAGCGGCGCGGGCCCGAACTCGGAGGTCTCCACGAGCTGGCCCAGCACCGGGGTTGTCGCCGGCAGGTAAACCCTCACCCGAGCGGCTGCCCGGATGCCCGGCGGGGCCGTGCCGGTCGCGCCGCAAGGTCCGCTCGGAGTCGGATTGCGGTCGTGCGCATCGCCGACTCGAGCACCTCGGTGCGCCGGCGAGGATTCATCAGGTTGGCGCCGATCACGGCGAGGTCCGCGGGACCAGGCGTGACGAGGACAACGCGCATGCCGGACGCCCGGAGAGCGGCAACGTCGGCGACCAGGCCGCGCGTGATCGCGCGGCGCAGGGCTCGTTCGATGCGCGAGACCGGTGAACGCGGCCGGTCGAGGTCGGTCGACGCCATAGGCGCGAGGACGTACGCCTCATCGATGTCCTCGCCCATGAGAGTGTCCACGGACGTGTTCGACACGGCGCCGCCGTCGATGTAGGGGCGGCGGTCGATCGTCGCAGGCGGATACCACGCCGGGATTGCGCACGAGGCGACGACCGCGTCTGCGAGTGGCACCACGCGATCGCGCCCGAACAGCACCCGCCGTCCACTCCGGTAATCGGTGGCTGCGACCCATGTCCGCGGCCGCTCCGGCCAGCCCGACTCGAGGCCGCTGCTCGCGACTACCTCGGCGACGAGCCGGCGTACCGGCTCGAGCGTGCCTCGCCCCGCCGGCAAGACACCCGCCAAGGTGACCGCCGGGCGCGCTTGCCGCGGGTGCCGTGCCGCGTCCATGAGCAGGCGCGGTGAACCTGGAACTAGCAGCCGGGGTCGCCGCGGCAAGGCGCGCCCGGTACCGGCCGTGTAGTCGAACGCAATCGGGGGATCGGTCGGCGCCGGAACACCCTGGTGGTGACGGCGAATTTCATCCACCGACGCCCCGCATGCCAGCAACGCAGCGGCCACCGCGCCGGCTGAGGTCCCGACCAGCTGCTGCACTGTGCGCACGTCGAAGCCGGCCTCGGTCTCCAACGCGGCCAGCGCCCCGATCGTCCACGCAAAACCGAGCGCACCACCGCTACCCAGCACCACGGCACGCCGTGGCGAGGCGCTCACTTGCACGGCTCCGGGAGCACTACGGCACCGGCTCCTGCAGCGCGGACGAGCGGCGCCGCGTCGTCTCCATGCTCGCCATCACCAGCTCGGCGAGCGACTCCTCGATCAGCGCGGCCAACACGTCGACGTCGGCCATGGCGTCGCGATCGGCGTTCAAGCCGTAGTAGACGCCCCCGGCGTAGGAGGTCAGGCCGATCGTGACGACCTGCCCGCTGGCGAGCGGCACGACCGGGAACATCTCAAGCATCCGCGCCCCCGCCACGTACAGCGGCACCTGCGGGCCGGGCACGTTCGTGACAACCAGGTTGAACATCCGGCGGGTGAGCCCGTTGGCCAGGCGGGCGCCCACCGCGTGCAACGTCGGCGGTGCGAACCCGGACAACGCCACGAGGGCGTCGGCGCCCACCGACTGCCCCGACTCCTTGTGCGCTTTCGTCGCGTAGCTCACTTGCGCCAACCGCATCAGCGGGTTCGGCTCGCCGACGGGCAGGTCGACGATCAGTCCCGACACCCGATTGCCCAGATCGGCAACATCGGACGCCGAGCGCACACTCACCGGCACCATCGCCCGCACCGTGGTTGCCGGCGTTACCGGCTCACCCCGGAACAGCAGCCAACCGCGCAGGGCGCCGGCCACGGTCGCAAGCACCACGTCGTTGATCGCCCCGCCGTGCCGCCGGCGCACCACCTTGTAGTCGTCGAGGGAGGTGCGGGCCACGCCGAAGCGGCGCTGCTCGCCGATCGGCATGCTCAGCGGCGACGACGGGGCAGGGCGCACCATCGCGCCCGCCGCAGAGATGAGGCTGCCCGCCATCTCCAGCACCCGGCCGGCGAGGCTGCGCACATCGCGCGTGCCCAGGCGCACCGTATCGAGCAGGCCGCTGGGCCGGCGCAGCAGTTCATTCGCCGCGGCGGTCACCAGCTCTGTCGAGCTTGGCTCCTGGGCCGGCATCCACAAGTCGTCGGGGACGGCCCGCGGGGTGGGCGACGTATCGAGGATGACCTGCCCGATGTCGACACCCCGCACGCCGTCCACCATGGAGTGATGTGACTTCGTGATGATCGCGAAGCGATCTCCCTCGAGCCCCTCGACGAGGTACATCTCCCACAGCGGCCGGCTGCGATCGAGCGGTCGCGACTGAATTCGGGCGCAGAACTCGCGCAACTGCTCGTCGGAGCCGGGTTTGGGCAGTGCGGAACGGCGCACGTGATAGGTGATGTCGAAGTCGGGGTCATCGACCCACACAGGGTTGGCCAGGTGCCCGGGTACGAAGCGCACCTTCTGCCGATACCTCGGCACCAGGCTGATCCGATCCTCGATCAGCTCGACAAGTCGCTCGTAGTCGAAGCCGTCTGTCGGCACCGCGAAGATCGCCAACCCCCCGGCATGCATGGGTGTCGTGCGCCCCTCGAGGTAGAGGAACGACACATCTGAGGCCGAGAGGCGGTCGGGCATCTAGTCGGCTCCTTGACGGCGGTGCCTGCCATTGTTGCGCGGAGTTGTTGCGTGGTCATGCATCTCGTAGGCGTCTTCATACCTGAGCACGTCGCGTGCCGCACCGGTTTCGGCGCGCCGTCAGCCGTGCCGCCGCCGGTGCTTCGCGTGCGGCGCGCCGGCCAGGGCCGCCGCAAGTTCCACGGTGCCCTGGCGCAGCACGCTGTTCGGACGCGCCTCGCCGAGCGTCTTGCCCACGACGAGCGCGGCATCGAGCGGCTCCGGGTCGTAGGGCAGCAGCGCCGCCGGCTGGCGTCCGGCGAAGCGCTCCAGGGCGGCGCTGAGCTCGATACGCGGATCGCCGGGCACGACGCTGCGGCGCACTTTGTTGAGCACCACCCAGATGGGGGCGGCGACCTCGGCGTCGCGGAGCTCAGCCAGCCCGCGGACGAGCCGCTGCAACCCGATCGGGTCGGCCGCGCCGACGGCAAGCACCACCTCGGCCCCGTCGAGGACGGCCAGCGTCGCTCCGTTCCGGCGCGGCGCTAGCGTGTCGTAAGAGAGCTCCTCGTCGGATTCGAGGGAGAAGCCGCAGTCGACGATGGTGAAGTCCGCTATCCCGCGCGCCGCGCCCAGCACCGACCCGATCGCGGTCGCGCGCAATTCCGGCCATCGTTCCGCACGTGGGATGCCGGTGAGCACCCGCAACGTCGGCCTGAGTTGCCAGCACAGCCCGGCGAGCGTCGCCGCGTCCAGCCGGGTCGACGCTGCTTGCCGGCACGCCGCGGCGAGGCCGGGTGATTCGTCGAGCAACCCCAGCACCGAGGCGATCACCCCGCCGTACACGTCGGCGTCCACGAGGAGGGCGGTACAACCGAGCCGGCAGAGTTCGTCGGCCAGGGCAACCGCGACGGTGGTGCGGCCCGGCGCGCCGGTCGGCCCCCACACGGCGACGACCGAGCCGCGCCTGGTCGGCTGCCCAGGTGCCGGTTCAGTTCCCATCGGCGGGATTACCTGCGACGTTGCGGTCGCCGGATCGCCGAAAGTGCGCGTCAGCCGCAGCCGCGTCGTCCAGCCGTCGGCAACGGCCACGGCCTCGGAGATCACCGAACCGACGACGCCCGGCTCGGCGTCGTCCGGGACCAGGAACTCGATTCCCATTGCGCGCAGCCGATCCTCGGCCGTGCCGTCTGCGCGGCGCACTACGCCCACCGGGACGACGCCTGCGGCGTTGAGCCGGTCGACGGCGTCGGCGTCGAACCGCCGCAGCCCGGCCGCGACCAGCGCCGCCTTCGCCTGGCCGGCACCGGCCGCCGCCAGCAGATCGACCACGTCGACGCAGCGGCGTACCACCGCCACGCCATGGTCACCGCGTTCCAGTGCGACGAGCAGTCCGGCTTCCCACCCTGCGCCGTCCGCAGCGGTCAGGATGGGCAGCTTCACGAGCTCACGCCGCA
>Ga0126374_10000262_pt1 | contig 12260 bp, 18 predicted proteins | sample PanSoiMetPlot_12_FD_89874 | JGI IMG/M metagenome (GOLD analysis project Ga0126374, IMG submission 89874) | Tropical forest soil microbial communities from Panama - MetaG Plot_12 | ecosystem: Environmental > Terrestrial > Soil > Tropical forest > Bulk soil | place: Panama | collected 2016-02-17
AGGATCGACGTGATCTCTTCCGGACGCAGCTTCACTTCGCTTATCTCCCTTTGATCAGTTCTTGACGTAGACCATCGAGTCGGCCGCGCACGCTTGCGTCGACACGCATGGAGCCGGCCTGTAACACGAAACCTCCGATGAGCTCGGGGTCGACGCTGCGCGTTGCCTCGACCTTCCGTCCCGACACGCGCTCGATCTGTCCGATCAGCTCGCGCGCCTCGTCGTCGCCGAGCTCGCGCGCCGTCGTGACCTCGACGTTCAGGCGGCGCTCTTCGCGCGCCATCAGCCGGTCGAACTCCCGCGCGATCTCCTCGATCGACCCGATCCGCCCCTTCTCCGCCACGAGGCGGAGGAAGTTGCGGAGCAGCTCGTCCGAGTCCCCGACGAGCTCGTCCAGCACCGCGACCTTCGTCGACGGCTCGAGCTGTGGGTTGCGGAGCGCCGCGCGCAGCTCGGGCACGTCGCGCACGGCGGCCGCGAAGTCGGAGAGGTCCTCGCTCACCTGCTGCAGGCGCCCGCTCTCCTTCGCAGCGTCGAACAGCGCCTTCGCATACGTGCGGTGGACGGCGGCTATCTCGGCGCCTCCTCGAGCGCGGAGAAGTCGAGGTCGCGGATCGCGTCCTCGATCAACCGCCGGTGGTCGGCGTCGTCGAGCACCTTGCCCGTGACCTTGGCAGTCGCGACGAGCGTGAGCTCGGCGACCTCGTTGCGGATCTGCTCGAGCGCGCGCTGCGTCTCGGCCTCGATCTGCCGGCGCGTCTCCTCCAGCCGGCGCTGGCGGTCGGCCTCCGTTTCGTCCTTGACCCGCTGCCGCTGCGAGTCGGCGACCCGGCGCGCCTCGGCGAGGATGTCCTCCGCCTGGCCCCGCGCCTGTCCGATCAGCGCCCGGTGCTCCTCGAGCAGCTGGCGCGCCTCGTCGCGGGCGTGGTCGGCCTGGTCGAGCGACTCGCGAATGTGCTCGCGCCGCTCGTCGATCGCCGCCTGGATGCGGCCGAACGCGAAGCGCTTCAGCACCCAGAAGGTGATCCCGAAGCAGACGATGGTCCACACCATCAGCCCGAGGCGAACCTCGATCAGCGGATTCGACGCGACGAGCCCGTGCATCAAACGAGGACGTACGCCAGGATCGAGCCGAGCAGGCCGTAGAACACGACGGCCTCGGTGAGCGCGAAGCCGAGCCATTGGATGCCCTGAAGCTCACTCCGGAGCTCCGGCTGGCGGGCGACCGACTGGATCATCGAGCCGAAGATGTTCCCGATGCCGACGCCGGCGCCGAGCGCGCCGAGGCCGACGCCGAGGGCGAGACCGATCGCCTTGCCGGCTTTCGTGACGTCGCCCGACGTTGCTGCGAGAAGCGTGTGCACGTTGCCTCCTTTAGTGCTCCGGCTCGATCGCCGAGCCGATGTAGATGGCGGACAGGGCGGCGAAGATGAACGCCTGGATCCCCACGACGATGACGACCTCGAAGACGTAGAAGAGCGTCGCGGGAATCACGACGGGCAGCAGGCTCAAGGACTGGAAGATGAAGATGAGCCCGAGGAAGGTCAGGATCAGGATGTGGCCGGCGAGCATGTTCGCGAAGAGTCGGACGCTCAGTGAGATCAGGCGCATGAACTGTCCGAGGATCTCGAGCGGCACGATCAGCGCGAGCAGCGGCTTCGGCGCTTCGGGGATCCAGCTCTTGAAGTAGCGCACCGGGCCGTTCCAGCGGATCCCTTCCACGTGCGTGAACACGAACGTGAGCAGCGCGAGCGCGAGCGTCACCGACAACGAGCTGGTCGCGGCGTAGATGCCCCAGGTCGGGATCCCGTGGTAGGTCTCCCCGGTGATCGGTAACGGAATGAACCCGAGCAGGTTCACGACGAAGATGAACAGCAGCAGCGACGCGACGTACGGAAACCAGCGGCCCATCGCCTTCGTCGGCAGTCCCTGCTCGGCGATCTGCGTCTGTGCGACCTCGTAGATCGACTCGCCGACGGTCTGCCGCGCGCCCGGCCGCTCGCTGAGGTGCCAGCGCATCAACCAGAGCCCGAGCAGGATCGTGACGACGGTCCCGAGCATCAGATAGACGACCGCCTTCGTGATCGAAAGGTTGAGCGGGCCGAGATGGATCGGCACCCACTCGTGTTGCTCGAACTCCTTCGTCGGATCGAAGGTGCCGCGTGCGAACGCGGCCGAGGGGAACATCAGCGCCAGCAACGCCACGGTCAGCAGCCGGTACTTCATCTCGCTGCCCCGCCGCCGAAGTACGTCGTGAGCGAGAGGCCCAGCTCGAACGTGTACGCGAGCGCGTACGTCACGACCGCCGCGATCGCGACATGCGGGTGCGACGCCGCCGTCGCGACGAGCACGGCCAGCAACACGATTGCCTTGAAGAAGACGCCGAAAGCCTGCACAGCTGAGCCGCCGACATTAGCCGTGGGCTTGCGGACACGCGCCAGCACGAGATCGAGCCCGTGGACGAAGACCCAGAGGACCGCGGCCAGCGCCCAGCCGGAGACGGGCCACCCGAGTAGGAGGAAGATCGGGAGGGCCGCCAGGATCAAGGCTCCGCCACCGAGCGCCGGCAGCAGGTGGCCCGGCTCCGGGCGCGGCGTCGAGAACAGGCCGCCGGCGGCCATCAGACGTTGTACCGCCGGTAGACGCTGAAGACGGCAAGGGGCAGGCCGATCACCGCGCCGATCAGGATGCCGATGCCCGCGCTCCCGGCGATCCAGCCGATCAGGAGGCCGACGGCGATCGCTGCGAGCAGAATCCCTAGGAGAAGGCCTCCCGCCCCGGCGGGTTCGAACGGGCGGCGCGCGGAGGGCTCCATCCGCCCTGAGCATACCAACTTTGTGACACCTCGAAGCCGCTATTCAGGCCGAAATCAAGCGACTTTGTTGCGAGCCGCGCGTGCCTCCTCCTCCCGTCGCCGGATGATCGGGTTGGCGAGCTTGACGATCTCGAGCAGGTAGACCATGTACACCGACGCGGCGAGCGCTACCAGCCCGATCGCGCCGACGATAACCATTCGCCACGGGTGCCAGACACCGTGCTGGTGGGGCTTGATGAACCGCAGGGCGAGCGCCGTCGCCGCCAGCGTCCCACACCACAGCCAGATGTAGCCCGCCGCGCGGCGCTGTGAGAAGCCGATGTTGACGAAGCGGTGATGCAGGTGTGTGCGGTCGGCCTCGTAGACAGGCTGGTGGTACTTGAGCCGCTTCGCGACGACAAAGGACGTGTCCAGGATCGGCACGGCCAGCACGGCCAGCGGGAAGAAGAGCGTGACGACAGACGCGGTCTTGAGCAGCCCCTGCAGCGGAATCGTGGCGAGGACGAAGCCGAGTAAGAGCGCGCCGGAATCCCCCATGAAGATCCGCGCCGGATAGAGGTTGTGGCGGAGGAAGCCGAGGCAGGCACCGAGGACGATCGCGGACAGGATCGCCGCGTTGATCTCCGGCCGCGGCAGCGAGAGGGCGATCAGCGTGAACGTGAAGGCGGAGATCGCCGACACGCCGGCCGCGAGCCCGTCGAGACCGTCGAGGAAGTTGAACATGTTCATGATCGCCACGATCCAGAGCACCGACACCGGCATCCCGACCCACTTCGGCAGTGTGTGGACCCCGACGATCGGGAACGTGAACCGGTGCACCCAGATGCCGAAGCCGACTGGGATCGCGGCCGCGGCGACTTGGCCGCCGAGCTTCTCCCACCAGCGCAGGCCGCGGAAGTCGTCGACGGCCCCGACGGTGGTCGCCACCGCGGCGCCGAGGAGCAGCCCGCGCGTCTCCCGCGACAGGTCGAGGAACGCGAGAGCGGGCACGAAGATGCCGAAGAAGAGCGCCAGGCCGCCGAGTCGGGGCACAGTGCTGTGGTTGAGCCGGCGGCCCTCGGGCTGGTCGACCACACCGAGGAGCCGGGCCATGCCGCCGACGGCCGGCGTCAGCAGCACCACGATCGCGGCGGCGAGCAGCGCGCCCCAGATGACCTGGAGGTTGTCGGTGAGCGTCTCGAACATCAGTGGAGCACCAGCGCCAGCACGATCGCGACGACGATCAGGCCGAAGAACACGGTTGCGACGATCGTCCCCAGACGCGCCCAGCGCAGCCAGTCGTCTTCAGGCTCGACCTCGCTCCAGCGCTGCCAGCGGCGGGCACGGAGCCTACTTCGTACCGTAGAGACGGTCTCCCGCATCTCCGAGGCCCGGGACGATGAAGCCGCGGTCGTTCAGGCCGCGGTCGATCGCTGCCACGACGATCTGGACGTCGGGATGGTCGCGGTGAATTCGCTCGATCCCCTCCGGCGCGGCAATGATCGCGATCAGCCGCACCGAGGTGGCGCCTGCCTTCTTCACGGTCTCGATCGCCGCGGCGGTGGAGTTCCCGGTGGCGAGCATCGGGTCGAGCAGGATCACGTCCCGCTCGGCAACGTCTGCCGGCAGCTTCGCGTAGTACTCGACCGGCTGGAGCGTCTCCTCGTCGCGGTACATCCCGATGAAGCCGACGCGCGCACTCGAGATCAGCGACAGCACGCCGTCCAGCATCCCGACCCCCGCGCGCAGGATCGGGCAGACGGCGACCTTCTTCCCGCTGATGCGCGGGAAGAGGCCGACCTCGAGCGGCGTCTCGACCTCGACGTCCTCGGTCGGCATATCCTTCGTGGCCTCGTACGTCAGCAGCAGGGTGACTTCGTTGACGAGCTTGCGGAAGTGCACGGTCGGCGTGTCCTTGTCGCGCAGGTACGCGAGCTTGTGTTGGACGAGCGGGTGCTTGACCTCGATGACGAGGCCGCTGCGCGTCTCGGTCGCGCTCACTGCGTCACGTAGGTCGTCCAGCCGCGGAAGCCCGGGTAGAGCGGATGCTCGTCACAGAGCTTCTCGATGCGCGCGCGCAGCGCCGCGAGGTCGGGCGAGTCGCCGAGCGCCTCGACCATCACGCGGCCGATCTCGCGGAAATCGTCCTCGTCCATTCCGCGCATCGTCGCGGCGGGAGTGCCGATGCGGACGCCGCTTGCGACCGTCGGCGGACGCTCGTCGAAGGGGACGGTGTTGCGGTTCACGGTCAGCTTCACGTCGTGCAGGCGCTCTTCGGCGGCTTTCCCCGTCCAGTCGGTGCGGCGGAGGTCGAGCTGCAGCAGATGGGTGTCGGTGCCGCCGGTGAGGACGTCGAGGCCGCCCTCGATCAGCGTCTCCGAGAGCGTGTCGGCATTGCGCCGGATCTGCGCCTGGTAGTCGCGGAACGCGTCGGTCGCGGCGAGCTTGAAGCACGCGGCCTTGGCGGCGATCGTGTGCTCGAGGGGACCGCCCTGCATGCCGGGGAAGACCGCACGGTCGACCGCCTGTGCATGTTCCTCGCGGCAGAGGATGAAGCCCGAGCGCGGGCCGGCGAGCGTCTTGTGCGTGGTCGACGTGACGAAGTCGCAGTGCTCGACCGGGTTCGGGTGGAGGCCCGCAGCGACGAGCCCGGCGAAGTGCGCCATGTCGCAGAGGAGCAGTGCGCCGACCGCGTCGGCGATCTGCCTGAACTTCGCCGCGTCGACGATGCGCGGGTACGCCGAGCCGCCGCACACGATCAGCTGCGGCTTCGCCTCGCGCGCCAGCTCGAACACCTCGTCGTAGTCGACGACGTTCGTCGCGCGCGAGACGCCGTAGTGGACGATCGTGTAGAGCTTCCCCGAGAAGTTGACCTTGAGCCCATGCGTGAGATGGCCGCCGTGCGAGAGCTCGAGCGAGAGGATCGTGTCGCCCGGCTGCAGCGCGGCCATGTAGACCGCCATGTTGGTCTGCGCCCCGGCGTGCGGCTGGACGTTCGCGTGCTCGGCTCCGAACAGCGCCTTTGCCCGGTCGATCGCCAGCTGTTCGATCTGGTCGACGATCTCGCAGCCGCCGTAGTAGCGCTTGCCCGGGTAGCCCTCCGCGTACTTGTTCGTCGGCGTCGACCCGATCGCCTCGAGGACGGCGGGCCACGTGAAGTTCTCCGACGCGATCAGCTCGATCTGATTCCGCTGCCGCTCGGTCTCCTGTGCAAGGAGGTCGGCGATCTGCGGGTCGACCTGGTCGAGGCCGGCCGTGGTCAGTTGCTGGAACGTCTGCTGCGCCGCGACGGCCATCACGTGGATCGTACTGGCGCTTGCAGTCGGCGGAGAACCTCGGTGGTGGGCACGGCGCCCTCCCGCAGGATGCGCGGTTCGGGGCCGGTCAGGTCCACAACGGTCGACGGTGTGCCTGGCACCTCCCCGCCGTCGACCGCCGCCGCGGCTCCGGCGCGGATCTCCTCGGGCACGTCCTCGAAGCGGCGCGGGTCCGGCCCACCGGGGAGGTTGGCGCTCGTCGCGACGACCGCGCCGACGCTCGCCACGATCTCACGCGTGGTGCCAGGCAGATCCGGGATGCGGATGCCGAGCGCGTCCGGGTTCGTGCCGGTGAGCCAGCGGAAGCGGTGCGCGGGATTCGGGACGACGAGCGTCAGCGGCCCCGGCAGCAGGTGCCAGGCACCTGACGTGTCCAGTTCGGGCAGTAAGGCGCGCAGGGTGTCGATGCTCGCGGCGACCAGCGCGGTCGGCTGGGTCGGTGGGCGGCCCTTGAGCTCGTAGAGCCGGCGCGTCGACACCTCGTCGTGCGGCTCGGCGGCGAGGCCGTAGACGGTGTCGAACGGGAGCACGACCGGCAGGCCGGCGCGCAGCGCTGCGGTCACTGCAGCAGAAACGACGCCACCTCCGAACTGAACGCTTGCGGCTGGTCGATCCAGAGGAAGTGGCCGGCGCCGTCCAGCACCACGCTTCGCGAGTCGGGGATGCCCGCGACGAGGTCGTCGGCCGCGAGCTTCCCGAAGAAGTCGTGGTCGCCGGTGACGACGAGCGTCTGCGCGCGGATGGCAGGGAGCAGCGGCCGAAGGTCGAACTGCGGCCCGGTCTCGCGGTTGAAGTACGCGAGCGCATCGAGGTTCGGCGGCTCGCGCGCGAAGACCTGTCCGAGCACGGGTAGCCCGTCGGCGCGAGCGAAGTGCAGGCGGAGCTCCACCAGCGCGAGCCGCACGATCTCCGCAGGCTCGAGGTCGGTCGAGGACAGCCGCTCGGCGCGCGCCGCCCGCGCCTGCTGGATCGTCGGGTCGCTGTTCCCGTCCCAGACGGCCTCGCCGGCAACGTGATATTCGGGCGCGAGCCGAGGCCCCGTGGCGGCGAGGACGAGTCGCCGCACACGCTCGGGATGAGTCGCTGCGTACTCCATGGCGACGAAACCGCCGTGGGAATGGCCGAGCAGATCGAACTGCTCGACGCCGAGCTCGGCGCGGAGCTGCTCGAGGTCGGCTACGTACTCCCCCGCGGCGTACGTGTCCGCGAAGGCGCTGCCACCGGTGCCGCGTGGGTCGACGACGACGCACTCGAACGAGCCGACGAGCCCGCCGAGGTCGGTCAGCGTCGCGCCAGAGAAGCCCGGGCCACCGGGATGGCAGACCAGCAACGGGCCTCGGCCCTCGCGGCGATAGGCGGGCTTCACCGTCGTCCTTCGACGACGCGAGGCTTGCCGGCCAGATCCGGCGTGACCCGCACGTCTTCGTACCCGGCGGACGTGAGGGCTGCGGCCACGTCGCGTGCCTGGCACTCGTGGGTCTCGAGGACGAGGAACGTCGTTCGCGCGAGGCGCGCGAGCCGTTCGTGCAGGCCGACCCCGACGAGGGCGGAGCGCGGCTCCCACTCGCGAATCTCGGGCTGCAGCGTGTCCCACTCGTCCGTTGTCACGTACGGCGGGTTCGAGACGACGAGATCCCAGCCCTCGGCGGCGACGTCCAGATCGCCCTCCCGCACCTCGACGTCGAGACCAAGTCGCTCGGCGTTCTCCCGTGCCAGCGCGACGGCGTCCGGGGACGAGTCGACGGCGGTGACGAGCGCGCCGGGATGCTCGTCGGCGATCGCCAGCGCGATCGCGCCCGTCCCGGTGCCGACGTCGAGCACACGCGGGGCACGGGCCGAGCGCAGGAGCTCGAGCGCGCGCTCGACCACGATCTCCGTCTCGGGCCGTGGTACGAGCGCGCGCGCATCTGTCTTCAGTACGAGTCCCCGAAAACCCCACTCGCCGAGCACGTATGCCAGCGGCTCACGCTCGACGCGTCGTCCCACCAGGACCTGCCAGGTGCCTGGCACCTCTTTGTCGGTCAGTGCGTACACGCCGCTTCGGGACGTGCCAAGCACGTGCGCGAGGATGAGCTCCGCGTCGACGCGCGGCGTCTCGACGCCGGCGGCGGCCAGGTCACGCTCCGCAATCCGGAGCGCCTCTCTCACCGTCACTCTCCGAGTGCGCGGCGACGGTCCTCGGCCGTGAGCGCCTCGGTGAACTCGTCGAGCTCACCCTGGAGCACGCGGTCGAGCTGGTGGGTCGTGAGCTTGATCCGGTGGTCGGTGATCCGGTTCTCGGGGAAGTTGTACGTCCGGATCTTCTCGGCCCGCTCGCCGGAGCCGATCTGCGAGCGGCGCGTCGCATCGAGCTCCGCCTGCTGCCGCTCGCGCTCGAGCTCGTACAGGCGCGCCCGCAAGACACGCAGCGCCTTTTGCCGGTTCTGCAGCTGGCTCTTCTCGTCTTGCATCGAGACGACGAGGCCGGTCGGAAGGTGCGTGACGCGGACAGCGGAATCGGTCGTGTTCACGCTCTGCCCGCCAGGGCCGGTCGAGCGGTACACGTCGATCTTCAGGTCGTTGGGATCGATCTCGACCTCGACCTCCTCCGCCTCGGGCATGACCGCGACCGTCGCCGTCGAGGTGTGGATCCGTCCCTGCGACTCGGTCTCCGGCACGCGCTGCACGCGATGCGTCCCGCCCTCCCACTTGAAGACGGAGTACGCGCCGTCCCCGCTGATCGCGAACGTGACCTCCTTGTAACCGCCGGCGTCGTTCGGGCTCGCGCCCAGCTGCTCGACCTTGAAGCCACGCCGATCGGCGTAGCGCGTGAGCGCGCGGTAGAGGTCGCCTGCCCAGATCGCGGCCTCGTCGCCGCCGACGCCCTGGCGGACCTCGACGATGACGTCCTTGCTGTCGGCCGGATCGGTGGGCGCCAGCGCGACACGGAGCTCCTCCTCGAGCGCGCTGCTCCGCTCCTCGAGCTCGGGCACCAGCTCGCGCAACACGCCGTCGCCTCGCGCCTCATCGAGGTCGGCGTGCACCTGGCGCCACTCCTGCGCCAGCCGGTGCGGCGCTTCGAGCTCCTTCAGCCTGCGCCCGGCCGCCGCCGCTTCCCGGTGGTCGTTGTAGACGGCAGGGTCGGACATGCGCTCCTGCGCCTCCTGATACGAGCGTTCGAGCTCGTCGACGAGCTGTTCGATGTTGCCGGCCATGGCCGGCCCAGATTAGCCCTCGAGCCGGGCGTCCAGAGTGATGTCGGGGACGCCGGCAAGCGCCTTCGACACGGGACAGTTGGCCACGGCTGTTTCGGCCGCCTGCCGGAACTCCTCCCCACTCGTGCCTGGCACCTTTCCCGCGACGTGCAGGGCGATCTTGGTGATCCCCTCGCCCGGTTGGAACGTGACCGTCGCGGACGTCTTCAATTCGTCGGCGGGATGTCCGGACTGGGCCAACCCGTTCGACAACGCCATCGAGAAGCAGGCGGCGTGCGCGGCGGCGATCAGCTCCTCCGGGCTCGTCTTCGTCTGTCCGTCTTCCGAGCGTGCGCGCCAGTCGACGTCGAGGCTGCCGAACGCACCGCTCGTGACGGAGTCGATGCGGCCGCTGCCGCTCATCAGGTCGCCGTGCCAGGTCACTTCGGCGGTGCGGTCAGTCGCCATCCGGGTCTCCCTCCAAGGTCGCGTTGACGGTCACGGTCGCGCTGGCTTCGATCAGCTTCGTGAACGGACAGCCCTCGCTCGCGGCCGCAGCGAGCCTGTTCAGAGTCGCCGCGTCCGTTTCTTGTACACGCGCGCGCGCGAGAACCTCAGAAGCGACGATTCGATGGGAACCGTCCTCGACCTCGTCGAGGGTTACGGTCGCCTGTACGTCGAGCTGCTCCGGCGGCGTTCCGGCCTCTGCGAGCTCACCGGCGAGTGACATCGAGTAGCACGCGGCGTGCGCGGCGGCGAGCAGCTCCTCCGGGCTCGTCTTGCCGTCCGGCTGCTCCACGCGCGACGCGAGCGAGTACGGCAGCTCGGAGAACGCGCCGGACGCAGCGCTGATCGCACCGCTTCCACGCGCGACGTTCCCCTCCCACGTGACGCTTGCCGAGCGCTGGACGCGTGGCACGCAGGAAGCGTATGCGTCAGTCGCCGCGCTCTGCGGCAACCAGCGCGCGCAGGCTCTCGTGCTCCTCGGCGCAGGCAGGGCAGCCGGCCAGGTGCGCACGCAGGCCTGGCACGGCGGCGTCGGCATCGGCGCCGGCGAGCTCGAGCTCGACATAGCGGTCGAGCTCCGCGAAGCACGTGTCGCAGCCGATCTCCGGCCCGACCGGCCCGAGGAGACGTGCGAGCGTCTGCTCCAGGTCCATCAGCCTTCCTCCTCCAGATGCTCGCGCAGCTTGCGCCGGGCATCGTGCAGTGTCTTGCGACCACGATCTGCCGCTGGTGCGGCGTCAGCTCCTTGTGGATCGCGTGCTGCAAGCGCGCCAGCAGGTCCCGCTGCTCCACGGTGGCGGCGGGCGACGGCGCGCCGGACGAGAGACCGGTCCACTGATCGGGCTCGAGCGGGATCTCACGCCCCTGCCAGGCGCGCTTGCGCAGCTTCACGGCCGCCTCGAGAGCGATCTCGTCGAGCTCGTCCACGCGCAGATGTGGCAGAGAGGGACGCCGGCGCGAGACCTCGAACCGCGCCGCGCGGAGCAGCAGCGCGTGCAGCTCCTCGACTGCGAGCTCGCGCGCCCGCCCCTCAGCGTGCAGATCTGCCAGGAGCGTGTCGCCGACAGTCGCCGCGATCACGCGGCGGTTCCCTCCTGCGGTGGAGCGAGCGAGCTCGGGTGGGCATCCGTTTTCGACCAGTTCGATCAGGGCGTGGAGGTCGTAGCGCCCGTCGCGTGCGAGCTCCGACGCCAACGGCAAGCCGAATCCTGCCTCGATGAGCCGGTCACGCCGCCACGAAGTCACGTTCGCTTGAAGCATGGCGATTTCTCCAGGCCGCCCGCACCGGGACACCGCGGAACGCCCAGGCGAGCCGCGTCAGCGTCAACGCGCCGAGCAGAAGCCCAAAGTCGCGCAGCGCAATGTCGTAGTACTCCGGCGGGTTCTTCGTCAGCAGGTTCACGACGATCCCGACGAGCCAGGCGGCCACGAGGGGCCCGCCGATCGTGGGCGCAACCGCGACTGCGAGCCCGACGATCTCGACGACGCCGACGAAGTACATGAAGTCCTGTGCACTCCCGGGAGCGATGCTGTTGATCCAGCCCGCGAGGTAGTCCGGCCAGTGCACCGTCCAGTTGAAGAACTTGTCCAGCCCGAACAGGATCGGCGCAGCCGCGAAACCGACACGCAGCAGCACGTACGCCTGGTAGGCGGCGTGCGTACTCGATCCTCCGACATTTCGACCTCCTCGATCGCTGACACATCGTTTGTGTCGCGCGGGCGGCCGTTCTTACGCCATTACCTCTACCTTCCGCTCGTTCGGGTCGTGCGACCCTTCGAGCGCGAGGACTTCCTTGAGGGCGCGGATCGAGACCTCGATCTGGTCGAGCGAGGGTTGCCGCGTCGTCAGCCGCTGCAGCCAGAGACCCGGTGCGAGCAGCGTCATCAAGACGTGGTTCTCCTGGTGCTTGCCCGCGAAGCGGATCAGCTCGTAGGCGAGTCCGGCGATGACTGGCAGAAGGAGGATGCGCGTGGCGATCAGCCAGTACCAGTGCGGCCGGCCGAAGAACGCGAAGACGAAGATCGCGATCACCATCACCCAGAGCAGGAACGCCGTGCCGCAGCGCGGGTGGATCAGGCTGTGCCGCTGCACCGTCTCGGGCTCCAGGTCGTCGCCCGCCTCGTACGCGTTGATCGCCTTGTGCTCGGCAGCGTGGTACTGGAACACGCGCCGCAGGTCCGGGAGCAGGGAGATCAGCACGAGGTACGCGATGAAGATCCCGACCCGGATCAGGCCTTCGACGATGACGAACCAGGTGGCGTCGATCCCGATCCAGTCCGTGATCAGCGCCGGCGAGACCTTGAAGAGGAGAATCGCGAACCCGATCGCGACGGCGAAGGCGAAGAACAGCTGCCCGCGGGTCAGCTCGGTCGCAACCTCCTCGCCCTCCTCGCCCTCCTGCTTTGCCGCGTAATTCGCGGAGATCGCCAGCGCGCGGAACCCGATCGCAAGCGACTCGCCGAGCGCGA
>Ga0126374_10000266_pt1 | contig 12164 bp, 13 predicted proteins | sample PanSoiMetPlot_12_FD_89874 | JGI IMG/M metagenome (GOLD analysis project Ga0126374, IMG submission 89874) | Tropical forest soil microbial communities from Panama - MetaG Plot_12 | ecosystem: Environmental > Terrestrial > Soil > Tropical forest > Bulk soil | place: Panama | collected 2016-02-17
CTTCGGCTACGGAGCTGTGGCATACTCCGGCACGGACTTTCACCGTGCTGATGTGGTGCCTTCACGGGCGCACTCATGCCGGCATGGATTGCCGGCATCCAGGCTCGCAAGGATGCCTCCGGAGACATCCGTGTCAGCCTGATTCCAGCACTCCATGCTGGAATGACACAATTAATGAACTCTGCTTTAACCGGTCGCACCCATGCATCTTCAAAGAAGCGCACGAAGGTCAGGACGAAAACATTTTCGTCTGGCAAGCGGCTGGTCTGATTTGATCGTGAACGGCGGCTTGTGCTCGACAATGATGTCGTGGTGAAGTGAAGCCTCTTTTGCTGGCGGAATGTGGCGCAGATGGTTTTTTAAGTTTTATTTCTCGTCTTGATTCGCTGATTCAGAGACTGCAGTACGCCCGCATCTACTGCGGCGATCACGTCCACCGCCGCGTCTAGTTCTTCTTCCGTCATTCCCGCTTTCCTTGCATCCGCAAGGCGACGGTCCACTCACGGATCGCACAACCTCATCATCGCCACGGTCAAACCGATGAGCATCTTCTCGCGCTCGGTTAAGCATTCGACGGCGTGAGCATCGCGATAAAAGGTACGGAAATCTGCTTTTTTCATTTTTGCGTCCAGAGTCTAGAGTCTGGGGTCTAGCGTCAGAGATTTGGGTACTGTAGTCCTTCTTCAAACACGAGACGCGAGACCCTAGACCCGAAACGTTTTGCTATGCCGGCTTCACACCGCAAATAAGCGCGTAGGAAAAACTTCCTTTGACATGCGTGTGATCGCCGTGGGAATGCCAGGTGAAATAATTTTTTTTCAGTCGCTCCGCCAGTTCCGGCGACTCCGTTTCCAGTTCTTTCGCCGCTTCCAGCCAGTGGTTTCCCGTTGGAATTCCGTCCATTCCTTCCTGATTGAATGCGAACGACAAGACATTGATGCGCGGAATGCGGTAGCCGGCTTTCGAAAGCAGCCTCTGAATGCTGCTGGCGGTATGAAAACGGAATGCATCCCCGTGGGTGCGACGAAACACCTGATTGATTTTCGTCTCGAGCGCCACGTCCACTGAATCTTTCGCCTCCTCGATAACCGGATCGACAACCACGAAACGACCGCCATTCTTCAAAACTCGCAGCACCTCTTGGACTGCTCCCGCTGCATTCCCAAAATGATGTAACGCGAAGGAGACAAACGCCCGATCAAAGCAATTGGATTTAAACGGCAGAGCGTCAGCCGCTCCCGCGCTCTGATAGTAGGCTGGAATAGAATCCTCGTGCCGGTGGCCGACGTCCAGCATTGCAAAGGCCTCGTCCACCCCGACGATCCCACCGCCTTTTAGACGCTTCGCCACCGGCCGGGCCACTCGACCCGTGCCCGTCGCCAGATCAAGAATCAGTTCATTACCCTCTAGCACCAACATCTCAGCTAGTTTGTCGGCTAGCTCAACGCGAATCCGCGAGGTACGACGATCAAAGTCAGCCGCATGCTGCGGATCATGAAAGTGCGTCTTGTGATCGTGTCCGTGTCCATGCTCATGACTGTGCCCGTGCTCATGATCGTGGGTATGCCCATCTTCGTGGTCATGGGTATGCGCATGGCCGTGCTCATGCGTGTGTTCGTGGCCGCTGTGCCCATGGCTGTGGCCATGCCCGTCTTCGTGCGAGTGGGCGTGTTCATGGCCGTGGGCTTCATGACCGTGCTCGTGTTGATGTTGACCACGGCCAGTTTCATGAGCATGATCGTGCGCTTCGTGCTCGTGATCATGGCGATGTTCTTGATCATGTTTTCGTTCGTCTGTCATTGTCTCATCCACCTTTTTACTTGTGCTTTACTTCCTATTTTAACGGCAAACACTGGATATTCGCGTCTTCGAGCAAATTATCCCATAAGACCCTTTCCCTTCAAGGCGCACAAAAGCAGAAACGCTGTCGAGCCATGGCTTAGATCCTTTTTGGGATAGCAGGTTGAAAAAAGATTAGGAATGCTTCGAGAACCAGCATGAAGTGAGCCATCGCAGACACTGCATCCCGCCGGCCGTTCGATTTTGGAGCATTGAGCCCATTAATTTTATTCGCTGTTCCTGTTACACTGTCCATGAAACAAGCTGCCTAACCGTGCATTCTATGAATTTCTGGAGGCACATACCCAAGCCTATTGTCGGGCTTTCTCCCATGGATGGTATCACCGATGCGTCGTTTAGATTCATTACGGCCAAGCACGGCGGCCCCGATGTGACGGTGACGGAGTTCGTCAATGTGCAGTCGGCTTTTTATTCGCCTCACATCCTTCTCAAAGACTTCACCTATTCAGAGATCGAACGACCGGTGGTTGCTCAGATCTACGGTAAATCTCCGGAACTCTTCTATAAGGTCGCACACCTAGTCTGCGAACTTGGCTTCGATGGCTTGGATATCAATATGGGATGTCCGGCAAAAAAGGTTGCCGGTTCGGGGTGCGGTGCCGCGCTGATCCGCACGCCAGAATTGGCGCGGTCGATAATTCGAGCCGCACGCCAGGGGATCGACGACTGGTTCAACGGACAGACTCTAGGCGATCTGCAGGTTGCTCCCGAGGTGATCCAACAAATCCGAATTGCAAATAGGGAAAGAACGGGTTTGGAAACGGCGGCTCGGGAGAGCCGTATACCGTTATCGGTCAAGACAAGACTCGGGTATGATCGCGTAGTCATAGACGATTGGATCAAAACGTTACTCGATGAAAAATTAGCGGTCATCTCTCTCCACGGGCGAACTCTTCAGCAAGGCTATAAAGGAAACGCAGATTGGGAAGCCATCGGGCGGGCCGTCAGCATAGCAAAGAATTCCGGCACTCTGATCCTCGGCAACGGTGATCTGCAGGATATGAAAGATGTCTGCCGTCGTGTGCGCGAAACCAACGTCGATGGAGTTCTCGTAGGCCGTGCGGCTCAAGGAAATCCTTGGATCTTTCGAACCAAGGATGACGTCAAACACGCGCTACACGCTAACGACCTTCCATCCAATAGCGACGAAGCCATCAGCTTAGAAAAGCGTTTCGAGGTGATTCTGGAGCACAGCAATCACTTTGAAACATTCTGCGGAAGATCCCGCTTCAATGCCATACGCAAGCATTTGATCTGGTATTGCCGTGGCTTCCGCGGGGCGGCGGGAATGCGGGCGACAATGGTGCGTGTGAATAGCGCCCGCGATGTAGCCACATGCCTGAGCGACTTTATTGCGTCGACCCGAGCCGAGAGTGAATTTTTCGGCCCTGCTGGGCCGGAAAATTCGCCGGTACACCTCCTTCGAATCCAGAGCCTTGAACAGCCGGCTTCATGAGGCTCATTCTTGCTTCCACATCGCCGCGCCGCCGCGAGATCCTCGCCCTCTTGGGTCTGCCCTTCGAAGTAATGGCTCCGAAATTCGAAGAGCTCGTGTCGGTCCATCGTCGCATCGAAGATGAGGTGTTGCAGTTCGCCATCGGCAAAGCCCGACCCATCGCAACAGAGAACCCCCAAAGTGTCGTTATCGCCAGCGATACGATGATTCGTCTCAACGAAAAAAAATTTGGCAAGCCCAACGGAGTCGATGACGCCAAAGACATGCTTCGCGCTCTCGCTGGTAAAACACATCAGATTTTTACCGCAGTAGCCATCGTCGATGGCCTAGGCGGGCCGGGGCTCAATTGTGTCGAGGAGGTTTCGGTGCGGATGCGCAGCTATTCCGACAGCGAAATCGAGGACTATCTTTCCTGCAACGAATCCCTCGACAAAGCCGGCGCCTATTCAATCCAAGGACAAGGCCGCGGACTGATCGAATTCATTGACGGTGATTATCTCGCAGCGGTAGGCCTCCCTCTGAAACCCATCGCCGGCTATTTGCAAAGCAGAGGCCTCACGCTACTTCTCGATGTCGAAAAGCTCTATGCCGAGAAATCATTCTTGAATTGGCACAGCTTCTAACTGTCTTGGTTCAGCGACGGCATTCACATTCAATATGATCGTGAGCCTATTTCTTCGCCATCCCTTCCAGGATTTCCCACTGTTCGTCGCTCACTTTCATAATAGATAACCGCGAGAGTCGCACCAAATCGAAGTTGGCTAATTTCTTGTTGGCTTTAACTTCCGCCAATGTAACCGGCTTGGGTAACGGCTTCACCGCTTCGATATCAACTACCAGCATCCTCGGGTTGCCCTTGCCCGGATCGGGATATGCCCCGCCCAACGCTCGCGCTATACCGACCGCCTGCCGTTCATCGCCTGTGTGATAGATCAGAATCAGGTCACCTTTCTTGATATCCTTGAGATGTTTTAGCGCCAGGTTGTTTGCCACGCCGTCCCACATGGTCTTCTTGTCCTTTTCCAGTTGTTGATACGAATAAACGGAAGGTTCAGTTTTGAATAACCAACGAGTTGCCATAATTCTCCTCCTCAAACTCCTTATAGACCGGGCCGTTTGTGATCTTCAAGCAGCTAGTTGAACCCGTATTCCGCCGTTAACCCCGCTGAGCAAAGCGTGAGCCTGGAGTAGCGAAGGCATAGAAGCGTACTGTTGCAAAGCTGTTCTTAGTATTCGGCGCCCGCAACTCCTCTTAGAGACACTGACCCATTTGACTACGGAAGGCTTACATCTCGCTCTTGTTTTCACTTTTAACGGTGGAATCTCGGCTCAATTGAAAAGGTCCTTTCTGGCCGACTCGCAGATCGCAATAACCGCCGGATGCTTCAATTTGCGTTCGATAGAGATCGCGTAAAACCGCTCCCGAACATCTTCCAATCGGCCCACGACTCTAACCCCGTACTGATCCAGAACTTCTCTTTCAATCGCCGAGGACGCGGCAAAAAGTCCTCTCCCCTGCTGTCCGAACACTTTGAGCAGCGCGCTATCTTCGAATTCTCCGACCACTATGGGATGAATCGCTTTGGCCTCGAACCACTGATTCAATGACCGCCTCATCGTCGTGTTGTCGGTAGGCAGCAAAAACGGGGCTCCGTCGAGGGATCGCGGAAAACCGCGCTTATATTTGACCGCGATCTTAACGCCGCCGAAGATCGTTAAACCACAATCGCCGAGCAAATGATTGAAAGCGCGAACTTTGATGCCGCTTCCCACTGGCGCGTCGGTCAGGACGAGATCGAGCTCATGCAGCGCCAACTGGGCAAGCAAAGAATCCGTCTTTCCTTCATGACAAATCATGCGCACTGGCTCGGCGATTTGAAACGCCGGTTCCAAAAGTCTCTGCGCAATAAGTTTAGGAAGAATATCGGTGATGCCGACTCGAAACCGGAGCGGCTGGCCGGATGGCCGCCCCTTAAGGGTGTCCATGAATTCGCGGCCCAGGCTAAAAATCTCGTCAGCATATCGAAAAGCCAACCGGCCGGTCTCCGTAAGTATCAACCGGCGACCGACACGGGTAAATAGCTTTTCGCCCAAACTCTCCTCGAAGGAACGGATCTGCGCGCTGATGGTGGCTTGGGTTAGACTGAGTTTGTCGCTGGCGCGCACGATGCTTCCCTCCTTCGCCACGGTCCAAAAATAGAGAAGGTGATGATAGTTGAGCCATTCCATGCTTAAAAATTAGTTAATTTTTTTCTAATAGTCAATTAGAAATTATGAATTTGTCTATGTATTGATCCGGTCTTATATTACATACTGCAGGATAAGGTAAGATGACCCGTGCGCTTATGCGGATACGGGAATCAAAATTTTAAGGAGGCCAGCCATGAATAATCTGAAGACGCTTGTGCTGTTAGCAACGCTAACAGCGCTATTGATATGGATTGGGCAAGCTCTCGGAGGCCAACAGGGATTCATGATGGGTCTGCTATTAGCCGGCTTTATGAACCTGAGCGCTTACTGGTGGTCCGACAAAATCGTTTTGCGCATGTATGGCGCCCAGGAAGTTAGCCAGGCCGAGGCGCCTGAACTTTATGAGATAGTGCGAAACTTGGCGCATCGCGCAGAAATCCCGATGCCCAAAGTCTACGTCATTCCGGAGGAAGCGCCCAATGCTTTTGCCACCGGGCGAAACCCCCAACATGCGGCGGTGGCGGTAACCCAGGGGATCATGCGCGCCTTAAACCGCGAGGAACTCACCGGTGTCCTCGCCCACGAACTCGGTCACGTCAAGAACCGTGACACCCTGATCATGACGGTGGCGGCGACTCTAGCCGGCGCCTTAAGCATGATTGCCAACATGGCAGCATGGGGTAGCATGCTCGGCGGTAGCCGTTCCCATGAAGACGGCGAAGGTCATCATCCCATCGCCGGTTTGGTGGGTGTTATCATCGCTCCTATTGCGGCAACACTCATACAAATGGCGATCTCACGCTCCCGGGAATTTATTGCGGACGCCACCGGAGCCAGGATCTCTGGCAATCCGTTAGCCCTGGCCAGCGCGCTGCGCAAGATTGAGGCGTGGAGCCAGCAGGTGCCAATGACGGCGGGCTCGCCTGCCACTGCCCACATGTTCATCATCAATCCCTTTTCCGGCGGAAGCTTGGTTCGGCTCTTTAGCACCCATCCTTCGACCGAGGAACGCATCGCCAGACTTGAAGCCCTCGCAACTCGCGGCGCCTGGGCCGCGTGATGAAGCAGTGGTTGAAAATCATTGGTGGATTCCTACTTCTGCTTCTTGGTTTGATCGGACTTGCGTTGCCATTGGTTCCAGGCTTGCTCCTGCTCACGGCGGGAGCAATTTTACTGGCCCCAAGTTATCCAGTGGCCCAACGCTTGCTCGACCGCTTCAAGATCTGGCAATCAAACGGCAATTCCGGACTCGAAAATAAGGAGTAGTCGGAATGGATATTGAGAGCGTAGGAACTCCGGGTCTGTGGATTGGGTTTACGATCTTTGTTCTCGCCATGCTGGCGCTAGACCTCGGAGTGTTCCACCGCCGGGCGCATGCAATCTCAATCAAGGAAGCATTGCTTTGGAGCATCGTCTGGATCGCCCTGGCATTCATCTTCAACACCGGCGTCTATTCTTGGTTTGGAGCCACACGCGGCCTCGAGTTTTTGACCGGCTACCTCATCGAGAAAGCTCTTGCCGTCGATAACATCTTTGTCTTCGCCGTGATCTTTTCGTACTTTGCTGTTCCGGTCGGATACCAACACAAAGTGCTTTTCTGGGGTATCTTGGGAGCGCTGGTGCTGCGCGCAATTTTCATTGTCTTGGGCGCCGCCCTCCTGCAAAAGTTTCATTGGGTCATTTACATTTTCGGCGCATTCCTAATTCTAACCGGCATTAAACTTCTTCTACAGCGGGACGACGAGATTCATCCCGAACGTAACCCGGTATTTCGATTATTCAAACGCATGGTCCGTTCGGTTTCGGAATACCACGGTGGCCGGTTCTTTTTATTAAAGAATGGCAAATGGTATGCGACGCCTTTGCTTCTTGTGCTAGTTTCCATCGAAGTCACTGACGTGATTTTCGCATTAGATTCGATACCTGCGATTTTTGCTATAACCTCAGACCCCTTTATCGTTTACACGTCCAATATTTTCGCTATACTCGGCCTGCGTTCTCTGTATTTCCTGCTCGCCGGTGTCATGCACAAATTTCAATACTTGAAGATCGGCTTGTCGCTTGTGCTTGCCTTTGTCGGCACGAAGATGGTTTTGGCCGATATATACAAGATCCCCATCGCCGCATCGCTCGGCGTTGTCGCCGCGCTGATCGCGGGTTCGATGATTCTTTCACTTTGGCGGCCTGAAAAAGACACGAAGACCAATTCCGTCGACACCCAACCCATGAAACGGCACGCATAAACGAATTGCCAACATCGAGGTTAAAGCGAATTGCGAAAAGGTGAGCTTGTCATCTTCCAAACCATCCCCGCAATGTCTTGACCGGGTCAACTGGCCTAACATATGCTTTCGTTTGCTTATGCAGACCATCAAGGCTCTGCAACGCCTTATCTCTTTATTAGTCGTCGGCGCATTGCTTCTTCCATCCGGCGCCGTTGCCCTTGACCGCGTCCGAGTGTCTTACTCGGCTATTAATTCAACCCAGGCATTTCTTTGGGTGGCGCAAGAGAAAGGTTTCTTCGCCAAGCACGGCCTAGAAGGCGAGTTGCTTTACATCAACAGCGGCTCGATGAATATCGCCGCTCTAGTGGGCGGCAGCGTTCAAGTGGCCGGTGGCGGTCCGGTCTCCATAGAAGCCCGGCTCAGAGGCGTCAAACTTCTGATCCTCGGCAATCCCCTGCCCTGGCTGGCATCAAACCTCGTCACTGCTCCCGACATCAAGAGTATTTCCGACCTCGCCGGCAAATTTGCCGGTATTTCCCGCTTTGGTTCCTCCACCGATCAGGGCTTTCGCTATCTCTTTCGCAAGAACGGTTTGAATGTCGATAGGGACTTAAAGATGCTGCAAATGGGTGGGGATTCAAGTCGCGTGGCGGCGCTTAAGGCGGGGACGATTCAATACACGTTTCTCGGCGCCGCCGCCACGGATCAGGCAAGAGCGCTAAGCTTTCGTGTCTTAGCCACCGCCCAGCAAATGGGAATTCCCTTTCCGTGGACCTCTGTGGTCGTCGATGAAGCTTGGCTTAATGGCCATCGAGACCTCGCCTACCGTTATCTTAAATGCTCCGTTGAGTCGATCGTCTACATGAAACGCAATCGCGCCGACAGTGAGCGCATCATCAGCAAATACATGAAAATCAGCGAACCGAAGCTCGCCGCCGTTGAATTCGATTTTGTCTCGTCCCTCATCCCCGACTATCCCGCGCCGACTCTCGAGGGTATCAAATTGATTCTGGAAAACTTCGGCAAAGAATATCCGGATGCCCCGCGCCGCGACCCGAAGGAATTCGTCGATGGTTCCTTCATCGACCGGCTCAAGCAAGAACGGTTCGTCGAAACCCTCAAGCACTAGTTTCGTCGCGGGGGAGGAAATTTGTCCTGCTTCGACAGCTAAATTGTCAGCGCGCAACAAACATGATAAGCGAACCCTATGACACGCTTTACAGATTGGTGCGCCGACTACTTCAAAAAGTATTTCGACCTTCATCCCACGGACGCCATCTATTATGGTGTCGAGGGATACGATCATCTGCTGAACGACTATTCCGACCCAACTTACGCCAGCGAAAAGTCATTTGTTGAAGAATCACTGTCGACGTTACGGCAAATTTCGCCGCTGGAACTTGATTCAGACCAGGCCATCGATTACACCCTGCTCGAAGGACGGCTCACGATTCAACGTCACGAACACGAAAAGGAAGATTACCGGCTCAAATGGCCGGATACTTATCTGCCCATCGACGCGATCTATATTCTAACCGTGCGGCCCGTCAAAAATCTTGCCGCCGCTCTCTTGGGCCGTCTCCAGCGCTCTCCTTTGTTGATCCGTCAAGGCATGACCAATTTGGGCCGCCGCGAAGCAAACCCACCGCGACTTTGGACCGAAATGGCGATTGAAGCAGCAAACGGCGGGATCGCTTTTCTTGACACACTGCCCAACCACCCAAAAATTTCAACGGAAGTGACAGACAGCGCGAAATTGAGAACCGCCCTCGAGAAAGTGAAAAACGCGATCGAGGATTTCGCCGCCTTCCTCAAGCGTGATCTCCTTCCGCGCAGCAACGGGATCTATGCGGTCGGTGAAGAGCATTACAATCTGCTGCTCAACAAGAAGCACTTCTTGGATTTGGATGCGCATAGTCTCCTTGCCTTAGGCGAAGAGCTTTTCGCAAAAACTAAAACAGAACTGACGGCGCTTGCTGAAGCGCTGGCTCCCGGAAAAGGCATCGACGCAGCGGCCCGGAAGATTCAGGACCACCACCCTTCCAGCGATGAGCTGCTATCCGTCTATCAGAGGGCAATGAGTGCGGCGCGTGAATTTGTCAAAGAGAAAAATTTAGTCTCATTTCCGCCGAAAGAAGAACTGCATGTCGTGCCGACGCCGGAATTTCGTCGGCATGAGATTCCTTTCGCCGCTTATCTATCTCCATCGCCGAGGGACCCGGCTCAAGTCGGTTATTATTACGTAACGCCCGTCACCGATGACGACTTGCTCAGAGAGCACAACTGGGTTGGATTAGAGAATACTTCGGTCCACGAGAGCTACCCGGGTCATCATTTGCAGTTCTCCATTGCCAACGCCATTTCGGCGGCGTCTACGCTGCCACGGCTGATGAACGAGTCATCCGTCTTCTACGAAGGCTGGGCGCTCTACTGCGAGCAGCTCATGCAAGAACAAGGCTTCTTAAAGACCAAAGAACATCGTTTTGTCATGCTTAAAGACCGGCTCTGGCGCGCGCTGCGAATTATCATCGACGTCAAAACACAAACAAGCAAAATGACCTATGACGAGGCGGCCGATCTCATGGTGCGCGAGCTTAGCTTCCCGCGTGCTCAGGCCTGCGCTGATCTAAACTGGTACAGCCAATCGCCTTCGGGACCCATGGGCTATGCGCTAGGATGGTCGATCATCAACCGCCTGCGCACGCAAGAACAACAGCGGCTAGGAACAAAATTCGATCTGCGCGAGTTTCACGACAAGCTTCTAAGCGCCGGCAGCATTTCGCTACCGCTGGTGGAACAACGACATTTTCACCTATGAACGCAGCTACCGGGAGCTACTGGAACATTTGGAACGGCTGGAACGGGGCCGCACGCAGATCGTTCCAATAGTTTCAGAGGTTCCAATCGTTCCAGACGTTATGAAGACCAAAGCAAAAGAAAAAACCCGTGGTCCGTTGCTCGGCGCTCACGTGTCCATCGCCGGTGGCGTGGACAAGGCTTTGCTCTTGGGCAAAACGGTGGATTGTGACGCGATTCAGATTTTTACCAAGTCGTCGCGCCAATGGGCGGCCAAACCCTACACGAAGGAGGAAATCGAGCTGTTTGATCTGAACCGAAAAGCAACCGCCATTACTACGGTCATTGCCCATGATTCTTATTTACTCAATTTGGGTTCACCCGATGATGCTCTGCGCAAGCGTTCGCTCGCCAGCTTCATCGATGAGTTGGACCGATGTGAAATCCTCGGTGTGTCGAATCTGGTCGCCCACCCCGGCGCTCATGTCGGCGCCGGCGAAAACGAAGGAATCAAAACTATTGCGCGTTCATTGGACGAAGCTCACAAGGCATGCCCTGGCTACCATGTGAAGGTCACCCTCGAGATCACTGCCGGTCAGGGATCGAACCTTGGTTACCGCTTCGATCAGATCGCCAAAATGATTGACGCCACCAAGGAAAACGACCGACTAAAAGTATGCTTCGATACCGAGCATGCCTTTGCCGCCGGCTATGATATCAGAACGCAAGAAGGTTACGAGCGCACCTTCACAGAGTTCGATGAAGCGATCGGTATTGAACGGCTCGCTGCATTCCACCTCAATGATTCCAAGAAAGAACTCAACTCCCGTGTTGACCGCCACGAACATATCGGCAAGGGACACATCGGTGTCGAAGCTTTTCGGTTCCTGGTCAATGATCAGCGCTTTTGGGGCTTACCCATGTGTCTGGAAACACCCAAAGGACCGGACCTGAAAGAAGACCGCGAAAACCTGACCCTGCTGCGAAGCCTAATCCGCGCGACTTGAAGTTTCTCTTCCAACAGAGAGATAAATTAGTTGGTCACCGGAACGTCTGGGAAGAAATATTGAACCGCCGGACCGATCCCATATCCTAAGAGCGCAGCGCCGACTGCGATGGCAAAGAACTGAATACCGGAACGAACCGGCGATTGAGTGGCTAAGCAACCTTTGACAAAGCCCACCGCGAAGAGCGCCAAACCGGACAGAGCAATCGAAAGAAATAACGCCCCTTGACCTGAAAGAAGCAGATAGGGAAAGATAGGAACAAAAGCACCGACCACAAAGGAAATGGCCATGACCAGCGCGGCCTGTAGCGGCCGGTTAATTTCTGCTGATCCAAGGCCGAAAACTTTCCTGAAAAGTCCTGAGAAAGGCCTGCTCCTCACTCAAGAGAACTTTAACGATATTATAACTCTGCTCCCGCGCCAAACCTTCCTGATTCAAAGCCTTGAGCAAGCCCTCGGCTGCCAAATAAGGTTCTTTTTCCGCCAGTACTTCGGCCTCGCGCAACTCTTTGTCAAAGATATCCTTCTCCGCGCTCGACGAAAGGTAAGAACCCGCCGCCATCGAGATAGCACCCGAAAACATGGCGGTCAGACCTGTGATGATGACAACCACGCTGCTTTGAGTCGCGCC
>Ga0126374_10000267_pt1 | contig 12119 bp, 12 predicted proteins | sample PanSoiMetPlot_12_FD_89874 | JGI IMG/M metagenome (GOLD analysis project Ga0126374, IMG submission 89874) | Tropical forest soil microbial communities from Panama - MetaG Plot_12 | ecosystem: Environmental > Terrestrial > Soil > Tropical forest > Bulk soil | place: Panama | collected 2016-02-17
CGACCGCGTGGAACGATCCGCTTGACGGCCTTCACCGAGATCACCCGGCCGGACTTCGGGCCGAGCGTCAGCGCGCGGATGTTCACCCACGTCTTGGCGAGGGTGTAGCGCTGGAGGTAGGCCGTCTTGCCGGCGAACGACGTGCCGGCGGTGACGTAGAAGTGGAAGTAGCCAGACTTCGACGCGAACGGCAGCTTGATCATCGGCTGGACCTGCACGGTGACCGAGCTCTCCGACTTTCCGGGCCACTGTGCCTGGTAGGTCGTGTTCACCTGGGGCGTGACCGTGTACGAGAACGCGCCGCCGGTGGTCGTCTGCAGCGTCGCGACAACCTGCTTCGTCGTTTGCCCGAACGGCAACTGGACGAGCGTCACCGTCACACCCGCCTTCTTGTTCGACACCGCTCCCGACAACGTGACCGTGCCGCCGTACTTCACGACCGGCGCCGAGGCAACGAGGGAGATCTGTGGCGGCGCGCCCTTCACCACGACGCTGCCCGTCAGCGACGGGTGCAGGCTGTCGTGATAGCGGAACGTGCCACCGCTGTGGAACGGGTGCGTCCACGACTTCCCGGGCCCGAGGATCGGGGACGCGTAGGTCCCGTTGTTGGCGACGACCTGGTGGTTGATCGTGTCGTTGTTCGTCCACGTCACCGAGTCGTCCTGGTTGATGTTGACGGTCTTCGGCGTGAAGCCGGCGCTTTTGATCGAGACCGTCACGGTCGCCGACGACGCTGGGGCGGCCAGCACGAGAGCGAGCGCCGCAACGACCGGAAGTATGACCCTGCGCATCTGCGGAACCCCCTTGATCAACCTGATTATCGGGGTCTTTCCCTGCCTGTGACGTATCCGACGCCTCGTCCTCGTTAAAGGTTCGTAAGCGTTCCGTCATGGGTTTGCCGCTCAACCATGCGGAGAAACCAGAAAGAGCGGCGCGTACTTACGACGTGGCTTCGCTCGGGCCTCGAGGCCTTCGCGTAGGCATGCGCCACAGGAACGACGTCGTCGAACTGGCATTTCACCCCGCCGCAGGCCGCTTGGCCTTCGGTTCTGTCGGATCAGCGCTCCGTCATCGTCTGACCGATTAGTCGGGGGTTAGCGCCCCGTAGAAGGGTCTGGGCGGGCAAGCGAGCAACCCCAACCAGGAGGGAACGAGATGAAGACAGTAGTTGCCGTGCTGCTCGCGGCTTTGGTCACGTCGTCTGGCGCCTACGCGGTGGAGCGGGCGGTGACGCCGGCGCAGTTCACCGCGCTGAAGCGCCAGGTCCAGACGCTCCAGAAGCGGCAAAACCTCGTGCTCGGCTACATCGGAACCTGCCTCAGCCAATGGAAGCCGCTCACGCAGTTCACGAACTACCTGGCGCTCGACGAAAAGAGCCAGCAGCAGTTCGAGACGTCGGGTCTCGATCTGACCGGCCAGGGCGACCAGGCATCGTTCTACGCGCCGACTGCCGCGCAGGACTGCACCTTGCAAGGCAGTCGGAACCTGGCCCAGGTGTTCAACCGGCGAACGCTCCTCGGCCGGGCAGGACCGCAGGCACGCAAGCACTAGAACCCGGCGTAACGCTCGGAGCGCGCCCTGGAGGCAGCCAGGGCGCGCTCTTTGTAAGCGTTTTGTGCTGCAATCCGCCAGACGTGGAAATGCGTAGAGATCCAGAGGAAATGGGCGTCTATGCGTTGCCTTCGGCTCTGCCTCTCGAGGGCAGGAAAAAGCCGGCTCCCCGGGAGCCGTTCGTCGACGACCCGTCGATCAGCGACGGCGAGCTCATCCGCCGTGTTGCCGGGCGGGACGCGAACGCGTTCGAGGCCCTGTACCGCCGATACGCCCGCCCGGTTTTCGGCCTCGCTCTTCGCCGCCTCGGGGACCGCATGACGGCGGAGGACGCCGTCCAGGAGACGTTCGCGGCGATCTGGCGCTCGGCGCGGACCTACAAGCCCGAGCGCGGCGCCGGTGCACCGTGGCTCTACGCGGTCGCGCGGAACGCGATCGTCGACCGCAGCCGCGGACGGAGCGAGCCGCCGGGCGAGGGTCCCGAGCTGCCGTCCGACGAGCCGACGCCTGCGGAGCGCGCCGAGACGTCGTACACGGCGTGGCGCGTGCATCGCGCGCTCGAGAGCCTGGGGCCGAACGAGCGCGAGGTGATCGAGCTTGCGTACTACGGCGGCCTATCGCAAAGCGAGGTAGCCGGCTACCTGAACATCCCGCTCGGTACCGTCAAGACGCGCACGCGCGCCGGCCTGGGCCATCTCGCAGACCTGCTTGAAGGAGAGCTCGAGTGAAGCACCCCGATTTCGACGATCTGATCGCCGCGGACGTCCCGCCCGAGGAGCGGGCGCGGCTCTACCGGACGCACGAACTGCTCGTGCAGGCCGGCCCGCCGCCGGAGCTCTCCCCCGAGATGGACGCCGTCCCCTGGCCCGACGACGCGCTGCAACCGCTCTTCGGGCGCAAGCACAAGCCCCGAAGCGCCCGGCGCGTGCTGCTGCTTGCCGCTGCGCTCGCGACCTCGCTCGTCGTCGGCCTCCTGCTCGGCAAGGCCACGAGCTCGACCGACACCGCCACGTCGCTGAAGGCGCGCGAGACGGTTCAGCTGCGCGGAACGGCACTCGCGCACGAAGCGTTCGCGACGCTGAAGCTCGGCAAGGTGGACGAGGCCGGGAACTGGCCGATGGTGCTGCACATCACGGGACTGCCGAAACTCTCCAGAGGCGGGTACTACGCGCTCTATCTGACGAAGGGCGGACGACCACTCGTCTCGTGCGGGACGATCAACGTCGACGGCGCGACGTCGGTGCGGCTCTCCGCGGCCTACGCGCTCGAGCACTTCGACAAGAACGGCTGGGTCATCGTCCGGCAGACGCCGGCCAACCACTTCCAGCCGAACCAGATCGTCCTCAAGGCTGTCTGAGCCCCGCGTCTAGGGGGCGTTGCGTCCGCGCTCGACGAACGCGGCGTGGGTGACCGGCATCAGCCGCTCGAGGAACGACTCCGCGGCGGCTGCGTACTGGCGAATCTCGTACTGTGCAGCGTCGTGATTGCGGAGCGAGCAGAAGTGCATGAGGCTCCGCGGATTGCAGCTCCAGTAGTACTTCGTGTAGGTGGAGAGCGGCAGGACTGCGCGGGCCACCTCCTTGGCGACACCCTGCTCCAGCATCCGCTCGTAGGCCTGGAACGCCCGCGTCGCGTTGCCCTCGATCTCGCGACGGGCCGCGTCGCGCGTGTCGTCGTCGACCGGCTCGAAGGAATAGGCACCAGGCTTGCCGACCTGCGTGCGCACGAAGTCGGGCACGTAGAACTCAGGCTCCATCTTCGAGTAGCGCCCGCTCCATTCGTTGTACGAGTGCCCCGCGCGATGGCGATGGTGCTCTCGGACGACGAAGAGCGGCGCCTTGACGATAAAGCGGAAGTAACCGTGCTCGAAGGGTGACCCGTGCCCCTCACGCATGAGAAACCGGATCAGGCCCTGGTCGCGCTCCGTCATCTCGTCGGACACCTGGTTGAACGAGACGCGAGCGCCGTTGACCACCGCAAGATCCGAGGCGAGCGCGCCATCGAGTGCGACGAAGCCGTGATCGAGAACGGGGATCGTGTTCTCGATTAACTGTTCAGGCATGACGGCCACCGGGCAATCGAGTGTAACGGGGGTAGAGGTCGGTACCTCGGGCTGGAGCTACCCGGCGTGGAAGCCGGGCTTCTATCCGGCCGGCACGGACTCAAAGGAGTTCCTCGCCTACTACGCGGGGCGGTTCTCGACGGTCGAGCTCAACACGACCGGCTACCGGCTACCGGCCGAAGAGCAGTTCGCGCGCTGGGCGGAGCAGACGCCGCCCGGGTTCACGTTCGCGCCGAAACTTGCGGGCAACCGGCCGCGGATCGTCGCCGAGTTCGGCGCCCGCGTACGGCTGCTCGGCGACCGGCTCGGACCGACGCGCGTCTCACTCAAGAGCGCGCGCGACGAAGGGATGCTCGAGCTCATTCTCGGCTCGCTCGACCCGGGCACGCAGGTGGCGTTCGACCTCGAGCACGACAGCTGGGACGGGATCGAGCCCCGACTTGCGGCCGCGGGCACGGTCCGCGTCAACGACCTCGACCACGACGCCCCCTTCCGCTACGTCCGCTTCCGCGACCCGCCGTACTCGGACGACCAGCTGCAGGACTGGGCCGCACGGCTACGCGCGTTGAGAGAGCCCGTGTATGCGTACTTCAGGCACGAGGACGAGCCGACTGCGCCGCGCTACGCCGAGCGGCTGCTCCACCTGCTCGCTCAGTGAACGCGGCACTTCTTGTCGCCCAGCGAGTCCTCCAACGCGTTGTGCTGCTGCTCGTACGCAACGTCGGCGGAGTTGTTGCGGTCGTAGTTATGCAGGCCGTTGACGACGATGCTGACGTCGGGGGTCACGCCCGGCCCGACGACAGTGAGCCGGTACTTCGCGCCGGTCCCGGGGCCGTGTGACGTGAACGGGTAGAAGCCGTAACAGAAGACGCCCGTGGGTCGGTGCGCGAGGAAGGCGTTCTCCCGCCGCCAGCCCTGCCCGTACGGCGAGCCGAACGTATCGACGTAGATGTTGCGCCCGTAGTCGTCGAGCGGTGAGCCGGCTTTCGTCGCGGTGAAGCCGTAGACCGGTTGTCCCGCGTAGGTCAGGCGGCCGAAGAGATGCTGATAGCGGCCGGCGTACACCCAGTCGGTCCACGCCTCGAGCCTCGCGGTGTCGCCCGTCCAGTGCGAGAGGTGGAGCTCGTTCGCACCGAGCAGCCCCGCCGGACGTCCGCCGAAGTTCGGCAAGGTCCGGCGCCAGGCCTGCACGGCCCAGTAGGACCCGTCCGGTGCCTGACACCCGGTGACGAAGAACGCGAGCTTCGGCCCCGGGTACAGCCGGCACGAGCTGCCCGCGCTCGACCAACTCCGCCCGGAGTAGTCCTTGCGGAACTGCACCTGCGGGATACTCGGGTTCGGGTACCGCGCATTGACGGCGCCCGAAGCGACGACGCGGTGGAAACTCCCATGCGCGCTGTACGTCACGAGCGCCTGGCCGCGTGCGTTGACGGTCAACCGGATCCGGCTCGCGCCGCGGTCGATCAGCTGCGAGGCGGACGCGGCAGCGGGCAGGAAGAGCAAAGCGGAGAGAGCGACGGCGAAGCTCCTCACTCTTCCTAGATTCGACCCCAACTCTAAGAAAGTTGTTAGGCCATCCCTCGAACGAGGGACGCCAGACCGGATCGCGGCTACCCTCCGAGCCGCCGATGCGCCCCCTCGCCGTCGCCGTGCTGATCTTGACGCTGGCTCCGCCGGCAGCGACCGCGGGCGAACGGGTCGACGTGAACGCCGCCGGCGCCAAGCTCGCAGTCAATGCACGAGGAACGGCGCTGGTCACGTACCGCGCTCGTGGCCGGACGGTCCACCTCCTGGCCTGGGGCGCCGTCAACGCCCTGCCGCCGAGCCAGAGCGTGGCGCAGGTTCATTTCCACTTCGACTGGAGCGGCGGGTGGAAGTCTCAGCACCGCCTCGTGTGGAAGACGTTCAAGAACCGGTGCGCGAAGTACGACGGCCCGCCCCTCGTCTACGTGGTTGCGGCCTGCAAAGCCCCGGATGGCTCCTACTGGGCGCTTCAGGCCTGGCAGCCGTATCTGCCGCACCGCGGATATCCGCCGTGGCTGGCGCGGCAGACGCAGTGGGAGCTGCACGTCTCGCACTGGACGGGTCCGCTCGCCCAGCTCGAGGTGCACACCGACTGGGCATTCAACGGCCAGGCACACGACCTCTTCGGCCGGCTGACCTACGCCGGAAACCCGGTCTACGGCTTCGGCATCGGCAAGGACGGCGCGCCGAACGACCGGTACGGCCGCAGCCTGTACATCGACACGCTGGACTCAGCCTACGGCGCGGGATGGAAACGGGAAACGTCGATCTCCTTCCGCAGAGGCAGCGGCGCCTTCTGTTACAGCTTCTGGCCGACGCACGACAAGACGCTGCCGGGATATCCGAACAACCCGCGCCCGGCGGGCAACGGCAAGCGCTACCGAATCACCGTCGAGGGGCCCGGCGTGACGCCGGACGTGCAATGGGAGGGTGCGGGCCTCCACGACTACAACCCGAACAGCAGCGCCGACCGCGAGTACGAAGCGCGGATGGACGCGCTGTTCATGCAGTTCCTCGGGCAGGACAAGTTCTGCCCGACCCAGCGTTAGAAGCGCGCGACCGCCCCGAGGTGGCGCTCGTAGGCGCCTGACTCGACGATCTCCGATATCTGCGCGACGGCGAAGCGCAGCTCCTCGTTGCTGTTGTAGTAGTGCGGCCCGAGACGAAGCCCCGCGTCGGGGCGGAAGTCACACAGGATCTTCCGCTCGGCAAGCTCCTTGTGCACCGCTTCGAATTCAGGAGTGCGCACGGTCACGGTGCCGCCTCGGCGGCTGGGATCGCGCGGGCTGCCGACGTCGAAGCCGGCTTCGTCGAGCAGGTCGATCAAGAACTGCGTCTGCCGCAGCGAGTTCTCGCGGATCCGATCGACGCCGATCTCCTCGATCAGGTCGTACCCGGCGGTTGCGGCGTACAGCGCAGGCACGTTCGGCGTGCCGGTGAGGAAGCGCGCGGCTCCCTGCGCGTACTCGAGTTCCGGCTCGAAGCCGAACGGGCGCGCGTGCGCCTGCCAGCCGATGAAGGTCGGCTCCAGCACCTCCGCCAGATCCGGCCGCACGTAGAGCCAGCCGTTGCCCGGCCCCCCGCACAGCCACTTCACGCTGCCGCCGACGGCGAAGTCGACGTTCAGCGCCGTCACGTCGAGCGGGACGATCCCGGCCGACTGGTACGCATCGAGGACGACGTGTGCGCCGAACTCGTGCGCGCGCCGCACGATCGCCTCGACGTCCTGGATCTCCGCCGTCTTGAACAGAACGTGTGTGATCGGGACCAGCAGTGTGCGCTCGTCGATCGCCTCGAGGATCGCGCGATCGTCGGGCATGACGACCACCTCGAGCTCCGGCTGCGCCTGGTACAGGTAGCGGACGCTCGGGAAGTTCCCCTCCTCGTACACGACCCGGTTGCGGTGCGGGTCGACCGGGCGGAAGCACGAAACGACGATCGCCTCCGCGACGGCGACGTTCTGGTGCATCACCGTCGAGCCGGCCGGCGCGCCAATGATGCGGCCGATCTGGTCGCCGACGGTGAGCGGCATCTCCCACCAGCCCTCGGCCCAGGCGCGGATCCCGCGCTCGCGCCACGTGCGGGCGTACTCCACGACGTGCTCCTCGGCGGTGGCCGGCATGGCGCCGAGCGAATGGTTGATCAGGTACGTCGCGTGTTCCAGGATCGGGAACCGATCCCGGTAGACGGTCAGATCCATCTCGAGGAGCCTATGGGGTCTGGCCCCACAGCGGTCAGACCCCCCTAACTCAGGCTGCGCTCGGCCGGTCCGACGTACCGGGCCGACGGACGGAACAGGCGTCCGGTTCGCTTCTGCTCGAGGATGTGCGCCGACCAGCCGGCGACGCGAGAGCACGCGAACATCGCCGGGACGAGCGGCGGCGGGATTTCGGCGACGTCGAGGACGATCGCCGAGTAGTACTCGACGTTCGTGGCGAGCACGCGGTCGGGCGAGCGCTCTTGAAGCGCCTTGAGCGCGACCTCCTCGAGCTGCTCCGCGACCTCGATGTTCGGCGCGCCGAGCTCCTTGGCCGTCCGCTTCAGCAGGCGGGAACGCGGATCCTCGGCGCGGTAGACGCGATGGCCGAAGCCCATGATCCGCTTCCCGGCTCCGAGCGAGTCGCGCACCCACTTGTCGGGATCGCCCGTCGCCTGCACCTCCTCGAGCATGGGCTTCACGTATGCCGGCGCGCCGCCGTGCAGTGGGCCCGATAGTGCGCCCACCGCCGATGACAGCGCCGCGCCGCAGTCGGCGCCCGTCGAGGCAACGACGCGGGCTGTGAACGTCGAGGCGTTCAGGCCGTGCTCCGCGGTGCAGATCCAGTAGGTGTCGATCGCCTTCGCGGCCCGCGGATCCGCCTCGCCGCGCCAGCGCAGCAGGAACTTCTCCGCGGCAGTCTTGCCCTTGGCCACGATGTCGTCCGGGACGGCATCCGTATGGCCATCGGCGACGCGCGCCGAGCGGGCGACGATCGCCATCATCTCCGCAGAAAGCCGTCCGAGATCCTCGCGCGCCTGATCGTCGGAGATCTCGTTCAGCTTGCCGAGCTTCCACTCACCCGAGAGGCGCGCGGTCTCGGCCTGCAGATCGGAAGGCGCATTGCCGGTCAGCTTCGCGGGCTCGTACGGCTCCGGATCGGGCATCTTCGAATGGATGTCGTCGTCGACCAGCAGGCCCCACACGTTCTCGTATGGGTAGTGGCCGACGAGGTTCTCGATGTCGATGCCGCGATAGCGCAGCGAACCGCCTTCGCGGTCGGGCTCGGCGATCTCCGTCTCAACGGCGACGACGCCTTCGAGGCCCGGCTTGAAGTCGTTGTTGCTGCTCATCTCGCTTCCTCCAAATCGATCTCCCGGCCGACCGACCGCAAACGCGCGGCCGCCAGCACCAGAGCTGCGGCGGCGGCGTCCTGGACGGCAACGCCGACTGACTTATACAGGGTGATCTGATCCCTGGCGCTGCGCCCCGGCTTGGTGCCTGCCACCAGCTCGCCGAGCTCCACGACCTCGGGCGCGCCGTCGCGGAACTCCGGTGCGCCCGCCGGCGGCGGCGCGAGCGTCGAGCCCCGGTATTCGACGGCGACGACCGCGGCGTCGCCGACGATCGCCGGATCGACCTCGCCGCTCCCGTCCGGATTGGCACCGACGGAGTTGACGTGCGTTCCCGGGTGAAGCCAGTCGCGCATGACGATCGGCCCGCTCGCATGCGTCGTGGCCGCGACGACGTCGGCACCGCGCACCGCGTCCTCGAACGACTCCGCCGCGGTTGCCCCGATCTCTTCGGCCGTTGCGGCTGCACGCTCCGGATTGCGCGACGCGATCCGAATCTCGTCGAAGTCCCGAACACGCCGCAGTGCATCGGCGTGCGTCCGAGCCTGGACACCCGCGCCCAGAATCGCGAGCACCCTCGAATCCTCGCGCGCGAGCAAACGCGTCGCGAGCGCGGACCCGGCGGCCGTGCGCGTCGCCGTGATGTACGTCCCGTCCATCAGCGCGATCGGGCTGCCGTTCGTCGGATCGAACACGCCGATGAGCGCCTGATGGGTGTGGCGGTCGGTGTTCTGCGGGAACAGCGTGACGAGCTTGCATGCGAGCCCGGCCGACGGAAGATAGGACGGCATCGCACCGAGCAGCCCACCGCGCTCCGCGAACGCCGCGATGCGTGGAGGCATCGACGCCTCCCCCTCGCTGAGCTCGCGGTGTGCATCCGCGAGCGCGTCGATCAGTGCGTCGAGGTCGAGGAGCTCCTCCACCTCCTGTTGCGAGAGGACGATCACGACAGACGTTTGAGCAGGCCGAGCGCCTGCTGGTTCCAGGGGACGCGGTGTGTGACGCCCGCGCCGCCGACACGTTCGCGGTTGGCGAGGTACCAGTCGTAGGTCTCGATCAACGCGTCCTCGTTCGACAGGCGCGGCTGCCAGCCGAGGATGCGCTGCGCGCGCGACGTGTCGACGAACGAGTCCTTGTGCGCCGTCTTGTAGTGCCACTCCGCGAGCGGCGACACGCGCAGCAGTTCGAGCGTGCGCAGTGCCGCTTCCGCAGGTTTCACCGGCACGGGTTGCAGCCGAGACGACGAGCCTGCATGGTCGATCAGCGCCTGCAAGTCGCTGCAGACGGTGCCGAACTGCATCGCGCCGACGTTGAACGTCTCACGGGCGGCCTCTGGGACATTCGCCGCTCGCACGATCGCGTCGACGAGGTCCTCGACCGCAAGCAGTTGGTAGCGGTTGTGGCCCTTGCCGAGGACGTAGATGCGCCGCCCTTCCCGGATCCAGTCGAACAGGATCTCGAAGACGCCGAGCCGCTCGGGCCCGATGAACGTCTTCGGCCGAACGATCGTCGTGTCGACGGCGGCGACGCGGCAGAGCGCTTCGGCGTCGATCTTCGACTCGCCGTACCAGCCGACACCGACGAGCGAGTCGTCCTCCTCGATCGGGTGCTTCTCCGGGACGCCGTAGACCGCAGTCGAGGAGATGAAGACGACGCGCCGGACGTCTGCGTCGCGCGCCTCCTGCAGGACGTGCTCCGTCCCGGTGACGTTGACGGACCGGATCGACTCCCGGGACGCCTGGATCGGGAGCGCTGCGGCCGCGTGCACGACCACGTCGGCGCCGGCGACCAGCTCCCGCACGCGGTCACGGTCGCGGATGTCGCCGCGCAACTCCTGCACGGACCGCTCGAGCTCGATGTCGTCGAGCGGCACCACGTCGAGCGTGCGCACGTCGTCCCCGTCGGCAAGCAGCCGCCGGGCAAGGTGCAGGCCGAGGAAACCCGCGCCGCCGGAGATTGCCCAGAGCACTAGGTCGGAGGCTTGGCGTTGACGAGGAAGGCGGCCACGAGCAGCACGATCATGCCCACCATGCTCTCACCGGCGAGGCTCGCGCGGAGGCGCGGCACCGTTCCGTCGCGCGCGACGACGGGCACGGCGCGAAGCTTGTGCAGCCCGCCCCAGGCGAACGCAAGCGCGACGAGCCCGATCTTCACGAGCAGAATCTGGCCGTAACCGGTGGTCCAGAGGTCGCTCAGCTGCGGCAGGCGCAGGATCGCCAGATAGATCCCGGCGAGGAGGAGGACGCCGACGCACACGGTGGCGAGCCGCGAGAACGCGAGCAGTGCCGGGCGCCGCAGCTCGGGTAGCAGCGGCCACACCACCGCGGTGAGCTGCACGAGCCCGCCGATCCAGAGACACGCCGCCGAGAGGTGGGCCCAGTCGGCCAGCTCGGACTTCCACGACGAACCCACGTCGGCGGCCGAGTGCCCCGAGAGCGACAGGCCGGAGACGAAGGCGAGCGAGACAAGAAACGCAGGCCAGAGGAACACGTCCCGGTCGCTCAGCCACGCCAGGAAGACCAACGCTCCGACCACGGCGAAGCCGAGCGTCAGAGCGATGAACGCCGAACCGAAGCGGGTGCGCGCGATCGGGCTCAAGTCGCCGTAGAGCAGACGGCCGAAGGGGAGCTGCAGCGCGTCCTCCGCACGCAGCAGAAACGCCGCGATGCCGATGTTCAGCGTGGCGAACACCCCGATCCCTGCGATCGCGAAGAAGCGGTCCGGCAGGCGTCGGCGCGCAACGAGCAGCCGGAAGCCGAGCCCGCCGACGACCAGGGCGAGCGAGAGGAAGTAGAGCCAGCGCACGACGTCCTCCGTTCGCGTCGGTCCCGACGCACCGAATGCCTGGGTCGGCGCGGGCGCCTTGGCGCGGACGCCGAAGGTGAACACTCCAGACACGACGTGGCCGTCGCCCGAGAGCGCGTGCCAGCGGATCGTGTATCCGCCACGGCGTAGCTTGGGCAGCGACCCGATGATCTCTCGTCCGGCGACGCGGATGTGCGGAACGGGAAGCTCCCTACTCGTCGAGTAGAGACGGATCGCGTACGGCAGCCGCTCGATGTACTGGTCGAAGCCCAGCGTGACCGTGCGCGGGGATATCGCCAGACGCTGCTCGAACCCGGGTGACGTGTGCTCGAGCGTCGCGTGTGCGAGCGCCTGCCCCGGCAGCGCGAGAGCGGCGAAAGCGCCGATCAGGAGCGCCCGCCTCATCGATGCGGGGCTCCCGCGAGCGGCGAAATGTGCCCGAAGACCGGCGCGACGTCGCGGTCGCAGTAGAGGATGACTGCGAGGACGACGAACGTGAGCGCGAACCCGGTTGCAGCGACGCTCGACCGCGGCCGCACGGCTCGTGCAATCGGAAACACCGACGCGGCGACGAGAGTCCAGCCCAGCACATGGTGCAGGAACGCCGAGCGCATGAAGAGCCAAGCGTTCTGCTCGTGCACGAGGAACGCGACACCCGAGCCGAGGAACGCAGCCGCCATGGCGAGGCTCCACGCGCTCGAGTGCAGCTTCCCGCGCACGCGTGCGAGCTCGACGGCGCCCGCAAACATCATCAGCTCGGCCCAGGCACCGTGCGCGAGCATGTGGATCGTGGAGTTGGTGTAGAAGGTCATCACCGGCCACATCAGGACTCCGAGCGCGAACGCCA
>Ga0126374_10000268_pt1 | contig 12114 bp, 12 predicted proteins | sample PanSoiMetPlot_12_FD_89874 | JGI IMG/M metagenome (GOLD analysis project Ga0126374, IMG submission 89874) | Tropical forest soil microbial communities from Panama - MetaG Plot_12 | ecosystem: Environmental > Terrestrial > Soil > Tropical forest > Bulk soil | place: Panama | collected 2016-02-17
ATGCAGCGACGAATGGTTGGGGCAACATTCTTGGCAGCAGTAACGAGCATCGGGACCACGCTGATGACACGCCCGCAGGAAAAGCCGCCGCAGAGCACCGCTTTGCGGGTTGTGCTTGCGGGCATGGTGCATGGGCACGTGGATGGATTTTTGGCGGCTGCGGTGAAGCGGAACGATATCGAGATTGTAGGTGTGGCGGAACCGGACCGCGCGCTGTTTGACATGTACGCGAAGAAATACGCGTTGGATGCGAAGTTGTATCACGCGGATTTGGAAGAAATGCTTAACGCGACGCATCCGGGCGCGGTGCTGGTGTACACGAACACGTTTGATCACCGGAGAGTGGTGGAGACTTCCGCGAAGTACGCTGGCGGCACACAGCCAGGGGCGACGACGAAGCAGAAACCGCCGGCTGTGATGGTGGAGAAGCCGCTGGCAGTCAGCGCGGAGGACGCGCATGCGATTGCTCGTGCGGCGGAAGAGGCGAGAATGCCGGTGCTCGTGAACTACGTCACAACCTGGGCACCCAGCAGCCGCGGGGCGTACAACGTCGTGCATACGGGCGAGATTGGCGACGTGCGTAAGCTGGTGGCGCACAACGGACACAAGGGCCCGAAGGAGATCGGTGTGGGGCCGGAGTTTTTGGGATGGTTGACGGACCCGAAACTAAACGGCGGCGGAGCCCTGTATGACTTCGGCTGCTATGGCGCGGTTTTTATGACTTGGCTGATGGGCGGGGAGCCGCCCCTGACGGTTACGGCCGTGACGCTGCAGATCAAGCCAGAGGTTTATCCGAAGGTCGATGACGACGCAACGATTATTCTGACGTATCCGAAAGCGCAGGCGATCTTGCAAGCGTCGTGGAACTGGCCGTTTGATAGAACCGACCTGGAGGTCTATGGACAGACCGGAACGGTCGTCACTCGCGGACGCGATGCGATAGAGGTACGGCGGGCAGGAGAGACGGAAGCAAAGCGCGTTGCTGCGAAACCCGTCGAGCCACCGAATGACGACCCGCTGACCTATCTGAGGGCGGTGGCGATGGAGGGGATGAAGCCGGAAGGGATGTCGTCGCTGGAGTTGAATGTGGTGGTGGCGGAGATACTGGACGCCGCGAGGCAGTCGGCAAAGACCGGGAAGACGGTCGCTTTTCGGTCGTTAGCAAAAAGCTAAAAGCTCTGACCGGGGAGCGATCGGCCTCCCTTCGCGGCTCAGGGCAAAAGCCCTTAGGGGCTCGGGGCAAGACGAAGCTGGGCAATACAGAACCTAACTGTGGGCCGGTCCGAGGAAATAAACTTGACAGGAAGCGGACTTCGCGGTTCACTGACGCGTTAGAAGCGAGGCGGAGGACGGCTGTTCCGCGACGACATGTACCGCCACCACCTGCTCTGGTAGAAGAAACAGGCAACGAACGGGTAGCAAAAGTGAGTACCAAGGCCGGCAGGCGGGGGGTCATGCGCCAGGCGAGAGGTTTCTTGTTCGTCGCGGCGGCGCATGTGCTGTTCATGCCATTTGGCGCGACACGCGCGCGACAGGAACCGTCCGGCAATTCCCCACAACAAGACACGGCAAAGACGGAAACGGCGACCCTGCGGGTGTGCCTGCGACTCGAGGACGAGACTGTGTTCCTGGGGAGAGCGCAGGTCCGACTAACGCCCAACGAAGGCCGCACGTTAGAAACTGCGATCCCCGAGTTGCTCGGGGAAGCACGATTTTCTGAAGTGCGTCCCGGAAAATATGAAGTGGAGGTGAACGCCGTCGGGTATGAAGCAGCGCCCTTGAGCACGGACGTCGGAGCCGAGGTGAGACACAGGACGCTGTTCGTAGTGATGAGACCGATTTCCAGCCATTTGGATGCGGAGAAAAACCCGCCCGCGGAAATGAAGGAGAAAATCAAAGAGGAGACACCGGCGAAGTCTCCTGAGGAAGCGTCGTCGCTCCTGCCTACCCCGAAGTCCAACGGAACCGTCGAGCGGAACTACTGGATGGCGCACGAACTGGACGCCGTCGTGCCACCTGTAGACGCTTCGGTGGCGTGTCCAACCGAGAAAGTGCTGCAGGGCGTCGGTGAGCGGATGGAGGAGTTCACCAGCAACCTGGAAAGGTTCGCGGCCACGGAACTTGTGCAGCACTACGTTGTGAGCGGCCAGAAGCTGAAGGGCGGTCCTGACTCGCGGAAGTTCGATTACGTGGTGACGGTGTCGCAGAACCGCGTGGGAACATTCCTCCTGGAAGAGTACCGGAATGGCCAGGCGGGTCCGGACCAGTTCCCTGCCCACGTCGCGACGCTCGGATTGCCGGCCATGGCCCTACTGTTTCATCCCCAACTGGCGGCCGATTTCAACTTTGTGTGCGAAGGGCTCGGCGAATGGGAAGGACGCCCCGTCTGGCAGGTGCATTTCGCACAAAGAGACGACCGGCCCGTTCGGATGCGCGCGTACGTGGTGAACGGCAGGGTGTTTGACGTGCGCATGGACGGGCGGGCGTGGATCGATCCGGGAAGTCTCCAAGTGATACGAATGGAAACGGAACTGATGGCGCCAATCCCACAGATCGAGTTGACGGCCGAACATGTCGCGATCGATTACGAACAGGTGCAATTCCGCACGCAGAAGATCCAGATTTGGCTGCCGCGGCAAGGCGAATTGTACGTGGAACGGCGCGGCCACCGTTACTACCGGAAGCACACGTTTTCCGACTTCCAGGTGTTCAACGTGGATACGTCGCAGAGTATCCAGGCGCCGAAGGAATCGTACAGCTTCACTAATACATCTGACCAGGATGTCGCGGGGGTGCTGACGGTGGTGCCGCTGACCGGCGCGGCTGGCAGACCGATAACGTTGAAATTTACGGTGCCGGCGCGAGGGCGCGTGTTCAAGGTGGTGGGGCCTGGAAAAGATGTGAACCTGCCGGTGGCGGAGGTGGGGTCGGCGACATTTGCGCACAACGGCGGGGACGGAAGCATTAAGGTAGATGCGAATCTCGCGAGACAAACGACGCTCGATGTGATACCGGGGACGGTGATTGGGAATCAGCAGAGCCGTGATCAGTAAACGGGGCACCAGGAACCCAGGACGCGGCGGCTGCGTTCCGGCTGCGCCGACGGTCGAGGCGACCATCAACTCCGGCTAGAACTCCACAAGACGATCCCCTGGTGATTCAGGGTGTGGACCAGTAACGGCTGAAACCTACGTAGTCTGAGGGTAGGTAGGCGAGGATGGTGCGACGGAGCTCGAGGATGTCGACAGAGCCGAGTCGTTGGTAAAGGATCCTGCCATCGGCGCCGAGAAGAACAGTGTACGGAACGGCGGAATCCCACTTGGGATCGAACGCGACCTGGAGCGCAGCGGTGTCTTCGGAGGCGAAAAGGAGATTGCGTCCGGTGGAATGAAAATGCTGGAGCATGCGGAGGACGCCAGGCTTTTCATCGGGCATGTTGGTAGCGACGGTGACGTAGGCGAGGTCGCGGACCGAATACATTCGAAAGGTGTCTTCGAGATCGGGAAATTCATCGATGCAGGCGCCGCACCAGGTGGCCCAGAAATTGATGAGAGTCAGTTTGCCGGAGCCGTTGGCCCGGAGGGATTTGAGGTCGTCGGCGGAAGCCAGAGAGACATCGACAGCCTTGGAATCGAGCTTGCGGAGAGCGGCGATGCGCTCGGCCTGCTTTTCAGCCCATTTCGTGGAACAGCCGAAGACGCCCGTGTGTGTTGCCGGCGGATCTTTGTGGGCGAGAAGCGCCTCGATGACGTTGCGGGCGTCATTGGTTTTGACGAGTTCAGTGCGATAGCTGTTGTCCACGCGGCCTTCGTAGCGGAGGTGGCGGGTCTCGTCGAAGATGAAAACGTGCGGCGTGGCTTGAGGCCCGTAGGCGCGGGCGGCTGATTGTGTTTCGCCATCGTAGAGGTAGGGATAGCGAAGATGCTTGTATGCGACGCGAATTTTCATTTCGTCGAGCGAGTCGCTGATGTCGGAGGAGTCGAGTTCGTCGATGCGGAGGGCCTTAGGGTCGTTGGGCTGAATGGCAACGAGTGCCACACCACGATCGCGGTAGTCGTCAGCGAGTTGCTGGATGCGTTGTTCGTACATTTGCGCGATAGGGCAATGGTTGCATGTGAAAACGACGACGAGGACGGGGCTCGAAGAATAATCGGCGAGCGAATGCATTTTGCCATCGACACCCGGGAGAGAGAAATCAGGAGCCACAGAGCCCGTGGCGAGGATCGGGTGAGTTTGTTGCGCCGCAAGGAAGGTCGGAAAGAGAAGAAGGACGAAAAGACGGAACGGTTTCAAAAGGCCTCCGAGATTAGCGGGAAATAGGTTTCCACTTGTTCAGGAAGGCAAGGATGTCTTCGGGAGCGAGAGAACGGGCGGCTTCGAATTCGCCGCGCCTCTGGCTGAAGAGGAGCTTGCCGTCGGAATCGAGGACGGCAATGGCGGGGACGCCGCGGTCGAGAGGGACGTCGTATTTCTTGGCCACGTCGAGATTTTTGTCCATGTGGCCGATGTCGATGTGAACTACTTCGAAGGATTCGTCGACGGTCGGAGCAATTTCCGGGCTATGGAAGGCTTCATCGAGGACGTGGCAATCGAAGCACCAGTTGCCGCCGAAGACGACGAGGACACGTTTGTGGGCCGCGGCGGCGGCATGCAGAGTTTTAGCGATTTGCTTGTTGGGGTCGGCCTCGGAATCGTAGATGTCCTTGTCGTTGAGCGGCGGGCGAATGCGCGCGGCCGGGGAATGCTGGGAAACCAGAATGAGCTGCTGATCGCCGTGCTGCAACCATCCCTGGGAAAGAACCAGATATTCCTTATGAAGAGCATGGCCTTCTTTCAAGGTTAGAGTGACTTGCAGAAGGAAGAGATGAAGCCTCGGGTCGGGCACCTTGCGATCGGCGATTACGTAGCTGAGATCGGTGAGGCCCTTGGATTTCCACGAAGTCCAAAACGCGACTTCGTCGTGGAGCGCAAGCGGTTTGCCGGAGGACGTGCGGAGGCTTGGAGGAGGCTCCTCGGAATAGAGGGCGGCTAGAGAGGCCGAATCGCCGGAGAGCACCGCGGATCGCCATTTGTCGACGGTGGTGGAAGGTTCAAATTCGAACTGTCGAGCGAACGCCGGAGCCATGAGAAGCAGAAAAAGGGGGACGAGCAGCGAAAGACGCGGCATTGGGCCTCCAGGAGAAGAAAATGATAGCAGATGTGGGCAAGAGAGTTGTTCAGGGTCGCGCTTGGCAGTTCTCAAAAAGAGGCGGTGCCGTTCGAGCGGGGTGTAGTTCGAAAGTAGAATTGGGCAAGGTCAGGCGGAGGCGGCGTGAACGCTGTCGCGAGCAGCGGGTGCCGCGAAACGTGGGGGCGTCGGGAGGAACGGGAGGCGATGCGGCGTGGCGAGGCGAGCGCCGATCGAGCAATGCGCTTGTTTGACAAAGCCATATGGGTCGGCGAAACTAATGGTTTGTGCAATTCGCCTAAGGAGCGATAGATGGCGCAAGGTCAGCCTACTAAAGTCAAGAAGAAGAAAAAATCCGTACTGAAGCGGGCGGCGCAGTCCCTCGAACGAGCGGAAGTGAAGCGGGCGAATCGGACGCGTGTGCGCACCGCGATCAAGCGTCTCCGAACTGCACTCACAGCGGGCGATGCAACCGCGGCGGGCAACCTGCTCCATCCCACGATGTCGGCGATCGATCAGGCCATCACCAAAGGCGTTCTTCACGAAAACACCGCCAACCGCTACAAGTCCCGTCTGAACCTCGCTTACAACCAGCTGAAAACCAAAGCCACCGCGAAATAGGCCGGGTTTTCAATTCAGCCATGGTGTGGAATCGCTCACTGCTCTAGGCCGACTCTAACTCCTTGGGGCTGCTCTGGCACCGCTCAATTGCCAGACAAGAAATTCCATCACGGCACGAACGTCTTTTGTCCCGCTCTTCAGGCGGTCGTCGGCTTCGCGTAGAGCGCGGAGGCCGTCGAGCAACCGTTCTTTGGAGATTCTGCGGGCGCACTGCAGGGCCAGTTCCGCTTGTTCCGGGCGCATGCCGAGCGCTCGAGCTGCCTGCCAGCCATTGGAAGCACCGCGCAGTTCGCTGGCTTCGACCAGTTTCCTGTACATCCAGGCCATTCCGCCAATCATCATTACCGGTTCTTCGCCTTCGCGGAGCAGACGGTCAAAAAATTCGAGGGCCTTGGCGGGCTGCCGCGTGGCCAAGAGGTCGGCCACTTCCCAAATGGTCGCGCCTTTTTCGGAGATGACCAGCGCGCTAATGTCTTCGCGCCGTAACCACTTTCGGTCCGCCGCGTAGGTGGCGAGCTTGGTTACTTCGGTCTTCAAGCGCATCAAGTCGCCGCTGACAAATTCCGCGAGATCTTCGGCGGCACCTTTTTCAAACTCGACCCCGTGCTCCTTGGCCAAAACTTTCGCGAGGCTCACGGCGGTTCGGACGCGTTCGTCCAGGTTCTCTCCCAAACTTACTTCAACCACCAGGGCCTTCTCGGCGAGCAGCTTCGCCAATCGCATGCGCTGATCCAAATTCGACGCTTCAATGACCAGGGTCGTGAAGGGCGCGGGGTTTTCGAGGTAGGCCTCGAGACTTTGCGTCGCCGCCTCGCGGGCCTTCTCTCCGAGCTTTTCGATCGCCTCGCTGTTTTCAAGGAAGACGAGCTGGCGTGGCGACAACATGGGAAGGGTCCGTGCCTGGTCCATGGCGGCTTCGACTTCGCTGCGATCAGCCGAAAAACGGGACACCGCCCAGGTGCGAGCGGCTTCGGCAACATATTTGTCCATCAATTGTGCGCGGCACTCATCGCGCAAGTAGGGCTCGTCGCCCAGCAGGAGCAGCGCGCGAACCGGCTTCCCCTTTCGCAGGTGCTCAGCAAACGCGGCGGTGGAGAGACGCGGCATCAGTAGTTCTCCGTTACCGCCGCCACCAAGCGGGTGGCAAAATCCTGCGCCATGCGGTCGAGCGCGGGCTGGCCTTCCTGAAAGAAGCTTTCGACGTCGCCGCGCACATTCGGTGAAGGAGCGCTCGTAGCCAACTGGTATTCGTTTCGAAAGACGAAGTTGTCGGTGTGATAGAGAACCTTGTCGTTGTCGCGCTCGGTCAGAGTCACTTCGCACTTCATCGTAACCATCATGGCGGTGGCCTGGGCCAGGGTCGAGCCCGAGGTCGAACTGGCGCTCTGGAACAGCAGCGGTACCACTTCGAGGCTGAGCACTTTGCCCGTCAGAACCGCATCTCCGGTTTGCGGGTCTGACACGATCTTAAAATTCGTCTTCGATAAGAACTCATGGATTGTCGCCGCCGTCAACTTCTGTTCGATCTTGTAGGTCGAGGTCTTATTTTCGAGCGCCGGAACCGCAATTACGTGGATGCCTTTGGGCAAGCTGTTGCTGCGGCCGGCGACATGATATCCGCAAGCCGAGAGAGCGAGGGCAAAGAGAAACGCGGGCGCCCGTTTTGCGACGCGCCTCATGCTTCCAACCATTCCACGAGTTTGCACCCGTTCGATGCCGGGACGCGCAAGTTGTCTCCGGCCCCCCAGAACCACCAGCAATCACGGACAACGGGATCAGGCTGTGGTCCCTGGAGAAAGATGCTGGTTTCGCCGGCAACGGTCACATTGCTGGGCGCAGGTTCGGTCGAGGGGACCAGGGTGAACCCGGCGGTGCGGCAAGCGGAAACAATGGCTTCGTTGGTTGCGCCCGACTCGAGATCGGCGCAGACACTGAACGTCGTCCCATAGAATACCGGGGCGTGGACCAGTTTAACGGCGACCTTGGCGTTTTCTGTGGCATCGGCGAGGGCGGCGCTGACTTCGGCGCGAACTTCCAAGAGGTTGGCCCGCAAGTCCTGACGGCTTTCGGCACCGAAGCAAGGCAAAAGGTTGAAGGCTGCCTGGACGCCAAACACCTGCTGGCCAACGCTTTGAAAGGACAGGAGTTGTGATGTTTGCGTTTCGAGTTCCTCGATGCCCTCGCGGCCTGACTCCGAGACAGGTCGATTCATCACCGCGGTCAGTCGCCGCAAGCCAAGCGGCCGCAGCGTCAGCGCCAGGCTGGCTAGCGCGATTCCTCCGACGGAAAAAACCGTGAAGGCTTTCGAGTTCTTGGCCACGCTCCGGCCGGTAATTGCCGCAATCTTGGGAAACCAAGGCGCGGCGTCGGGGTCCGATAGAGTGGCGCGCGAAAAATCGATAACGGTCGCCCCGGCTTCGCGCGCTCGAACGAGGCACTGCTTTCCGAACAGAGTGGAGCCTGTCAGGAAAGCGTACCTCGCGCCGTGGAAGGTGTCTTCTTCGACGCGCTGGATGAAGGCGGCTTCTCCAGCCGCTTCGGTCAGGGTTCCGGCGACGTCTTCCTCGTCCACCAGGCGCAGATCCCATGTGGCGAAAAGGCTTTCCTCGAGAAGCGACTTCACTTCATTGCCGAGCAACGACGAAGCACCTGCAATCACGATGCGCTGGGAGTGCCGTCCCGATGGCATGGTCTAAACGGTCCTGGCGACCAACCGGTGCCGAAGGACGCGAACGATGTGCAGGATGATTCCTATCAACGCGTACGAGCACGCGAGAATGACCAGGACATATTCGGAGTACCGCCAGATTACTCCCACGAGGAGGCATAGAAGGATAATCGTGACCGAGGGTTGTTTACGGGTCCAGGGAATATCCTTGAAGCTGTAATATCGCACGGTGCTGGTCATAAGCGCACCGAGGCTTAGCATCACGAAAAACCAGCCGATCGCCCACACTTTTTCCGTAGGCGGCCCGATCCAGTGGCAGGCATGCACGATGGCGGCTACTACGCCGGCCGCTGCTGGTGTTGGCATGCCGACAAAATTCTTCGAGCCTCCCGGCGCCATGCCTTGCACGTTGAAGCGTGCCAGGCGCCAGGCCGAGCAAATCAGAAAAGCGAGGCAGCAAATCCACGCAAAGTGGCCAAGCTGTTCGTAGCCTTCGCTGGAAAGGCCGGTAATGCTGCGAAAGCCCCAGGAGTAGGCAAGGATCGCGGGAGCGATTCCGAAGGTGACGACGTCGGCTAGCGAATCAAACTGCACGCCAAATTCCGTGTTTGTGCCGGTCAAGCGGGCGATGCGCCCGTCCAAACCATCAAAAAGGATGGCGATGCCGATGGCTTTGGCAGCATGATCAAAATCTTCCGCTCCGCCGCCGAGGGAGGCAATCGATGCGTAATACCCGCAGAGAAGGTTGGCACCGGTAAAAATGCTCGGGAGAAGAAAGATACCGCGGCGGAGGCGGTTGCGCCTGGATCGGCGTTCTTCAAACGGCATTTCGTGCTGTTCGTAGTCGCTCATCTGGGTTCTCGAATTCCCTGAAACAGGGTACTACGGCCGGTCGTCCGCTTCCCGTTTTTTCTGCGCCGTTGTTCGGGACTCCGTCGTGTCCTTGCGAACTGACACGGTCTCCGGGAAGCGAGCGAGGACGCTTGAGCCGCCCTTTACATGGCTTCCGACACTGACGAGCACTTCGGCTTCGCCGGGCAACCACAGGTCGACACGTGAACCGAACCGTACCAGCCCAATCCGCTCGCCGCGCGCGACGCGGTCTCCCTGCTTCTTCCAGGACACAACGCGCCGCGCCACCCAGCCCGCGATCTGTTTATAGACGATTTCCCCGTACTCGGTCGATTGCACAAAAATGTTTTGTTCATTTTCGGCGGAGGCGGATTCCGCCCAGGCAGGCATGAATTTGCCGGGCTTGTAATCGAGGCGCGCGATCGTTCCAGCCGCTGGCGCGCGGTTGACGTGCACGTTCCAGATTGCAAGGAAGATACTGATGCGCTTTCCGGGACGGCCCTGGCTTGCTTCGTTCTTCACCACAACAACCCGGCCGTCGGCCGGCGACACAACCGCGCCGGGCGTATCCGGAACCAGCCGCTCGGGGTCGCGGAAAAAATAAAATGTGAACAAGCCGAGAAAAAGCAGGAGGCCCCCGGCCGCCTGGGAAACGGGCGAGCGAGCGCCAAGCAACAAGAGGCCGATGAGTACCGGCGGCAAGCCGAAGTAGTACCCCTCGCGGACCATAGCCTCCTCTTCTCCGCCACGGCCGAGAGCCGCAGGAGCGCTATGTCATTTTACGATACTTGGGCTCGCCGAGCGGGCGATTCCGAGGTGGGTTACTGCGTATGTCTAGCGCGCGCGCCGTGGAGCTGCGAGGCAATGCGCTCCATTTCATCCTTCACATGTAGCTTCAGTTTTTTCAATCTTATTTCTTCGAGGAGATCTTCGGAATTCAGGTAGGGTGACTGCGAGAGTTTCTGGAGTTCTGCTTCGTACTGCCGGTGCTTCGTTGCCAGACGCTGATACTCGGCGTCGGCCTCGAAAATTACGTCCCGAGGGGCGCGATGCGCAATTGCCATGCGTTTCTCCTCATGACTGGAATGTGAATCCTACATGAGCGCAGAGTAACACCTGGAAAGGCGGCGTCAAGGGGTATTCGGTACCTGTCCTGTGGAATCTTAGGGTACCTGCTCCCTGGGGTCAGCGAGCGGGAGGGCTTGTGGTGCCATCCGCCGGACGAGCACCAGCGCGGCCGCCGGTGGATCGCTGTAATAGGCCTCCCGGCGGCCTATCCGGTGGAATCCCAAGCGCTGGTAAAAGGAAATGGCGGCATCATTCGACTCGCGAACTTCAAGAAACACTTGGAGGACGCCATCCCGGTGGAAACGCCCAAGGATTACCCTAACCAGCGCATGCCCGATGCCTTGGCGGCGGAACTCCGGCTTTACCGCCAGGTTTAGAATTTCGCCTTCGACGGCGATGCGCCGACCGGAGATGAAACCTGCGATCTGTCCGCCCACGATGCCCACAAGATGAAAGCCAGGGCTGGCCGCAAGGGCATTGGCGATGGCCTGTTCAGACCACTGTGCGGCTTCGGGAGACCTCGCGAGAATCGAAAGCACTTCAGGTATGTTCCCGCTTTCGCACATGCGGATGCCGAGAGTGTTTTCTCCGGGCGCCGCCCTAGCGCACATGCTTCGTATTTCCCTTCCAAAAGAGCTCCGCATCCGATCGGCGGACGTAATTCGCGTCCAGCGTCACGGGATCGCTGAACTCTTCTCTTCGCGCCCGTTCCTCCGCCAATTCCCCGATACTGTCGGCCAGCACTTCCGTGGGGCAGAACAGCGTATCTCCGAGCGTGACTCTTTCCTGCCAACTTCTTTGGCTCAGGATCAGCGATGGGTCCGGGGTCACCCAGTTTACCGGATTTGCGCCGCAAGCCGTCGCTACCAGTCCCAGAAAATCCCCGGGTTCCAGAACCGCCTCCGGCGCGACCGCTTCGATCCCGCTTGCGCCCCTCCGAAACAATCCGCCAAATATCTGTCCGCGTTGAGCGTCATAGCAAGCGGCCAAATGCGAAGCGCTTTTGGGCCCACGGTGCGCGAGCGCTTCCAAGCGGGAAACGCCGGCCACGGGGGTTCCATAGACCTCGGCCCAAGCCTTTACTGTTGTTAGGCCGACGCGCAGACCGGTGAAGGATCCGGGCCCGGTGGCGACGGCAAGAAGCGCAACGTTTTCGAGTTTCGAACCCGACTCGCGCAAGACATCGTGCACCGCCGGCAGAAGCCAGCTCGAGTATTCCTCGTCGCAGGCATGCTCGCGGAAGCACGCCAAACGACCCTCCTCGCGAAGCGCGATGCTGCCGCGAGCCTCTGCCGTGTCCAGAGCTAATGTGAGTCCCAGTTTCATCGAACTCAGCTTACCGTCTCAAAGCAAATGATTTGTAGCAAAAGTTATGGCCAAGCGCTCGGTCTGAGCTTGCAACGACAGGGTACTAGTCGAAAAGTGCTACGGCCCAAGCAATTTCGATGCCAAATTGCAACGAGACCTTCTCTATCTTCCTGATTCCAGAGGATATATCTTGACTCTTGCGGCACAAGGCCCTAAACTCAAATTATGTCTGAGGGGGACAACCGAAGCTATGGACTTCAAGATTAGCGACAAGGTCGTTTATCCGAACCACGGCGTAGGGGTAGTTGAGCAAATCAGTTACGGAGTTCTTAACGGCAGGACCGAACGTTACTTCATGATTCGCATCATCTCCAGCGGCTTGCGCGTGATGGTTCCATCATCAAATGCGCTCGCGGTTGGCCTCAGATCG
>Ga0126374_10000269_pt1 | contig 12110 bp, 10 predicted proteins | sample PanSoiMetPlot_12_FD_89874 | JGI IMG/M metagenome (GOLD analysis project Ga0126374, IMG submission 89874) | Tropical forest soil microbial communities from Panama - MetaG Plot_12 | ecosystem: Environmental > Terrestrial > Soil > Tropical forest > Bulk soil | place: Panama | collected 2016-02-17
CCAGCGTTTCTCGCGGCGAGCTGCCGTAGGAAACGTTGAGCCATGACTTTGCCGTTTCGCGCACCTTACGCGCCTGTTCCGCTTTACGTTTAGAGAGTTGGGGATATTCCGGCACCGACTCACGGGGATTATATTGATATTCCAGTTCATCTTTGTGGAAGCCTTTGTAGATGATTTCGGTCATGTTTTAATCCTTAACTTTTTGGTCGAATAAACAGTCAATAGCTGCCTAATCATGGACACTAATTGAAATCGCTTTCCCGTGTCAACGATAGAGCCCGGACGGTTCATATTTTGTAAGTGTGGAGAACTTGCTTTTGCTCTTGGCGGGTACTATGTCTATGCCTCAAACTATCACGCCGGCGGGTAACTAGGCTTGCAACAGAGGGTCGTTGGGGATTTGAGAACGAAGGAATCACGTTATGATTTGCCCGCGATGCCAGCACGAAAACTCTCCTGATTCGATTTTTTGTGACGAGTGCGGAAACCGGCTCGAGACGGCGTGCCCCCAATGCGGCGAGCCTAATCGCCGGTCAGCCAAGTTCTGCAAAAATTGCGGTCAAGCAATTAATCAAACTCTTACAACCGCTCCGCCTCCGGGACCGGCGCCCGGCACGTATGTACCCAGACCATTGACAGAAAAGGTCTCGGCAACGCGGCGTAGCCTAGAAGGAGAGCGAAAGCAAGTGACCGTGCTCTTTGCTGACATACGAGGCTCGACCAGTCTGGTGGAAGGGCTCGACCCCGAGAAGGCGCAAAAAATCATTGACCCGGTAGTCCGTGTGATGATGGACGCGGTTCATCGCTATGCAGGAACCGTCAATCAAGTGCTGGGCGACGGCATCATGGCACTTTTTGGCGCGCCGCTCGCTCATGAGGATCATGCGTTGCGCGCCTGCTATGCCGCCTTGGCTATGCAAGAGGAAATACGGCGTCATCGCGAAAAGCTTGGCCAGTCGAAAGCGGCGGGGTTACAGATCGGTATTGGCATGAACTCTGGCGAGGTCGTGGTTCGGTCCATTGATAACGATCTCAATATCGAGTACTCCGCACTCGGCCACACTACTCATTTGGCAGCTAGAATGGAGGAAATGGCTGCGCCTGGCAATATCCTGATAACGGGTCCCACGCTTCGAGAGGTTGAAGGTTTTGTTCAGGTCAAAGAGTTCGGTCCGGTCCAAGTAAAAGGAATTTCACGACCTGTAAATACGTATGAATTGTGCGGCGTTACGTCCGCGCGGACGCGCGTGCAAGCGGCAGGCGCGCGCGGCTTGACACCGCTTGTAGGGCGCAAGACCGAGATTGAAATCTTCAACAAGCTCGTGGAACAGACCGGGGCCGGTCGCGGTCAGATCTTGGCTATGGTCGGCGAGCCGGGCATGGGGAAATCTCGGCTGGTGCACGAATTTACTCGCCACCAGTTGCGGCCGGGTTGGTTGGTGTTGGAGGGCGCATCGGTTTCTTACGGGAAAGCGACGCCTTATTTTCCACTGATCGAAATGTTGCGCCATTACTTTCAAATCGCCGATGGCGAAGGAATCGAAGGCATTCAGGATCGAGTGGTGATGCACATTTTGGAACTGAATCCTCTGCTCAAGGATGTGATCCCGCCGATCCTTTCCCTGCTGGGGGCGTTGGGCGCCGAAGTTCATCCGCCGGCGCCGTTGATGCAATTCAAAGAGGTTGTTGATGCGGCGGAACGATACCTGGGCATGGACCCTCAGCAGCGGCGCCGTTATACCTTCGACGCGTTAAAGCGGGTGCTCATCCGTGAGAGCCAACGCCAGCCCCTGTTGATCGTTTTTGAGGATCTGCATTGGATCGACAGCGAAACCCAGACGTTTCTCGATAGCTTCGTAGAAAGTCTGCCGATGGCGCGGATTGTTCTGGTGGTCGATTACCGACCCGAGTACAGCCATAGCTGGGGCGATAAGAGCTATTACACGCAGATTCGCGTGGACCCGTTGCAACCGGCAAGCGCGGAGGAGTTGTTACAGTACCTTCTGGGGAGCAATAAAGACCTGGCGCCGCTGAAAGAACTCTTAATGCATCGCACCGAGGGAAATCCCTTTTTTGCTGAGGAGAGCGTGCGCTCTCTTGTGGAGACGGGAGTTCTAGTAGGGGAGAAGGGGGCATACCGGCCGGGGCTAAGGACCGATGAGATCCGCATTCCGAGCACAGTGCAAAGCGTCGTGGCGGATCGTATCGACCGGCTAGCAATGGAAGAGAAGCGGATTTTGCAGACCGCCGCGGTTATCGGGGTCATCGTTCCTTTTAGTCTTCTTCAAGCGGTGGCCGGGATTGAGGACGAAGATCTGCGCCGCCACCTTGCGCATCTGCAAACGGCAGAATTCCTCTATGAAACAAACTTGTTCCCTGAGCTGGAATACTCGTTCAAGCACGCGATCACCAGTGAGGTAGCTTACGGGGAGCTGATTCGCGCTCGAAGAGTCACGCTTCATTCACAAATTCTCAAAGCAATGGAGGAAAGGGCAGGCGACAATCTTCAGGACTATCTCGAAACACTCGCTCATCATGCCTTCTGTGGTGAGATCTGGGACAAAGCGGTTAGCTATTCGAGAGAAGCTGGTAGCAAAGCGATGGGACGCTTTGCCTGCAGAGAAGCGCTCACATTTTTTGACCGCGCGCTCTCGTCGCTGGAACGTATTCCGACGAGTCGTCAAATCGTACAGCAAACTATTGATCTACGGCTTGACTTGCGTAACGCACTCTTTCCGCTTGAAGAATTTGAGCGGCTGCTCGAAAATCTACGCACAGCCGAATCCCTTGCGGAGGGCCTCGGTGATCAGCGCCGCCTTGGAAGAATCTCCGGTTACTTGGCCCACTACTACTCGTTGATGGGCGACCGGGAAAAAGCCGCCGAGTCAGGTCGACGCGGCTTGAGCCTTGCACAGGCTCTGGATGATTTCGCCCTCCAAGTCCAGTTAAATTATTATTTGGGGAGGGCGTACTTTTACGAGGGTGAATATGAGCAGGCGATTGACTTTCATAAGCGCAACGTTGCCTCTCTCACAGGTGAAAAAATCCGTGAGCATTTTGACATGGAATGCCCTCCTTCGATTTTGTGCCGTGTATTCCTGGTCATGTGCTTTGCCGAAACCGGAGAATTTTCTCCCGCAATCGAACATGGCAAAGACGCAATACAAATTGCTCGTGATATTGATCATTCATTCGGCTCTGTATATGCAGATTTTGGAATTGGCTTCGCGTATCTTCGGAAAGGCGACGTCGGCACGGCGATCGAAGCACTCGAGCGAGGTCTGGAACGCTGTCGGGTTGCGGACATACCAATTCAATTCCCTTTGGTCGCGGCGCCTTTGGGCCTAGCCTATGTTCTATCCGGGCGCATCGCTCAAGGTACTTCACTGCTCGAACAGGCCATTGGGCAAACCGCGTCGCGAAGAAGCCCGGCTCAAGCATTCCGGTTTGCGTGGCTCAGCGAGGCGTATCTTCATGCCGATCGCATAGAAGAAGCCGCGTCCCATGCAGAGCGCGCTCTGGAGTTTTCCCGGAACCACCAGGAGCGAGGCCGTGAGGCCTGGATCCTACGGCAGATTGGGAAGATTCATGCGCGTAACAGTCCTCCAGACGTTGAACGAAGCGAGTTCCATTATCGCCAGGCTCAGAAACAGGCTCAGGAGCTGAAAATGCGCCCGCTCATCGCACACTGCCATCTCAGCCTTGGAGAGTTGTACGCGCAAATCGGTCAAAGTGATACGGCTCGGAAGGAGCTATCAACCGCTATCGATTTATACCGTCTGATGGAGATGAAAGTCGGGCTGCGTGAGGCAGAGATCGCTCTCGCGAAAATTGCTCAAACAGTACCGTCAACGAGCCTAACGGTGGTGACTCATCGATGAATAGAGAGCCTCTTCAACTTCTTGATCAACCCTTGGCGGCTCAGGCCTAGCGCTTGAGCCGCTTTTTGTTTGTTGACTTTGCCCAACGGATAAGCTGAATGGTGATAACGCGCTTGCGATGTCGTTCATGATTTTTTGAATACGTCGATTGCCGAATGCAACAACGATCAGACGACTGCAGATGACCGACACGCGGTTTGAACACAAGTAGATGTGGCCGATTCGAGTTACTGTCGGACTTTTATCGCGCACCAAGAGTTCTATGTGATTTCGGATCAAGCGGACTTTCGCTATCGAGTGCTAAGCGAAGCGGGATTGACGCCTGGACTCCCGGAGAAAGAGTTTCGGTGACGATGAACGGTGTCCTCTATCGGCGGGCAAGAAAGGAAGACTACCCTGGCATTCTGCGGCTCCAATCCGCTAACTATGTCGATAATCTTTCGCATGAAGAGCGCGCCCAAGGGTTTCTTTCTGCGCAGTTTTCACCCGCGCAAGTTGCCGAGGTGGCAGAGGATCTCGGGACAATGGTCGCACTCGTCGGCAACGACGTCGCGGGCTTTCTTTGCGCTTTCCGCAACGAGTTCGAGCACGGGTCGCCCGTGCTGGCAAAGATGTTCGAGTTCTACGATCGCGTCAAGTTCGAAGGAAAAACGTTAAGCTCTTACAAGAGCTACGTCTACGGACCGGTCTGTATAGGCAGCGAATATCGCCAACGCGGAGTGCTGCGCGGGCTTTACGAGGCACAAAGGCAAGACCTTGCCGGCCGGTTTGACCTCGGAGTGGCTTTTGTTTCGCGCAGCAATCCTCACTCTTTACAGGCCCACGTCGCCGGGTTGGGTATGACCGCAGTCGGCGACTTCGAAGTTAAAGGTAACGCCTACGTAATCCTAGCCTTTCCTTTGGCGCCAAAATAGCCAGCTTGTGACTTCCCAATTTATCTTCCAACCCTGCTTGCAGATTGAAATCCACTCTCATAGAATCGGTTGACATAAGTCTTACGAAGGAAAGGAAAAATCATAATGGATGCCGACGCCAAGAAAACCGCGCTGCGGATGATTCCGTACGGATTGTATGTTCTGACGGCGGAGGGAAAGGACGGGAAGGTGGCCGCTTCGACCGTCAATTGGGTGACGCAGACCGCCTTTCAGCCGCCGCTGGTCGTCGTCGGCGTAAAGGCCGACTCGGGCGCCCATGCGATCATCAAGGAATCCAAGAACTTTGCGCTGAATATTCTGGGCAAAGATCAGAAGGGCCAGGCTTTCACCTTTTTTAAACCATTGGAACGCGAGGGTAACACTATCGGAGGTGAGCCGTTTCGCAAAGGCAGTTTGGGAGCGCCGATTCTCGAGAAAGCTCCCGCATTTGTCGAGTGCCAGCTCGTGGAAACGATAGAAAAAGGCGACCACTCCATATTTGTTGGCGAAGTGAAGGATGCGGGCGTTGCAGCACAGCCTTCGGGGCGGCCGGACGACGTTACATTGACTCTCAGGGATTTAGGCGACAAAGTTTTCTATGGTGGCTAATACCAGGGCGTAGCGAAACCGCATACCGGGTCGCTACATTGAATCGGGACCACTAACAAGGAGGCACCAACCATGGCCAAAATTCGGCACATCGCGTATCGCGCAGAGGACGTGGATGGCATGGCGAATTTTTTCGTCAATGCTTTGGGGATGACAATCAAGCAGAAGCGGAAAAACAATGCCATCGATCTGTCCGATGGGACAGTCAACATCACCGTGCTACCTCTAAGGGCGGGCACACCGGACGGCGAGCCGACGAAGCGGGCGGGCATTGACCACATCGGCTTTACGGCGGAGAACGATGCAGAGCAGTTCAAGATGCTGGAAGCCGCCGGTGCCAAGAAGGCCGCAACGGTCAATTTGGGTACTGCTTACTATGAGGATAAGTTCGTCGGGCCGGAAGGAATAGTAGTGGACGTCGGTCACTGGATGGGAGCCGCGCCGCTCGAAAAGGGCAAGCAGTAGGCGCGAGCAAGTAACGCTAGAAGGGAACGATCGGGCACGTTTTCTACTGCGAATTATGCTATAGGCTCGCCTCGATAGCTCTTCGCGAGAATCTGCATCGGATTGAGCGGCCGGCGGCCGGTTCCCTGCTCAATCTGAATGGCGGCTAGCGGGCAATCCGAGCAAGTGACTTGGGGATCGCCTTCGGTCATTGCCGTAAACGCCCGGCTGCCGTATTTGAGAGATAGTTCGAAATTTTCTTTCTTCATCGCCCACGTCCCGTCGTGCCCCGAGCACTCCTCGACCACTTTGACTTTGGTATTTGGCAGGAATCCGAGCACGTCGCGCGTCTTGTAGCCGATGTTTTGTGCGCGCAGATGGCACGGCATGTGATAGTTGATAGTGCCGGCTCCGGTCTTGAAGTCTTTGTTCAATTTTCCCTGGCCCGCCAAGCGCGAGATAAACTCCGTTGGATCGGTGGTATTATCGGCGACTTTTTTGGCGTCGTCGCTGCCTAGCAATCGCGGGTATTCGACGCGAATCATTTGCGAACAGGTCGGATTGGTCGCCACCACGGTCTGACCGTCGTTGACAAAGCGCAGCAAATCGGCGACATTCTGCTTCGCCGCTGCGACGGCCCCGTCCATATCTCCGTTATGCCACAACGGCATGCCGCAGCAACGCTCGTAGGCGAACTGTACCTCGACGTTGTTATGCGCCATCACCTCCAGGGTATCCAATCCTAGCTCCGGCTGGTTGTAGTTAACGTAACAAGTGGCGAAAAATGCGATTCTACCGGCGGGTTCTCCTTGTGGCGCTTTCGCTCGCGCGGCAAATTGCGACGCGAAGGTTTTGGACGCGAAGGGCGGCAACTTTTTGTCTCTGTGGATGTCCAACAGGTTTTCCATGAACCGGCGGTGGATCGCGCTTTCGTTGGCCCAATTAGCCAAAGGCGAAACCGTCGTGCCGATTTTCCCTGCCAGGTCTGGATTACCTAGAATTTTGTCACTGAAGGGCACACCTTTTTTCTTGACCTCCTGAGCTTTCCCTCTCGCCATTAGGCGTGGAAAATCGATGGCCCACTCATGATCGCCGGGGGTATAGGGACACTTGATATAGCACAGCTTGCACTGAAAACAGAGATCGACAACTTCTCTCACATCCTCGGTCTTGAGTTTCTTGCAATCGACCTCCGCATATTTCTCTTCCGTACAATAGCTGTCGATGGCATCGAACATCTTGGGGAAACTGCCGCAAAATTTGACGCACAGGCGGCAGTCGGCGCAGAGGCTGAAAATGCGCTCCACCTCGGAGCGCAGATCCCTTTCGTCAAAGTATCTTTTGTCCGTCGGATCATAGGCGGGATTGTTGCTCACGAGAGTCTCCTACAAGAACTGTGAAAAGTAGCGCAAAGTAATTTTTACACCTTATTCTTGACGTATTCGAGGGCCAAACTTCAATAACCCCCGGTTGAATCAAGATAATCGCCACGCTTTCCTTGTTTCTGAGCTGAACCGGCTGAAATATCGGAGCTTTTTGAGAGATGACGATCGCCGCTGTTAACTTGTAACATTTTAAGATGCTGTCCGTCTAAGCGGACCAGGAGGTGATATATGAAGATGGGCAAGACACTTGTCTGGGTAAGCGCGGGGATGTTTTCTCTCTTTGCCTTCGCGAAAAGCGCGACCGCCGACACGAGGTATTTCGGGCGATACCACAACGGAGCGCGACACGAAATTCGCAATGATCGGAGAGAAATCTGGAAAGACCGCGCGGAGTTGCGTAGGGACACAAGAGAGCTCTATAAAGACCGGGCCGAGCTGCGCCATGATCTGCGGCGAGGCGCTCCCGCTTCGGAGATCGCCCAGGATCGGGCCGAAATTAGACAAGACCTCCGGGAGGTTTTTGGCGATAGGCGCGAACTCCGCGGCGACTTCGGAGAGCTAGGGCGTGATCGTAATCGGTCCGGTTGGAATCGATATCCTAACAATCGATACAGCTATTCGAACAGTCGTTACGGGTGGTGGGATCGCTGGTTCGGCCGATAGTTAAGACCCTAACTAGAAACGAATTCATTTCTTTCTTCTCTCTCCTCCCTTCCCTGTGAGGCGGGCCTCAGGCCCGCCTCATTTCTTCTTTAAGGTAGCTGAATCTTGTGCTTGCATCCAAATCGCAGGGATTTTATAAGCTGATAAGAGCGGCGTTAGCGACAGCGGCTCAATCCAGAGAGGATGTCTATGATCATCGACTGCGATACTCATCTGATGCCTAAAGATGCCTTCGATGGCGTGAGGGGCGCATTGGGCCGGCGCAAACCAGAGCTTCGTTTTGACGAAAGCGGTTTGTACTCTGACCTGAATTTCCCGGGCAACGCCGCGGAAGTCCCGGGAACTAGCCCCCTCGGAGCGCCTGGATCTGGCGCTATGTTTCGAAGTCTTTGGGACGTGAAAGCCCGCATGAAAGACTACGACGAGAGACTGGGCATCGAAAGACATTTTATCTTGCCCCAATTCTCGGGTTGGTGGTCGTATCTGATCGATCCTGAGCTTGCGACTTCCATGGCCCACTCGCACAATCAATCCATGCTCCGTATCATGCAAGAATTCCCCGGTAGAATTGAAGGCTCCGCTCTGGTTGCTCTTCAGGACGTTGACGGTTCGATGCGCGAATTGGAGTGGGCCCGAGACAATGGCTTTAGGAGCGCCGTTCTGGACAAAGTGTTCCCGGTGAAAGATCACCCCTATAGTGAACCTCTGGGTAGCCGTCGAGAGCTATGGCCATTTTTCCAAAAGGCGCAAGAGCTGGACTTACCGCTTTACCTCCATAATGTTCAGCATGGTCACCGCATCAGCAACCTGCCGCTATTCCAGCGCGATGGTCTCTATGTGTTTGCTCCCCAGGAAGGGCACATGAGTTTGGTTTCGCTTTTTACCAGCGGTCTTCTCGACGCGTTTCCTAACTTGCAGTTTATTTACACCGAAGCCGGCACCGCTTTCATCAAGCCGTTGGTGCAACGTCTCGACAAGATTTTGGAGGCGCCACCAGTCGATTACGATGATCAAGAGGAGTCACCGTTGACTGGGCGCAACTTATCCAAGACCGGAGAAAAGCTCCGGCGCGCTCGTGCGATTTTACCAGCCAGGGAGTTCCTGGAAAAAAATAAGCGCCCGGCAAGCCATTATTTTAAGAATAACTTTTACTTCACCATCGAAACTGAAGAGCCGGAGCTGGCCGAGGCCATCACATTCCTAGGCGCGGGGCGGTTTTTGTTCGCTACGGATTATCCGCACGACGATCCCGGCGGCAGGATGAAGTTCCAAGACGTGGAGTTATTGAGAAATAACCCAAACATTTCGGAATCGAATAAGGAACTCATTCGCTGGAAAAATGCGCAACAATTATTCCGCCTGAACGACTAGGTGTCCGATCGATTGCCAAAGCCCATGGCCATTCCCTCGCGCTATAACACGGGTTACAACATTGGAGTTGGCGGCGCTGTGGTGCGCGCCGGAGAGCTATTGCTGGTGCGCCGCGCATCCAGACATGGCCGCGGCAATTGGCAACTGCCGGGAGGTTTCATCGAGCCGGACGAAACCATTGAACAAGCCGTGGTGCGAGAGGTGCAGGAGGAAGCGGGGGTAACCGCGGAGGTGGAGGCCGTTCTGGGGCTGCGCAGTCGCTATGATCGGGAAAGTGGCAATGGTATTTATATTGTGCTTCTGTTGAGACCGGTTGACGGCGAACCAAAAGCGGATGGTCATGAGGTGGATCACGCGGGTTATTTCAACCTGGAACAGATTCGCGCCCTTAGTCCGCTGCCGCCGGTCAACTGGGAAATTGCTCAAAGGGTTCTTTCGGTGGATCGCCGGCTCTTGCTGCCCAAACCCTTGGCCAACCTAAACGGCGCGAAATTTACTCTTTTTGTCGGCTAGAAAAACTGCAAAGAGTCAAGAGCGAAGGGCAAAGAGCTAGCAGCTGGCTACGAGAAAGACTTTGCGCTATGCGTTTTGCTCTTCGCCAGGATTCTCAGAACAGTTTGCTGAAAATCTATTTATCGCCGGGTGATGATGGGACGGCGCGCTTCGTTTCCGGGGGTGGAAAGACTGTAAGTTTGATCTGGAGCTGACCGCTGTTCTGCTCGCCTGGTTCAGCCCTTAGCAAGGGGATCTGAGTTTCCGATTCGATGGTGCCAAGAGCACGGAGTTCCTTTTTCAACTGTTCATACTGATTTTTGGGGACAGTTAGCCAGACGGTTTGAGGCTGTGTGCTGCCTGCTAACACGTCCAGCAAGCGGTCTAAATCACCGGCGGCTTGCCGTCCGGCAATTGCGGGTGCACTGAACTTTTGCGATAAGCCGAGATTGTCTCGACGTGCCGCCTGCTCTTGAGCGGGGGATTGAAGTCTAAAAACCATTTCATAATCGGCGAAGGGCTCAATGGACATTGCTTCTGGTCTGAGAGAGCCGCTCTTAATTTCCACAGTTTCCGGGAATTGGCCGGCATTTTTGATGGGCGTTCCTGATACAATTCCGGTGCCGCGTCCTATCGGCGGAAATGAAGGCGACGATGGTGAGCCGGTAGCGGTCTGTTCTCCGGCCAGCGATTTTGCCCTCCTCGGAGAAGCTTTTTCTTTTGCTCCGCCGGCAGTTTTAGTTTCGCCTGTTATGGGAGCGGGCGCGGACAAAGCAAGAGGATGAGACTTCGCCGGCGCTTGCTGAAGTTCAGTTTTCGATGTCGCAGTTTCTTGGTTTTTTTCCGGCCGAGCGAATTGGTTTTCAGGGACAGTCGCTTTGCTTGTCATGAGTGAACGTTTTTCAGGCGGCTCTTTTTCTAGGAGATAGACAGCTAGGATTCCGACCAAGATCACAGCCGTAGCCTGAACGGGAATCTTGATCCGTAGAGGCAAAAGCCAACGCTGCCAGAAACTGGGCGTCTCATCTATCTCGTGCACGCGGGCCATGACCCGTTGGGTAAATCCAACAGGCGGGTCTACCATGGGGAGGCTTGCCACCTGATGAATGCATTCGCTCAAATAATCAGTTTCCATGCGGCATGGGGCGCAGGCGGAGAGATGAGCTTCTATGATGTTTAAATCGGCGGCGGGGAGTGTTTTTTCCAAATAGTCTGAAAGCTGTGCTTGGACTTCTTCACAATTCATTTTCTCGTCCCTCGTGTTTTAAAGTAGGGCGCCAGCCGCGACCTGAGGGCTCTACGTGCGCGATGTAGCCTAGATTTCACCGTTCCGACGGGAACGTCAAGCACGCGCGCCACTTCTTCATACGGAACGTCCTGGAGATCTTTTAGCACAATGATCATTGCATCGCTCGCTTCGAGGCTATTTAGGGCTTTCTGCACTAACTTCTGAATCTCCCTTTGCTCCACCGTAGCGGCAGGATCAGGTTCCCGTTCGTTGACGGGTTCCGTCGTCTCCAGCGGTACGGTGCGTTGTTGCCACCTTGCCAGGCCTCTGCGCCGAGTGCTGGCGTGGTTGATTGCAATACGATAAAGCCAAGTGGAAAAATTGGCATCGCCACGAAATTGCCCGATGGACCGATAGGCCGAGAGGAAGGTTTCCTGAGAAACTTCCGCGGCTTCATCATAATCACCGAGCATACGATAAACCAGATTGAAGATCGCTTTTTGATGGCGGCGTACCAGTATTTCAAAGGCGTCAACTTCTCCCTGGAGAAGCCTGCGAACGCATTCGGCGTCGCTGATCGTCTCCGACACCATCTCTTCAGATTTATTCGACTGTTTTTTCAAGAAAAGGTTCCCTGGCGGGACGCATAATGCTGACTCAAATTTTCGGCGGAATCGGCTCGGGTCTCTATTTTTGCTTTATTTTTGTCGTCTAAGCTATTGAATGATCTATTTAATTGGCGCACTAGCTGTTTTAGACGATTCACCTCGGCGTCCCCCATTGATTGTATCGCATATGCGGTTTTGTTGTGAGAAAGGGGTTCGTCCAGGTTAACCCGGTGGCGGCATAATTCGCCGTCGGGAGTTCCGGGTATTGGGGAGAATTCAGAGAGCATCACGCGAATCCCGAGGCGGTTAGCGAAACCTATAGACTCTTCTACCTGCTGGTCGTTGGCCATTGGGTGCCCAACGATGATGTAAGCGTGAAGGTGTTTGGGGTCTGCCCCTGCTTTGATCAGATGATCCACCGCGCGCGCCAGCTCTTCAGAATAGACCTTGCCGCCGGTCTTTTTTTGCCAAGCATAGGCGTTACTTTCAAAGCCCAGATAAATATTCTTGAAGCC
>Ga0126374_10000270_pt1 | contig 12097 bp, 9 predicted proteins | sample PanSoiMetPlot_12_FD_89874 | JGI IMG/M metagenome (GOLD analysis project Ga0126374, IMG submission 89874) | Tropical forest soil microbial communities from Panama - MetaG Plot_12 | ecosystem: Environmental > Terrestrial > Soil > Tropical forest > Bulk soil | place: Panama | collected 2016-02-17
CCGAGGGTGGAAACGTTCATCCGCTGCCCGACAGCAAGGGGCGGCTACCATAACCACGGCAGCAGCTTGCCCAGCATTACGGGTTCCGGTGCTCCTCTTGAGCATGAAGGTCACCAGCGCGGCGACGGCGGAGACCAGTCACTACCAGGAGCCATGCGTACCGTGCTGAAGCTGGTAGGTGAGTCGCTGAGCCTTCCCTTCGCAGGGATTGGCGATGATCTCCTCCTTGGTGATGTCCGACGCGCCTTCACGTCGGCGGCGTCGCCCCTTTGCCTAGGCTCGGCGCAGATCATCCCATCCGGGATAGCGGTCATGAGACGGGCGTGAGACGACCGTGGAAGCAAGCCGTGTCGCGAACGATGCGGCTTCCTCCCACGGCCACCGGTTCACCCGGGCCCAGAGGATTCCGGCGTTGAAGGCATCTCCCGCACCTGTCGTATCGAGCGCATCCACCGCCGGGGCCGCGACCGCCAACTCGCGACGCCCAGGTCCCAAGGCCGAGGACCCACCCGAGCCTCGCTTGATGATGCACCAGCTGCCCGACCTAGCCTGCAGGGCCCAGCCCGCATCGCACACGTCTTGTTCGCCTGCGATCGTCGTGACTTCAAGCTCGTTCGGCAAGAACGCGTCCACCCACGGGAGCAGCCCCAGGACTTCGCCTTTGGTTTCCGAGCTCCAGCCGCCCGGATCCCATCCGGTGTCGAGAAACGTCTCACCATCCTGGGCCCTGACCTCGCGAAGGATGGCGGCAACTGCGCCGCGGAGAGCGGGAAGGAGGAAGTAGCCGCACACGAGAACGTATCCAGCGGACAGCGCGCTGTCGGGGATCCGGTGGGTGGAGAGCGGCTGATGAGAACCGGGCGCGATGAGGAACGAGCGATCTTGGTCCTTCGTTTCTGTGGCGATGCAGATGCTGGTCGTTCCCGGCGTGACCGTAACGCCTTCCACCGAGACGCCGCCGGCTACGAGTTGCTCGAGCAGCAGTTTGCCCACGGGGTCATCACCAACGGAACCAACGAGTTCCGGCGAGACCCCCAGCGCCGCCAGGCATAGGGCCGCAATTGCCGCGGCGCCCCCGACCCGGAGCTCGATCGACTCGACTGTTCGCTCCGTTCCCGGTGGCGGAAGCCTGTCAACGGGACGGGCGATGACGTCGGCATTGATGTTGCCGATGATGCTGACGTCGGTCATCCGGCCGGCTCAAGGTCCCGCGGAAGCAGCATCAATTCCTCGACGAGGATATGTGGCGGCAATGTGGCAACGAAAAGGCAGGCCAGCGCGACATCGTCCGGCTGGAGCATCCGTGTCCGAGGAGCATCCACGTCGTCCGCATACCACGGGGTATCCACGCATCCGGGTTCGATGATGTGCACGGCCACGCCGCGGCCAATGAGTTCTCGCGAAAGAGAAAGGCCGAGGCCAACGGCCGCGAACTTCGAGGCAACGTAGCCACCGCCACCAGCCTCCGCCCGGCGGCCGTTGTCAGACGCGATAATCACCAGCTTTCCGCGGCTCGCCTGCACCATCTGGGGGAGTACCGCACGGGCCAGGTTGGCCACCCCTTCCACGTTGGTCGCCAGCGCTTGGCGGAAGACGCCAGGTTGCAGGTCCTGGATGTCCGCCCAGGCATTGACTCCCGCGTTCGCCACGGCGACCCGTATCGGCCCGAGGGATTCCGCAGCCAGAGTCGTGGCCGCTGCGACCCGTTCGGGGTCTTCCACGTCGGTGGCGATTGCGAGGGCACGCCGTCCGGCCTGCTCGATCATGGCTGCGGTGTCTTCCAGCGGTCCCGGCCGTCGCCCGAGGACACAGACGTCGGCTCCGCTCCGGGCGAAGGCGAGGGCGACCGAGCGCCCAATTCCCGAGCCGGCGCCCGTCACCAGGCAAGCCTGGCCGGACATTGCTCCCTCGTAGCGACCAAGCAACTCTGCAGATGCCGATGCCATCTAGTCTCCCGTCTCCCGAACGACCACACGGAGTGTCTGTGGGGTTGAAAATGCGGAATGCACCGTTAGGACGATCCCAGTGCCGCTATTCCTCGAGGCGCCACAGCGCCACCGCACTCCCGTATCCGTCGATGGTGATTCCCCAGTCTTGGTCACGTACCGGCTCCACTCTGGCCTGGCGTACCACACCATTAAGAATCGCCCCGTCCGGGACGGACAAGGGAACATCAAGAGGATTTGGTCCGTGATTGGTGAACGTGATCACGCCTCCCCCGGGGCCTTGAAGGGATCCGGTCGTCACATCTGGGTGACGGACGGCGCAAGGGTCGCGGGCGTTCGCGAGATCCGCAAGGCCGGCGTAGAGGCCCCAGGTTCGGTCGGCTGGCCCGTGGGCGTCAGGCACGCCGGCTAGGAGCGCCTCCACGGGGTAGGCACACGTGACGGCATGGCCCAGGCCCCGCCGGCACACGACGAGGGCCGGCTCTCCCTGGGCGTCCACCGCCACGACCTCGGCGCCTTCGCTGTCCAGGCGAACTCCCCGGCAGGCCAGCGAGCCATCGCCGTGCGGGAGCGTCAGTTCTTGGCCGGGACGATAGGGCCCCCAGGACGTGACAAACCTCAGGACCCCTGATCCTTGGCCAGCGGCACGGTCGGCGATCCGGCAGCCCGCCAGGTCCCGCATTCCGGGGATCGCAACGTCCGCGGAGCAGGAGAGGTAGAGGGTGCCGCCTCGCCCGAAGAACTCGGACGCCCCCTCCCAGTAGCTAGTCCGAACGTGCTGCAGCGAGTCCGAGGTGGACGCGAGCGGAGCCGGGAGGAGCAGCAGGGAGACCTCCGGCCACGCGTGGTCGAGGCGCTCCCGCTCGAAAGCCACGGTCATTCCCGCCCGTGCCGCCAGCACGAATCCGTTCAGCCAGGCTCGAACCAGCGGCGCGGGGTCCCGCGCGGATTGCCGCACCGCCTCCACCGGCCGGTAGGGGCCTGATCGCTGACCCAGCCCGAAGGCTGCCGGGTCGAAAGGATGCACGAACTCATGAGGAACCAGCATCGCTGCCCGTGGGGGCACCGGGCCGTGAGATGCGAGCTCCTCCAACCGCAGCAGAGGCACCGTCGCGGCCAGTTCCGCCAAGACGTGTCCTCGTGGGCGCAAAGACCCGTGCCAGTCCGTCACGCCAAACTGTGTCTCATGGGGCTGGCGGACGTACGGTGCCCGCGCATACGCCGCGGGCTCGGCATCGGTCCAGCACCAGGCGAAGTATCCGATCGCCCCGCGACCCAGGCTTGACCAGGAGGCGCGCCGGTCGAACGCCGCGATTGCCCCGGGGTCAAACTGCGCCGACGAGGCGCCGTATTCGTGAACCATCACGGGCCGCCCAGCACCGGACGCAAGCGCCGTCTCGAAGGCGGCAGCATGGGTCATGCGCGGGGCGAGGAGCGAATCGGGGTAGAGATGGGGCTGGTAGATCGGATACGGGTGAACGCACGTGAAGTCGAGAAGGTCAGCCACTACGTCGGCACGGAACGGGCCACAATCAACGTCCTGCCCCGACGTTCCAATGGTGATCAGGTGGCCAGGATCGGCGGATCTCATCGCCTCCGCGAGTGCCCGCGTCCAGGCGGCGGCGTCAGCATCGGTCGTGTCCGGAAAGAGCCAGTAAGGAGGCTCGTCGGTCAGGTCCCAGGCTATAATCGACGGCTCATCTCGCCATCTCGTCGCGAGCATCGCAGCGTGAGCCGCCTGCAGCCTGCGCATCTCCGGATCCGCGTGGGGGTGTCTTCCGTCCCGCCATTCCACGTCCCAGTACGCATCACCCACCTCTCCCCCGATGAACAGGGTGGGGTGCAGCCATATCCCGTGGCGGCGAGCAGCCGAGACGACCGCGTCCAGCTGGCGCAGGTGCGCTTCGTCATATCGGGCCGGCTCGGGCTCGATAGCCGCCCACAACAGATCGATCCGGACGGCGTCGAGGCCAACCGAGGCCATCGCCTGGAATGCTCGGTCGAACGCCTCGGGGCCTACTCGCCAAGGCCAGTCCGGCCCCGCCACGGGGACGAAGTGGGCGCCGACGGGGAGGATGGGCCGTCCGGAGAGGGTCAGGTAGTGGGTCCCTCGCCGAGGAAGAGCTGGCTGAGCGTTCATGCTGTGCCAATCGGAAGGAGTGTCCACCTGGTGGGCCCGGGCTCCTGCTGGGGCCGCTGGATCGCGAGAGTGAGGTTCGCGTGCGCCGGCTCGGCGAGGCTCACTTCCAGCCTGCCGTTCTGGTGGCCCCAGCTGAGATCGGAGACGGCCTGTTCGCGCATCAGCCACCAGTCCGCCAGGTCTGCCGTGGTGAGGACGGCCACCTCGGGATGATGGCCCCACCGGGCCAGCCACCGCTCCACCGCTCCCGCGTAGTCCACGCGGTCATGCCCGAGCCGGCCGTATCCCGCGTCGGGGGGGTCGATGAACAGATGCGCCATACTCCGCCTGGCCAGGCTCCGCCGGACCACGTCGTCCAGCACCCGCTCGTAGGCCCCCGGGGTGGCGCTCCGGCGCCGCACCCCTTCACCCAGCGCGTTGTAGGAGCAGCACCCATTCGGGAACGCGGGATCCGATGGATCCGTGCTGATGGGCAACTGGAGGATCCGGAATCGCTGCGCGAGGTCCGGGTGCGTCCGCGCGTACCCGATATCCGCGGGACGGTCGCTCCACGATCGCCGGGCCGGGTGGAAGGGCAGGCCTGCGGTGATCGAGTAGTCGGCACCGACCGACGATTCCGCCAGGTAGCCCAGGCGGTCGAGGACCGAGTACGACGTCACCCATCCTTCCATCTGAAAGTGCGGCAGCCGGAAGATCCCGCGATCCGGGACGCCGAGCAGGGTGGCGAAGGTCTCTGCGCACGTGCGGATTTCTGTTTCGATTGAGGCCTCGTCCAGCGTCTCCCAGGGCTGCGGATTCCAGTACGAATACGGGTGACTGTAAGAGTGGTTGTGGTAGCCGGGGCCGGCGGGAAACGCTCCCGGATCCCTGGCGACGTTCGCCCCGGCCACGAAGATCCCGTATGCCTCGTAGCCGGCCCGGTGAGCGGTTTCCAGGGCGGGCGCGACGTACCTGGAGCACTCTGGGTCCACGCCTGCTGGGTGGTCGACGTCGCCGTCCACGACCAGGGCCGCTCGCCTCCCAGCTGGCCACCTCCAGATGCCGATCAGACCCTGAGGGGAGGCCAGTGACAGCGCAACCTCGGCGGCCCCCGCGACGGCTTCCGCGGCGCGCCAGTCGACTGTCTCGATCGTTGGCCCGAACCAGACGACGACTCCCTCCTCGGTCTCCGGCGCCCAGCGATAGGCAATGGCTGGGGCCCCCCGGCCGCTGGAGGTGCGCCCGTCAGCCCATTCGGCCAGCACCCTCCACCCGCGGTCTGGCGCCAGGCGCACCGGGGAGCTCCCGGCCTCGAGGGCCACGACACCATGGCCGTCCGGGCCGGGAAGCGCCGCCTCGACCATGGTCGAGAGCCACGCGTGGTCCAGCCGGATCCCCTGCACGGGGATCGGGTCGCCCGCCTCCAGCCCAAGCCAGCTGAGCGCAGGCAAACTTGGCGGGCCGGCCAGCAGGACGCTCGTCCCCGCTTTGACCATCGAGCTCAGCTGCGCCGTCGCCGCATCGTCCAGGCTCAGGGCCGGGGCGACGACAGTGGTGCAGTGGGCGAGGGCGTCAAGGGACGCTTCTCCGGCGCGCGCGACGGGCAGCCCCCAGGCCTCGAGGATGGCTGCCCAGAAGGCGCCGTCGGCCCATCCCGGCCGTCCTTCGCGGGGCAGCAGCAGGCCTAGCTCCGGGCGGGCGGGCCACCCTTCCAGCGAGACAGACAGGGTCGTCACTTGATGGCTCCGCGAGTCAGTCCCTCGATGAAGCGGCGCTGCAAGACGAGGAATACCACGATCATGGGCATCGCCGTGACCACGGTCCCTGCCATGGTGTCTCCCCAGTTGATCTCCTGTTTCCTCGCCAGGAGCGCAAGGCCGACCGGAAGCGTCCGCATCTGGTCGGTCTGGGTGACGATCAGGGGCCAGAGGAAGTCATTCCAGGCCGACAGGAACGTGAAGATGGCTAGGGTGGCGATCCCGGGGCCGGCGAGCGGGAAGACGATGGATCGGAGGATCTTAAATTCGGATGCGCCGTCGACGCGGGCGGAGTCCAGGATGTCATCAGGTATCGAGCTGATGTACTGGCGCAAGAGAAAGATACCGAACACCTGAATCGCGCTTGGTGCGATGAGGCCAAAATAGGTGTTGACGCCCAGGTACGGCGAAATTCGGTGGAGCGCCACCATGATGCGGAACAACGGGATGAGGTTGACCTGGAACGGCACCATAAGCGTGATGAGGAGTACGAAGAAGAGGAAGTCCCGCCCAGGAAACCGCAGCTTGGCGAACGCGTAGGCAGCTGCCGTATCGAAGAGTATGTTTATGGCCACGATCGAGAGCGTGACGATAACGCTGTTGATGAAGAACCGGCCGAAAGGCAAGAGCGTGAACACATCGCGATAATTAGCGAGGGTCCACGGGTCGGGAATCCACTTTATTGGGGAAGCGAACACGTCGCCGGGTGGCTTGAACGACGTGGCGAGCATCCAGTACAGCGGCACGATCATGATTACGGACGTCACGATCGCGATCGCGTAGAGGAGCAGGCGGGTTGCCCGGCGCTGTTGTATCATTCACGGCTCTCGAAGACGCGGATCTGCAGGAACGACACGAGGGCGAGCACCACAGCCAGGAGATAGGCGATAGCGGAGGCTTGACCGAGCTGCAGGGAGTTGAAGCGGTTAACTAGCTCGTTGACAACGGTGTTGGTCGACTCGATCGGCCCGCCCTGGGTCATGACAAAGACCTGGTCAAAAACCTGTGAAGCTTGGATGATGCCGATGACGTAAACGAAGATGATGGTTCGGCGGAGGCCGGGGAGGGTGACGTGCCGGAATCGCCCCCATGCGCTCGCGCCATCGATTAGGGCGGCTTCGTAGTACTCGCGCGGAATGGCTTGCATGGCTGCCAGGAATATGACTGTCTCAAAGCCAAACCCTTGCCATACACTTGTGACGACGACCGAGGGAAGAGCGGTCGACGGGTTGTTCAGCCAGCTTGTGGTCGGGAGATGGAAGAACCCGAAGATAACATTGACCAGCCCGTTAGAGTTCAGCAGCATTTTCCAGATTGTCGCCACGACCACGAGTGAGGTCATGACCGGAATGAAGTACGCTGCCCGGAAGAGACTCCGGAGCCGGAGCTTGTTGTTCAGCAGAACCGCTGACGCGAGCCCGAGGATGGGGCCGATGCCCTGAGCGAGCACCACGAAGACGGCCGTGTTCCGGGCTGCCTGCAGGAATAGCGGATCGGTGAGCAATTCGTGGTAGTTGGCCAGGCCGACCCATTTGGGCGGCACCAGGCCGTTGAAATCTGTGAAGCTCCAGTACGCGGAGAGTGCCATTGGCACGTAAAGGAAGGCGGTCGCTGCGAGCATCGCTGGGAGAACGAGCAAGTATCCGCTGCCGCTGCCTCTGAACCGCCGCCTCACCCCGCGGCCGATCGGCACCGGAGACCTCGGCCGAGTTCGCTGGGCGCGGGCGGCCGTCTGGGCGGAGGAGCTGGCCACCGGTCCTGCAGCCCTTCCTACCCGGCGAGCCAGCTGTTCACCTGCGCCGCCGCATCGTCAAGGGCCTGCTGCGGTGTCTTCTTGCCCAGAAGCGCGGCACTCACTCCGTCGGCGACCGCCCTGTCGATGGCGTTCCATTTTTGGACGTAGGGGTAGTGCGTCGCGATTGCCAAGGTGGGAAGCCATTCCTTCCAGGGGTTCTGGCCTCCGAAATAGGGATCCGGCTTTTGGATCTGCGGGCTGTGCAGGGCGGCCTGAAGCCCGGGGGCCGCCCCCGAGTAGGTTGCGACCCCGACCGAGTTCTTTGCCTGCAACAGGTCCTGGACGAAGGTCCAGGCCGCGTCGGCATTCGGCGCGTTGACCGGGATGCTCAGGCCCGTCCCTCCCAGGTAACTTCCCGGCTTTTCTGAATACGGGGCAATGGCTATGCCCCACTTCCCGCTGAGCTTGGGGGCCCCGCTTTTCATGACACCCATGTAGTAGGGCCCGTCCTCGAACATCGCGATTGTGCCCGAGTTCAGCCCTGCGATCCGGTCTCCCTGGCCCGGTCCCCAGTAGATTCCGGTGCCGTCGTCCAGGAAGCCCTTGTACATCTCGAGGGCCTGGACCCCCTGTGGGCTGTTGAAGACCGCCTTGTTGTTGGTTGGGTCGAGGATGGCGCCACCGTTCTGATATAGATAGGAGGCGTAATGGAACGTGTCCGGGTCGATCTCCATGAGGTATTTGCTGGGTTTTCCGTTACCGGTCGTGCTCACCGCAAGCGCCTTGGCGGCGGCCCGGAATTCCTGCCAGTTCCTGGGGACGCTGATGCCCTTTTTTTCAAACAGGTCCCGCCGGTAGTACAGCCCGTAGCAGTCTTCGTCGAACAGCATCGTCACAAAGTGCCCTTGATAGCTCATGGCGTTCAGCTGGGAGCTGGAGTACTGATCCTTGACTGGCCGCCTATTCAGCATGCCGCCCGACAGCTTCGAGAGATCCATCAGGAGACCAGTCGACGCGTACGTGGGGATCCATGTCATATCCAGGGTGGCCACATCGGGCGCGGATCCCGACGACACCGCCACGGTGAACTTGGTGGAGATGGTGTCCCAGTCCAGCCCCTGATAGTTGACGGTGATCCAGGGATACCGCTGTTTGAAGCCGGCCAGGGCCGGCTTGACGGGCGTAGAGCTTCCGTAGTAGTCCCATACGGTGATCGTGGCCGGGGTCCGATTTTGCTGCGACGGGCTTACCGGCGCCGGAGACCCGCCCGAACAGGCCGCCAGCAGGCCGCCCGCCCCCGAGAACGCGACCGCTGCGGTGCCTGATCGCAAAAGAAACTGCCGCCGGTTCATGTCGGCCGCTCCCGGGGCCGATCTCCCGGTACGGTTTGCACTCATTCGCCTCTCCCTCCGCCGATGAGCATCGAAGGATTTCGTGGCCGGTTCAGCGGGCTGACTTGCTCGCGGCAAGACACTGTTCACTCCCTCGTCGTCACTTTTGACGCCCGGAGAAATTCGCCCGGATGCCAGCCACCCGCCACTGCTAGCCTCCAGGACAGAAGCTGGGCAGGGATGACCGCCACGGCACAGCTCAGCAGCGGGTCGAGCCTCCCGATCCCGAGGCTGCGGGTACTACCGGCGCCGCCGTTCAGGTCGCCCACGATCATGACCGCAGCGCCATGACGGGCCAGTTCCTCAGCCAACCGCCTGTCGAGCTGGCGGATGCCCTCCTCCAGCGAGAGGAGAACGGCCGCCAGGTTGGGGTCGGCGAGCTCGAGGGGACCATGCCGAAACTCCGCGGCGTCCAGGGCCTCGACGGGAAACCGGGCGGCTTCCTTCAGGACGAGCGCACTCGTCTCTGCGGCACCGCGAGCGACGCCCCTGCCCAGGATCGCCAGGGAGCGCCGGCCGTTCATCCATGTCATGAGGTCGTCGGCAAGTTCCTCGGGCGAGCGGAGCATCCAGTCGGCCGCGTCGGCGGCTTGCCGGGCCTGCAACGCCGTCCGCTCGACTTCGTGTCTCCATGCCTTATCGGGTGAACCCAGGATGACCGCGACAAGAGCCCTGAGCGGCACGAACGTCGCCGCGTACGACTTCGTGGACGGTCCGACCTCCTCCCCTGCCGCCGTGTCGAGGGAGATATCCGCTGTCGACGCCAGCGGGTTATCGGTCCCGTTAGTGATCGCGGCGAGCGGAGGCCGCCTTCCGCGGGCAGCGAACTCCTCCGCCAGCCGCACTACCTCCACGCTCTGTCCCGACTGGCTGACTATGACGACGAGGCTGGCCTCCGTGAGCGCATCTCGCCGGAAGTGGAGCAACTCGGCGGCATTTGCCGTCACGGCCAGGACGCCCCCGCGGCCTAGCATGCTGGCTGCCGCCAGACATGCGTGGTAGGAGCTTCCCATGCCGGTGAGTAGCAGCGGGCGGCTACGCACGTCAGATTCCGCGACCAGGCCGAGCGTCTCAACCTGCTCGATCAGCGACTGGGCAGCCCGGCGCAGAGCTTCGGGCTGCTCCACGATCTCGCCCAGAAACGTATCCCGCCCGGCCGTGGGTCGCATCCCGTGACCTTCACGGCTGCCGTGCGTTGGGTGCGGATGCTTGTCCGACATGGGCCCAGCGTTCCCTCGTTGGGAAATTGCTGATAAACTTATAATATTCTAAGCAGTACTCTGTCAAGCGGACTCTAGGCGTGAGCCACCTGAGCATCCTGGCCACCCGAGCGGCACAGACCGAGGATCGGCGGCTGCTGACGGCCGGCGGCGCCTCCGCCGGTGGCACGCGGGTTCCGGGGCAGAACGGGGCAGCGCAGGCCCTTTACGCAGATCGCGGGTGTCGCTGTACCGGCGATCCGCGACGAGCCGGGAGTGGTCGCCGGGTTGACCGGGGACGATCGCGGCGATCTGCCGCCGCCTGGCGACGATCGGTGGCCGAGCAGTTGCTAGCCGCCAACAGGGGTGCTGCTCGTGGGTGAGCCCGTGGCGATGATGGTCACCGGCAGTCGCCACCAGGGTGACGAGGCGGCCGAGTCGGCAAACGTGAACTACGAGCTCCTGAGTGTGGTCGCCGATGTCCCAGTGGAGGGAAGATTCGCCATCCTCTGAGCCACGTCCCAACGTTGGCAATCGGAAGGGCATCCATTGATTGACAGACAGAAGCAGCCTGCCAACACTGACGGCATGGAACCGGTGAAGAGACCGAGCGTTTGGACTCCTCGCCTAGAACAGGGCCCCATCCCTCTTCATCATCAGGTTTATCTCCGCCTTCGTTCGGCCCTTGACTCGGCCGAGTGGTCGCCCGGCGACCGCATGCCCGGCGAGCGAGAGCTCGCAGAACGCTTCGAGTGCAGCGTCATCACCGTCCGCCGAGCGCTCTCAGAACTGGAGCGGGAGCGGCGGCTCCACCGGATGCGAGGGCGGGGAACGTTTGTCACCGAGCCGCCCATCGAGCGCGACCTGACCGCGCTCACCAGCTTCACGGAGGAGATGAGCCGTCGAGGGCTCGATCCCGACACCAGGTTGATCACCGCCAGGTCGCAGGGAGCAGACGAATCCGTGGCACGTGCGCTGGAGCTCCAACCGGGAGATCGGATCGTATTTCTCGAGCGGGTCCGCCGCGTTGGCGAGCAGCCACTGCTCCTCGAACAGGTGCACCTGCCAGAGGCCCGGTTCCCCGGCCTTCTCCAGTCCGATATGCAACGCGGCTCCCTGTATGAGGCGATGGCGGACCGCTATGGCGTCCGGCTGGTCCGCGCCAGGGAGACCATTGAGCCGGTGTTGCCGACCGCGCGAGAGGCCCGCCTGCTCCAGCAAGACCGCCACCGTCCCGCGCTTTTGCTCGAACTGATTGCGTTTGAGGCCACCGGGGCCCCCGTCGAGTACTGTCGCGCGCTAGTCCGGGGAGATCGAGCGAAGTACTATGTCGAGGCGCGCGGGCCTCGCTACGGGTTCCTGGGGCGCGATAGGCATACACCCGGTGAACGCGGACGAAAAGGCTCGCTGCCCGACCTGCCAGATGAGAACGAGACAGGTATCGCGACGCGTTCGCAGTAGAGCCCGCAGAGGGCTATCGCGGCCCAGTCATTCGAGCTGCAAGCAAAGGCCTTGGGAAAGCGCTGTCTCGTCGACCGGCTGGTGACAGGCGATAAAGGTGGGCAGTGGAGCCGGTGGTATGCCGCCGCGATTCCGCGGCCGAGCAGATGTACGAGATCTACGTGAAGGAACGGGCGCGGGAGGAGGCTGCGGAGTGAGCAGTTACACCAAGTGGGACCGGGCTGGGTACATCGAGAGGGCCGGCGGGCCGAGAATCCGAGCAGCGGCGCAAGGCGCTCATGGCACAGCAGAGCGGGTACCGCCTCGCTGACGTCGCGCGGCATCAGGTTGCCAGACGCCTGCGCTGACCAGCTGTTTTTGCATCCTGGACACCGGCGCGCAAGACTCACAGCCATGGCACCAGGCACCGACAGCAACCCCGAGGATGAGTACGCCGACGACGAGTACGCCGACCACTACGCCGAGGATCGCGAGCAGCCCTCGGTGCCC
>Ga0126374_10000271_pt1 | contig 12095 bp, 20 predicted proteins | sample PanSoiMetPlot_12_FD_89874 | JGI IMG/M metagenome (GOLD analysis project Ga0126374, IMG submission 89874) | Tropical forest soil microbial communities from Panama - MetaG Plot_12 | ecosystem: Environmental > Terrestrial > Soil > Tropical forest > Bulk soil | place: Panama | collected 2016-02-17
CACCTGCCCGCCCTGATCGAACCACCGCCCGTTCTGCCACGTGAACATCGCCATCCCCGTCGGGCCCACATGGGCAAACTGCCGCGTCGGGTTGATGCGGATGATCTCCTGCTTCAACGTGGCCCGGTCCTCCGCCATCACATGGATGTCCTCGAGCCGTGGCATCAGTACCCCTCCACCTCACACGTGAGTGCCTGCGCCGCCGTGAACGCGACCGTGTTGGCCATCTCCGTATCGGCGGAGTACGCGACGAGCTTCGGCGCGTTCCCGTCCCCATTCCAGGCCCAGGAGGGATTGAGCGCCCCTGCCGCGGGCGTGCGGCCCAGCACGTCGATCTGGAACACCTGATACGGACAGCCGAGCTTCTGGCGGTCGAGCGCGATGCCGCCCGTCACGTACTGATTGTTCGTCCCGGCGTTGGCCCCCGTCGGGAAGGTGATGCGCATCCGCCGCCGCTGCCGTCCCGGTGCGACGACGGTGCGGCCGAGCACGTCGTATTGCAGCTCCGCTGCCGTCAATGCTGCCATCGGTGCCTCCGAGTCAGGTGGTGCTGGTGAGGTCGGTCGCGAGCCCGGTCCCCGCCGGATAGCCCGTCGCGTAGAACTGCGCCGTGCCGCTCGCCGGCGCCCCCGTCACGGAGAACCGCAGCACGCCCCCCCGGTCGAGGTGAATCTTCGTGTTCTTCTTGAGCGCCGCCCCTGCCGCGATGGCGGTGGAGGCGGGCCCCGTGACTGTCCCCACGACGGTATAGCTGCCGCCAATCTTCGGCGCCGTCGCCACGGTGAAGGCATACGTCGTTGCCGCCGTCGCCGTCCCGATCAGGGCCCCGACCTCGACAATGTCCACGCCCTGCGGGGCGACGAAGAACACCTTGTCACCCGTCGCCGTTACGTTCCCCGCAACCGCGTTGGCCGCATCGGTTGCCTGCCCGTTCGCCGGGAAGGCCCAGAAGATGGTTCCTGCATCCATTGCCATGCGCGTCTCTCCTCTGCCCCGCCGTCCGTCAGGGATTCGCGAAGTTGTTACCCGAGAACCGCAGGATGCGTGCCTCACGCGGGTTCGCATTCGGGTGGTAGAGCCCGAAGCCCAATTGACCGTACCATGCACAGCCGAGGTTCCGTCCGTAATCATCCGCGATCTTGAGCCGCAGTTCCGGGGTCTGCGCCTCCGCGAAGGCGACCGCCTCGTCCCCGAAGATGAACATCTGCCCGATGTTCGTCCCGGTCTGGGTCGTCACCTGCAGCACGCTGTCGTGGTTGGTTTCGATCACGCGGATATTCTCGATCATCCCGATCTCGCCCCGCTGCAACTTTTCGGGATTGCCAAGAACATACCATTCCTTCCAATCGGGATCGACGCGGATGGAGCGGGTCGCGGCCCAGTTGGCAATCGAGATGAACGCGTCGCCCTCGCCGAAATACGGGCACTTGAGCGTCCCATAGAGGTAATCCCGCGCGAGCTGCATGTGCTTCACGCCGACGGCATTGGAGGCCGCCACCGACGGCACGCCGTTCGTGTCGATGGTGACGCCGGTTGCCGAGGTCGGGGTCATACAGATCGACGCGCGCTTGAAGGCATCGCCGGCCGAGACGTCGAGCGTCAGCTTCATCATCTCGCGGAGCCGCTTTTTGATGAAGGCGGGCAAGTCGTACTTTGCCCAATCATCATAGACATTTGTCCACGTCACCGCCTCGCCAAACTCTTGGATTTGGAAGGAGGCCCCGGTGATGCCGACGCTGGTCTCGGGAATCCGCACGTTCTCCTGCAGGATGCCCTTCGTCGGGGACTCAGGCGGGCCCGTCATCGTGAACAGATTGACGGTGTCCCCCTTCTTCTTCCCAAAGCCGTCAACAGGTTCTACCCACTGTATCACTTCGGCTTTCTCGAAAGCCGCCTCGTACAACTCTTCAGATAGAAAGTTGTTCCTAAAGGGTCCGCTGGGCGTATCCTGTGACCAGGTTTGCATAGCCGCCGTCTCCTATTCCCCTTTGATCCTCCGCTGCGTGCGCATGCGGTGACAGTTCGCACACACGAGGTCACACTTCGCGATCTCTAGTAGGACCGTCTCCAGCTTATAGGTGACCATCTTGGAGACCTTCAGCAGAAACAGTTTCTCCTCACCGGGCCGATGATCAAAATCCATGACGCACGACGGGTACACTTGATGACAATCCATGCAGGGCGCGGCTTTGAGCATCGCCACAAGACGCGCGATGCGCGCTGCCCGCCAGCGTCGCCGTCGCTGCCTATATTCATCCTTGTGCTGATAATAATATCGGGCCTGATTGGCGCGTTCCTTATCGGGATTGTCCTTTCGCCATTGCGCAATCTGCTGTCGGGTACATTCGCGACAGTAAAACTGCAGACCATCTGATAGCGCACGATTCTTGCCAAAGTCTGCGACGGGCTTGACGGCGCGACATGATGGACACTCCTTGTGCCCATCCGGAATGACTGGCGACGGCTGGAGGGTAAAGACCTCGCCCATCGTCACGCAGCTTTCCCCGTCAGCGCGATGGCGTGGTGGCGGCGGATCAGGTCCGACAAGGTCTTGGCGGGCGCCGCCGGCGGGGCACTCGTGGTGCCCGCCCGGCGCGCCGACGACAGGAACCGCGGCGGAGCCGGCTGCTGCCCGACGGGCTCTGCCGGCGTCGGGGGCTCCTCACCGCGAATACGCGCAATCTCCTCCTGCGCGAGCTGCCCGATCTGATCGATGGCGACGTTCAGCGGGAGATTGCCGAGAGTCTGGTACTGCTCGTTGTAGATCGTCTGCACGAGGCGCCGGTTCTCGTCGAGCCCGCGCCGCTCGAGCATCTCCTCCATCACTGCGTCATGCACGGTCTGGGCTTGCTGCCGCCGATCGCGCTGGTTCAGCTCGCTCTGCACCGCCTGCAGCGCGCCCTGCACGATGGCGGTCTGCTGCGCGTTCTGCTGCGCGAGCCGCATCTCGAGCGCGTTGCCGAGGCCCTGCGTCCAGATGTCCTTGTTCGAGAACAGGAGATCGGTGTCAGGGATGTCGATCGATGCCGGCAGCTCCGGCGTCGCCGGCGCCATCGGCATCGGCGCCTGCCACCCCGGTCTCCCCAGCGACTCGAGAATCTGGCGGCGCTGCTGATCGACGGCCGCTCCGTAGGCGCCTGCCAGGTCCTGGAACGACTGGCGGACGGCAGCAGCTTGCTCTGGTTCAAGCTCGACGATGCGGTTGCCGAGTTGCACTTGCTCGCGGTGATTCGGCGGCTGCACTTCGTCTGGCACTAACGGGGCTCCGGGCATCATGCGGCGTCACCCTCCTGCGAATGTTGTGCGGCTTGTCGTTCGGCGGCGCGCTCGCCGGCGACGACGCGCCCGCGGAGCCGCAGCACGATGCGCCGGTACGCGGCCAGCTCGTGGCAGTACGCGATAGCGCGTTCGGCGGTGAGCTCGCCGTTCGTCACACTCCGGTCGAGCGCCTTCAGCGTCTCCTCGACGAGGACGGCACAGAACGTGTCCATCGCGAGCAGCAACGAGCGCGCGGCGCGTCCCTCGCCAATCAAGCGGACCAACTCGGGCTCGTAATCGACTGGCATCACCCGACCTCGATGAGCCGCTGGGCGGCATGATCGATACTCACATCGACCTGCAGCGCACCGCCGTCGTGCAGGTGATCGATCTCCCGTGCGAGTCGCGCCTGCTGCTTGCACGCGCCCTCGAGCACCAAGAGTAACGGCCGGAAGCTGGGCGGGATGTCGGGACGGAGCAACAGCGCCCCGGCGTTCCGCACCCAGCGGAGCGCCTCGTCCTCCAGCCGGATCGTATCGTCGATCATCGTGCCTTGCAGGTCCCAGATCGGATTGCGGCGGAGGCGGCGGGCACTGGTGACGATCGCGTGGTGCAGTCCCACGACGGTGTCGCGCGTGAGCGCCGGCCAGCCGTGATCCGCCGGCAGCTCGTGGAGGTGATAGGCGAGCCAGACGAGCCACTGGCGCGCCTTCGGGAGCGCGGCGCCGCGGATGCGCTCACTCGCCACCCCCACCTCCGCCGTCCTTCGCCTTCCCGAGCGGATACGGCTTCGGCACATTCCGCCAGCGTTCCTTCACCGCCTCGGCCATCGTGCCCGGCGGGGTCCAGCGCTGGTCTCGTTCTCGGCCAGGACTGTTTGCGTCCTCTGGGCGGGTGCTCTCGTAGCCCCGCGTGTAATCGGCCGCCATCACCGTACCGCCTTCCGTTGCTTCTCGTGGATCAGATTGGAGAGCGTGCGCTTCCCTTCGGGGCGCACCGCCAAGTTGGAGACGTTGAGCGCGAGATCGGCGTGCCCGTCCCGCAGCGTGATCTCGTCCACGGAGCCATCGAGCAGCACGCGCACCTGCTTGCCCGGCTCGAGGGCGCGGCGGAGCCGTTCGGGCTTGGGATCGGCCAGACAGAGCTGCGCCGTGCTGCCGCCACCATTCCCGCCACTGAGTGTCCCGACGAGCATCAGAGACTGCCGCCGCCCATCTGGTTCTGCTGGGGCTGCTGCTGCTGGCCGGCTGCCTGTGCTGCGCCGAGGACGCTCCACTGGTTGCCTTGCTGCTGGAGTGCCTGCCCGCTCCCGGGGGTCTGGTAGTTGAATCCCCCTCCACCTCCACCTCCGCGGCTGTCGCCCGGCATGCTCGTCGTGTAGAGGTCGCCCATGCCGCCGCCCCCACCGCCCATGCTGCTCAGCGTGTCGCGGAGACTCCCGAACCCCTGCCCGCCACCACCACCAAGCCCACCCGGGCCGCCGAACATCCGCCCGCCGGCGTACCGCGCCTGCAGCACGTTCTGCATGCCGCTGCCGTAGCCACCGCCCATCATGCCGCCGAGTCCGCCCTGCCCGCCGGCGTAGAGCGATCGGTAGCCGCCAGGCGAGTAGTTGGCGCCTGACATGGGGCCACCCATGCCACCCCACGACGGCGCGCCACCGTAGCCTCCCATGCCATCGTAGCCACCGCCGAACATGCCGCCCCCGTAGCCCCCACCACCGAACATGCCGCCCCCGTACCGATTCATGTTGTAGGCGCCGCCCATGCTGGGCATCTGCCCGCCGCCGTACATGCTGCCGCCGAGTGCCGCCTGTCCCGTATCGCCCCCCATGTCCTGCCCGGTGTCGGCTCCTGGCTGCGCGGGCGGTTGCGGCGCTGCGGTTGGCGGCTGTGGCGTCGCCGCCGCAGGAGGTGCCGCCGCTGCGGCCGCTGCTGGGGGCTGGGGCGTCGGTGCTGCCGGTGCCGGCCGTGGCTGCCGCTGCCGCTGCCGCACATTCACCGCCGCCCGGTTGGCCAGGCCCGGCGGGGCTTGCCGCGCCTGCGGCACCTTGCCTGGCACGCCCCCCGTCGCCTGCCGCAGTGTCGGCTGCGGCCGCGCCGGTGCCGCTGGCTTGGGCTTCGGGGCCGGCTTCGGCTTCGCTGCCGGGGGTGGTGCCGCCGCGCCGCCAAGATAGGCCCGCGAGGTGGCCACGTTCTGCGCAACCGTCGGCTTCCGCGCCGGCGGCGGCTTCGGGGCAGCAGGCCTCGGCTGCGCCGCAGGCGGCGCCCCGCCCAGCACTTGGCGCATCCCGGCTGCCTGCTGCTGGCGCAGCTGCTGGACCGCTGGCGGGACTTTCTTCGCCATCTGTTACCCCTCTATGCCCTCATGGCATCTGGCCCCCGCGCTGGCCCCCCGGATTGGGCGGAGGCCCCGCGGACGCGGCCGCGGGATTCATCGCCGGGTTCGCCTGCGGGCCCTGCGGTCCTCCCGCTCCACCCGGTGCCATCAACGCCGGGTTCAGCTGCGGCTCGTCGGGGTCCCGCTCCACATCCGCCGGATCAATCCCGAGCGATTGCAGGATGATGGCGTACTCCTTCTGCGGCGAGAACCGCTGCGTGATGACATCCAGCAAGGCGGGATTCGATGCAGCCTGTTGTCGGAGCATCATCAATTTTTGCATGTCCTTGACACGCTGGAGCTGGTACTTGTACCCCTGCACCTTGAACGAGGCGGCGCTCGCAAAGCAGACGTACCGCTCCTCAGGGGACAGCATCGCCAACGTCTGCGCGTTCTCGGGTCCGACCACCGCCCCCATCCGGGTAATCATCGACGAATCGGCGAACTGCCAGAGTGTCAGCCAGCAGAGCTCGAGCAGCGGCTCGATCCCCGTGTCCTCGAACCGGAGCGCGATGTTCGAGAAGAGATCGTTCCCGGCGTCCTCGACCTGCATGATCTCAGTCGCGCTCTGCTTCCGCTGCGGCAGCCGCCCCAGCTGCAGATCGTTGATGCGGAACGCCTCCTGCCGCATCCGGCTGATGCGGTCCACCACCTGCAACATGTCCTGGTTCAGCGTGCCCGTATCGACCCGCCTGATGACGTCGCCGTCCCCGCGGCCCTCGGCGATCTCCAGGTCCATCCCCGGCGTGACGCCCTTCGAGACCACACTCGGGTCCTCGAGCATGTAGGCCCGGACTTCCTTCACGCCCAGCGCGGCGTTGAACCCGGCGTCGATGATCAGGTTCGTCAGCTCCGACTCCGCCTCGACGAGCGGCCGGGCGATGTCGATGAACGCATGGTTGATCTCCGCGAGCGGCGTCGGCAGCAACGGCACCGAGATGATCGGCCGCTTCCCCGCCCAGAGCAGATCGCGAATCCGGACCGGCTTCCGCACCACCGAGGTGCCACCCGCCGTCAGGTAGAACACCGCCTTCGCCAGCATTTTTCCTGTCTGCGGATGAATGAGATCGCCCCAGTATTCGCGTAGCAGCACGCGGAACCCCGGCGACTGCATCGCCGGCGCAATACCCTCCCGCCGCCGCCGCTGCTCGAGCTTCTCGCCCCCCGGCGACGCGACCCGCATCTTCTCGATCTCGTCGTCGGTGAAGCCAAAGTCCGGGAGATCGGCGATCGCGACCTCGACCTCGTGGATGTCGTAGTGCTGCGCAGGCGACGGATCGGGGTAGTGGTCCTCAAACGGAATGATGTCGATCTTGAGGCGCATCGACTGCCGCACCATCGTCTTCATGGTGCCGTCGGGATTCATCCGGTAGACGGGCGCGTCCTCCGGGGCCATCGTCACTTTCCACGTGACGACCGATTCCAGCAGTCCGATCTTCAGCGAGTCATAGACGAGCCGGCCCATCCCGTACGTCGTCGGCATCTTGCCGCCCTCGACGGCAAGCCGGTCGAGTTCATTGGACAAGATGCGGGTCGCCTGATCGGCATCGAGACCGGGTAACGGCGGCTCGAGGCCCTCGTAGGACGCCGAGAACCAGTGCGCGAAGCCGACGAGCTGCTGCGTCAACTGCGCACACACCTGCTCCATCGAGGTCTCGAGCGACGGGATGACTATCGTCGATTGCCCGGGGCGTTTCCTGGCCAAGAACTCGAACTTGCCGTGAAACGCATCCCAGTTGCGCCGATTGAGCATCTTGCGCGTCTCACGCGCCGACCGCGATTTCTCGTACGCCGACTGCATGATCTGCAGCAGCGTCGCGTCGTCGATGTCCGGCAGTGGCGCATTCGCTTCCGGGTCCTCCCGCGCGCCCTCGTTCTGCTGCGGCGGCGGGGGCGGCGGCCCCGGCGGCGGAGGACCCATGCCGGGCATCGGGCCAGGAGGCCCGCCCGGCGGTAGTGGCCCCGCGCCGGGCGGCGGCATGGCAGGCGGGGCACCCATCCCCGGAGCGGGCGGCAGCCCCGGAGGCCCGAGACCAGGCGGCGGCTGTGGCGTGCCGTTCATCCGACGAGCCCGAACGGCCGCTGCGTGAACCCGTAGTACGCCGGCGGAATCGACGCCCGGCGTGGCGTGGCGATCCGCGTCGCCTGCGTCAACGCCGCTGCCTCGCGCAGATAGACGACGTAGCCGAGGGCATCACTCGGGTGTGTGCGCTGGTAGTAGGGGTCGTCGCGCTTGTGCGACTTCTTGATGTGCGAGCCGTCCGCCGTCCAGAGCACCTGCTCCAAGTCCGCGATCAGCTCCGGGCACGTCGGCGCCACTTCCATCCGCACCGGTGCCCCACCGGCCCCCAGCAAGAAATTCACCAAGTTCACCCGGTCGCGATCGGGCGGATTCTGCGGCGGGACGGCGAGCCGAATCCGCGGGCCTCCGGCTGCTGCGGCGAGCAAGACCTCGTAATCGGTCTTCCCCGTCTGCGCGTGGCGATGCTCCGCCATCGCATCCCCACACAGCACGATCTCGTGCCGATGGCTCGCATACCGCTCACGCACGATCTCCCCGAGCTCGCCGAGCGTGCCGGGCTTCAGCACGATCTCGTCCAAGGCCCGCCAGATTTTCCCGTGCAGCTGCAAGATGACGCAGAACAGCGGATCGACGTTCACATCGACGCCGAGATAGAGCGGCCGCAGCGGATCAATCGACTGCGGCCCGAGCGTCTTGTTGATGTGCAGCCGGCGCTCGAACGCGCTGTAGCATCGTGCCCCGATCAGACCAGGAAGCAGCTCGCCCAGAATGCGAATGCGGTAATCGAGCGAGCCCGCGGCATAGAGGCGCCGCGCCACGCCGAGCTGCTCCTCGGTGATATAGGGATTGTCCGCCATCGCGACGTTGATGATCTTCAAATCGCTTGGCGCTCGCTTGTGGAGCCACGGCTCGATCTTTTCCGCCCACAGCCACTGACACACCCCGCCGGCTTCTCCCGGCGCCGGCAGCAGCGTGGCGCCCATGCGGATCAGACACCGCCCGCCCGCGGCGAACCGAATCTGACACTCGTTGTACACCGCCCACGACGGCGGCTCGTCAAAGAGAATCTCGTCCACCGCCGCCCCCGCAAACTTGTCCCGCCCCTGCTCACAGCTCTTGAGCACGATCCGCCAGTTCTCTTTGCCGATGACCTCGTGATCCGGCGTCGTCCGAATCTGCGCGATCTCCGTCTCGGGAATGAACGGCGTGATCCCCGGCGCCCCCTCGTAGAGCTGCGGCACGATGTTCTGCCGGCTCATCGCGTTCGACGGCGAGACGATCCAGATCGTCCGCGCCGTCCCCGCCCGCACCCGCTTCGCCGCCCGCCCCGCCGTGGCAATCGTCTTGCCCGATCGATTGGCTCCTAAGAGCAACACCTCGCGGGTGGCGTCGTCCTCGACGTAGTCCTGCTGCTTCGGATAGGCCTTCGGATAGCTGCGGAAGACCCGCAACGCATCGGTGGCCACGCGGCGCCCCCACTCGTCCGCCACGTCCGCCGCATAGGCCAGCGCGTCTTGCACCGCTCAGCCCATCGCCCGCCACGGCACGGCGACCGCCCCGATGCGAGCCGGCAGCAGGCCCACCAAGGAGAGCAGCCAGAGAATCACGGCGAGGACGATGACGACGCGAATCACCTGCTTGATCGTCGGGTCGAGCGGCAATAAACTTTCTACTAAGTACAAGATGAGCCCGATGACGATCAGCACGACGATCAGCTGCAGTAACGGCATGCCTTAGTCCTCCGCCGGCGGCGCGGTCCCATTCGTCGCCTCCGCCACCACGACGACACTGCACACGGGACAGCTGCCACTTTCCGCCTTCATCTTCTTGACCGTCTCGAGCACAATCGCGACCAGCTGCTTCTCCGTCAGCTGCTCCGGCGCCACCCGCTGCGGCGTCGGGCCCTCCAAGAGGACTGCCACCCGCACCTGCCCCTCACTCGCCCGCAGCACCCCCGTCGCCGCACTCGAGAGTTGCGAACTCACCGTGGCGCACTCGCGGAGCAGCTTCGTCGCCGTCACCGCCTCCACCTCGGGCCGCTGCGCGTATTCCTTCACCCGCCCGATCAGCACCTTGACGATGGGTTCCAAGTCCGCCCACGTGCCGACCAGCGTCTCCGCCGTGTCCATCGTCTTGCGCGCCAGCTCGACCACCCGCTGCCCCGAGAGCTGCGCGAGCCCCGTCTGCGCGCACAAGTCGGTCGCGACGTGCTGCGGCACTAAGCCCGCCGCCGCACCCCGCTTGGTAATGCGACCACTCACGGCCGCTTACTTGTTGTCCGAGCCACCCGGATTGCCCGGCGTCGCTCCCTTCGCCATCTCCCGCGTCCACGCCGGCCCGGGACTCGGCCGCGATTCGTTCGTCTTCTCGGTCCCCGGCGCGGCCCCCGGCACCTGGTCCGCCGGCGCAATCACCTCGTAGCCATCCGTAAACGGCATCGTTCCGCCCTCCTCTCGCTCGTTAGGGGATGTTCCAGACCGTGGCCGTCGGCGCCTCGGGCTTCGGCTCCCCTTCGGGGTCCTTCGGCTCGTCGTCGCCCTCCTGGGGCTCGTCCTCGGGCCGCTTCGCACTCGGATGCTTTGCCATGCCCTCTCTCTATGCCCCGACGCTGCGTTGACATCGTTTTGCATCCGGCGATATGCATCCGCGTGCATGAAGCCGGGCGACCGATGCCGCCTGAGTGTGCAACTCATGGACGACGAAGAACTGGCGCTCCTCCTGCTGAAGGAGGAGACGGGACTCTCACTCGCCTCGCTCGCGCGCCTCTTGCTCCGCCGTGGCCTCCATGCCTACCGGCGCGATCACCAGCTCACCGATGGCACGGGCACCGAACCGACAGAACGGAGCCGCCATGCCACCACGCGACCAGGACTTCACGCAGCCCGTCAAGCTCTGGCTCACCCCAGCGCAGTTCCATCAGCTGGAGGCCGAACGGCTCCGCCAGGATCGCACGAGCATCGCCGAGGTCATCCGCCGCCACCTGTTCGGAAGTAACAAAGGCACCCGGCTCACCGCGCGCACGTAAATCCGCATCCCGCTGCATTGCTTGCAACGCAGGCACGCCGCATGCTACGCGAACCGCGATCGCAGAGGCTTCCTTGGGCATGGGCGGGACGGCACGGTGCGGAGGCTCCCATCACCCCCGCAGGGTCGCGGCCTTCCCCGTGCCGCCCTTCCTGCCCCCCCCAGCGCGCGCACTGGTCCCCTGGGCCCGCCGCTACGTGGTGACGACCGCCCGCCGCGCCAACGTGAGCGTGGACGACTGCTGGGACGAAGCCGTGACGGCGCTCTTACGGGCGGCGGTCTACTTCAAACCCGGTGCCGGCACGTTCCACCGCTACGCCCGCACGGCGGTCCTCCGCGGCCTCTGGCGCTACTGCCGCCGGCCCGCCCGCGCGCGCGCAATGTGGTCCGCCCCGCCCATGCACGCCCCCGCCGCCGAGACGTGCGCCGCGCTCCGCGATGTCGCTCAGGACTCGGTCGCGGATGAGCTCGACGCCGCCGGCAGTGAGGTGCGACGCGGGCGGCCCCCCCGCCGCCCATTCGCCCGCGCCGCTGCCTGCTTGGCTGCAGAAGTAGACGCTCCCCCCTTCGCCCCCCCCGCCGCGCCCACACAGGCGGGGCATTGAAGGAGGGTGCCGTGCACGGGACAGACCCCGTGCTCAACTCGTGTGCTCATCCTTCTCTCCGCGCGCGTCTAGGAGCATCGCGCAACTCACAATGAACACCAGCAGCGCACTGCCTCCACTAATCCACGCCGTGGTGAAGACATCCCGTGCCACCCGTTCGGGAAAGCAAAAGAATAGCCCCACGTAGATCACTAGACCTCCCGCAACGAATACGGCCGTGAACAGTAAGAACGTCGCTACTGCCCCCCAGAGAATCCCCGCCGTGATCGCCCACGCGTGCCGAAACAATCGCACCGACTCGGCGCGCCTCATGGCGTCGCGTCCTCCGCATCGTCCTTCGCCTCGTCGCCTAGCCCGAGGTCCTCAGCGTTCACGTCAGGCAAGAGCGCGTCGAGCTGTTCCATGACATCGCGCTCGAACGCGGCGAATGCCAGCAAACTCCAGTTGACCGCCCCATCGCTGCACACGCCCTCGCTGCCGAAATCGTCCACATAGGCCGACTCGTTATCCGAGAACAGCAGCGTCTCAATCGCGAGGCCCGTGTAGATCACCCGGCTGTGCCCGTCGCAGGTCTCATGCACACGCTCGAGCAGCCATTCGCGCAAGTCCGTCTCGCCCTCTGCCCGCCGTTCGCGCGCCTCGCGGTCGATGTCGTCTGCGCACGTCCGCACATCGTCGTAGTAATCCGCGCGCAGCACCCGCAGCGCCGCGTCTCGCTCACTGTCTGTCGCCATGATCATCGTTCGTCCTTCTGAAGCGTCCCTCTCGCAGGATGCTCCGCCCGTGTCCCGCGCCGCGACGGCGGG
>Ga0126374_10000272_pt1 | contig 12076 bp, 9 predicted proteins | sample PanSoiMetPlot_12_FD_89874 | JGI IMG/M metagenome (GOLD analysis project Ga0126374, IMG submission 89874) | Tropical forest soil microbial communities from Panama - MetaG Plot_12 | ecosystem: Environmental > Terrestrial > Soil > Tropical forest > Bulk soil | place: Panama | collected 2016-02-17
GTGCGCCGCAAGGAATGCTGCGAGCGAGTTCCCGGCCAGCTCCACGACCGTGCCACCCTCCGGCAGTGTCCCGTCGAAAAAGGGCAGGCCGTTGCGTATCGCGTCGTTTAGTTCCGAGTCGGAATACCACGGAAGATTATCGTAAACAACGCGAAGCCTCGGAGATTCCTGGACGTGGAATGTCAGCGTCACAGCGTCGTTATGGGTGTCGTACTTGTACGTGACCTTCGCGAAAAGGCCGCTGCGAACCAGCAAGTCGCTCGCGTCCTGAAGGTCTTTCTTGCTCACTGGAGAGCCCACCGAGAGTCCGGAAAGCGACGCCACCTGGGCTTCCGTGAAGGTCTTCATTCCCTCGGCGCGGATTTCGTGCAGGGTGGCGGTTTGCGAATAAAGCCGGCCTGCAAGGGGAAACGCAAGGAGAAAGAGCAGAATACACCGAAGTCGCCGCTGCATGAGGCTATTGTAGCGAAAATGCAGCAGCCAGGGAGCCCAGTCGCAAAGGATGCTCAGGTCAAAAGGGCGTCGAATTTGGCGTCGTTGGTCCTGGCGCCGCGGACCTCGGCTGATTGCGATGAATTTCGGTCGACAAGTCGAGCACCCACTGCGGGAAGGTTGGCTCGCCCTTGGCCGGCTGCCCGCGCGTCGCGGCCCAGTGTTCGATATAGCCGGTTCCTCCCCCCACATATTCGTCCGGTTGGCTGTACGCGGGGTCCTCCAGAGCGGCCTCGAGTGCGATGAACTGGTAGCCTCGTTTCCGCAGCAGATCGATGAGCTCTCCGATATGATCGGCTTCAAGCCAGTTCGCGTGCAGCAAAAGGATCTGCTTGGGTTCGTACCCAACTAAGTCTTTGGAGAGTTTCTCGAAATAGTCGAAGACTGTCGTCGTATAGGAAAGATAGGAACTCACAAGGCGCTGCTCTAAGGCCGCGTCGCCGCGTCTGCGCGCATCCTCATAGACTCCTGCATACATCCAGTCCCACGCATCCATCGTGACCGGCGCGACTTGGTAACCGCGCGAGGAGAGAAAGGCCTGAACGTCGCGGCGGGTCTTGATGTCGCGGCCCTCATCCAGAAAGGGATAACGAAGGTAGCGCAGCCGCATTTTGTGTTGTGCGAGCAGCCAGCGGGTCACGGTTTCTCCGCGAACGACCTCCTCTTCCCAGTTTTGGATGGGCACGTTGTTCAGAGAGGGATGGGAATACGTGTGATTGCCGAGCTCGAATCCATTTTCAAGCCACAGATTCAGTGCCGCTATGCGGTCCTCCACCTCGCCGAGGCGGTACAGCTTTTGTTCATTCACAAAACCCACCGCCGGAACTTTTTGGTCCCGCAAAGTGCCCAGCAACTTCGCCGTCATTTCCTTGATTTCAGCGCCTGTCATGAAATTTGCCGCGCCCGCGGGAAGGTCGTCAATTGTGACGGCGACGGCCCGCTGGGGCGGCGTTTGTGCTTGTAGTGGAAGGATGGCGCTGAAGACAAGAAGTCGGAAAAGGACGGAGATGTGGCGTTCGCTGGTTTTCATGGCGTCCCCTGGGATGCAAACGTGAATGCTTCGCTGGTTGTGTTTCGGCAATGGATAGTACGTTCGATTCTAGTGCGCGCGGAGTGATAGCGCAAAAACATCGCCATGTCCGCTCCAGTTGCTATTCGACGGTAACGGACTTTGCCAGATTGCGTGGTTGGTCCACATCGCAGCCGCGGCGCAGCGCAATATGGTAGGCCAGCAATTGCAGCGGTACGATTTCCAGCATGACGGAAAGCAATTCCGGTGCGGCCGGCAGTTCGATCAAGTGGTCCGAAGCCCCACGCGCCAGGCGGTCGCCTGTGGTGACGACGGAGATAACAATGCCGTCGCGCGCCTTCACTTCTTTTATGTTGGATACGCTCTTTTCATACAGCGTCATGGAGGCCGGATCACCTTCGTCGCGCGTTGCAAGAACCACGACGGGCAGGTGTTCGTCAATCAACGCATTGGGCCCGTGCTTCATTTCGCCCGAAGGGTATCCTTCGGCATGGATGTAGGAGATCTCTTTGAGTTTCAGAGCTCCTTCGAGGGCGATCGGGTAATGGATCCCCCGCCCAAGGTAGAGGAAATCCGACTGGCGGAAAAACTTTCTCGCCAGTTTTTCGTATAATCCGCTCTCTTCGGCTTGTAGGACCGTCTCGATCTTGTGAGGGATTTGCGTCAGTTGCTGCATGAGCTTCCGCGCGGCCTCGGGCGGGAGCTTGCCGCGAACCTGAGCAAGATAGGAAGCCAGCAGCACCAGCGCGCAGATTTGCGAGGTAAAGGCCTTCGTCGAAGCTACACCGATCTCGGGGCCCGCGTGTGTCAGGATCGTCCCGGCGGCCTCGCGCGTGATCATTGCCCCCATCACGTTGCAGATGGCCAAGGTGGGCGAGCCTTTTTGCTTTGCCTCTCGCTGGGCCGCAAGCGTGTCGGCGGTTTCGCCGGACTGGCTGATGCACACCGTCAGGGTCTTGGCGTCCAGGATAGGATCGCGATAGCGAAACTCGCTGCCGTAATCGACTTCGACCGGAATGCGCGCCAGACGCTCGATCATGAATTTGCCGGTCAGGGCGGCGTGCCAACTGGTGCCGCAAGCCACAATCCGGACGTTCTCAAATGCGCGGAACTGCCGCTCGCTGATTTGCATTTCGTCCAGAAACACCTTGCCGGTATCCTGCGAAATCCGCCCTAGCAGCGTGTCGCGCACGGCACGGGGCTGCTCGAAGATTTCCTTTTGCATGAAATGCTTGTAGCCGCCCTTCTCGGCCATGATGGGGTCCCACGAAACGTGGTGAGCCGGCCGCTCGACAGGCTTGCCGTCGAGATCTGTCACACGGACGCCATTCAGCGTGAGAACCGCAACGTCGCCGTCTCCCAGAAAAAAAATCTCGCGCGTGTGTTCGAGCAGCGCAGGAATATCGCTGGCCACAAAATACTCTCCGTGTCCCAGGCCAATTACGGAAGGTGGGCCAATGCGCGCGGCAACCAGTTTCTGCGGGTCCTTCGCGGAAAGAAAAACGAGCGAATAAATGCCACGAAGGCTTTTGAGAGTTTTTCGCACCGCCTCTTCGAAAGCCATGGTCTTGCCGTGCTTCTCGACGAGGTGGGCCACAACTTCCGTGTCGGTTTCCGTAACAAAGTCGTGACCTTCGCGCTGCAACTCTTCTTTCAGCTCGAGATAATTCTCGATGATTCCGTTGTGGACGACCACGTACTGACCCGTGCAATCGCGGTGGGGGTGCGCATTTTCCTCCGTCGGACGCCCGTGGGTCGCCCAACGCGTGTGGCCTATGCCGTAGGTGCCGTCAAGCGGGGCCTTCTGGATCGCTTCCTCGAGGTTGCGGAGTTTTCCGGGAGCGCGCCGAATTTCAAGTTTGCCGTCTGCCCCAACCACGGCGATTCCGGCCGAATCGTAACCGCGATATTCCAGTTTACGCAGGCCCTCGACAATGACCGGAACAACTTTCTTCGAGCCGATGTAGCCGACAATACCGCACATTCGCGAAATCTCCTGGCTGGCTGAACTTAAGCGTAGCACGCGGCCACGCCGATGCCTCTAAGGACAGGGCGTGGAAGGGCCACAAGGTTACGGCACGGGCTGATTCATCGTGCGGACGATATCGTAGGTGTTCAGTTTGCCGTTGGCGTCGAAATAAAAGGTAACCCTGGCCGTCACGGGCTGCAGCTTTTCGGTATCGATGTGGCGGATGATGGCGATGAGCGTACCGGGCTTGTCCGACGGCTCGGTCGGATAGCCGCGCGTCGAAAGGAACTGGGAAACGGCGGCCTCGGGCGTACCGACCGGCAGTTCCGTCTCCAGCATGTTTTGGATTGGCTTCAATTGCGGATCATCGACCTGCAAAGCTTTTTTACAGCCGGAGGAAAATAAGACGCCTGCGGTCAGCAGTATAGCCAGTGCCCGAACAGGTAATGACACTGGGCGAGAAGCGCGCGGCAAGGCTGTCAAGGTCGCCACCTACTCGACAATCTCGAAGCGATATTCCTCAATCACCGGGTTGGCAAGAACTTCCTTGGAAATTCGCTCAACGTGCTGTTGGGCCTCATCATGGCTCCAACCATTCAGGTTCAGAACAAAGAATTTGCCTTGGCGCACATCCGAGATCTGTCCGTATCCCAGGCTGCTGAGCGCGTGTTGAATTGTTTGCCCTTGCGGGTCGAGCACCGTCCGCTTTGGCATTACCCAAACATGTGCTTTCATGCTGAGCATTATAGCAATTCCTCCTCAAGCGTTCACATCGGCCCTGTGGATCAATAATCGCGTCACAGGCTATCGTTCGGACTGGAAGAGGTATTTGTCCACCGCCGCGAGAAAAGTTGCGCGCTCGTTGTCCGCGAGAAAGGACTGTTCGAACGCCGCGCGGTTGATGCGCAGCAGTTCCTCGACCGCAAGACCCATCTGGTGGGCCTGGAAATACTCGCCCGTCAGATTGGTGTGAAACATCGCCGGGTCGTCGGTTGACAGGGACACCGGCACACCGGCCCGATAGAGCTTGGGCAACGGATGGTCCTGGATGTTCGGGTCGGCAGCGTTCAACTGAATGTTGAGGGCTTTCGTTCGCAGGTTGCTCGTCGGACAGATCTCCAGCGGTATCTTGCGCTCTCGGAGGAGCATCATCAGGTTCGGATCACGTATGGCCGCGATACCGTGCCCGATGCGCTCCGCCCCGAGAAGATCGATGGCGTCTCGTATCTGCTGAGAGCCGCCCGTCTCGCCCGCGTGAACGAGGAGCCGCAGCTTTTCTTTTCTCGCTTGTAGGTAAACCGGCTGGAAATCCGCGAGCGGCACTGACAACTCGTCGCCACCGAGGCCGAAGGCCGCCACGCCTTCGGAGCGAAGCTCGGCGGCGCGTTCGATTACCTCCAAGGCCGGTTCTGGACCGAACTGTCGCACGGCGTCAAACACGTACTGAACGCGCGGTCCTTGCCCCGCGGCATGGCTGCGGGTGAACACTTCACGGATCGCGTGAAAATTCGCACGCACGTCTTGCTTGCGCAGGAGCATTACGCCAACCGACAGCGTAACTTCGGCATAGGCCACGCCCTCGCTCCGCAGACCGCCGGCGGCGTCTTCCGCCAGGCGTGCATAGTCCTCGGGCTCACGCAGGAACGAGGTAGCCCATTTGTAAAGTTCCAGGAATTGCGCAAAGCCGCGCGAGTCGAATCGCCTGTGAATTTCGCCAGGGTCCAGCGGGACATTGTATTTCCTCGCGAGATCGGCGACCCGGTTTGGCGCGAGCATGCCTTCCAGGTGAAGGTGAAGCTCCGCCTTCGGCAGCTTGGAGAAGAAATTCTTCAAATTGGAATTGCTGGTCACGCGTGGTTCAATGTGGCAGTGGTGGCTTGCCAGCATTGATCCACGCTGTCAGCCAGACGGAGCCTACATCGGTCGATGCGTCGGAGAGCTGCCGGATCAGCGCCGCCGCCGTAAGATTATAGAAGCGATCATAGTATTCATCCGTGTAGGAACCCAGGCCCTTCTTCGCGTGGCGGTCGGCAAGCAGGATGGATTCGACCAGGCTGTGCGCATTCAAGGAGGAGTCAAAGGCAAAGTCCGTGGGATCAGGAATGAAGAAGGCGTCGCGTGGATTCATCGGAAAAAACGAGCCATAGCGGTCGATCAAAACCGTGTTGAAGCGTTCATTTACCCCGCTCTGGCCCGTAAGCCTTCCGTCAAAATTCTCGCTTGTGTTGAACGGATCGTGTGACTCGGCCACGTAATTGGCCAAAAATGCGGCGTCGAGCTTGGCCTCTTCCCAGCGTCCCGACCTCAAATCCTCCGTCAGCTTCGCGCTGTACACGCCGATCTGCCATGGCAGAAGGCCGGTCGAATCGATTTTGGACTTGCTGTATTTGGCGAGCGCCGCCTTGTAATTTCGCGGCAGGGCTTCGAAGGGGAACTTGCCGTACTTGTCGAGTTCGATGAAATGATTCAGTCGCTCGTTCGGATTTTTGTCGATGAGATTCAGCGAGTCGTTGACGTGCTGGATGAGGAAGGTTCGATTGGCCTCGAAGAAAGGCCGCATCTCGTAAGGAAGCGTATCCACGGCATGGCTAATGATCAGTCGCTGGGCGTTGCTTCCCCAGGCAAACAGCTCGGCAGGCAGGAACCCGCCGCATACGGCCAGTACGCCGGCAATCGTCCTTCTGCTCAGATTCCACTGCCTTTGGCGTGCGGTCATACGCGATGGTTTAGGCTCTCGGTGCCGGATTCAGCGTGCTGCGATGGCGGCTATAGGCAAAGTAAATCACAAGGCCGATGATCATCCACACGAAAAAGCGAATCCAGTTTTCGAGAGTAAGACTCGCCATCAACAAAACGCAAGTGATGATCGACAGAATTGGCAGCAGCGGTACCAGGGGCACCTTAAAGCCGCGCGCTCGGTCCGGTTGCGATTTGCGCAGCACCAGGACCGCCGCCGCAACGAGCACAAAGGCGAACAGCGTCCCGATGTTGGAAAGGTCGGCCAGAGTGCCAATATCAAAAATTCCGGCAGGAATACCGACAACGATACCCGCAATCCACGTCGCGAAATGCGGGGTGCGGAAGCGATGGTGGACCTTCGAGAACGCCCCTGGCAGCAATCCGTCGCGCGACATGGCGAACCACACTCGAGCTTGGCCGTACTGATAGACCAGGAGCGATGAGATCATGCCCATCAGCGCGCCGATCGTGACCCAGCGCTGCAGTTTGTCAAGGCCGATATTGTGCAGCGCCGTGGCCACCGGCGCGGCATCGCCTTTGAAGATGTGGAAAGGCTGAATTCCGGTGAGTACCACGGCAACGCCCACGTACAGGGCGGCGCAGACGAGCAGCGACGCCATGATGCCGAGCGGCAAGTCTCGTTTCGGATTCCTGCACTCCTCTGCGGCGGTGGAAACGGAATCGAACCCGATGTAGCTGAAAAACACGATTGCGCCGCCCGTGAGAATTCCTTGGAAGCCATTTGGAGCGAACGGAGCCCAATTGATTGGGTTGATGTACCTAGAAGCGAAGACGATGAAAATGCAAATCGCCAGAAGCTTGATGCCCACCATGATGCTGTTCGATGTGGCCGACTCCTTGATCCCGGTAATCAGGAGCACCGTCAGGAGCATCACGATGAGGAAGCCGATGAGATTGAAGTGCGGCAACCAGCCGATCATTGGTTGGTAAGCGGGCGTGCTCAATGTGTCGGGAAGCCGGATGCCGAAAGAATACAACAGGCTGTTGACATACGCGGAAAAACCGACGGCCACGGCCATGTTCGAAACAGCGTATTCGAGAATCAGGTCCCACCCGATGATCCATGCTACGAGTTCGCCCATCGTCGCATAGGTGTAGGTGTAGGCGCTTCCTGCGATCGGAATCATCGAAGCCAGTTCCGCGTAGCAAAGTCCCGCGAACCCGCAGACGATCGCGACCAGAAAGAACGAGACGGCAATCGCCGGGCCGGCTCCCGGTCGTCCCGCGGCGCCCAACGCGTGCGTCCCATGCAGAATTACGTCAAGCACCGGCGCTTTCAGCAGGGAAGGAACCAGAACTTCCTCGCCAGCAGCGGCCGTGCCCGTCAGAACGAAGATGCCCGTGCCGATGATGGCCCCGATGCCAAGCGCGGTCAGACTGATCCAGCCCAATGTCTTTTTTAACCGTTTTTCAGGATCTTCTGAGTCTGAGATGAGCTGATCGATGTTCTTGCACCGAAAGAGTTGTGGATCCACCCATGCTCTCCGATCGTGTCCTGGCACGTGTCGATCGCGGTTGTGGGCTGGACACGCAGTGTGGGACTGATAGCGAATCACTCTATCGCGACTTGCACCGGGGCGCAACCGCGTGCTCCCGCGGATCGTCAGCGCGTTGTCATCCTGAGGACCGTCGATTCTTGCGGCTCGGAGGACCTCGACGCACGAAACGGTCCACACCGTCACCTTGGGCGAGAGCCCTAGAGTTGCTGTAACTGCGCATAGCGCTCGATGAACTTCTTTGTGCCGCGTCCCGGAAAGCTTACGGAGAGCCGCCGATCATTGTCTTCACCCTCGACCCCTACTACCGTCCCGACTCCATACTCCGGATGCCGCACTTTTTGCCCGAGCAGCGGGTCGGCATTGGCGCCACGCCTCACAGCGGCGCGCCCAAACGATAGGCTTGGCGAAGTAACACGCCGCCGGGGCGTGGGTGTGGCTGGCGGAGGCGCGCCGCGGGCCCGTCGCAAAAAGTCCTCGGCGGAATAGGAATATTCGGGGTCAGGTTCGTAACGCCGCGATTCGCCGATTTCGGCCATGGAGCCAGGAACCGTAGTGACCAGCTCGCTCGGAATTTCGCCCAGAAAGCGCGAAGGCAGCGACGCCCGCATCTGCTGCTCGTTGCCGAAAACGCGGCGATAAACGGCGCGGGTCAGCGTCAACGATCTGCGCGCGCGAGTCATGCCCACATAAAGCAGGCGGCGTTCTTCCTCGATTCCTTTCTCCTCGCCGATCGAACGGCTATGCGGACAGATGCCGTCTTCGAGCCCGGTCAAGAAGACGCAGTCAAACTCCAGGCCCTTGGTACTGTGCAACGTGATCAGCGTGACGCCGGGCTTTTCTTCGAAGGAGTCGGCGTCGCTCACGAGCGCCGCCGCATCAAGAAAATCGCTGAACGAGTGCCCGGCCTCCAGACTCTCCGCAACCGCCCGCACCAGTTCTTCCAGGTTTTCAATGCGCGCGACATCATCCGGGGTGTTGCGGTCTTTCAGCATGGTCATGTAGCCGGATTCCTCAAGCACGAAGCGCAGGAAATCGGCGGGTTCTTTCGTTCGATACGCCTCACCGAGGCACAGCACGAGTTCCCGAAACGCCCGCAATGGCGCGACCGCCCGGTTGGAACCCGGGCTGGTCATTAGCGATTCCATCGCCTCCCAAAACGAAAGAGTCTCCCGCTGGGCGATGTCGCGCAGCGTTTCGACGGTGGTCTTGCCAATCCCGCGCGCCGGCACATTCAACACGCGGAGCAGCGCAATGTCGTCCTCCGGAAGCAGTGCCAGTCGCACGTAGGCAAGCGCGTCTTTTACCTCTGCGCGATTGTAGAAACTGAATCCCCCGACGAGCTTGTAGCGGAGTCCGCGGCGGCGTAACGCTTCTTCGAACGACCGGGATTGAAAGTTGGTGCGGTATTCGACGGCGCAAGTCTGGTCGGGGTCGTCGCTCAGGATGCGCACAAGTTCGCCGGCCACAAATTCGGCTTCCGCCTGCGCGTCCCGCGCTTCGAAATAACGCAGGTTGTTGCCTCGCTCTTTGACGGCCCGAAGTGTCTTTCCCAGCCGGCCGGTGTTATTGGCCACGACCGCGCCCGCGGCATCCAGAATGTTCTGCGTCGAGCGATAATTGGACTCGAGACGGATGACCTTGGCAGCCGGATAATCCTGCGAAAAACGGAGAAGAATCGAAACGTCCGCTCCCCGCCAGCGGTAAATCGACTGGTCCTCGTCGCCAACGACGCACAAATTCTCGCGCTCGCTGGTCAGTAGCCGCAGCAGGTCGTACTGCACACGGTTGGTGTCCTGGTATTCATCCACGTGGATATAGGAGAAGCGCGCCCGCCACCTCTCGCGGATGGCGGTGGAATCGCGCAACAAGCGCGTGGATCGCAGCAGAAGGTCGTCGAAATCAACCGCGTTGCTTTGCTTCAACAACGCTTCATAGGCCTCGAAAACATCGGCGACCTTCCGGGTGTCCGGTCCAAACGCCTCGGCGCGCATTTGCTCGGGAGATTGCCCGTGATTCTTGGCATAGCTGATGCGGCTGAGCACGTTGCGCGCAGTCAGCGCCTCCTCATCGATGCCCAGCTTGCTCATCGCGAGCTTTACCGCCGACAGTTGATCGTCATCGTCGTAGATTGCGAAATCCTTCGCGAGGGCGGCGTGAGCCGCCTCACGCCGGAGGAGGCGCGCGCAAAGTGAGTGAAACGTCGAAATCCACGGTCGTGCGGGAGGAACGCCGGCGTGCAGCAGCAGGTCCCTCACGCGATTCTGCATCTCTTCTGCTGCCTTATTCGTGAAAGTCACGGCCAGAATCGATTCGGCGGGCGTGCCCTTGGAGATCAGATTCGCCATGCGAAACGTGATTGCTCGCGTCTTGCCCGTCCCTGCGCCGGCAAGAATCAGCAGAGGTCCTTCGGTTGTTTCGGCGGCGAGACGCTGTTCCGGATTGAGCTGCGCTAGGAGATTTTGCATACGTTCGAGGAAACAAAAATTTGTTCGACCTTCCCATGGTAACGGACGGCGACGCCGGCGGCAAATTAAAGAAGGAAGAAATTGTGGATTTCCCAAACACCAGCGTGGCAACGCTAGTCGGACGACGAATGTCCGAGATCGATGTCGAAATAGAGCAGTGGGTGGTTGTCGTTCATCGTGACAAGGTTGGGAATGTAGAGATGCGCGTTTTTCAATAGTTGGACTTCGCCCCGCAGATCAAAGTAGATCAGGCCTTCGACCGACCCTCGTGCGGCGACTACGCTCGAAGGAACCCCGGCGTTCTGGCAAGCTTCCTTCAAGTTCGTCCAGTTCGCATCGCGCGAGGGCCGGGGCTTGCCTACCGGGATAGGCAGGGGATTGCGCCTGGTGGTCGGATCTTTGCCGTTTTCTTTGCTGAGAAGTACGGTATCGGCGACGTCTTCCGCCGTTAGGGGCGCGAGTTCCTGGCGGTTTTCTTCGTCAAGCACAAGAAGCAGCCGAATCCGCTGGAGGTCAACCTTGATGCCCTGGTCCGAGGTATTGCGAAAACTGACGTGCAAGGCCACCACGCCGCCCGACAGAGGAGACTTCTTGGGAAATTTCTCTTTGTACTGGCTTGGCTGCGTCCAGGGATCGACCCCGATGGTCATCCCTTCATGAGCGTCCGTCATTCCCGCCCGCGTTGCCGTGCCCTGCCGAGAAGTCTCGGCGGCGCCTGAAAGCACGAGCTGAATGGAAAGGAGGGAGGCAAGGAGCATTGGCACGAAGCTATAATAGACTGTTTGCATCCTGAGGCCTTCGATTCCTGGGTAAGAACTAGGGTTGCCCTGCAGGGCATGTCCGCGAGACCCGTGCGGAATCAGACCGGAGTCATGACTGAGTGTACTTCATTTACAGCGCATTGATGGCCCTTGCCGTCATCGTAACAGGGCCATACTGGCTGATCCAAGGGCTGCGTTACCGCAAATACCTTTCAAATCTTAGGGAGCGTCTCGGATTGGCGCTTCCCACGGTGGCGACGCCCCCGGTAGAGCGGCCAGGGGCCATCTGGATTCACGCGGTCTCGGTGGGCGAGGCCCTTTCGGGAGTAGCACTGGCCAAGCGACTGAAAGAAACCTACCCGCAAAGGCCCCTGGTCATTTCGACGACGACCGAGACGGGACAGCAGCTGGCGAAGGAACGAATGCCTTTTGCTGACACCGTCATCTTCTTCCCGTTTGACTGGGCGTTCAGTGTCCGCCGAGTGCTGGCTGCGGTGAAGCCGGCAATCGTAATCGTGCTCGAAACAGAGATCTGGCCGAATTTCCTGCGCGAGGCGCGGCGCGGAAACGTGCCAGTCGTGTTCGTGAGCGGACGCATCTCGGATCGGTCGTTCGCGCGTTATCAAAAATACCTCAGGATGTTTGGATTTTTCCTTCGTCCATTCCTGGTCTCCGTACTGAAAAACGCTACGGCCTTCCTAATGCAAACCGAGGCCGATGCCGCCAGGATCCGCGCGCTCGGAGCGCCTGAAGAACTTGTCAAAACCAGCGGAAATCTGAAATACGACATGGAGCTGCCGGCGCCCACTCCTTTTTCCGAGTGGTTGAAAAGGGAATGCGAGCAACGACGCCGCTGGCCGGTAGTCGTCGCGGGAAGCGTGGTAGCGACTGAGGAACCGCTGGCGCTGATTGCCTTTGGTGTGGTGCAGGGTGATTTCCCGAAGGCCTTGCTCGTGCTGGCCCCGCGAAAACCCGAACGTTTCGCCGCAGCTGCCGAGTTCATCGAAGAGTCGCACAGAAAATTCATTAGGCGCACTGCGTTTGCGGTTCCGGGCCTCGGCAGCTCCGGGCAAGGCACCGCTGGCCCTGCTGGAATTCCA
>Ga0126374_10000276_pt1 | contig 12043 bp, 11 predicted proteins | sample PanSoiMetPlot_12_FD_89874 | JGI IMG/M metagenome (GOLD analysis project Ga0126374, IMG submission 89874) | Tropical forest soil microbial communities from Panama - MetaG Plot_12 | ecosystem: Environmental > Terrestrial > Soil > Tropical forest > Bulk soil | place: Panama | collected 2016-02-17
AGAGCCCCGTCCGCCACCGAGGCGAACTCCTCGTCTTCCATGGCGACCTGTCCCGTGAGACGCACGGTGACACCTTTATCGGGTGTGAGTCCAAGCTCGGCAGCCGTGTTGCGGATTGTCTCCGATGCGTTGGCACCAGGTTCCAAATCGTCGTAATCGAGAACAGGCTTCACCCGGATAAAGCGGCGAAGCTCGCGCGCCGCAGGGGGCTCGCCGGTCATCAGCTCGGTCCAGGAAACAGCCCCAGGCTGACCCCGAAGCAGCGCGTCGATGGCGGTCGAGAGATTGCTGAGCGGCGTGGCGAAGTCTTTGAGCGCGATCTGCCCCTCCATTATGCCGGCCGGAATGAAAGCGAGCGCTTGTGCAAGCCCGCGCAGCGTCGGATCGGCGGCCAGCGTCCCGAGAAAAGGCTGAGCGCGGATGAGCTGCTCCGTTGTCGCCTTCACCTCGTCGAGAGACAGGTACAACAGGCCGTTTTTATCGAAGAAGCGGTTGGTCTCCACGCCGTATACGGCTTGGATGTGATCACGCCCCCGGACCGCGGTCCCCAGTCTGTCCGCCGCATCTGCCACGAGCTCCGGGGTTTTTCCATCGACGACCACAAGCAGCGTGTCCACCTGCTGCGGGAACGCGGCGTCGAGTCGAATCTCACGCTGTCGCCAGGGGAGCTTGGCAGAGATGAATTCGCTGGTATCGGTGTTGATGGCAAATTCTTCGTAGGTGAAGAGGACGGCGCCGATCGTCGCCAGCGCCGCGATGGCAAGCACAACAAAAGGGCGGCGGCAGCAGGCCCTTACGACCCTGACGACAAGCGTCTCAAACATGCTCCCATCCTTGGACGGAGGAACTGCAGTTTGACGACGATTTCCGGCTGATTGACGCTTGTTGCGCTTCTCACGCGATATCACTGAACGCGAGTCCAGGTCTGGCTACGGCCGAAGATTGGCAATCCGACATATCCCCTCACGGTGAGTTGGGAGCCCCCGGGATCGAGACTCATGCTTGCCTTGTAGAGCTTTCCGGTCTCCGGATCGAGTATCGTGCCGCCTTCATAGTCCAGTCCAGACTGCTCCATGCCTTCAATGAACACCAGGCCAAGCACCGGCTGATTGTGCCTCGCGCCGGGGCATTCGGAACAGATCGGGTTGGGATCGTCGCCTGGGTCGAGGAACAGGCGCGAAAGCCGGCCGACGAAAACGCCGTTCTCTTCGCTGATGGTGACGAGAGCGCCCACCTTGCCGTTCTCGTCGATCTGCTTCCACACGCCTGCCGCCGTCGGCGTGGCCGCGCCCGCCTGGGCTAGCATCAACGCGAATGCGCCCGCGGCTAACGCGAGCTTCAGAACGGACTCGAGACGCTTGTTCATGACATCAGCTTGAGGGGCCGCAGGCTGGCGATTTTTCACGCGAATTCGGGCGTTGTTGTGATCTCTGGGCCGCGAGGATCCGTAGAAACTTTTTTGCCGAGAATCGAGGTGACGTTAGCGAGGATGAGCCCCAAATGAACCCAATACCAATCGTCCGACTTCGAGGCTCATCCGGCGGTCGATGGAGCAATCATGATAAGCGTTACCCGGCTATTGGAAACGGCTCTCTATGTCGATGACGTGGACCGTTCGTGCGAGTTCTATGAGCGCGTTCTTGGGCTTGGACCTCTCGTTTGGGCGACAGCGGGAAACGAGATCACAAAGCCGCCGTTTAGGCCTTTGCACGTGCCAGGCGGCCAGGTCTTGCTGCTGTTTCGCAAAGGCTCCACTACTGCGACGGCCGTTCTTCCCGGGGGCACGATCCCGCCGCACGACGGCAGTGGGCGGCTTCACCTCGCGTTCGCCATCTCCGCGTCCGAGCTGGAGGCTTGGAGAGAACGCTTGCAATCGCACGGCGTCCCGATCGAAGGCGAGGTGAAATGGCCGCGCGGCGGCACGAGCCTCTACTTTCGCGACCCCGACGGTCATCTTGTGGAACTTGCCACGCCGGGCCTATGGTCGACTTTCTAACTGAGAAACCGACCCGCCTTCGCCGAGGGTGGCAACTTCGGGCCTGGAGCTGCCTTCAGCGCCACACGCTGGCGCCCACGACTGTGACTTAAGCGCACGGGGCAAGACAGTGCCGGCAAAGGACTGCGTCTTTATCACCGGGTCTTCCGGTTTCGTCGGCTCGGCGGTGGCGCATGAGCTGTCCAAAGCAGGCTTTGCCTTGCGGGCACTGGTGCGGCGAGGCAGCCCAAGAGCCAATCTCGATGGCCTCGACGCCGAGATCGTCGACGGCGACATGCGCGACGAGAAGGCGGTCTTTGCCGCGGCAAGAGGCGCGCGTCACGTGTTCCATGTCGCCGCCGATTACCGGCTTTGGGCGCCTAATCCCGACGAGATCACGAAAGCCAACGTCGAGGGAACCAGGGTCGTGATGGAAGCGGCCAAAGCCGCTGGCGTCGAGCGCGTCGTCTATACGTCGAGCGTCGCCACGCTGAAGCTTCATGACGATGGTGCCTCGGCCGACGAGACCACGCCTCTCAGCGAGGACGAAGCGATTGGCGCTTATAAGCGCAGCAAAGTTGCCGCCGAGCGTCTGGTCGAGCGGATGGTCGAAGATGGCCTGCCGGCGGTCATCGTGAATCCATCGACGCCGGTTGGCCGGCGCGACCGTCGGCCGACACCCACCGGGCGCATGATCGTCGAGGCGGCGTCGGGGCGGATGCCGGCCTTCGTCGATACCGGCCTCAACATAGTCCACGTCGATGACGTGGCCGCCGGCCATCTCGCAGCACTTCGGCGTGGCCGGGTCGGCGAGCGCTACATTCTCGGCGGAGAGAACATGACGCTAGCCGAGCTACTCAGCAGCATAGCGCGGCTCGTAGGCCGTTCGCCGCCACGTCTGCGTTTGCCTCGCGCGCCGCTCTATCCGTTCGCTTTTCTCGCCGAGCTTGGGGCGCAGTTCAGCAAGCACGAGCCGCTTCTGACGCTGGATGGATTGCGCATGTCGAAGCAGCGCATGTTCTTCACTTCGGCGAAGGCCGAGCGTGAGCTTGGCTACCATGCGAGGCCCGCCGAGGAGGGCATTCGCGACGCGATCGACTGGTTTCGTCAGGAGGGTCTTCTTTCGTGACGGCGGAACTCCTTATCGCGTGTCTTGTGCTTGCGGTTTGGGTCTACCTCCTCGCGTTTCACGGCGGTTTTTGGCTCATGCGCGAGCGCGACGATGTCGATGAGCCAGACCCGCGGCGCGCGTGGCCGAGCGTCACTGCCGTCATCCCTGCGCGCGATGAGGCGAAGCTGCTGTCGCAGAGTCTCGGCTCGCTTCTGGCGCAGGACTATCCGGGAAGGTTTTCCATTGTGCTTGTCGACGACCAGAGCAGCGATGGGACCGCCGCGGTTGCTCGGTCACTCGCGGCAGCTGCGAAATTCAATGTCGCGGTTGTACCAGGTCAAGCTCTGCCTTTTGGCTGGACCGGCAAGGTTTGGGCGATGCAACAAGGCATCGCCTATACCGAAGCAGGCTCGGACCAGCCCGACTACCTGCTCTTCACCGATGCCGACATCGCATACGCATCGGATGCCGTGCGGCGCCTCGTAGCGCGCGCCAAGGAACGCGACCTCGTCCTTACATCGATCATGGCCAAGCTCAATTGCGAGAGTCTCGCTGAACGCGCGCTGATCCCTGCCTTCGTGTTCTTCTTTCAGATGCTCTATCCGTTCCACTGGGTCAATCGCTCCGCCGCCTCGACTGCGGCGGCGGCGGGAGGTTGCATGCTCGTGGATCGACGCGCGCTTGAGCGGGCAGGAGGCATTGTCAAAGTCCGCAACGCTTTGATCGACGACTGCGCGCTCGCCGCGCTGCTCAAGACGCAAGGGCCGCTGTGGCTGGGGCTCAGCAATCGCGTGTGGAGCCTGCGCGCCTATCCCCGCTTTGGCGACATCCGCAGCATGGTGGCGCGTTCGGCGTATGCGCAGCTCCGCTATTCGCCGTTTCTCCTTATTGCCAGTATTCTCGCGATGATTTTTGCGTATTTAGCCCCGCCATTTTTTGCAGTATTCGGCAATTTTCCAGCAAATCTGCTGGCCTTTGCGGTGTGGGCCTTGATGGCTTTAGCCTACCTGCCGATACTGCAATTTTATCGCATTTCTCCGTTATGGGCCGTGGCCTTGCCAGTGATCGCTGCAGCCTATGCGGCGTTCACCCTCGATTCGGCGTATCAGCACTGGCGGGGTAGGGGCGGGCTATGGAAGGGGCGCAGCCAGGCACTTGCAGCGAAGCGATGACCGCCGCTCTTGATATCGACGCGAGCAAGACCGAGCACGGCGAGAACTTCCCCGTTGCCTCGTTTCTCATTGCGCCGCGCCTGCGCCAGCCGATCTTGAGCTTCTACCGTTTCGCGCGCGCTGCTGACGACATCGCCGATCATTCTCGATTGTCAGAGCAGGAAAAATTCGCGGGCCTCACTGCGCTTGAGGACACGCTGCTCGGCAAATCAAATGGCGCCAAGGCCGCCATTCTGCTGAGACAGGTACTGGCGGAGAAGGGGCTTGCTCCGATTCATCCGCTCGATCTCCTCACCGCTTTTCGCGCCGACGTCACCAAGCGCCGCTACGCGAATTGGGATGAGCTCATGCATTATTGCCGCTATTCCGCCATGCCGGTCGGGCGCTTTGTGCTCGATGTGCACAGCGAGGACCGCACGACGTGGGCCTATTCCGATCCGCTCTGTTCTGCGCTGCAAGTCATCAATCATGTGCAGGACTGCACCAAGGACTATTGCAATCTCGACCGCGTCTACCTGCCGCTCGATATCTTGGCGGCGCATCGGACGAATGTCGCAGCGCTGTTGGATCCGCGCGCGTCGCCCGCTTTGCTGGCCTCTCTTCGTGCGATCGTTGAGAAGACGGCCGCGCTGATACCAGAGGCCTCGAAGCTGCCGCTCGCCGTGCGTGATGCGCGGCTTGGTCTCGAGACTGGAGCTATCGTGAATCTCGCGCATAAGCTCATCGCCATTCTGATGGTTCGAGATCCGCTAAGCGAGCGCGTGCATCTCAGCAAGCTCGGCATGATTTGGCACGGGCTCCAGGGAGCACTTCAGGCCAGCGCTGGCCGGCTCGTCGGACCTGCCGGCTCTCTTCGGCTGCGCCTCAGATGAGCGTGGTCGCCGACATTCTGGCGCCCGCAGCGCCTGCGCCGGTCGCCAAGCACAGCTCGTTCTACCTGGCCATGCGTATCCTGCCGCATGAGCAGCGGGAGGCGATGTACGCGGTCTATGCGTTCTGCCGTGCCGTCGACGATGTTGCCGACGATGGCGGCCCGTGTGCCTCACGGCTCGCCATGCTCGACCAATGGCGCACCGACCTCTCGCGGCTCTATGACGGTAGCGGCCCGACCGACCTTACGCGAGAGCTTGCACGTCCAGTTGCGCGCTTCGGTTTACGCCAGCAAGATTTTCTTGACGTGATCGACGGCATGGAGATGGACGTGCGACGGGAGATGCGCGCGCCCAGTTGGGAGGCGTTCGAACTTTACTGCGACCGTGTCGCATCGGCTGTTGGCCGGCTCTCGGTCAAGATCTTCGGGGTGGAGGAAGACAACGGGATCCTGTTGTCGCACCATCTCGGGCGTGCCCTGCAGATGACCAACGTGCTGCGGGACCTCGACGAGGACGCAGACCTCGGACGACTTTACCTCCCCGCGGAAGCCTTGGCAGCCGCCGGAATTGAGGGGAAAGACATCGCCAGAGTGCTAGCGCACCCCCAATTCGGCGAGGCCTGCATGGCGGTCGCCCGCCGCGCAGAGCGGCACTTCACCGAGGCCTCGGCGGTAATGGCGCGATGCAGCAAGGAGAGCGTGCGCTCGCCGCGCATCATGGCGTCGGTCTACCAAGCCCTGCTCGACAAGCTCGTCGCCCGCGGCTGGAAGCCGCCGCGAGAGAAGGTTCGTTTATCCAAGCTGCAATTCTTAAGCGCGGTCGTCCGTCACGGCATCGTGTGATGTCGGGTGGAACCGTGCATATCGTGGGCGCGGGCCTCGCCGGGCTCGCCGCGGCGGTCGGGCTGGTCGGCACCGGCCGCGAAATCGTTGTGCACGAGCTTGCGCGCCACGCCGGCGGCCGCTGCCGCTCTTATTTCGAACCTGCCCTTGGCCTCACCATAGACAACGGCAATCACCTGCTGCTTTCGGCCAATCGCGCGGCGCTCGCATTTCTAAAAGCCATCGGCAGCGAGGGGAAGCTTCTTGGCCCGCCCCAGGCGGAATTTCCCTTTGTCGATCTAGGCTCAGGCGAGCGCTGGATACTCCGTCCGAACGATGGACCTGTTCCGTGGTGGATTTTTTCCAAGAGCCGACGCGTGCCTGGCACGCGCGCGGCCGACTATCTTTCGCTGGCGAGACTCCTGGGCGTTAGGGTGGACCGGCCCATCGGCGAGATCATCGACTGCAAGGGCGTGCTGTATGAGCGACTCTCGCGGCCTGTGCTCCTAGCTGCGTTGAATGCGGAGCCGCGAGAGGCGTCCTCGCGCCTGGCTGGCGCTGTCCTGCGCGAGACGCTTCTCAGGGGCGGCGATGCTACACGTCCCCTCATTGCACAAGATGGGCTTGGGGCGGTTTTCATCGATCCTGCTATCGTCTTTCTTGAGCGCAATGGCGTGCAGTTCCGCTTCAGCCATCAGCTGCGCCGCTTGGGCCTTCTCGACGATCGCGTCCGTGCGCTCGACTTCGGCGAGGACGTCGTCGAGGTTGTGCTAAACGACATTGTTATCCTCGCTGTGCCGGCCTCCGTGGTTGCGTTGCTGGCACCGATCCTGCCTACGCCGAACAAATTCCGGGCCATCGTGAACGCGCATTTCAAAGTCGACCCACCGAAGTCGCAGCCCAAGATCATGGGCATCATCAACGGGACGGTGGAATGGCTCTTCGCCTTTCCGGGCCGGCTCTCTACGACCATCAGCGCCGCAGATCGATGGATCGAGGCTCCGCGCGAACAACTGGCGAAGAAAATCTGGGAGGACATCGCCGCCATCACCGGCGCGAGAAGCGAGATGCCGCCCTGGATCATCATCAAGGAACGGCGCGCGACGTTTGCCGCGTTGCCTGATGAGAACGCGAAACGGCCGCAAGCCGAGACACCTTGGTGCAATCTCCTTCTCGCCGGCGACTGGACGGCGACGGGCCTCCCTGCCACCATCGAGGGCGCGATCAGGTCGGGCAACAAGGCCGCCCATCTCGCGAGGGTAAACGGTGATGCAAGAGCGTGAAATGTCGTCGGACGTGCTCAAAGCCGCTAGCCCGAAAACCCGCCGAAAAGCCGAGATCGGCGCGCTCGATACATCCATCGCCTCTGCGGCAAAGGCGCTTTGCGCGCTCCAGCGCCCCGACGGCCATTTTGTCTTCGAGCTAGAGGCTGACGCGACCATCCCGGCCGAATATGTGCTGATGCGGCACTATCGCGGCGAGCCCGTCAACGCAGAGCTCGAAGCGAAGATCGCGCGCTATCTCAGCCGCGTTCAATCCGCGGACGGCGGCTGGCCGTTGTTCTACGACGGCAGGTCTGATGTCAGCGCGAGCGTGAAGGCCTATTTCGCGCTGAAGATGATCGGCGATTCTCCGGAAGCTCCGCATATGGCACGGGCGCGGAGCCTGATCCGGTCAAAGGGTGGCGCCGCCAATAGCAATGTGTTCACGCGCAACCTGCTCGCGCTTTATGGCGCTGTCCCTTGGCGTGCAGTGCCGGTGATGCCGGTGGAGATTATCCTGCTGCCGACATGGTTTCCCTTCCATCTCGACAAGGTCTCCTACTGGGCGCGCACCGTGCTCGTGCCGCTCATGGTGCTAAATGCGCTCAAACCGAAAGCGCGCAATCCTAGGGGAGTTGGGATCGATGAGCTCTTCGTAGTGCCGCCAGATCGGGTGCGGCACTGGCCCAAGGGCGCGCACCAGACTTGGCCTTGGCCCCAGTTCTTCGGCGGCATCGACCGTATTTTGCGAGCGGTTGAGCCCTATATGCCCAAGACCACGCGCGCCCACGCGATCGAGCGGGCAGAGGCGTTCGTGGCGGACCGCCTCAATGGAGAAGACGGACTTGGCGCGATCTTCCCGGCGATGGTGAACTCGCTCCTGATGTTCGATGCATTTGGCTACGGCGAGGACGATTGGCGGGTTAGGACGGCAAGGGGCGCAATCGAGAAGCTCCTGGTCGTGAAAGACGACGAAGCCTATTGCCAGCCTTGCTTGTCGCCGGTGTGGGATACTGCGCTCACGGCGCACACACTGCTCGAGGTCGATGGCACGGATTGCGAGCAGCGCGCATTGGCGAGCCTGGAATGGCTCGCTCCTTTGCAGGTGTTCGACACGGTGGGAGACTGGGCCGCGCAGCGGCCCCGTATTCGTCCAGGCGGATGGGCGTTCCAATACGCCAATCCGCATTACCCCGATCTCGACGATACGGCCGTGGTCGCCATGGCAATGGATCGCGCCACCTCCCGCTTGCCCGGGCCCGACCGCAGCAAATACGCGGAGCCGATCGGCCGCGCACAGGAATGGATCGTTGGCATGCAAAGCGAGAACGGCGGCTTTGCCGCCTTCGACACCGACAACGAATATTACTACCTGAACCAGATTCCGTTCGCCGATCACGGCGCGCTGCTCGATCCTCCAACGGCCGATGTCACTGCACGCTGCCTGTCGATGCTGGCCCAGCTTGGCGCCCGAAGGGGCGAGGGCCAGCCGCTCGACAAGGCGATCGACTATCTGCTGCGCACCCAGGAGAAGGACGGGAGCTGGTACGGCCGCTGGGGCATGAACTACATCTACGGTACCTGGTCTGTGCTCTGCGCGCTCAACGCCGCGCAGCTCGACGCATCTTCGCCGCCGGTCCGCAACGCGGTGGAATGGCTGGTGTCGATCCAGAATTCCGACGGCGGCTGGGGCGAGGACGGTGACAGCTACAAGCTCGACTATCAGGGCTATGAGTCAGCCCCGAGCACTGCATCGCAGACCGCGTGGGCGTTGCTTGGCTTGATGGCAGCCGGCGAGGTCGATCACCCATCGGTCAAGCGGGGCATCGACTATCTTCTTGAGCGGCAGGGTTCGGATGGGTTTTGGGCCGAGCAGCGCTTCACCGCGACCGGTTTCCCGCGTGTCTTCTATTTACGCTACCACGGCTATGCGAAATTCTTCCCGCTATGGGCGCTTGCCCGCTATCGCAATCTGAGGGCCTCGAACACCATATCGGTCCTGGTCGGGATGTGAGCGACGAGGCGCAAAGTCCAAGCTTTGTTGTCGCCGCGACCGGTCTTCGCGCAGAGGCGCGCGTGGCCGCGCGAATCCCGCAGGTCAGAGCCGTCGCGGGAGGAGGCGATGGCGGCAGGCTAGAGCAGCTCATCCGGAAGGAAATTCCTCAAGGCGCCAAGGCCATCATCAGCTTTGGTATTGCCGCCGGGCTTGCGCCAGGGAACGGATCTGGGACTTGCCTCGTCGCTCGCGAGATTGCGCATGGCGACATTCGCTATCCAACTGACCAAACATGGGCCGCACGATTGCGTGCTGCCCTCGGTGCCGAGCTTGCAACCATTACGGGAGTCGACCGGCCTCTGCAAAGTCTGGCAGAGAAACAGGCGCTGTACACGAAGACGCGCGCCCGCGCGGCAGACATGGAGAGTCACATCGCGGCGCGCCTCGCGACGGAGCACGGGTTACCCTTCGCCGCGCTCAGAGTGATCGCTGATCCCGCCATGCGAGCAGTACCGCCGGCAGCGCTGGCCGGCATGGGCAAGGACGGAAGAGTCGATGGGTTGGCGGTTCTCGCGTCGTTGGCGCGAGCGCCGGATCAGCTTCTAGCGATGATTGGTCTTGCAGCCGACACGCGCCGGGCCATGGCCGAGCTATTCCGCTGCCACCGGCTTCTCGGTCCTGGCTTCAGCTTCCTCGATCTCGGCTAGTTTCTGCTGGACGTGCCGCGCGAACACATATTCTGCAGGCCGTTGGCCGCTGAGCGGGATCTCGGGCGCCATCGGTCCTTCGGTCTTAATTCCGGCAAGCGCAACCTTCGCGGCTTTCCACGGCCGCTTGACGGCGTCGGTGACAGCCGAGGCCTCGAAGCCGCTATGCACCATGCAGTCGGCGCACTTCTCGTAATTGCCAGTGCCGTATCTGTTCCAATCGGTGTCTTCCATGAGCTCGGCAAAGGTCCTGGCGTACCCTTCGCCGAGCAGATAGCAGGGGCGCTGCCATCCGAACACGGTTCGCGTCGGGTTGCCCCAAGGCGTGCAGCCATAGGTCTGGTTGCCAGCGAGGAAATCGAGAAACAACCCCGATTGGAACAGCGGCCATTTGCCCGGCCCCCGCGCTTTGAAGATGTCGCGGAAGAGCTGCTTGGTTCGGGTGCGGTTCAAGAAATGCTGCTGGTCAGGCGCCCGCTCGTAGGCGTAACCCGGCGAGACGGTAATGCCATCAGTACCGAGCTCAACCACGCGATCGAAGAACTTCGCCACGCGCTCTGGCTCAGCGTCGCTGAATAGCGTGCAGTTGATGTTGACGCGGAAGCCCTTAGCCTTAGCGGATTGAAGTGCGGCGACCGCCTTATCGTAGACACCCGACCGGCACACCGACTTGTCGTGCATCTCCTTGTCGCCGTCGAGATGCACCGACCAATTGAAACGGCGATGCGGCCGGTATTGGTCGAGCTTCTTGTCTAGCAGCAGGCCGTTGGTGCAGACCGTTACATATTTCTTCTTAGCAAGCGCACCCGCCACGATCTCCGGAAGCTCCCGATGCAGTAGCGGCTCACCGCCGGCCAGCACCACCACGGGCGCGCCGCATTCGTCGATTGCACGCATGCAGTCAGCGACCGAGAGGCGCTGATCGAGAATGGGATCCGGATAGTCGATCTTTCCGCAGCCCGCGCAAGCGAGATTGCAGCGGAACAGCGGCTCGAGCATCAGCACGAGCGGGTAGCGCTTCCGCCCACGCAGATGCTGGCGGAGAATGTAGCTTCCGACTGCTACGGCTTGCCCGAGAGGAATTCCCATGACCCGTTATGCCAATCTCCGCGATGTGAGCTCGGGCTCGGAAAGCTCGCGTGGAAGACTGAACTGGATCTTCTCTTCTTTTCCGGGAAGCGTCGACACTTTCACCGGGCCAAAGCGCCGCAGAGCCGCGATGACGTCGTCGACCAGCACTTCCGGGGCTGAGGCGCCTGCGGTGAGGCCGACCGTGGTCTTGCCGTTGAACCACTCGGGCTGCAACGCGCTGCCATCAGCGACGAGATAACTTGGCACGCCAGCCTCCGATCCGATCTCGCGCAGGCGATTCGAATTGGAGCTGTTGCTCGCGCCGACCACGAGAATCACGTCGACCAATCTTGCCAGCTCGCGCACGGCCGTCTGCCGATTCTGCGTCGCGTAGCAGATGTCGCGTGTCTCGGGGCCGACGACATCTTTGAAGCGCTTCTTGACCGCCTCTATGGTCGCGCGCGTGTCGTCAACGCTCAGTGTCGTCTGTGTGATGTAGGCGACCGGCGCATCGATGGGGATGTCGAGTTGGTCGACCTCTTCTTTGCGTTGGATGAGATGCACCTCTCCCTTGAGCTGGCCCATCGTGCCCTCGATCTCGGGATGGCCAGCGTGGCCGATCAGAATGACAGTGCGGCCCTGGTCGATATAGCGCTGGCCTTCGTGATGAACCTTGGCGACAAGCGGACAGACGGCATCGAGCACAGCCAGATCGCGGGCCTCAGCATCCTCTTCGACCGCGCTAGAAACCCCATGCGCGCTAAAGATCGTCACCGCGCCCGCAGGAACCTCAGAAAGGTCCTCGACGAAACGTGCGCCTTTCGCCTTGAGACTTTCGACGACGTGCCGGTTGTGAACAATTTCGTGACGGACATAAACGGGCGGCCCGAATCGATGGAGAGCCCGCTCGACGATCTCGATCGCCCGCACTACACCGGCACAAAGCCCGCGCGGTTGCGCCAGGATAACCCTGAGCCCCATTGTAGCCCCTCTGACTTGCAGTTAGCCCGCGAAAGCGGCATGTGGTCAAGCCACTTCCTTGTCGCTTAACGCAAA
>Ga0126374_10000277_pt1 | contig 12039 bp, 9 predicted proteins | sample PanSoiMetPlot_12_FD_89874 | JGI IMG/M metagenome (GOLD analysis project Ga0126374, IMG submission 89874) | Tropical forest soil microbial communities from Panama - MetaG Plot_12 | ecosystem: Environmental > Terrestrial > Soil > Tropical forest > Bulk soil | place: Panama | collected 2016-02-17
TCGGTCTCCAAGTTCTCCTCACCGGAGCGCTGCTGGCGCTCCTGTTCCGCAATTTCGATTGGAACCTGTTCCGGGTGGCCTTCTCGCATACGCCTGTCTGGTTTTACTTCGTTTCCTTCGGAGTACTGGTCGCGGGACAGGCCCTCTACGTCTTCAAGTGGGGGTTGGTGCTGGGGGCGATGGGCCTCCGGATGCCATTCTGGAAGCTCGCCGAGCAATATCTGCTGGGCACCTTCTTCAACAATTTCCTGCCCACCATGATCGGTGGGGATGCTGCGCGCGTGTACTACCTCGGACGTGAGGAAGGGTACGCGACGGTGGCCACCTCCGTCTTCGTGGATCGCGGTCTCGGCTTCCTGTCTCTGTCTGCGTCTGGGAGCCTGCTCGTCTGGTGGCTCGACATTACCACCCCCGCCTTCATCGTCGCCCGCCAGGTCCTCACCATCCTCTTGGTCGTGCTGGTCGCCGGCCTCGCCGCGGCGCTCACTTTGCGGCTCGCACCACTCGTGGGACTCCTCCGCCGGATGCCCCTGATGGGCCATGTCGCCGAGACGGTCGAGCTCGTCAGGAAGCGTGGCCGGCCGCTCCGCAAACGGCCCGACATCATTCTGGCCGTGCTCCTGGCCGGCGCCTTGTACACCGTGCCCTTCGGCTGGGTCTACCAGCTCTACTTTCAGCTTTCGGCAGGTCTCGACGTGCCCTATCTGGCGATCGTATTGGTGTTGGTGGCTATCGCGATCCTCTCCAACATTCCGATCTCGGTCAACGGTATCGGCCTCCGCGAGCAGCTTCACTACCTTCTCTTCGCGAGCCTCGGGGTCTCGAAAGAGCTCGCCGTCGGCATTTCGCTGATCGTTTTCTCCCAGTTCCTCATCCTGAGCGTCTTCGGCGGCCTGGTCTGGTTGCGACTCCGGGCCCGACCGTCCATGACGACGGCGCCTCCGATGGCGCTTCGGAAGCCCTGAGTGAGCGCGAGCAGGAGCCATGGGCGCCGCATCGGCCGGGAGTCCACTTGATGTGCCATGTGCAGGGTGCGATTTTCCGCGAGCCCTAAAATCTTGACGCGGTTTCCGTGGGAGTGTACAAGTCGGAGGCGTTGTGACCGGCGCCACACGTGCATGCGTGCGCCGGCGGCCCGCGGGAACCGCGGTCAGACGCTTCGTCAACTCTGGAGGAGTCCCATGATCGGTGCCGGCGATGTTCCGCCGAAGAACGAGCCGATGGATCGCCACCTCTCCGCCGTCTGTGCGGTGAGCGTCGCGCGGTGAGGTGCACTCTCTCGAACAAGGATGTGAAGGCCTTCGTCGCTGCCCGGGAGCAGCGTTGGCACCAGTTGTTGCAGGAGCTCATCCGTATCCCGAGTACGTTCAAGCACGAGCAGGCGATGGTCGCCCGCGTCGCCGCCCATCTCGAGAGCTTGGGGGTCGGCATTCGACGCCTGCCCCACTACTCCCACCAGTTGAAGGACGAACCGGCCGCGCAGCCGCCCTTCAGTGCCGATCCTGGCCGCTATAGCCTGTCCGCCCGCATTCCAGGTTCCGGTGGCGGCCGATCACTGATCCTGAGCACGCACATGGACGTCGTGCCCGAGGGCGATGTGGCCGAGTGGACCCATCCTCCCTTCGCTGGACACATCGACGAGCAGGCGGGGGTGATTTACGGTCGGGGTGCCACCGACGACAAAGCGGGGGTGGTGGCGGCTCTCGCTCTCCTCGAGCTCATCTGTCGCCTTCCGCTTCGACTCCGAGGAGACGTCATCTGCCAATTCGTGCTCGAGGACGAAATTACCGGAAACGGAACGCTTCTGTGCTTGAAGGACGTTCCCCGTGCGGACGCTGCCTTCGTCATCGACGGCACGCGCCTGAACCGAGCCATCAATCAGCACGCGGGGAACATGGAGTTTGGCATCGTGTTGAAGGGGAAGCCCGCGTCCGTCGGGGTCTCTCACATGGGCGTCAACGCGGCGGAGATGCTGGCGCGTCTGGCCCTCCATATCCGAGACGCCGTCTTCGCACTCAACACGGAACGCTCCGAGCTATGGAAGCAGTTCCCGAGCCCGTTCCAGATCTCGCTACAGGAGATCGAGAGTGTCGGCCGCCCGCTGACCGTGCCCGACCTTGCCCGGGCGCGATTCTACATGACTTTCCCCCCGCCCTTCACCCTCGCGAGCATGCGAGAGCTCTTGACGGAGTCAGCCGCGAAGTTCTGCGCGACGTATGGGCTCGAGGAACTGGTTCGATTCGATTGGGACGGTTTCGCGGTCGAGCCGATCATGGCGGAGTGCCCGTCCCTCGAGGCCGTTCTCCGAGAATGCGCCACAGAGACCGGGCTCGGGTCCATCAATATTGGACCCTCGACGGGAACGTCGGATCTGCGTCATTTTGCCGCCGCAGGCATTCCCTGCCTGCTGTATGGTCCAGGTGACGGTGGGAACCCACACCGCATGGACGAATTCTACAAGCTCGCGGATCTCCGCAAGGTCATCCTGCTCTACGCCGCCGTCATTCAGCGGTGGTGCGGCACGGCCGACTGACGAGCGAAGAGTGTAGCGGCCATGCTCGAACGAGGGCGTGGAGCCCGGCATGAGAGCGGGATATATTGATGGCGGCCGGCACCCTGGTCGTGCTCCAGCCCGGATACCTTCCGTGGTTGGGATTCTTCGACCAGATGCAGCGCTCGAGCGTGTTCATCTACTATGACGACGTTCAGTTCGACAAGCACGGCTGGCGCAACCGCAACCGCGTCAAGGCGCCCGGGGGCGGGCCCCATTGGCTGACCGTGCCCGTGCTCCATTCCGGCCGCGACTGGCCGGCCATCCACGAGATCGAAATCGACAACCGGACCCCGTGGGCCCGCAAACATGTGGGGACGCTCAAGCAGTTCTACCGCGCGGCGCCGCACCTCCACCGCTACTTGCCCGCGCTCGAGGAGATGCTCGAGCGACGCTGGATGTTGCTCGTGGACCTCGATCTGGCGGTGACGAAGCTCATCTGTGGGTGGCTCGGGCTCGAGCGGCGGACGCTCCGCGCGTCCGAGCTCGGCATCGCCAGCCGGCGGAGCGAGCGCCTGCTCGCCCTCTGCCAGCACGTGGGCGCTCAGCGTTACCTCTCGGGCAGCGCGGCCAGGGACTATCTCGATACGGAGCTCTTCTCCCGAGCGGGCATCGAGATCGAGTGGCAGGACTACGTCCACCCCGTCTATCCTCAGCTGCACGGCGAGTTCGTGCCCTACCTGTCCATCGTGGACCTCTTGTTCAACTGCGGCGAGGAGAGCTCAGCGATCCTCGGTCGCGCGGGAGCCAGTGAACACCTATGAGCGCCAAGACGATTCTCGTGACGGGGGGAGCGGGTTTCATCGGGAGCAACTTCGCCCGGCGCCTCTACACGAAGTACCCCGACTATCAGCTTCTCGTGGTGGACGCGCTGACCTATGCGGGCAGCGTGGCCAACCTCCCCGAGGGAGCACAGCAGTCGGGGCGCTACGAGTTCTGGTACGGCGACGTGCGAAACGGCGAGCTCATGGACACGCTGGTCTCGCGCGCGGACATCGTGGTGCACATGGCGGCGGAGTCGCACGTGACGCGTTCGATCTACGACAACCGCCTCTTCTTCGAGACGGATGTCCTGGGCACCCAGACGGTGGCCAACGCCGTGACGAAGTTCCGCGATCGGGTGGAGCGCTTCATCCACGTCTCGACCTCCGAGGTCTACGGCTCGGCGTGTGCCGAGAAGATGGACGAGGAGCACCCCTTGAACCCGCAGAGCCCGTACGCCTCGGCCAAATGCGGCGCCGACCGACTCGTCTACTCCTACTGGGCGACCTATCGCATTCCCGCGACCATCGTCCGGCCCTTCAACAACTTCGGCGCGTACCAACATCTGGAGAAGGTCGTCCCGCGCTTCATCACCTCCTGCATCCTGGATGAGCCCATGCGCGTGCACGGCGACGGCTCGGCGGCACGGGATTTCATCCACGTGGACGATCATTGTGAGGCCCTCGACCGGCTTCTCCACGTGCCCCGCGAGCAGATCACCGGAGAGGTGATCAATCTCGGCACCGGCCGCCATGTGACCGTGCTCGACATCGCCAAGGCGGTTCAGGATCTGATGAGGCCGGCTCACGCCCCGATCGAGTTCATCGGAGACCGCCCAGGCCAGGTCTTTCGGCACACCTGTGACTACGCGAAGGCGGAGAAGCTCCTCGACTGGCGGCCGAGGATCTCCTTCGAGGAGGGACTGGAGCGCACCGTGGAGTGGTACCGGAAGAACGAGGCGTGGTGGCGGCCGCAGATGTGGATGCGTCACATACCGATCATCTCGGCGGGCGGGAAACAGGAGCTCCATTGATCAAACCCATCCCGTTCTTCCAGCACGACCTGGGCGAGCCTGAGCTGGAGGCGGTCCGTGAGGTGCTGCGCGGGCCCATTCTGACCACGGGCGCGACGGTGGAGCGCGTGGAGCGTCGACTCGCCGAGTACCTGCATGCCCGGCACGCTCTCGCGGTGACGAGCTGCACGGGAGCGATGCACCTGGCCCTCCTGGGACTTGGCGTGGGCCCCGGCCACGAGGTCATCACCACCCCCATGACCTTCATCGCCACCTCGACGGCCATCCTGGAGGCGGGCGCCACGCCGGTCTTCGTCGATGTCGAAGAGAAGACGGGCAACATGGATGTCAGCAAGGTCGAAGACGCCATCACGGCGAGGACCCGCGCCATCCTGCCCGTGCACCTCTATGGCCAGATGTGCGACATGCGGGCGTTGCGCGCTATCGCGGACCGACACGGGCTCCACATCATCGAGGACGCCGCCCACTGCATCGAGGGCGAGCGCGATGGCGTCCGACCCGGGCAGCTCTCGGACGCGGCCTGCCTTTCCTTCTATGCCACGAAGAACCTGACCTGCGGCGAGGGCGGAGCCATCGTCTCCAACGACACGGCGCTGACCGAGCGCCTGCGTCTCCTGCGCCTGCACGGCATGACGAAGACGGCCTACGATCGTTCCCGCGAGGGCTACCAGCACTGGGACATGGTGTCGCTCGGCTGGAAGTACAACATGGACAATATTCACGCCGCCCTCCTCGTGCCCCAGATGGAGCGCCTCGATGCGACCTGGCGGAAGCGCGAAGAGCTGGCTCAACGCTACCAGGCCTTGCTGGCCGAAGTGCCCGGACTGACGTGGCCGCAGACACTGCCCGGCGTCAAGCACGCGCACCATCTATTCCCCGTCTGGATCGTGAACGGGCGCCGCGACGACGTCGTGGCCGGGCTCCAGCAGCGTGGCATCCCCAGCGTGGTCAACTACCGCGCCATCCACCTCCTGACCTACTTCCGCGAGCGCTTCGGCTTCAAGCCGGGTGCCTTCCCGATGGCGGAACGTATCGGTGATGCCGCCGTCTCTCTGCCCTTCTATCCTGGCATTCCGGCCGAGCACGTGACGGCCGTGGCCGAGGGCCTGCGAGCCCTCCTGCCGGGCGCACGCTGAGCCTTTTCTGAAGGCCCGCTTCGACCGCTCCGCCTCGATGCTAGCGTGGGCCTACAACGAAGAGGCCCTCATCCACGCATTCCTGAAGCGTGCGCTCGCCGCCCTCGAGGAATCGGTCAGCGACTACGAGCTCATCCTGGTGGACGACGGCAGCACCGACCGGACGAACGAGATCGCCCAGGCCCACGCCAAGCAGAACCCGCACCTTCGCATCATCACGAACGAGCGTAACCTGAACATCGGACCCTCCTTCAAGCGTGCGCTGGCCTCGGCTCAGAAGGAGTTCGTGTTCTGGCAGACGGTGGACTGGTCGTACGATCTCACCCACCTCCGGATCTTCTTGGAGCTCCTCAAGCATTTCGACGTGGTGGTCGGGGTGCGCCCGGTTCCCATCCGCTTGCTGAGCTACGTCCCGGTCGTCCGCTCCATCTACCGGGTGAGAACGCGATCCGACAGCTTCCGGAAGGCTATCGTCTCGCTGGGGAACTACTACTTGGTTCGCATCCTCTACCGAATGGACTTCCACGACTTCCAGAACATCCAGTTCTATCCCACCGCGCTGCTCCAGGGCTTCCCACTCGAAGGGGAGAGCTCCTTCTTGGCTCCCGAGATGATGGCGAAAGCGCTTGCGCGCGGATGCCAATTCCTCGAGGTGCCGATCCCGTTTATCCCTCGGTCAGCGGGCGAAGCCAAGGGTACTCGCATTCGATCGATCTTTCGGTCGGTTCGTGACATCTGGGGAAACTGGTTCCGCTGGGGATGGCGCTTCAGGTTGAGCCGCCGAGCGAATCCCCGCCGTCAGATCTGGCGGGTGAGCGAGCCGTTCTTCCTGGAGGAGGAGGTTCTGAGGCTCACGGTCCCCCTCTTCAAATACTTTCGATACCACCGTTCACGCAAGGAGTCGTGAGTCGATCGGCGACGGCCTGCGTTCCGGCGCGGTGGCCCGCGAATTGGTCTGGCTCCTCGTGCCAGACGGGCAGTCGGCCCGCGGCGACGGCTTGTTCAGCATGCCGTGAGGCGTACCGGACGAACGGCTCCAGTTCGAGGACATAGGCGCGGACATCACCCTCGGCGAACCTGTAGAACGTCTGACCCTTCATGAGTTCGTGGAACCGTCCCGGTCGAATCCGGCGGCGCAAGGCCACCGTAAAGTAGTAGTAGTCTTTCGAAAACAGCGGCCGGCCCCCGTCGAAGACACGGCAGAGGAGAGGCCGGTCGGAGTAGATCGGGAAGGGATAGCGCTCGAGGTAGGCTTCGTCGGGGAAGTGGCTGAAGCTGTTTGTGTTCGCGTCTACACCCAGCCCGAGGACACAACCCTTCTCGCGCAGGATCGTGTCGAAAGCCGTGCCCGGTCCGAAGGGCATTGGGTCCTCGTGAGCGCCGGCGACCAGATCTCGGGCGGAAGGGCCCAGGGCCGTCACCGGCAAGAGGGGATGAAAGGAGCGGTGAACCCCGGCCGCTCTCCGGAATAGTTCCCCAAAAAGGTTGACCCGGCACGGAGTCCGTTGCACGTCGTAGCGCACCGGTTTCGCCTTCAGAATCTCGGCATACTCTGCGTTGCCGCCAAAGGGGAACGAGGGAACCACCAGTGTCGTCCCGGGCAGGTGAGCGGCCAGGAGATCGAGAAGCGGCCTGAAATCCCGTGCAGCCAAGCCGCATCCCTGCAACGATAGGTGGCAGTAGGTGTATCTCACCGCCGGCACCTCGAGCCGTTGCAGGAGCGTGGCCACTGCGTCGATCATGACCCGACGAGCTTCCCGACGATCGTCAGGATGGAGTCCACGCGAGTCAGTTCCACTATTTGCTCCTCGCTGAGATGAATATCGAAGGTCTGCTCTAGCGCCAGGACGAGGTTCATGTGCTTGAGCGAATCCCAGGTCGGAATGTTCTCGGCGGATGAAGCCAGCGTCACGGACTGCAGAGGGACCCCCATGATCTGGCTGACGATCTCGAGAATTTTCTGCTCCATGGACGCTCCGCTTCGTGTCGTCATGCTCGGTTCGGGGCGGCGAGGGGAATGGGCGCTTCGATGCCACCGAAATACTCGGGCTCCGGGGGCACCGGTCGCGAGAGGTCGAGTCGAAAGCGACGGTCCGCCCCTCCGTCGCCCGCCCCGATCTCCTCGAAACCCCGCGAGGCGAAGAAGTCGCTGACCTGCGCGTTCTTGCCCGTGGCGTAGTATTCGCCGACGACAGCCGATGCTCCTCGTGCCTTGGCCAGTCGCAGGGACTGACTCAGGAACGCATCCTCGACGCCCCGGCCCAAGGCGCGACATGACAACAAAAAGGTGTCGATGAGGGCTTCCCCCTGGGCAAAGATCAGGATGCACGTACCCACGATGCCCGAGTCACCGAATCGGTCCCGAAGGCGCGCGAAGATCACCGCTGCGTCCTCGCGTCGGGCGAAGGCCTGGATGTCCGCTTCGGTATAGCGCCTGGTCGTGAGGTTGAACTGGTTGGTCTTCTGGGTCTGCTGCGCCACGCGCGGGAGGCTGAGGTCGTCGACGAAGCCTATTTCCAGTCGCATATCCAGAGACCGGTAGTACCCTTCCAGGTCGGTCGCGGCCGCGCGCTGGTGCTGGCGGATCGCCTCTTCCCGATACATCTGGCCGCGGCGCGCATCTTCGGCCGAGACCGTCAGGGTGTCGAACAATCCCGCAGACAGCAACCGATGCCCCGCCCGGGAAGCCATGGCCGCCGGGATGTGGATCGTCTCGACTTCGGGTAACTGGCTGCGAACGAGGTTGATCTCGAACTCACTGTCGTCGACGAACACCATGCTGTCGAGCCCGATGTTCAGCTCCGCCGCGAGCTCTCGAAGGTTTGTGACTTTGTTGTTCCAGTTGACTCGTTGGGCCGCGAAATGTGCCTCCTGGAGGATCATGTCTGGATGGCGGCCGAACACTTCACGGACATCAGCCTCGTTGTTCTTGCTGCAGAGCGCCAGGATGACCCCGCGCTGGTGCAGGTCCAGGACGACCTGCTGGAACTCCTGATACGTCGAGCCAGGATAGCTCGCGCCGAGCTTGAGATTCGCCAGGCCGTCCTCACCGACCACGCCTCCCCAGAGGACGTTGTCGCAATCGAGGACGAGGCATTTCTTGGCCTTCCCCACCACCGCCCGGAGGAATTTCAAGTTTTCCGAGGCGATCTCTTCATAGGCTTCCAGGGAAAAGGGGGCGCGGCCCATGTGCCAATACCGATAGTCGTAGAAATGTCGGTCGCCGACGCGGCCGCGACAGAGATCCAGATCCACGAAGTAGGCGCCGGGCGTTCGGCGCAAGGCGTCGCGGACGGCATCGTTGAGCTGGCGGATCGCGCCGAGTTGCCCGTGGGACGTCTGGCTGTCGAAAATGCCTTGGGCCGGATACGCCGGCGTCAGGAAGCCTTGCCACAAGATCATGGCCTGCGTCTTGGAGCGGATGCCCCGGACGACCGTCTCGGTCCAATCCACGACGCGCGCTCGCTCGGCCGCCTGGTGGGTACGATCAAGCGAGTTGAACTGACGCGCCAATCCCCACGAGGCGCCCTCCAGATGGCAGAAGACCATGACGGCCTGCGTATCGAGGCTGATCCACTTGGAGACCTCGCCCACCGCTTCGGAAGAAATCGTGTCGTAGTCTCCCCACTGGACGTCGAGGTCGAGGCCGAGCCGCGCGGCACCATACCGCAGATAGGTTTCCAAGGGTTCCACCACGATATTCCGCAGCACCACGAGACGGAAGGGACGGAATCCTGAGCGGTCGGCTTCCCGAAGCCATTTGGACAGATCGGCGAAGGACAATGTCACGATGGCCGCGATCGCGTGGGCGGCGGGGGACTCGTGCGAACGATCACGTCACCAGATTTCATTTCGCCTCTTCTGGAGAACAAGGGCCGCCGATCGGGGAAGGAAGAAAGACGACTCCGGCGTTGCCTTCGGGGCCGAGGACAACATGGCCACGACCCGGAAGCCGACCCCTTCCGCCAAGGTCAGAAGCTCCGATTCCGCACGGAACTCATAGATGTGATCGATTTCGGCGGCGGTCAGAGCGGTCGTGACGAAAGCGTAGGACCGATCGCCCATCAACTCGTGCAACGCCTGGAGCAAACGTTGAGGAGCTTCCAGATGTTCGAGCAGGAAGCACGAGACGGCGGCGTCGGCGGTCTGCCCTGGCCGGAAGGTGAGGGCATCTCCGTGGCGCACGTCGAACCGCCGGTCCAGGCCCGCGGCCTGAATCATGCGCTGACAGGTCGAGACCGAGGTCGCGCTGATATCGACCCCGTACGACCGCCAATTCTCCAAGCGGTCGAGGGCGAGGATGCTCCACACGCCCGATCCCGAACCGAGATCGACGAGAACGCCGTCGCGTCGCTCGGACAGCCGAGAGAGGAAATGATCGACGTAGAACGTGTAGATCTCCAGGTGATGCGCCCAAGCGAAGGTCGTGACATAGACTCCCCAATGATATCTATTCATGTATTCGTGGGCGCCGTAGACACGAGGGAGCACCTCGGCGTATGACGTGAATCTGTAGTGTCTCTCCTTTTCGTACACCATCTGCGATCGGTTGACCTCGTTTACGAAAAACACGTATCCGTCGATCAAGACGTCGGCGTAATCGTCACCGAGAATGGATTCCGCCAACTCCAATAGTCTGCCCCCGAGAGACGCGAACGTCTCTTGATGAGTACGGTATGTCTGTTCGACGTGCCGGTAGTACACGGGCGCTCGATGTTGCAAAGCACTGAGGAAGAACTCGGCCCGCTTACGATTCACCAGGCGCGCCTTCTCTCGCGATCCCGATACTGCAGGTCAGAGGCTCATGGGACGCCCGGGACCTATGGATGGCCTGCCGGTTCGCATTCCCGTCGCGCTCCATTTCCCAGGAAGTCTAACGGAAGTTCGGGATAAAGGAAACCGCTGGCCGGGCGGCCGCACAGTCTTGTGCGTTGGGCGTGAAGGTGGCGGATCGATGTTCGCCGTGTCCAGTTCGACGGATGGTGATTCGGGCGCTCGTGGGCAGTTCTGCGGACGACGTGCCGGGATCATCTCCGGGAGTCGCGGCGCGCCTACTCCACCGCCACCCGAATGACGACGGGACGACCGTCGGAGCCACGAAGGGGCACTCGTATATTCCCGTCCCAGCCGTACATGAACACATCGTGATCGCCCTTCTCCAATGGTGTGGCGAGCCACAACGTGCCGAGCCAGCGCCCTGAGCCTGCACGTTCGAGCCTGACGGGCAGGCGGACTTCGTCCGTCCATGTCTCGAGACGGCCGTCCAGATGGCGAATCTCGTACGACACTCGAAGCGCCCTCCCGTCGCGGTCACCTGTGCCGGACAGGACGAGGCGGAGCGGATAGACGCGGCGGGCGACCATACCCGGAGGTGGTTCCACCGACAGGACGGCGAACTCCTCCGGAGGAATCCAGGTGGAGGTCGGGGCACTAGGCTTGACCCGGTACGCCTCGCGGGTCACCTCTCCACCTCCCGGCCCCTCCAGATGGAGAACACGCTCGAGTCGAGGATCCTGCTGGATGCGTCGATACACGTCGGGACCCACCATCTCCGGATTCAGGTAAACGTAGTTCACGCTCAGATCATCGAGAAGACCGACTTCACCGGTTGCGAAGAAGGCGCGAGCGCGAAAGCCTTCCCCATCAACGTAGGGGACGTTCTGTGATGCGTTGCCGTCTGGCAAGGCCCTAAGCGTGGCGCCCGAAAGAGGAGCCCGGGCGATGGCACTGAAGACGGCCTGGGCAGACATCAAGGTGGCGGCATCGTCGTCGCTGAAATTCACGAGGACACGCTCCCCCTTTCGGACCACCGACCGGAGTGCCGCGGCTGCGGACACATCGATCGGCTCACAGTAACGTCCCTTCCGCGCCCTCGCGCATCCCCACTCCTCGGCGGATAGATAGTGCTCTCGCGGGTATCGTACGGCGCGCCTGGTCACCTCTAAGGCAACCTTGGTCGAGGGCCACAGCGCCAGAGCCGCGATACAGGTCAGCCCTCCCGCTAGGATGCGTCGCGCCCACGGCCCGCGTCGGTGCACTGCATCCCACGTCATTCCCGTGGTGACACCGAACATCATGGCGGCAGCGACGCCGCCTACGATCAGGAAACGAGGTGATTCGGAATTGAGACTTCCAAAATCCACGGCGGCAGGGGTCAGGATGGCCACCGCGCCAAGGCCACTGACCAGAATGCCCCAGGGTCGGCGTCGCCATAGCATGACGAAACCCGTGAGGGGCAGGAGAGGCACGAAGACGCCGGAGTCCTCGGCGAGGCGCCAGCTCCAGAGAGGATACTCCTGCCCCGTGAACCCTCCCGTGATGGTGAAGCCCGGCTTAGGGATTCGAATGTTGGTCTGGTGGGTTCCACGCTGGTCTTCTGAGCTCAGGGCAATGTTTGTCTCTCGTGCATGGAGACGCCGCTTGGCCAGTTCCGAGAGCGTGCCGCCCTGGACGAGGGCGAGGGCGACGGAGAGGAGCAGGATCCCCGCGGTGACCGTGAAATACCGCAGCCGCCAGCGCCGCCGCAGAACACAGAGTACGAACGGGAAGGCTGCGAA
>Ga0126374_10000278_pt1 | contig 12031 bp, 12 predicted proteins | sample PanSoiMetPlot_12_FD_89874 | JGI IMG/M metagenome (GOLD analysis project Ga0126374, IMG submission 89874) | Tropical forest soil microbial communities from Panama - MetaG Plot_12 | ecosystem: Environmental > Terrestrial > Soil > Tropical forest > Bulk soil | place: Panama | collected 2016-02-17
TCAAGCGCTGTTCACGCTCTACAAGAATGGGTCCATCGGTTTGGAGGAAGCTCTGGCGAATGCGGATAGCGCCAATAATCTGCGCCTAAAGATCAAGCTCGCAGGATTGAATTTGGACCAAGAGCCTATGCCTACACCTAACGTAATTGAAAACAGTCAAAAAATCGAACTTCCCAAAAGCGCTGAAATGTTCCGGCTGCGCACTCATTGAGTTCATGCAACGAAACTGGTTTGAGGCTGATTGAACTTTTTACGGTAGGGATTATTGCTATTTGGCAATATCGCAATCCGACAATTTCATCGTCTACCGGAAACGGCTTACGAAATGACGAAGTCAGACTTAAGAAAGACCGCAACCTCCCAGCCTGATTAATCCTTTCCAAATCTGGCAACGTTGCTGTACGCTCCAGCGACTCGTTTAGCAATATTCCTTTTGTAGCGGATTTCCCTGTCCGTAATTGATCAGTTAGGTGTCACTTTTAAATACATCGGCCGAGACGCGACATGCCCATTGTTATCCTAACTGCTCGCCGAGCCTAAATTGTCAAAGGTACGCGTCCGAGGACAGTTATTGTCCATTAATTAATTGCGCTAGGTGGGTCGTTTTAAAAAGCTTTATTTATTTGGCACTTGTCTGGCGATCTCAATGATCGTGCTTGGTATACTTCCTGCTTCAGTTGAGTAGGATTTTAAAAAACTGATTGGCCGACAAATGATCAACCCATCAGGGCAATCAATGGAACTTGTATGAGCCAGAAAAGAATAACAAGAATCCAAAGTAACAGTCGCGGATTTACTTTAGCCGAACTCCTCACAGTTATGGCTGTCTTAGCCATCTTTGCAGGCATTGCAGTGCCAAACTATGTGGCTGTGCAACCTGGATTGCAACTAAATGGGGCGGCACGAGAGGTTTTGGGAAAGCTCATGTGGGCTCGATCCAAGGCAGTGGCACAGAACAATCAGTGGGTTGTTACGTTCCCAACGAATCATACATTCCAGATATTAGATGACACGAACAATAATGGTACGGCGGATGCCGGTGAGTCGACCCAGACGATTGACATCAACACCGACTATCCTAACGTTACTATTAGCAAGTCTGGTTCAGATCCCACCTTTAACTCCAGAGGCACCGCAAGTGGAAGTACGACTATAACCATTACCAATACGAGCGGTTCCAAGACGGTAACCGTGAGTGGGACCGGAAACGTGAAGATCAACTAAGTATGGCCGGAGCAAAAAACGAATTTCGACGAAAAATGACGTTTCGCTTGCGGGACGGCTTTACGCTTATTGAAGTTCTCGTCGCATTGCTCCTTTTATCCGTTGGATTGCTCGGAGTAGCGGGGCTAACGGCGGGCATTATTCGCGGCGATTTTTTTAGCAGAAACATCACGTCGGCGACAGCCATAGCCCAGACGCAATTAGAAGCCGTTCAAAACAAGGGGTACCTCAATGCTAACACGACTAACTTTCCTTCATCGGCGGCAAGTGTAAGTATGGGCGGTGTAAATTTCTCTAGAACAACTACCATAACTGACAATTCCCCAGCGGCCAACATGAAAACAATCTCCGTCACGGTGACTTGGAATGAAGCTAACAACGCTGCCCGGTCGGTTTCTCTTCAGACGATCTTGGCTCAATAAACACGTTTACTATGCACCGCCTACAGCTCAAGAAAACAGAAGGATTCACGTTGACCGAGCTGATGGTTTCCATGGCCATCGGAATGGTAATGCTGGCGGCAGTTACAACAACTTTTATGTTACAGACAAAAACTTATAACGCCCAGCAACAGATCAATGAGATGGAACAAAACGCCCGAGGCGTGCTTGATGTCATAACTCGGGAACTAAAGATGGCTGGTTACAAACCCAATGGAGGAAGCTTTGGTGGAGTAACTTACAGCACGACGCAGTTAATGATCCAAACCGATCTTGACGCTAGCGGAGGGATTAGCACTAGTACTACGGCGAACGAGCAAATTACCTATGCGTACGACAGCACAAACAAGCAAATCACCCGAGCAGTAGGCACCGGGAGTGCACTGGTACTGGCCGACAATATTACTGCGTTTACCTTTAGTTATCTGGACTCTACTGGAGCTTCGACGACTACGTCTGCGAACATACGACAAGTGAGCATTAGTATCACAGCTAGAACCGCAAATCCGGACCCCAACTACACATCCAACGGCGGCTATAGGACCTACACAGTGACCGCGACAATTACCCCTCCCAATCTCGCGCTCTAACTTGGAGGTTACCGAGAGAATGTTTCATCCAACGATGAAAGAGTTGGCCACTAGGAAAGTACTCAATTGTCAAAACGGCTTTCTCCTCAGTGCCGCGCTGACACTACTGACGGCGCTAATCCTCCTCGGTACCACCGCCTTCATACTTTCATCGACCGACATTAAGATCGGCGGTAATTTCAGAAACAGTCAGATGGTTCTGCAAGTAGCTATGGCGGGGGCGGAGAGGGCGCGAGAGGCTCTCAGGGTAGAAAACCTCGCGAGCAGCAATACGACATCTTTCAGCGACGAGCTTAATTCGGCGGCTCGAAAAGGAGCCAACGGGGCGCTTGACGGCTACTCGGCGACGACGGACGACGTTCCCCTCGCCACCGGGACAATGAATAATGTCACTTATAACGCCTATCTATCCAACGATTCCGTCGATGGTACAACCAATACCACAGATTCTAACGGCAGGGTGATGATCACTTCGGTCGCCACCGGGCCTAATAACGCCAAAGCACAGGTTCAAATTGTGGTGACCCTACAGCCTCCACCCAGCAGTCCGGCGACGATCTATTCTAAAGGAGATGTAACAGGGAACGGCAGCTCTCTTACCATCAGCGGAAATGACGCGTGCGGCGCCGGAACTGCCCTTGCCCCAATCTATACTAAAGATCCGGCCACGACGAGCCTTAATGGAAGCCCCACGCTCACAGGCAGTCCCTCGACGCCCCAGCATGGGACGTTGGACATCGACATACCCGGTTACATCGATTCCCTGAAGGCGGGGGCGACGACCTTGACCGCAGACCAGAACGGTGCGACCTACGGCAGTGCCACCAACTACCAGACCGTTTACTCGTGGCCGGACGATCCAGATCACTTCAACAATCAGGGTCTAAAACTTCAGAATGTTACGGGATATGGTATTCTGCTAGTTAAGGGTGACCTGGAGCTAGGCGGCGGGTTTCAATGGAACGGTGTTATCATAGTTACGGGATCGGTGACATTAAATGGCGGAGGTGGAAACGCGATCAATATCTACGGCCAAATCTTTTCAGGAACGTCGACTTTGACCGACGTGACTATTAACGGCGGCAATACTATTGGCTACGATAGCTGCAAGGTGAAAAAAGCGATGGCTGGTTCTCCGTTAAAAGTCTTGAATTGGAAACAGAACTATAATTAACGTCTCGACTTAAGTGCTGTCTCTACCATATCGCCCATTTCACTGATCTGGGCGAATTCACGAAGATAATTGTTTGATTTGCCACTCAGCTGAATTCTTCGCTTTAGCTGCGTCAGGTTCTTAGAAAATTCTTGGAGTTCCGAGGTCAACATTCCGTTCAAATCCTTGGACTTCTCTTTTAAAACATCAAAATCTCTCAAAATAGGATCCTCGTCCCTCTTGATTTCGGACTTCGGACCGGCAGGTGATGGTTCATTCTTACGTTCCCGTTCTTCTCTGGCAGCAGCCTGAGGTTTGGCTTCGCCCGAACTTTCCACGGTCAAAATAGGTTTAAGTGGTTTATTGGACTCCTCGATTGCTGCGACAGATGATCGATCGACGCCTAGTACCCCTCCTCCATCCAGGTCAAACATGACCTGAGTTCCCTCATACCAATAGCGTCCCGTAATAAACTCCTTGCCACTTCGGAGTTTAATAACGTAGGTCGCCTCTACCACACCAGAATAGACTATGGAAACCGCGAATACTAAGGTCGCCCAGTATTTCTGCATATGGCATATTTTACAATTGTTTCTCCCTCCCGTCAAAAAAGCTCTGGAATCCTGTGGCCAATGCTGCGCCGCGTCGGGCTTGAATCGCATCCCATCAAAAAGTGTCGTCAGTCTTTGGCGCGGATATTGGCGGATTGAAAGATGTAGTTGGGTCCGGTTAAGAGAGTCTGCGAAGTCGAGTTCGGCGCCCCGCCGCCGTGCGGTAATCGGAACTCCAATGAACAAAATGCGTGGATCAGGACGTTAATGCTTTAGTAACCTCGCGGATCGTTTCGGAACCCTAGTCCTGCAAGAGGGATTAGAGTGTGAAAGCAGCAAATAAAAACAAGCGTTGTGGGGCGGTGCGGGAGACCGATAGGAGCAGGATCCGTTAGCGCGAAAAGTATCTTCTGATTGATTTCTTGTGATCCTTGAAAATGGCTCCGGCCCTGTGACCGTCGTAGCTGACAACCGCAAGGACGGAGGTTAGAGACTAATTGACACCAGTCCGACTCATCAGGCCATTGACCGTTTTGCTTGCCAGTCGAGGACCTATGTCAAAGCCCGCAAAGTCAAGCTCGCCCATAGCGACTTCTCTAACAGAACTTTAGACTTTTTTTCGTTGATGGGAGAGGTAATCGACCAACAGGTATTCTCCCAGTCGATCCGGACGGGTGTAAAAGGCGCGCCCCTTGTTGATGCGCGTAAGGTCGTCGACAAATCCCCGCAGCACGGGACTGTCATCTAACATGAAAGTATTGATCGTTATTCCTTTGCGGGTAATACGCTCCGCTTCCTTTAATGTTTCCTCAGCCGCGCGCTGGCTAATGCCACCGAAACTCAGGGGCCACTCACAGTAAAGCCGTCCCTGACGGCAATAGGCTGTGGGTTGACCATCCGTGATCACAATCATCTGCTGATTCGGGCTGGGTTTGCGGTCGAGCATTTCCGCGGCCAGGTGGAGCCCATCCTGCAAGTTGGTAAACGGATCGCCCATGTTCCATGTCGCCTGGGGCAGATCCTTGGGCTTCAGTTCCACCGCCCGTGTAAAAAAACCTACGATGCCGAAATAATCCCGGGGGTGAAGCGAGCGGACCAGACTTTCCATCGCTAGCGCAACCTTCTTGGCGGCGGCAAAACGCCCTTCCCAACTCATGGACCAGCTCATGTCCAAAAGCAGAACAGTCGCCGCCCGGGTGGTATGCTCGGATTCGTAGACGGCAAAGTCCTTGGGCCCGATCCGAACTGGAATTCCGCCACCATGCAGAAGCGCGTTTTTGAGGGTCTGTATCATATTTATATGGAGGGGCTCCCCCTGGACATACGGTTTGCTATTCTCGGTGAGAAATTCTTGGCTGCCCCGGTGGCGGGTGGAATGGCGACCCATGCCGTCGCGCCGCAACTGCTGGTAGATATCGCGAAGCGCCAATTGCCCGACACGCCGCACGCCCTTAGGCGTCAACTCAAAACGATCTCCCTGTTCGAGCACATAACCACCCTCTTCGAGCAGGGATTGCATGCGCATTACCCCCTCGAAGTCCTGTTTGGGATCGCCGCCGAGAAGTTTTTCCAAGAGCTCCTTATCGACGTCCCGCAGCTGCATGCTCGAAAGCTGTCCTTCCAGGCGCCGCAATTCTTCCATGCGTTCCATCAACTCCATCGACTGTTGGAATTGCATGGGTGTCTGGCCACGAAACAAGCTTCCTTCCCGCCGCAACCAATTTTCCAGCTTGCGAATCTGCTGCAGCTGCATAAGCAGCTGCTGGAATTCTTTTTCCGCGTTCGAATTCTCAAAGCGGTAGGACGTCAACTTTTCCACGGCCTCGCTGGTTTTGCCGGGAAGATCATTTAAGAACTGCTGCTTGGCCTTGACGTCCCGCCCGGCTTGATCGAGATCATCGAGCGTCTGGCGCTCCTGCTCGAGCACCGAATCCAGCTGCTGCTGCACCTCCTCCATGGCCGACTGCAAGCGATACTCGTCGTAGAGCTTGCGCATCTCCCGCGCCACCTGCGACAGGAGATCATCGACGCCTTTGGTCTGCTTCTCTCCTTGCTTGATGCCTTTCTGCATCAAGCGGCGCATCGCTTGTTGCAGATCGCCCGTTTCGTTCATGTAATCATTGAGCTGATCGAACACACTGTCGGAGTCCAGCGAGTCCCGGAGGCTGGCATCCCAGCGGCTGTATCGGATGTGCACCATTGACGATCAGTCCTTGGAGAGTAACCAGGAAGCTACTTGCCGTAAGTTACACGCCCGCCCTCAATTTCCTTATTGAGTTTTTGGTGTAAGTGCAGCCCTTCCAGGACGAACTCCGTCGCCGAAGCCATCAACGACGGTGATTCTTGAATTCCAAGGGTGCGAATGGCTTCTTTCAATCCCGGAATTTCCTTGATGCCCTCCAAATAATCCTGGGAGGCCATTTGATCCGAGACTTCAACTCCCCAACCCGAGTTGAAATACTCAACCACTTTATGCAGAGCATTCAAACTAAAATATTGGTCGAACACTTTGACAATGGAGCGGTTTAGAAGCTTTTCCACCAACTCCTCCTCTTTCTTGTCCTCCCCCACATACTCCATTTCGATTTTTCCATTCGTTGACGCCAGAACCGAGTGGAGGTCGCTGATTCTCGGAACGATCTCGGTTTCCTTGCACCGGAGCGCGCGCTTTTCCGCGTTGCTGATCAATGTTTCGTAATTGTTGATGGTCACCCGGACGCTGACGCCAGAGGATTGATTGATATCATTCGACTTGCGCGCTTCAAATGTCAGATGACCGAGAATTTCTTTCATGAAGCGCGGCACTTCCACCTTGCGGCTGCGACCCGCTACCGCCTCCGCCTCCTGCTCCATGATCACGAGTTCGTCATCGAGGCTCTTCGGATAGTGCGTGCGAATCTGCACATCGAAGCGATCCTTCAAGGGGGTGATGATCCGGCCGCGGCTGGTATAATCCTCGGGATTGGCGCTGGCGACAATGACAACGTCCAGGGGCAGGCGGATCTTGTATCCCTTGATTTGGACGTCTTTCTCTTCCATCAGATTGAATAGGCCCACTTGGACCTTTTCCGTCAAATCAGGAAGTTCGTTGATCGCAAAAATGCCGCGATTGGTGCGCGGCACCAAGCCATAGTGGATGGTTTCTTCATCCGCCAGATAGCGACCCTCCGCGACTTTGATGGGATCGATTTCACCCACCAGGTCCGCGATCGACACATCCGGCGTCGCCAGTTTCTCGCCGTAGCGCAGGTCTCGATCTATCCATTCCAAGGGCAAAGCGTCACCGAGTTCCGCCGCCTTTTTACGACAAACCCGGCAAATCGGTTTGAAAGGATTATCGTTGATTTCGCAGTCTTGCACGACCGGGATCCGTTCATCCAACAAGCTAACAAGCCCGCGAATGACGCGAGATTTGGCTTGGCCCCGCTCGCCGAGAAAAACCATGTGATGACCTGAGAGAATAGCATTCTCGATTTCCGGGATAACCGTGTTGTCGTATCCGACGATACCCGGTAAAATTCTTTTGCCGCTTTCAAGATAATGGACAAGATTTTTTCTCATCTCCTCGCGAACCGACAAGACCGCCGTTCCGCTCCTTTTGAGCTCCCCTAGTGTTTTTGCCTCATTCACGTGATCCGGCCTCCCTTAAAAATTTATTGCCGACTTGCGGCTAGGATTTTCCTTTTTTTGTCTTCATGGCTTTCGCCACTGCAACGGCGCGCTAAGCGAGCCATTCACCGTTATGGCGAGAGACGTTCGAAATGGGGTTTCAAACGATCATAACTATCAAGTAAATGTTGCGGCATGACCCGGGTTTCCCCTATCACCGGCATGAAATTCGTGTCCCCTTCCCAACGCGGCACGACGTGCCAATGCAGATGATCTTCAATGCCGGCTCCGGCGCACCGGCCCAAATTCATTCCTAAATTTATTCCGCCGGGATTTAGGGCCCGGCGCACGATATCCACGGAGCGCCGCAGGGCTTCGTTTAAGTCGCCATATTCTTCCGCAGATAAATCTGAAAGATTATTCTCATGACGCTTGGGCGCCAGCAACAAGTGACCGTTGTTATATGGATATTTGTTGAGCATGACCACGGAGTGCGCGGTTTGGGCGATTACCAGCGCCGCGCGCAGATCACTTTGTTTCGATTTGTCACAAAAGATACAGCCGGGCTGCTTCGAGCCTTCCTCAATGTAGGTCATTCTCCAAGGAGCCCAGAGCTGCTTCATTCGCCAATTTCCCCTGCTTCATCGACGCTCTTACCGTCTACCCTCAGGCGCAACTCTTTCCCCACCTTGAAAAACGGAACCCGCTTGGCCGCCACCGAAACCAACGCTCCGCTTTTAGGATTGCGTCCCTGCCGCGCGCGTCGATGTTTGACCACGAAGCTCCCGAAGCCCCGGATCTCGATGCGGTCGCCTTGGGAAAGCGCGTCCACCATAGAGTCAAATATCGCGTTGATGATCACTTCCGAGTCGCGACGCGACAAATGAGGGAACCGCTTATTTACTTCGTCGATTAAATCCCTTTTGGTCATATGATCTCCCGGCCCACACAAGAAGTGTAAACTACGATTGAATAGCCTCTAATCCATGGTTTCGTCGGTTCATTGCAACAATGACGGTGACCATTCGTAACGCAGCCAGCCGCGCTCGCTGCCCGGTAGTTTTCTGCCGAACACGCCGAAAAATAGCCTTTCCCACCAGCGCTCTTGGGCCGGGCGTGAGTAATAAACCGTGGGGTTTGCTTCCAAGCCTACGCGCTTGGCAGCCAAATCAATGGCATCGTCCAAGGTGCCAAACTGATCTATCAACCCCAATTCTTTCGCCTGGGCCCCCGAGTAGACGCGGCCATCGGCGAGCTTTCTAACTGTCGCTTCGTCCAAGCCGCGCCCCTTGGCCACCGCGCTGATAAACTGCCTGTGGACATCGTCCACCAGGGATTGCAATATTTCCCGTCCTTCGGCAGAAAGCGGCTGGAACGGCGAACCGATATCTTTGTTGGCTCCGCTTTTGATATTGTATCCTTTCACACCGATCTTTTTCATCAGCTCTTCAACGTTGCTGAGCTGCATGATCACGCCGATGGACCCGGTAAGCGTCCCCGGATTGGCGACGATTTTGTCGCATGCGCTCGCAATATAGTAGCCGCCCGATGTCGCCATACCGCCCATCGACGCTATAAACGGCTTGCTCTTCTTGGTCTTTTGAATCTCCTCAAAAATTTCTTGCGTCGGCGCTACCGCACCGCCCGGGGAATCAATGCGTACGACCACCGCTTTGATCCAGGGCGCTTCTTTAAAACGCTTCACCTCGGTCATGACATCGCGAGAATCATCGATGGTCCCCTCGATCTGTAACACCGCGACGCCGTCACCGGCAAAAAGTGACAGCACCTTGGAATCTCCGCCGGAGAGGTAAGCGTAGAAAAATGCGCCCACGAAGACGACAAGAATAAATACGCCGAGCAATCCCAGGCCTTTAAGAATTGAATGACTTTTAGCCATTGCAGCGCAACTCCGAAGCAAGCGTGAATCGAACTTTAAAAACCCCTTCTTGTGGGCGACCGAGAATCCCAGAGCTGTTGCTAAGAGCAAAGGGCGAAGCGAAAAGCATTTCAATTTCGCTCGTTGCTCTTTGCTCCTCGCTCTTGGCAGTTTCTTTATCGGCCTTTGCGCGTCGTCTGTCCGTCATCGTCGCGATCGAGCCTGAGGTCATCTTTTAGAAAGGACTCAAAAGAAAACCTGGCGCCTTCTTTTTCTCGTTTCAGGTAGCTATCCATTTCTTGCCGCTCTTCGGTCTTGCGCAAGGCGCGAATGCTGAGGCCTATTTTCCTCTCGGCAGGATCGATGTTAATGACTTCGGCCTCAACTGAGTCGCCGACCTTAAATAGGCTCGATGGCTTATCGACCCGTTCCGAGCTCAGCTGCGACACATGAATCAATCCTTCGACCCCTTCTTCGATGCGGACGAAAACGCCAAAGTCCGGAACGCTGGTGACTTGCCCTTTGATCTTTGATCCAACGGGATAGCGCTGCGCGATGATTTTCCACGGATCGGTAGTGAGCTGTTTGATGCCTAGGGAAAACCTTGCATTCTCAACATTCACGCCGAGCACCGTAGCCTCAACTATATCGCCTTTCTTGTACAGCTCGGAGGGATGTTTGATCTTTTTCGTCCAGTGAAGGTCGGAGATATGCACCAATCCATCGATACCTTCTTCGATGCCCACGAAGATGCCAAAGTCTGTCACGTTGCGCACCGGACCTTTTACCACGCTTCCCACCGGATATTTTTCCTTCGCTTCTTCCCAAGGGTTCGCCATCACTTGCTTAAGCCCCAAAGAAATCCGGCGATGACCAGGATCCACATTGAGAACTACCACCTCGACATTTTGGCCAACTTGGAGAAGCTTCGAAGGGTGAGCAATTTTCCTGGTCCAGGACATTTCGGAGATATGGATCAGTCCTTCGATGCCGCTTTCCAGCTCAACAAACGCGCCGTAATCCATCAGGCTGATGACTTTACCCTGGATTCTAGAACCCACCGCGTACTTTTCGGCCACGGTCTGCCACGGATCCGGAGTAAGCTGCTTCATGCCAAGGGAAATGCGCTCCTTCTCGGGATCGAACTTCAATACGACGACTTTGATCTTATCTCCGACCTGCACGATTTCAGAAGGGTGGCTGATACGGCCCCAGGACATATCGCTGATATGGAGGATGCCATCGATGCCCCCCAAATCAACGAAGGCCCCGTACCCTGTGATATTCTTTACAGTACCCTCAAGAATGACTCCTTCTTCCAAGACCTTGAGAATCTCTTGTTTAAGCGAATTCCGTTCCTTTTCTAGTAGAGCGCGGCGAGAAACCACGACGTTGCCGCGGGCGCGATTGTATTTAACAACGGCGAATCGATCCGTGGTGCCAATGAATCTATCCAAGTTTCGGCTCGGGCGAATATCGACGTGGGATCCGGGAAGAAAAGCGGGTACTCCGACATCGACCTTAAACCCGCCTTTCACTTTGCCAATGATATGTCCTTGGATACCCTCGCCTTCGTTAAAAGCCTTTTCAATCTTTTCCCACACTTTCATGCTTTCGGCGCGTTGGCGCGACAACACAATGCCGCCATTTTCGCCTTCTGAAGAATCGAAGTAGACGTCCACGTCATCGCCGACTTTGACTTGCACATTGCCCTGACGATCCATGAATTCCTGCAGCGGAATCTGTCCTTCGGACTTGTAGCCAACGTCGATGAGGACATGGGTGGAAGTGATACCCACCACTCTGCCTTTGACAACGCCTCCCGGCTTTACCGTGCGCAGGCTTTCTTCAAACAGAGCCTGAAACTCATTGGCGCCGCCTGGACTCGCGCCGGTTTTCTGTTCATCATTTTGGACCATGCCCCCTGACTCCGATCTTCTTTAGTTTGTTAGAGACTTTTGTTTAATCACTCGCATTACTCGCTCCAGGACGGCTTCTGCCGTAAGTCCAGAAGAATCGATGGCGAGCGCATCCTCTGCCTTCCTGAGCGGTGCCACGTCCCGTTCGCTGTCCCTTTTATCCCGCTCTTCCAGCTCTCGGATAGTTTCTTCCACGGTTACGTCGCGGCCCGCCGCGCGCAGTTCTTCGTAGCGCCGGCGCGCTCTTTCCTGAACCGACGCATCGAGATAAATTTTCACTTCTGCCTGCGGAAAAATCACCGTTCCAATATCCCGACCTTCCGCCACCACATTTCCCCTTTGCCCCAAGGCTCGCTGTAAGTCTAGCATCCTTTTTCTTACCACCGAAAAAGCCGACGCTTTGGATGCCATCTGACTGACTTCTGGGGTGCGGATCAAGGCTGACACATCTACGCCATCCAATAGCACCTGTAAGTTTCCTTCCCGGTGGACCAAGTCGATGTCCGTCGCTACCACAAGCCTGGCTAACTTTGTAGCATCGCCTAAATCCAACCCTTGTCTTAAGATCTTCAGCGCCAGCGCCCGGTACATGGCTCCGGTATCCAGATAGGTATAACCCAGGTCTCTGGCTAACCGTTTCGCCAACGTGCTCTTTCCTGCGCCCGA
>Ga0126374_10000281_pt1 | contig 12024 bp, 12 predicted proteins | sample PanSoiMetPlot_12_FD_89874 | JGI IMG/M metagenome (GOLD analysis project Ga0126374, IMG submission 89874) | Tropical forest soil microbial communities from Panama - MetaG Plot_12 | ecosystem: Environmental > Terrestrial > Soil > Tropical forest > Bulk soil | place: Panama | collected 2016-02-17
GCGCATCCGCCCTCTGCGCGAGGAGACGGTCGAAGGCGAAGGCAAGGCCAAGATCCTTCTTATGGACGTCTCGGGCGTGCTCGCCGACGAGACGGGGAGCGTCGTCCTCGGCACGCCGCCCCCGCGCGTGCCCATCGTGGCTCGCGTGCGCGAGGAGCTGCAGAAAGCGGAGGACGACGACGAGGTGCGCGCCCTCATCGTCCGCATCAATAGCCCGGGTGGCACCATCACCGCCTCTGACCTGATCTATCGCGAGATCGAGGTCTTCAAGACGCGGCGGAAGGTGCCTGTGATCACCATCTTGATGGACGTGGCCGCCTCCGGCGGCTACTACTCAGCCCTCGCGGGCGACACCATCATCGCGCTTCCCACCACTGTCACCGGCAGCATCGGCGTGGTGATGCTCACCGTGAACGCCCAGGGCCTCATGGAAAAGATCGGGGTCGCCCCCCTCGCCATCAAGTCCGGGGCGATGAAGGACGCGGGCTCACCCTTCCGGCCCCTCACCGAGCAGGAGCGCGCGGTGTTCCAGTCGGTGATCGACGAGATGTACGCGCGCTTCGTGAGCCTCATCGTGCGTTCGCGGAAGATGCCCGAGGACAAGGTGCGCGCCGCGGCCGACGGCCGCATCTATACCGCGGAACAGGCCAAGGCGCTAGGACTGGTGGACGAGATCGGCTACATGGACGACGCGGTGGCCGCCGCGCGCAAGGCCGCGGGAGTCGCCGAGGCGCGTGTGGTCATGTACCACCGGCCCAAGGAGTACCGGGCCAATTACTACTCGACGGCGCCAGCTCCCACTCCGGGGGTCGATACCACGCTCCAGCAGCTCACCGCCCTGGTCAGCGGCTCGGGCGCGCGCTTCCTCTATCTGTGGTGGCCCTGAGCCAGTGACCGCCGCGCCTACTGCTGGGTCTGGGGCTGGCGGAAGGTCGTGTGGCAGGCGCCGCAGGTGACGCGCCCGTAGTCCTTCATGATGTCGGCCACCGCTTTCTCGTCGTTGGCCTGAGCGGCGTCTCGAAGCCGCTCGGACCAGATCGTCATGTTCTTGGCCGTGGCCTCGAACTCTCCCCACCGTTCCCAAATCTCTGGCTTGGCCTTGCTCCTGGATGGCAGCGAGCCTTCCGGGAAGAGGGACGGGATCTGCATCGACGTCACGGCCTCCACCTCGGCGTTCGGGGCGATGCCCTTGATGTCACCCGCCTTGAACTTCGCCTGGATCTCGTTCCACTGCGCGCCCTGGATTTTCATCAGGCGCTGACGATCGTACACGACGTTACCCGTACCCACCATCCTCGGAGCCGAGCCAGTGGTGCAGGCACTCACCATGGCCGCGACCAGCCCGAGCAGCAGGATGCGGCGGCGGTGTACCGTCGTTCGTCGGATCATGTCACCTCCCCGTATAGGATTGATGCCTCGGCTAGTCGATCTTGTTCTTCACCGCGGGAATGCTCTTCAAGAAGCGCGCGATCGCCTGGAGATCCGCCTTCGTCATGTCCTTGTAGCCGGCCGCCGTCCCCTGGATCATCTCGCCCATGAGACCGCCCGCGACGTCGCCGTCCGGTCGATTGCCCGTCTGCAGATACGTCACGATCTGCTCCTCGCTCCAGTCCAGACCCGTCCCCTTGTCAGGCGTGAGATTGGGAGTGGCCTGGCCCTCGGGTCCCGTCTTCTTGGTATTGCCGGCGAGAAGGCGGGAGGTGTCCAAAGCCATGGTCAGGGCGGAGCGGGGCGTGTGGCACTCGCTGCAGTGGCCGACGGCGCGCACGAGATACTCTCCGCGCGCCACTCCGGAGACCGGAGCGGTGGCCGGCGGCGTCTCCTTGGAGGCGAAGGTCATGAGCCAGGCGGGCAGGAACACGCTCTCGAACATGGGAATGGTGATCCTCTTCGGCGGCGTGGGCTTGTTCACGGGAGACACGCTGCGCAGGAACTTCACCAGCGCGGTCAGATCTTCCTCGGCCATACCGTTGAACGACGTGAACGGATGCACGGGGAGGATGCGCTCGCCGTTGGGCCGCCGGCCCAAGCGGACGGCGGTGATGATCTGCTCGTCCGTCCAGCTCCCGATCCCCGTCTTCGGGTCGGGAGTGATGTTGCTCGAGTACACCGTGCCGAACGGGCCGTCGTACTTGCGGCCGCCCGCGTTGACGGCGCCCTTCGGCTCCGTATGGCAGCCGCAGCCTCCCGTGGCCCCGAAGACGTACTTGCCCCGCGCGAGCTGATCCGGCTCCGCGGCCCCCGCGGCGAGCGCGGAGCCCAGGAGCAGCAGGAGGGCGACGAGCAGCGAGAGCACGGGCAACCCTCCAAACGTTCGCTTCACCGCGCAGGTTCCCTCGTTCACCGCGGGGGCTCTTTGCCGCCATAGCCGACGTAGTCCTGCTCCTCGTTCCACAGCGCCCAGTTGTTTTCCGCCAGTTCGCGGGTAATGGGCCGGTTCGCCGCCGGCGGCCCCGAGGGGGGTACCAGCACCTCCTGCTGCTCGGGCAGGCTCCGCTCCCAGGTCGCGGCCGGATCGGAGCCATGAACCACGGCGAGCCCATGATGGGTCCGCACGAGGACGGAGCCGTCGCGATTCAGCCGGAAGCTCGCCCCGCCGTCACGCACCCCCACACGCGCGGGCCCCGCGATCACCTCGATGGGCGCCTGGGCGTGGGTGCCCGGGATCACCGCGACCCACAGCCAGCCGCGATCGAGCCGCACGCGCACGGGAGCCGGCTCGGGCGTGCCCGCGGGCGGCGCCACGATGAATGCCTGCGTCAGCGCGGCCAGGCGAATGGCGTTGCCTCCCACGGTGCGAAGGGCCGCGCGCACATTGGGGCCGGTACGAATGCCGTCACCCACCCGGAGCTCGTTGTGCAGGTCGACGGTATTCCACTTGCTGTCCCCTCGCTTGAACCACTCCGCCTTCCCGATGAGGGTGACCACCGTCGCCGGCAGCTCGCTCGGCTGCGCCGCAACCCGCGGGGTCTCGCCCGCCAGGGCAAGAACGAGCAGCGTGGCGGCCATCCATCTGCGCACCATCATGACATGTCCTCCACGCGTTCCATCGCTAGCGCCCGGTCCAGCGCGGTGCGCGCTTCTCGAAGAAGGCCGCGATGCCTTCGCGCGCGTCATCGGAGAGAGCGACCAGCGTCAGCAGCTCGCGCAGGTATCGGAGGGCAGTGCCGTATTCCATGCCGCTCGAGGTCGCCGCCGCCTCCTTGGCGAGACCGAGGGCGGTTGGAGAGAAGCCGGCGACGGTCCGAGCGAGGTCGCCCACCGTAGCCCCGAGCTGGGCCCGCGGCACCACCCGGCTCACCAGTCCCATGTCGCAGGCGTCCTGGGCGGTCACCGGCTCACCGGAGAGGATCATGAGCATGGCGCGCTTGCGTCCCACGCTACGCAGGATGGGCGCCATCACGATGAGGGGCAGGAGCCCGATCTTGATCTCGGGCAGCCCGAAGGTCGCGTCGTCGGAGGCGATCACGATGTCGCAACCCGCGGCGAGGCCGCAGCCGCCCGCCAGCGCATAGCCGTGCACCCTGGCGATGACGGGCGTCCGCATCCGCGCCATCTGCTCGAGAACGCGGGCGAGACCGCTGAAGGACTCGCGCGCGGCGAGGGTCGTGCCTCGATCCCCCACCCCCTTCAAGTCCGCTCCGGCGCAGAAGGCCTTCTCCCCCGCTCCCGCGAGCACGATGACCCGCGCCGCGGGATCCGCCTCGAGCTCGTGCAGCGCCTCCTCGAGCTCGCGAATCATGGTGGCGCTCAGCGCGTTGCGCACGTCCGGCCGGTTGAGAGTCACGGCGCCCACGCCGTCGGTCACCTCGATGAGGAGCGTCTCGTAGGTCACGAGCCCGCCTCGCGCTCGTCCACGATGTCGAGGAATTGCTTCAGGATGCGCGCGGTGGCGCCCCAGATAATGTCCTCCACGGAGACGTCGTAGAAGTGTACGGGGTGCGGCTCGCCCCCGCGCTCCCAGAGCTCGGTACGAAAGATGGCGGGATCGCGCAGAGTGCTGAGCGGCACCTCGAGCACACGCTCGATCTCGCGTCCATCGGGCTGGTAGGCCACGGGCCTCGTCACGATGCCGACCACGGGCGTGATGACGAAGGGCGTGGCTCGTGTCTCCGTGTCGTCGAGCAGTCCCAGCACCTCGACCGCATCCGCGGGTAATCTGATCTCCTCCCACGCCTCGCGCAGCGCCGTCTCCACGCGCGAGCCGTCGCTCTCCTCCACGATGCCGCCAGGGAACGCGAATTGTCCCTTATGATGCGGCACCGCCGCCGATTTCTTGCTGAAGAGAATGTGGGGGCCATCGTGTCCCGTCGGCCCAGGTGTCACGGGCAGGAGCACCGCCGCCGAGATGAGATCGCTCCGGCTCGCCTCGTGCCGTGGCCGACGCGAGAGCGCCGCGTCGAGCCGCCGCCGGAGCTCGATCAGGTCCACGCTGCCGTGCCTGGGAACCGGGCGGCCACTCCTCCAGCAATAGCTCGGGGCGCCCGGAGGGCCGCGCCGTCGTCCGACGCGCGGGCAGCCTCGAGACGTTCGCGTGCATCGTCGGGGCCTTGCGTGCCCGCTCGTGGCCAGCCCATGAGCTCAGAGGACAGCGCGGGGCTCACACGAAGCGACACGACACGGATCCGATGCGGGTGAAACTCGCCCGGACGGTATCGCCCGCCTTCGGACGGAACACCTTGGAGATCGAGCCGGTGAGCACGATGTCGCCGGCGCGGAGACGGCCGCCCAGGCGCTCCAGCGCGTTGGCGAGCCAGGCCAGCGAGTTCAGCGGATTGCCCATCACCTCGGCCGCGGTCGCCGTGGCCATCCGCTGGCCATTCTCCTCGTAAACCACGCCCTCCAGCGAGAGATCGAGTCCCTGCACGGGGGTGAGAGACCCGCCCAGCACCATGGCGTTGGCGTAGACCCCGTCGGCCACCACGTCTGCGCCGCGCGGCTTCCCGGAGAGCCGGAAGTCGATCAGCTCGAAGCACGGAATGGCGCCCGCCACCGCCCGCAGCGCGGTCGACGCGGTGACACCGGGGCCGGAGAGATCGCTGGACATCACGAAGCCAACCTCCACCTCGAGGCCGACGCTCACGAAGCGCGACAACGGTACGTCATCCCCACTGCCGAAGGCGCTCGAGCCCAAGAGGAAGCCCAGCACCGGCTCGTGGACTCCGTAGCTCTCCTGCAGCGTGGCATTGGTGAAGCCGGCCTTCCAGCCCACCACCCGGTCGCCGCTCGCGCACAGCGCCCGCTCCAGCGATCGCTGGATGGCGTAACCCTCGTCGAGGGTGAGGTCGGGAGCGGTCTCCGACAGAGGCGGGCTGATTTCTCGGGCGGAACGGTTCGTCACGAGGCGCTGGACCGCGTCGGCGACGGCAATGGGCATGGAGGCTCCTAGCGGCTCGGTGACGTCGCGCGCTCCGCGACGAGCGTGGCGACCGACCCGAGCACGGCGCCGGCGCCATCGGCGACCACGAGGTCGGCCTCGGGGTCCTGCGGCGTCGGCGTGCGATTCACGATGACGAGCCGCGCGCCCGCCCGCTTCGCGTGCATGGGCATGTGGGCAGCTGGGTAGACTACGAGAGAGGAGCCGACCACGATGAAGAGCTCCGCGGCCTGGGCCCGCCGCTCCGCCTCCTCGGTCTCCGCGGGCGGCATGGCTTCACCGAACATCACGGTGCGCGGCTTGATGATGCCACCGCACGGCGGCGGGCAGCCGGGCACCTCCACGCCCGCATCGAGCCACCCTTGGATCTCTGCCCGATCATACGGCCGGCCGCAGCGCAGGCAGCGGGCCCGGGTGGCGTTGCCGTGTAGCTCGATGACGCGGCCCTCGGGCAGACCGGCCCGCTGATGGAGGTTGTCGATGTTCTGGGTGATGACGCAATCGAGCCGGCCGAGACGCCACAGAGTGACGAGGGCGTGGTGACCGGGATTGGGTTCGGCGCGACGGATCACCGGATAGACGGCGCGGCCGAGCTCCCAGTAGCGCCGGCGCCCGGCCTCGGAACCGATGAAGTTCTGGAAAGTGAACTCGCTCGGATCGAAGCGATCCCAGACACCGCCCGGGCTGCGGAAGTCCGGAATTCCCGACTCGGTGCTCATGCCGGCCCCCGTGAAGACCACGGTGCGCTGCGAAGCAAGCACCCAGTCGGCGATCCGATCGAAAAGGCCCGTCACGAGCGGCGTTTGGCCTTCTTCTTCAATAGCTTCTTGCCTACTGCCTTTGGCTTCCGTTTAGGCACCTTTCGGACAGCGGGTCTTGGGCGCGAGGCGACGGCCTGCTCGTTGCGTGAGCCGATACCGCCGCGAATGTGGGCTCCACCCTCGATGGCGTCGATCCACTGGCCCAGCTCGTGCGCCAGTTCGTCGTAGCAGTGATCGCGGTAGGCGCGGAGCGCCTGCAGAGCAGCGGGATCCTTCCAGGGCTTGAGGACGAACGGGGCGTCGACGTCGAGGATGTCGAAAGGGCCCTCGGTCGCCATCTGCATAACGATGTAGCGTCGGGTCAGCTCTGCCATGTCACCTCCGTCCGCGGCTGCGAGAGCGAGCCGACCAGACCGAGCCCGGCTCGAGACTTCCGATCGTAACCTGGGCCCTTCAGGGCTGCGACAGCACCGCGACCGCCGAGACCGAGCCGGGCCCTCCCAGGTTGTGGGCGAGCCCCATGTTGGCGCCCGCCACCTGCATCTTGCCCGCCCGCCCGAGCAGCTGGTCGTGGACGTTGTTGATCATCCGAATGCCCGAAGAGCCGATGGGATGGCCGCAAGACTTGAGCCCGCCCGACGTGTTCACGGGCAACGAGCCGCCGAGCCTCGTCTCCCCCGCCTGCACCGCCCGCCAGCCGGTGCCCGGCTCGAAGAAGCCGAGGTCCTCGTAGTTCACGATCTCGGTGATAGTGAAGCAGTCGTGACACTCCGCGACCTTGATCTCCCTGGCCGGATTGTTGATGCCCGCCATGTGATAGGCCGCCTTGGCCGCCTCCCGCGTGGCACGGAACGAGGTGAAATTCCATGATGGGTCGAACTGCGTGTTCCAGTATCCCGCCGTCACCGCGTAGGCGATCCCGCGGATGATCGAGTACCTATCGGTGAACTTCGGAGCGAGCTCCGCGCGAGTGAGGATGGCCGCGGCGGCGCCGTCGGTGGTAGGGCAGCAGTCGAAGAGCCCGAGCGGCTCGGCGACCTTGGGCGCCTTCGCGTGCATCTCGGGGGTGATCTCCTTCTGGAAGTGCGCCTTGGGGTTCAGCGAGCCGTGGTAGTGGTTCTTGGTCGCTACCGCCCCCAGGGCTTCCTCGCTCGCTCCGTACTCCTTGAAGTAGCGCGTGGCGAGGAGGGCGAACATGCCGGGCGCCGTGCGTCCCTTGGCGAGCACGGGATGCCCGCGGTTCACCGCCTGGGCCACCAGCGAGCCGCGTGATGGCACCTCACGCATCTTCTCCGCCCCGATGGCGAGGACGAGGTCGTACTCGCCAGAGGCGACAGCGAGGGCGGCGTTGCGGACCGCCTCGATGCCCGTGGCGCAATAGGCGGCCACGCGCGTCACGGGGATGGGAAAGAGATTGAGGGGGTCTGAGACGAAAGTGCCCGAGTTGCCCTCGAAGCCGTAGAGGAACGGCTCGTAGCAGCCGAGCCAGGCCGCCTGAAGCTGACGCGACTCGATGCCCGCGTCGGCCATGGCGAGGTTCGCGGCCTCGAAGATCATATCGGTGAGGCTCTGATGGAAGTTCTCGCCGAACTTGATCGTGCCCGTGCCGATGATCGCGACCTTGCCGCCGAGTCCCCTCATCGCTGGTCTCCTTGCCTCTCGCGGTCGGCTCGACGCGACGTCGAGCCGCCCCAAGCCTACCCCGGTCCCCTTCGGCCTCGCAAGTGCCGAGTCCGCGCGAGGCCTCTATCGCGAAGGCGAAGAGCGTGGGAGCATCCCTCCATGCGGGCGATGGCGCTCGAGCGGCAGGGTGCGATCGAGAGCTCGCCCCTCGTGTCCACCTCCCGCCCTGAGCCCGATCCCGGTCCGGGGGAGCTCCGGGTGCGGGTGCGCGCGTGTGGCGCCTGCCGCACCGATCTGCACGTCGTCGAGGGCGATCTGCGCCCACGCCGGCTGCCCGTGATCCCCGGTCACCAGGTCGTCGGCATCGTCGATGCGCTCGGCGCCGGCGCCACGCGCTTCCGGATCGGGGACCGCGTGGGGATCGCCTGGCTCCGCTCCACGTGCGGACACTGTCGCTTCTGTCTTTCGGCCCGGGAGAATCTCTGCGAGGACTCGACCTATACGGGCTGGACGCACGACGGCGGCTATGCCGAACAGGCATGCGTGCCCGAGGCCTTCGCCTACGCGATCCCGCCCGCCTTCGACGACGCCGAGGCAACCCCGCTCCTCTGCGCGGGAATCATCGGCTATCGTGCGCTCCGCCGCAGCCAGGTCCCACGCGGCGGACGGCTCGGACTCTACGGCTTCGGTTCGTCGGCCCACATCACGCTCCAGGTCGCGCGCGCCTGGGGGTGTGTGGTCTACGTGGTGACCCGGGAGCCCGAGCGCCGCCATCTCGCCCTCGAGCTCGGCGCCGTCTGGGCCGGAACCGCCGAGGAGCCGATTCCCGAACGGCTGGACGGCGCCATTATCTTCGCTCCCGTGGGCAACCTCGTGCCCGTGGCGCTGCGCGCACTCGACAAGGGCGGCACGGTCGCCCTCGCCGGGATCTACATGTCCGACATCCCCGCCATGGCCTACGAGTCGCATCTCTTCTGGGAGAAGACGCTGCAAAGCGTCACGGCCAATACCCGAGCAGACGGTGAAGCGCTCCTGGCGGAGGCAGCGGCCGCGCCCATCAGGCCTCGTATCACCCGCTATGCCCTGGCCGACGCGAACCGCGCGCTGGCCGCAGTCAAGTCGTCCGAGGTCGAGGCGAGCGCGGTGCTCATGGTCGACTAGCCTCTCGCGTCGGTTTCGATCGACGACGAGCGACTGCCCGGCGCGGCTATCGGGAACGCGAAGAATCTACCGGGCCCCTTCGTCCCGTCGCGTCGTGAAAGAAGTCGATTTCCGCCATCTGGAGTTCCCTCGGTCGCTGGCACACGCGATGCAGCCTGCGGCAATTCATGCAGCCGATTCAGTCGTTCGTCGAGCAGTTCACCTATCTCGGGATCTACCTCGTCCTTCTCGCGGGAAGCCTCGGGTTGCCCATTCCCGAGGAGATGGCGATCGTCGCCGCCGGCGTGATGAGTCACGAAGGGCTCATGGCCCCCTGGCCGGTGCTGCTCGTGTGCCTCTTGGGAGTGCTTTCGGGCGACGTGATCCTGTACTGGACGGGACGCAATGGCGGAGAGCGAGTGCTCAGGTGGCGCCCCGTGAGGTTCCTCCTCACCCCCGACCGCGAGAGCCGCCTCAAGGTCGCGTATTGCCGGCACGCCGTGAAGACCATCGTGGCGGCTCGTCACGTCGCCGGCTTTCGCGCGGCTGCCTTCCTCACGGCGGGGATCGCGAGAGTCCCCTTTTGGAAGTTCGTCCTCACCGATGGGCTCACCGCGCTGCTCGGCGTTCCCTTCTCCTTTGCCCTCGCTTACTTCTTCACGGACCACATTAAGGCCATCTATGCGGACGTGCACCGGATCGAGCGTTGGATCGGCCTCGTCGTGGTCCTCGTCGTCGCCGTCGCCGTGTTCCTCTCCGTCCGGAAGCGGGATCGCCACATGGTCGAGGAGGTCGACGGCCCGGCCAGGCTCCCCTTCGCCCACCTGATCCGGCCGTTCCGCCACGCCCCACCGCGTCGGTGATCTCAAGCGCGTCCGGAGTGGCGACGCCCTTCCCATCTGGAGCCTGTCGCTGAACGAGGAGCCGATCCGGCTGATCTGCTCGCCTCTCCCTTTGACCGCATCCGGCACCTCTGGCAAGATCGGCGACGGCACGGCTCGAATTGTCGAACGCGGGGCTCGGCCCCGGAGCACACATGGCCACGCCGCCGTCGCCAGGCCGGAACCCAGGAGGAGTCACCGTGGGATACGAGCACCTCCAGAACACACTCAAGGCCATTGCTCTCACCATCCCCGCCGCTCGCGCCTTCGAGATGACGGTGGAGTTCGTGCTGGGGCAAGGTCGGGACACCGCCACCGTGGGCCGTCTCGAGGACCATTTTCGCGATCGCCCCGCCATGAAGACCTGCATCGAGCGCCTGAAGGCCGACCCCGCCGCCCGCAAGTGCATCGAGGAGCGTTACATGGGCCCCGAGCTGAACCTGGACGAGCTCGTCAACTATCCGCGGGGCTCGCTCGGCTATACCTTCGCCAAGATCATGAAGCACCTCGGCTACGCCGCGCACTTCTACCACGACCGGCCGAGTATCGACGAGGAGACGGACTACGTGACCATGCGGGTGCGAAAGACCCACGACCTGCAGCACGTGGTGAGCGGCTTCTCCATGATCGGCCCGGGCGAGCTCGGGGTCATCGCCATCAACGCCCTCCAGTTCGGCTACCCCGCTTTCATGACCATCGACCTCGGCGCCATCGCGCTCAGCATGCTGCGCGTGGAGAACTGGGGCACTGCCATCAACTTCGTGCGCGCGGGCTGGAACGTGGCGGAGCGGGCGAAGCCCCTCATGGGCGTGCGATTTGAGGAAGGCCTCGACAAGCCGCTCGACGTCTGGCGAAAGGAGCTCGACATCGAGCCGGTCCTCCACGGCCAGAACAGCTGGCACGAGGCGCTGAAAGGACTGGAGCTCTAGCCCAGCTTGAGGAGCTGCGGCACCACGAGGGTGACCCAGGGGAAGAGGATGACCACGAGGAGGCCGATGCACATCATCCAGATGTAGGGCAGCATGGCGCCGCTTGCCCGATCGACCGGCACCTTGGCGATGCCGCACGCGATGAAGAAGCCCACCCCGATGGGAGGCAGGAAGAGTCCGATGCCCGTGGCCGCCACCACCACCGTGCTGTAGTGGATGAGGTCGATGCCGAGGCGGGTCACCACCGGCATGAAGGTGGGAAGCAGAATGACCACGGCGGGGAGGCCTTCCAGCACTGCGCCGAGCAGGATGAAGAGCACCGAGGTCAGCACGAGGAAGACCACGTTCCCGCCCGGCACCGCGAGCATGGCGTTTAGCAGGAGCTGGGGAATCTGCTGCACGGCGAGCACCCATGCCACCACCGCAGCTGCGCCGAGGAGGAAGCATACCGCCGCCGTCACCACCGCGCTCTGGATGAGGATGCCGGGCAGGTCCGCCCACTTGATCTCGCGGTAGACGAAGAGGCCCACGATGAAGGCGTAGACCACGGCGAGCACGGCCGCCTCGGTGGGCGTCACCGCACCGCCCAGGATGCCCCCGAAGATGATGGCGGGGAGACCGAGGGGAATGACGGCATCGAGGAGGGCGTGCCGCATGGCCGCTCGAGTCACCCGCTCGCGCGCCTCGATGCCGCTCCGCTTCGCCTCGAGCCAGATGTAGATCATGATGGCCACGGCGAGGACCACCGCGGGGAGGAAGCCCGCGGCGAACAGAGCGGCCACGGACACGTTGGCCACCGAAGCGATGACGATCATCAGGATGCACGGCGGCACGAGGATGCCCATGGCCGAGGCCGCGGAGACCACCGCCACCGCCTGCTCCTTGCTGTAGCCGGCCTTGAGCATGGGCGGGATCATCGTCGAGCCGATGGCGGAGACGTCCGCCACCGTCGAACCCGAGATGCCCGAGAAAATGTACTCAGCCACCACCACGGCCATGCTCAGTCCTCCGCGGATCCACCCCACGAGGACCTGAGCGAGCCGGACCAGACGCACGGCGATCCCGCCCGTCTCCATGAGCGCCCCTGCGAGGATGAAGAGCGGGATGGCGAGAAGCACGAAGGAATCGACCCCCTCGAAGGTCTGCTTGACGATCACCGTGAGGGGATACTGCCCCGACCACCAGAGGCCGATGAAACCGGACACCCCGATGACGAAAGCTACGGGCACGCCCAAAAGGAGGAGGACGAGGAACGCCGCGGCGATGAGGAGAACCATCAGCGATGGGGGGCTGCGGGAGAGCGGCCCGACAGC
>Ga0126374_10000285_pt1 | contig 11952 bp, 7 predicted proteins | sample PanSoiMetPlot_12_FD_89874 | JGI IMG/M metagenome (GOLD analysis project Ga0126374, IMG submission 89874) | Tropical forest soil microbial communities from Panama - MetaG Plot_12 | ecosystem: Environmental > Terrestrial > Soil > Tropical forest > Bulk soil | place: Panama | collected 2016-02-17
AGAGGTCAATGCAGCTCGCGACAAAGGCTTCGCGCCCCGAGGCGGTGCTGGCGGCCGCGGCAAAACCATCGGCCCCGGCAAGCGAGATCAGTACCTTCAGATTGGGATGAAGCTGCTTCAACTGCTGGAGCGCGGCAAAGTTGCCGTATAACGGTCCAGGGTATGGAGCGCCGCTAACGCTCGGAAGGTAAGGAGATTGATAGTCGGCCCAGGAATCCGCGATCGCGCATCCAGTGGGAGTGGCCTTGCCAAAGGCGTAGGTCAGGTGCGTGAGCTTGTCCGCAACACCGTTCGCTTGCAAAATTGGCGATGTTAAAGCCGGCAAAGTAGATGCTCCATTCCTCGAAATACCCTCCGACCACTCGGGCGTGGTGGTCATCGTCAGCGGGCTCGCCCGCGACTGCGGGACGAGCCCGCTGAGGCACGAGCAATACACCGGCCAGCAGAATGGGCAGCGCATAGTTAGACAACCGCGGAGAAAGACGGATTTTCATGGACAGCACCTCGGGGACAGGAAATTCGAACGCCCGAGACTATAGACCTATATAGCGGTAAACGCAACGGCTCAGTTTTAAAGGGAATTGTGAAGTAATCCCTCGCTCGCTTTCTAAAGCACTATATAGCACTCAGAAGGCCCGCGGCACCGCCGGGCGGCGTCCAATTTGACCGTTGCGCTTCCGGAGCTCGATGCGCGAAACTAGCTTTTGCCGCCGTACTCCCGCGCTTCCCCGAAGTACGTCCTGCGGTCTGTCCCGAGAAACTTCACGATGCAAGCTGAAAGGCTGATTCTATGACCAATGCAATCGGCGAACTCAATCCTCCCACTCGCTTGATGATGACCCCGGGTCCCTGCTCGATCGATCCCCGGGTTTACCGGGCGCTTTCGATGCCCATTGTCGGCCACCTCGATCCCTGGTTCCGAGGATGCATGGAAGAAACGCAGGTTCTGATGCGCAGACTATTCCAGACCGAAAACCGCATTACGTTCCCCTTGTCCGCTTCCGGCTCCGGTGGAATCGAAGCCTCGGTGTTTAACTCGCTTGAGCCCGGTGACGAAGCCATTTGCTGCGTGAACGGAATGTTCTCGGAACGCAGTTATGTGGTTGCGCAGCACACCCAGACCACAGTGCACCTGGTGGAAGCGCCCCTCGGCAAGCCAGTCGATCCGGAACATGTGCGCAAGGTCGCCAAGGGCCGCAAGATTAAAATGATTAGCCTTGCGCAGGGCGAAACTTCCACCGGCGTCGTAACCGACATCGACCCTTTTCGAAAGGTCGCCGATGAGTGCGGTGCTTTGCTGGTGGTCGACACCGTCGCTTCGCTCGGCGCTGTGCCCCTGCACGTTGACAAGCAGCGCATCGATATTTGTTTCAGCGGGTCGCAGAAAGCCATTAGCGCGCCCCCGGGCATGTCCCCGATCACCGTAAGCGCTCGAGCCGAGGAGGTTTTTCGCGGCCGTAAGACCAAGGTGCAGAGCTGGTATTTCGACCTGACGACGGCCATGAATTACTGGGGAAAGGACCGGCTGTATCACCACACGCCGCCAATCTCCTTAATCTACGCGTTGCACGAAGCGATGCGGATTGTGCTTGAGGACGGGCTCGAAACGCGTTGGGAACGTCATCGCGTGAACCAACTGGCGCTGGTGGCCGGCATCGAGGCCATGGGCCTCGAGATGTTTGTGGAGAACCCGCAGGACCGGCTGGTAACCGTCACGGCAGTGAAAATTCCCGCGGGCGTCGACGATGTAAAATTCCGCAATCAGCTTCTGGACGAATTCAATATCGAAATCGCCGGCGGCATTGGAGCGACCAAGGGGCAAATCTGGCGGCTGGGCACGATGGGCTATTGCAGCCAAAAGCCGTTCATTTTGCAATTGCTCGCCGCGATGGATAAGGCGTTGCTCGACCAGGGGCATCGCCATTCGCCCGGGGCGGGCGTGGCGGGCGCGATCAAAAGCTACGCGCAGTCGGAAACGCCGGCGGTCGCTGCTCGCTGACGAAGTTACGGGGAGAGGGAGACGCCTAGCGCACTCTTTGCGGCGCGGCCACGCTTTTTTGTTGTGCGGTGAGGAGGTACTCCTCGTACGTGCCCTTGAAGTCCTCGACCTTGCCGTCTTTGAAGTGCCAGATGCGCGTGGCTACTTCGTCGAGCACGTCCTCGTCGTGCGTGACCAGCAGCAGCGTACCATCGTACTTCTGCAGGGCAATATTAAGCGCGTTGATGGATTCGAGGTCCAGGTTGTTCGTCGGCTCGTCGAGCACCAGAAAATTCGGTTTTTGAATCATAAGGCGGCAGAAAATCAGCCGCGCGCACTCGCCGCCGGACAGCGCCGCGGTGGGCTTTAGCGCGTCTTCGCCGCTGAACAGCATCTGGCCCAAGAAGCCGCGAAGTTCTTCCTGCGTTGCCTGCGGCTTGAATTGCCAGAGCCACTCGAGCGCGTTTACGCCTTTGCTTTTGTCGATGGTGTAGCCGAAGTCCTGCGCGAAATAGCCGACGCTGACTTCATGACCCCACGCGGCGTTCCCCGAATCGATCGCAAACTGGCGCTCGGCGTCGCCGATGAACGGTCCGGCATTGCGGATCAGTGATCTCAGCATGGTCGTTTTGCCGGCTCCGTTGCGTCCCGTGAGCGCGATCTTTTCGCCCCGCGTGACGCTCGCGGAGAAGTTCTGAAAAATCATTTGGCTGTCGTAGGACTTTGTGAGGCGCTTCACTTCGAGGGGAACGCGGCCCGAAGGCGCCTCGATCTGAAAGCGAATATACGGCCGCTGAATGTTCGATTTGGCGAGTTCGGAGGTTTGCAGTCGCTCTACTTCTTTTTTGCGCGAGGTGGCTTGCGCGGAGCGCGTGCCGGCGGAAAAGCGCGCGATGAATTCGTTGAGCTGGGCGATTTTCTTTTCGCGAACAGCGTTGTCCGCTTCCATGCGGGCTCGGATTTGGGTTTTGGCAAGCACCATGTCGTCGTAGCCGCCCGGGTACATGATGATGGTCTGGTAGTCGATGTCAGCGGTGTGCGTGCAGACGCTGTTGAGGAAATGGCGGTCGTGCGAGATGACGATCAGTACGCCGTGATATTCGATGAGGTATTCCTTCAGCCAGTGGACGGAATCGAGGTCGAGGTTGTTGGTCGGCTCGTCGAGAAGCAAAGCCGAGGGGTTGCCGAACAAGGCCTGAGCCAAGAGCACGCGCACTTTCTGACCGCCCTGGAGTTCGCCCATTTTGCGCTCGTGGAGCGAAGCGTCGATGCCGAGACCGTCGAGAAGCACACCTGCGTCGGCCTCCGCGGTGTACCCGCCTTCCTCGCCGACAATGCCTTCGAGCTCGCCGAGGCGCATGCCGTCTTCGTTGGTGAGTTCGTCGTGCGGCTTGGCATAGAGGGCGTCGCGTTCCTCGAGCGCTTTCCAAAGCGTAGCGTTGCCCACGATGACGGTGTCGATCACGCGGAATTTGTCGAACGCAAACTGGTCCTGCCGGAGGATGCCGATTCGTTTCGGGCGCGTGACGTTGCCGTGAGTGGGCTCCTGTTCGCCGGCAAGGATTTTCATAAAGGTCGATTTTCCGGCGCCATTGGGGCCGGAAACAGCGTAGCGGCGTCCAGCCATAAAGGTCGTGGTCACATCCTCAAAGAGGATGCGGGAGCCGAAGCGCATGGTGATGTTTTCAACCGAGATCATATCTTTATAATTTTACCGTGAACGGTGACACGCGCAAGACGCGCGCTAGGCGTGAGCTGCGGGCCTGAAGGCATGGTGCTAGGGAGACGGAACGGCGGCGTCGGCGATCTCCGGTGCGCTTAGTTCGCCCTCCCAGCGGGCGATGACGGCGCTAGCCAGGCAATTACCTGTGACGTTGACGGAGGTGCGGGCCATATCGATCAGGGCATCGACGCCGAGGATGAGGAAGATGGGTTCGGTGGGCAGATGAAGCGAGCCGGCGGTGGCGATCAGCACGACGGGCACGGCGCGAGGGACGCCGGCAATGCCCTTGCTCGTCAACATCAAAATGAACACCATAAGGAGCTGCTGCGTCCACGACATGGAAATTCCTGAAGCCTGGGCTGCGAAGATCGATGCCATCGCCAGGTACAGCGTCGAACCGTCGAGGTTGAAGCTGTAGCCTGCCGGAATCACGAACGCGACGATTTCTCGAGGGACGCCGAAGGCTTCCATGGATTCCATCGCGCGGGGCAGGGCGGCTTCCGAGGAACTGGTGGCGAAGGCAATGGTGGCAGGTTCGGCAACGGCGTTGAGGAAGCGGCCGAGCGGGAGGCGAGCCACCAGCACGATTGGAAGCAGCACCAGAAACAAGAAGGCGAGCAGGCCGCCGTAAGCGGTAAGAACCAGCTTGCCTAGCGGGAGAAGGACATTGATGCCCAAATGGCCGACAGTGTAAGCCATGGCAGCTCCCACACCGACTGGGGCGAAGTACATAACGATGTTGGTGAACTGGAACATCGTTCGGGTCAGGGACTCGGCAAAACGCAACATCGGCTGGCGGCAATTGTCCGGCACTTGCGCGAGAGCGATGCCAAACAGAATCGCAAAAACGGCGACCTGCAGGATCTGATTTTCGGCGATGGCCTTGGCGAGATTTTCGGGGAACGCGTGCACAATAAATTCGTCCCACCGCAAAGTGCCGAGGCTTCCGACCGGCTGCTCTTCGAGGGCGGGCGACAGGACCAGCCCCACGCCGGCCCGAGTCAGGTTGATTGCCGCGACCCCAATGAACAGCGCGATCGTTGTGACCACTTCGAAGTACACGAGGCTCTTGAGACCGATGCGGCCTACCTTGCGCACATCGCCGTGGCCGGCAATACCGGTGACGAGAGTGCCAAGGATAAGGGGCGCCACGATCACTTTGATCAGGCGGAGAAAAATATCGCTAAGAAAACGGAGATGCACGGCGAAGGGCGGTGAATCGAGGCCCAATTCGAGACCGAAAAGCACGGCGAAGAAAATCCAGTACGTAAGGGAGCGTTTGCGAAGGCCACCGCAGAGTAGAAAAAACAGGCCCGCCCAACGGAGAGCCATCACCGAAGCATGTCCGCGGAGGAGCGCGAGAAGAAGCGAACCTAGGCCGAACAGCAGCAAGCCGCCAGTCACAAGGAGACGCGTCGTTTTGGAGCCTGGAGGCAAATTGTTTCCTCGACAACCAGCGAAGAATAGCAGCCACGCGCCGTCATTCCGAGCCTCGGGCGGGGACAACGCGCATCGCTCGTCGGCGCCGGTTGAGACGCGCATCATATACTCGGGTCCACGGTTTGAAGTAGCGCTTCTTTCCGTCCGGGCGGCGACAACTTGCCCATGAGTTTGCGGGCCTGCTATCTTCGCTCGGTGGCGAAAATTACCCATTTCGAGTGCTCCCGCTGCCAGTCACAGTTCCCTGTGAACGGGCCGCGCACGGTGTGCCCGCATTGTGCCGGGTCCCTTTACGTACGCTACGACTTGTCGGCCTTAGGCGGACTCGCCCGCCGTGAGGAAGTTTCCCGAGGCGGGAGTGCTTCCGAACCTGCCGGTATGTGGCGGTATCGCATGGTTCTTCCGGAAGCGGAGCCCGTCACACTCGGTGAGGGCTGGACACCGATGATTCGCAGCCGGCGGTATCCGAACGCCTATCTGAAGGAGGAAGGAGCGAATCCGACCGGAAGCTTCAAAGCGCGAGGCATGGCCATGGCGGTGACGATGGCGCGGGGCTATGGATTGAAGAAGTTGGCCGCGCCTTCAGCGGGAAATGCCGCAGGTGCTTTGGCAGCATACGCCGCCGCGGCGGGACTTGAGGCGCACATCTTCATGCCCAAGGATGTGCCTTTCGCGAATTACCTGGAAGCCCGCTTGTATGGGGCCAATGTCACATTGGTGGATGGATTGATTTCCGACTGCGGCCGGATGGTGGCGGAGCGGAAGGAAATCGAAGGCTGGTTCGATGTTTCAACGCTTAAAGAGCCATTTCGCGTGGAAGGCAAGAAGACGATGGGGTATGAATTGGTGGAGCAACTTGGGTGGGAGTATCCGGAAGCGGTTTTTTATCCGACAGGCGGGGGAGTCGGTCTGATCGGGATGTGGAAAGCGTTCGCGGAGTTGGAGGAGTTGGGATGGGTGCGCGCGGGACGGAAGCCGAGGATGATCGCGGTGCAGTCGGCGGGCTGTGCTCCGGTGGTCCGCGCGTTTGAGCACGGCGAAAAGGCCAGCGAGATGTGGAAGGATGCGGCGACGTTCGCCGCGGGTTTGCGAGTGCCGAAACCTTACGGGGATTACATCATGCTGGAGATCCTGCGTGCCTCGGGAGGCCTGGCGGTGTCCGTTCCGGACGAGGAAATCCTCAGTTCGCTAAGAGACTGGGCCAGAAACGAGGGGATTTTTCTGTGCCCGGAAGGGGCGGCGGCGACCGCGGCCTATGACCATCTGCTGAAGGCCGGTTACCTCAAGGCGGAGGACCGTGTCGTGCTTTTCAATACGGGCGCGGGGTTGAAGTATACGGATGTGACGGCGGAAGCGGCCAGAATACCGAGGCCAAATGCGATGGGGTAGCCTGGTTCAGTTATTTCGAGCGTTCGCGGAGCTGGTGACGAGCGCCGTGTAGCCTCTTGCTGCGGTCGCGAGCGGGGTTGACACCGGAACGCGGAAAATTGGAAACTGGCTGGGCGCGAACTGAGGTTCGTTGAGCGCCGGATCGATGGGTTCCGGGTCCGGATAGTGAGAAGTGCGAGGGGGAAACCGTGCCATCGCTACCCGTGTTAGCCAACAACGGAGCCATGAACCAGTTCGTGAGCGCGTTCGAGGTGGTCTCGAAGCTCAGCGGGCACACCTACAAAGTGAGTTTCTCGCACATCTGGAATGGCATTGCCACGCGGCACAGCGACACGATTGATTCGAAGTTCGTGATCGACGAGGAAGGGCATATTGTTGGCCTGGCGCACACGGCTTTTGTCGACTTCCGGGCAAAGGCGGGGCGCGACCTGACCGACCGCGAAGCGAGTTTTGTGGCCGCTGAATACATTCGCGAACGGCTGGAAGAGGAAGACGAGCGGCCGCTGTATGATGTGCCGCGCGAAGAGGTGACGCGCCTGATCGAGCTGCTGGGAATCAAGTAGCAAAGGACAGGGAAGCAAAAGCACACCCCTTCGTTCGCTGCGGGATGGCCATCGCTTTGGATCGTTCCCTCGCTTTAGGAAACCCCGGCGGCGAACTCTCGGTTGCGTCCAGAAAATAAAATTCAGGAATAAAGTCAGTCGGTGAACTGGGGCTCGGCCTTGACGCCGGCGTCGTCTTCGGCGCGGAAGACCGCGAGGCGGGGGTGGTGCAGGCCGTCGCGGCGGATAAAGTAAATCACGAGCAACAAGAGCAGGGCGCCAAAAACCGTTACCCCGGCTGCTGCCTGCAAGCCGATTTCGAGGTCGCTCAGATCCGAAATGCGGCCGATGAACAGGGGCCCCAGCGCGCCGAGCAATTGCGTCGCGAACATGTAGACTCCGATTGCGGTTGCGTGCGCGCGTTGCGGCGTAAGGTCGTGGATGACCGCGGTCGTTGGCCCGTGGTACCAGGACATGAAGTACATGGAAACAAAGAAGCCGGCGAGCACCAGCCACTTTTCTTCGGATTGAATGGAGAGCAGCAGAAAGGGAGCAGCAACCAGGAACGCGCAGGCGATCACCATGACACGCCCGAAGATGAAACGCTTCTGCAAGCGGTCGGCGAAGAATCCACCCGAGAGAGCGCCGAGAACCGACGCGAGAAGCGCAATGATCGCGAGGGAAAGGGCGGCTTCTTTGATGCTGAAGTTTTTGTAGTTGGTGGCGTAGTCGATGCCCCAGGTGACGAATGAGACGCTCGAAAAGGTGATGCAGATGCCCGCCGCGATCATGGCCACAAAGGCGGGCACGCGCAAGAGTTGCCCGATGCCGACGACCTCCGACCGAGGGCGTCGCGGGGGCTCTTTCAGCTTGAGTGCTGAGAGGCCGGGGATCAGGCCGAGTACGCCGACGAAGATGAAGGCGTGCTGCCAGCCGCTGTGCTCGCCCATAATCCCGCCGAGAGCGAGGCCAAAAACTCCGCCCAGAATCATGCCCGAAGCGAAAATGGACTGAGCCAGGGCGCGGTTGTCCTTGGAGAAGGAGTCGGAAATGAGCGACTGGGCGGCAGGGGCGTAGGCAGCTTCGCCAACGCCAACCAGGGAGCGGGCGAGAATGAGCATGGAAAATGTCGGGGCCAGGCCGCTGGCAATCGCGGCAAGGCTCCAAAAGACTACGCCGGCAGCGATGATTTTGGGCTCGTTGAAGCGGTCGGCAAGATAGCCGGAAGGAATGCTGGCCAGAGCGAGCACGACGAGAAGCACCATCTGCAGGGAGCCGAGTTGCGCATCGCTTACGCCGAAGTGCTGGCGCAAAAGGGGCACCAGGGGATTCAGGACTTGGCGATCGGCGAAGTTGACAAAATTGATTAAAGCAAGTACAGCAAGAAGGCGCGCCTGCGCGTAATTGAACGGGATCTTTCGTAAGGCCATGTGATTGCGGCTTCCCCTGGGCGCGGCGTGACGTCCGACGGGTCCAACACGAACCCTCTCACAGTAACTCAATGGATTATATAACGCCGATGACCGAAGCCAACCGAAACACGTCAACGAGTGACAGGTTGACCACCGTCCTTTCCTACGGGGCCCTGGTGTTGCTGGGCTATCTGGTTTTCCTGATCATCGAGCCGTTTGCCGCTCCGCTGGCGTGGTCTGCGATCTTTGGCATTTTCTTTTACCCGGTGTACGAGAGGCTGGAAAAACGCTTTAGGCCGACCGCGGCGGCCCTGCTCTGCGCGGCGGGAGTGACCTTGCTGCTGATTTTGCCGGTACTGTTTGTGCTGCTCTACGCAGCGCGCGAGGCCATCGACGCGTCAGCGCGGGTACACTCCTTCTTGAGTGAGGGTGGAACGCTTCCGACGGCTGTGGCGGACTGGATCCGCCAGCATCTGCCGCGCTCCATCGAAGACATCGATTTCGTGGGGCCGCTGCGTCAGCGGGCGGAGCGAATAGCAGCCTATCTTGCGTCGAGCCTCGGGCTGATGGTGAAGAATCTGTTCTCCCTTTTCTTGAACCTCTTCATTTCGCTCTTTGCGCTGTTTTTCATGTTTCGGGACGGCCAAAAGATCATGCGCGCGGTTCGCCACCTCATTCCGTTTGAGAAACAGCTTCAGGACGGCATGCTGTCCGAATCGCGGGACCTGATTTTTGCGAGCGTCGCCGTGGCTTTGCTGATTGCAGCGATTCAAGGAATTTTGGGAGGAACAGCGTTTGCACTGGCCGGAGTGAAAGCGCCGGTGTTCCTCGGTTTGCTGGTGGCTTTTTTCTCGATCGTGCCCGTGGTTGGTTCGGCGCTGATTTGGGTGCCTGCGGCGCTGTGGCTCGGAGTGAACGGGCATTGGGGCAAGGCGATTATCGTGGTTGCGATATGCGGCGGCGTGGCCGGTCTGGCGGACAATTTTGTGCGACCGCTGCTGTTGCGCAACCGCACGCGTCTGAACGACCTGCTGGTGTTTTTGAGCATCCTGGGCGGCTTGCAGGTGTTCGGGCTGCTGGGATTGGTGATAGGGCCGACGGTAGTCGCGGCGGCGCTGGGGGTTTTCCGGGTTTACATGGAGAGCCGGGAGCGGCTCGGGACCGAACAAGCGTAACTGCTTGTGCGACGGGGTTGGCAAAAGCCCCGCGAGATGGTTCGGTCTGTGCTAGAGTACGCGCTCGAATGAGTGAGACGAACCTTAATTCGGATCGAAGACTCGTGGAGCTGGGCCCGCAAAAATTGCGCTGGCGCTGCGAGCTTTCCCGCATTCCTTTCGAAACCACCGCGCAGGCCCAGAAGCGCGAAGGCTTCGTGGGGCAGGAGCGCGCCTTGCGCGCCCTGAAGATGGGCGTCGAACTGTCCGCGCCTGGGTACAACGTTTTCGTGTGCGGGCTGGCGGGCACCAGCCGCGGCGGGACGATCGCGCAGATGATCGAGGATTTGCACCCCGTCACCAAGCCCTCCCTGGACCGCTGTTATGTGAACAATTTCAAGATTTCCGACAGGCCGCGCCTTCTGACCGTGACGCGTGGTTCAGCGAACGCCTTCAAGAAAGACGTGCAGGCGGGGATCGACTTTTTGCGCCGGCGAATTCCTCAGGTGTTCGAAGGGGAACCGTTCCAGAGGCAAAAGGGACGCATCGTCGAGCGGTTTTCCGTGCGCGAGAAGGACCTGATGGACGATTTCACGCGGCGTATTGCGCGGGACCAGTTTGCGCTCGGCCACATGCAGGTGGGCGCCGTCGCTTTGCCGGAAATTTTCCCGGTTCTCGAAGGGCAAATGGTGCCAATCGAGGACATCACCAAGATGGTGCACGAGGGAAAGCTCGAAAGCGGGGTGGCCGAGGAAATCGAGCGCAAGTACGAGCAGTTCCGGCAGGAATTCACGGTGGTGTACCGCAAGACGCTCACACTTTCGCGGGAACTGGCGAGCGAGTTGAGCTACCTCGAGCAGGAAGCCGCCTCCGTGTTGGTGGATGGAGTGATCGAAGAGCTGAAGGAAAAGTACCCGGGTGCGGACGTTGCCGAGTATCTTGAAGAGGTGCGGCATCACCTGCTCGACAACCTCGGACCCTTTAAGGAACGTGAAGGAGAAGAGGAACAGGCGCAGGAGACGCCCGAAGTGTTGCAAAGAATGCCCGGGCCAGAACGCGATCCGTTCCGCGTTTACGGGGTGAATGTCATCCTTGCGCACAATCACGAGGATTCGCCGCCGGTAATCTTCGAGACCACGCCGACGTATGCCAACTTGTTCGGCACGATTCAACGCACCTACGACGCGCGCGGCGGCTGGACGAGCGATTTCATGGATCTGCGCGCCGGTTCTTTGCTGCGCGCCGACGGCGGGTTTTTGATCATGTATTCGATCGAGGCACTTTCCGAACCGGGTGTGTGGCGGGCCTTGAAGCGCACGCTGAATCACAACCGCCTGGAGATTCAGCCTTTCGAGAGTTTTTATCCCTTCACGACGACGGCTCTGAAACCGGAACCGATCGAAATCAATGTGAAGGTGATCCTGATCGGTGACCGCGATCTGTATGAGCTTCTTTACGATTACGAAGAAGACTTTCGGAAGATTTTCAAGGTGCGGGTGGAATTTGACGAAGAAATGCCGATGAGCGACCGGGTTATCGAGGAATACGCGGGACGGCTCCGCAGCCTGAGCGAAAAAGAGAATCTTTATCCGTTCGATCGCGGCGCCTTTGCCGCGATTCTGGAACACGGCGTGCGCAAGGCCGGACGACGGAACAAAGTGACGGCACGATTCGTGGATGTTGCGGACCTAGCACGCGAGGCCCACTATGCTGCCGCGGCTTCGAACGAGAATGTTGTGAGGGCGGCACATGTGCGGGCGGCGATCGCGTCGAAGATCGAACGGCACAATCTGATTGAGACACGCATTCGCGAAATGATCGAGGAGCAGACGCTGCTTGTGGATTTGTCGGGGTCATGCGTGGGACAGGTGAACGGGCTGAGCGTGCTCGAAATCGGCGGCTACTCGTTCGGCAAGCCCGTGCGGATAACGGCGACGGCCGCCCTGGGCAAAGCGGGGTTGATCAATATCGAACGGGAAGCGAATCTGAGCGGCCGGTTTCACGATAAGGGTGTGCACATCATCGCCGGATACCTGCGCGCGTGCTTTGCGAAAGACAAACCGCTGTCCTTGGCCGCGAGCATCTGCTTTGAGCAGTCGTACTCCGGTGTGGACGGCGACAGCGCCAGTTCCACGGAGATTTATGCGCTTCTTTCGGCGCTCGCGGATCTGCCTTTGCGTCAGGACATCGCGGTGACCGGATCGATGAACCAGCGGGGTGATATTCAGGCGATCGGTGGCGTGAACGAAAAAATCGAAGGCTTCTTTGATACCTGTCGGATTGAAGGACTGACCGGCACACAAGGGGTCATGAT
>Ga0126374_10000286_pt1 | contig 11951 bp, 15 predicted proteins | sample PanSoiMetPlot_12_FD_89874 | JGI IMG/M metagenome (GOLD analysis project Ga0126374, IMG submission 89874) | Tropical forest soil microbial communities from Panama - MetaG Plot_12 | ecosystem: Environmental > Terrestrial > Soil > Tropical forest > Bulk soil | place: Panama | collected 2016-02-17
ATCGTCGCGCTGCGCGCGGAGTAGCCGTCTTTTCGATAGGCGTACTACACTCTGCAGGTTGGGCCAGAGATCGGCCACACATTTCTCCATCCGGTCCCCTTTGTGATCTCTAGGTTTTTGCTGTGGGTAGACGACGAGCCTTGCCAGGCGAAGCGCCCGCACGCTCGATCTTCAAACTCGAACTACAAGGGGGAATACCACATGTTTTCGAGAATCGAGAGCAATCGCCGTTCAAACCACAGCATTTTCCTTACGGCAAATTACGGATCGCCTTTCAACGACACGGCGGAGCACATTTCGGGGCTCGGCCTGGCGCGGATCGATTTCGAGCGATGCGCAGTCGCCGGAGAAGTGATTTATTCGGTCGAGGGTGATTTGACTCCAACCAGCCAGCAGGACGAAGAAGCGAGGATTGCGACGCTCGCCCATGCGATCAAGAAACTCGACAATCCGGAGGAAGCCGCCGAGTTCATGCGCTGCCTCAATGCGATCTGTGAAGGGGGCGACGCGCGTTACCGGCAGGTTGTGGCCTCTTACTACTACGGGGAGATCGCCGAGCGCGGCGCGGGACCTGTGCTCAAGGAGATGGCGCTCATCGCCATGCATCTCGCCAGCCTCATTCGCAACAACGCGGAGCTGAACGCTCAGATCGCTTCGGAGACGGCTTTGGGTCGGGTGGGCCTGCCGGATGACATCGGGGCCGCGGTCTCGTCTCTTCTCGCCGACGACAACCGCTGGATCAACGCCCAGCGGATCGAGATTTCTGGCGGGATGATGATCCAGGTCATCACCAGAACTCAGCTTCCAGAGAAAGCGCTGCCACCGGAGTTTTTTCGGAACGCTTTGATGTCTTTCAGTGGCGGCAGCCCGAACAGACGCCGATACTCGCGGTTGAACTGAGAGGAGCTTTCGTAGCCGACTTCCAGCGCCGCAGTCGTCGCATCTATCAGGCCGCCGAGCATGATCCGGCGCGCCTCCAGGAGCCTGAGCTGCTTTTGGTACTGGAGCGGCCCCATCGTTGTTATGGCTTTGAACTTATGATGGAGGCTTGAGACGCTGAGGCCATGTGACTTGGCAAGCTGCTCGACAGTAAATGGAGTCGCGAAATTCTGTCGAATCCATTCGATTGCGTTCCCGACTCCGTTGACCGTCTGATCGAAAAGCACCCTCTGGAAGAAGAGATGCCCATAAGGGCCTGTGAGGAAGCGGAAGATCATCTCACGCTTAATGAGCGCGGATATGAACGTCACCTCGTTCAGCTTGTCGAGGACCTGCAAGAGCTTGATGAAAAGCTCCAGGATCGCCGAATCGGTCTTTCCAACGAACGCGCCAGCTTGCGGTTTTTGATCCTTGGGCTCAATCTTGATGCCAGCCTCGGTGATGACTGAGGCGATTTCCTGAGTCGTAAAATCAATGCGCAGACCGACATAGGGGTTGGCCTTGGTTGCCTCCGCAACGTGCCCTGCTGTTGGCATGGTCACGACTGAAGCGGCAAAATCTCCAGGGCCAAACTCGATGACGTTTTTGCCAACGTGTACCTTCTTTTTTCCCTGGAGGATCACGCAAAACGAAGGAGTCAAGACAGCCGGAGTGAACGGCGTGGGTTGACTCCTGCGTACTACGGATAGAAAGGGGATCGCGGTTTGATTGATTCCCTCACCAAACCCCTTCGTCATCGCCAAGATTCGTTCTAACTGCTTCGTGTTGACCAAAAACAGAACCTCCTCGCGCTTCCCATTGTACAGCAGATGAAAGTAGAAAAATACAATTCTATTGCCTGAAGCTGCAGCGGTCTGGTCGCGACGATTTTTCGTAAGTTATTGATTTAACTATTATAAAGTCATTATAGCGTTGTTTTTTTAGTCAGTCGGATCAGGTGAAATGCAGGTTTAGGCAATAATTTGGCAGGGCTGGTCTATTTTGAAAACTCGAAATGAACGAAGCTGATCTCAGGAAATAACAAAAAGGAGATCGTTATGAGCAAGGTTCTTGTCACAGGTGGATCAGGTTTCGTGGGGAGTCATATTATCATTCAGCTCCTCGCAGCGGGCCACGAGGTCCGTACCACGGTTCGTAGTCCCGGCCGCGAGAAGGATGTCTGCGCGATGGTCAGGCAAGGCGGCGTCGAGCCTGGCGATCGGCTCTCCTTCTTCATCGCGGACCTCAACCAGGATGCCGGCTGGGCGGAAGCAGTTCAGGGCTGCGATTACGTCATCCATCCGGCGTCCCCCATCCCCTTGGTTGCGCCCAAGGACGAAAACGAGTTGATTCATCCGGCGCGAGATGGCGTGATCCGCGTGCTGCGCGCGTCCAGGGACGCGGGCGTGAAGCGAGTCGTGTTCACCTCGACTTGCGGGGCGATCTACTACGGCCACGAGTTGCGGGAGGCTCCGTTCGACGAAACAAGTTGGACGATCATAAACGACGACCTCACCGGGTACGTCAAGTCCAAGGCGATCGCGGAACGCGCCGCCTGGGATTTCATGGGGCATGAAGGTGGTAGTTTGGAGCTGAGCGTGGTCAATCCCGTGGGGATCTTCGGCCCTGTTCTTGGCCCCGACTATTCTTCTTCAATCGAGCTGGTGAAGCGACTCATGAACGGTATGCGCGGCGCTCCTCGCCTTTATTTCGGCGTGGTCGATGTGCGCGATGTCGCGGATTTGCACCTTCGCGCCATGACTAACCCGGCGGCCAATGGGCAGCGCTTCATCGCTTCCACGGGCAACTGCATGTCGATGCTCGAAATCTCCAAAGCCTTGCGGTCACGGTTGGGTGACGCGGCGAAGAAAGCTCCTACCAGGCAACTTCCGGATTGGATTGTGCGGCTCGCCGCGAAATTCGATTCACCCATGAGGAACGTGTTACCACTGTTGGGCAAGGCTCGAAACGCAACTGGCGCAAAAGCACAGCGAGTTTTGGGCTGGTCTCCTCGGACAGGTGAAGAGGCCGTGGCCGCCACAGGCCAAAGCCTGGTGAAACTTGGGCTGCTGAATGCATAGGAGGAGAAAGACTAGATGGAAAAGAAATTAGATGGTGAAGGATGGCAAACGCCATCCTTCACCAAGTCGCCGTCGACTTGCGGAGGGAAATGCTTTGTCGGGTCCTTAAGCCACTCGAGAATCTGTAGTCTGCGTTCGTTCGCGAGAGCCCGGATTACGAGAGTCGATATCACCATGCAATTTGGAACCTCCCGAGTCATGATAAAGGGATTTTTACCTTCTCGTCCACTGATCGACCCAGTCGTTGATAGTTTTATACCAGAGTTGAGCATTCTGTGGCTTCACCGGATATTGGGCTTCGTCAGGGAAATACAGCATCTTTGACGGGATGCCTTCCATTTGCAGCGTGGTGAAGAGATCGAATGCCTGCGACACATCGACCTTGTAGTCCAGCTGGCCGTGGATCACCAGCGTCGGCGTCTTGAAATTCCCGGCGTACTGGTGCGGCGACCACTTCTGATACAGAGCGCGGTTCGAGTAGGGAGTGCCTTTGAAATCCCAATTTAGGAACCAGAGTTCATCAAAACTGCCCCAGACGGATTCCAGGTTGAACACGCTGTGGTGCGACACAATGCACTTGAAGCGGTCGGTGTGGCCGAGAACCCAGTTGGCCATGTATCCGCCGTAGCTGCCACCGATCGCGCATTCCCGGTCTTTATCAATGAATGGGTAAGTCTTCTCGGCGAAGTCGAGGCCCTTCATCTGGTCTTCAAACGGAGCGCCACCCCAGTCGCCGCTAACGGTGTCAATGAACTTCTGTCCGTAACCCGTCGAGCCATGGAAGTTGATCGTGATGACCACGTATCCGTTGGCGGCTAGAAGTTCAAGATTCCCGCTGTAGCTCCACTTGTCTCCCAAAGCGATCTGCGGCCCGCCCTTGAGGAAGAACTTCACGGGATACTTCTTGCCGACATCGAAATTCGGGGGCTTGACCAGGAAGCCTTCGACCTGGTCGCCGTGTGCCCCAGTGAACCAGAAGGATCCGAGCGGGGACATGGAAACCTGGGAGAGAATGGAATCATTTATCTGGGTCAGAGCCGATTCCTTCAGGGCAGCGCACTCGTTTTTGCCCTCAAGCACCATCTGAACACACTTGCTTCCGATCCTTTCGGTATTCGCGGTGCGGATTTCATATGGCGCCCCGAGCGACATGCGCGTGAAAACCAGTTTGTTTCCGTCTTTCGTGATCGCCAAATCACCGTTGAACCCACCTACTCTGGGCGCCAGGGAAGTAGCGATGCCGTTTGGTCCAGGTTCAAAGCCAATCGAATAGATCGGGGACACTCCTTTGTTCTCTGTGACAAAATACAGCTCCCTGGAATTTGGCGCCCAGGTGAACGTTCACACCCAGCGATCAAAATCTTCCGTCAGGTTTTTCTTCTCAGCAGTCTTTCTGTCGTACAGCGTCAGGCAGAAGCGATCGCTCTCGTACCCTGGCCGCTCCTGGGTGAGATAGGCGATGTACTTGCCATCGGGCGAATAGAGCGGCGTTGAGTCGCTAGCCGCATTCGCGGCGGTAATATTCCTGGCCGGACCGCCGGTGATGGGGACGATCCAGAGGTCGTTGTTGGTGGAAGCGGCCTCGTTCTTGTCGTGATTCGAGGAGTAGCAAATTTCCTGTCCATCCGGCGAGAAAGCGTAGTTATCTTGCGTGCCGAGTCCGAACACGGGAGCTTCGTAGTCGCCAGGGGTCAAATCGCGGGCGGCGCCTCCGGCGCAGCCGGGCGGGGCTGTTTCCGAACAGGCGTCGGCGGCGATCACGAAGATATGGTTGTGCTTGCCTTCTTTGTACGCGTTCGCTTGACGATATAACAGTCGAGTGAAGATCATCGCCTCGACCTTCGAATTCGCGGGTTCTTCCAGCTTTCGGACATTGCAGGCTTCATCGGGACATTCGGGATACACGTTCGAGACAAAGAGAATATTCCTGCCATCCGGCGACCATAGTTCGCCTCCCGCCTCAGTCGCAATCGAAGTCAGCTGGCGCAGACCTATCACAGTCCCGGCCGCGCCGTCAAAATCCGCGATCCACACCTGCGATCCACCTCCTTTGTTCGAGATAAAAGCAAAGCGTTTGCCGTCAGGCGCCCAGCGCGGTCGCGTCGCATTCTGAGTGGAAATAATTTCGCGCCCCTGGCCTCCAGCCAGCGGCGCTATCCAGATATGCGGCGTCCTGGTGTTGGCTGCGAGATCGACATCGAGCGCGCTGAAGATCACCCACTTGCCGTCGGGCGAGACTTCGGGTTCACCGACGCGCTTGAGCTTCATCATCTCTTCAAAAGTGAAAGGATGTTTGCTTTGACTGAAGGCGGGAACAGCCGTTGAGATGAGTAAGATTACGAAAAAGAGAGGGCGCATATTCAACCTCCACCACACCGGTTAGCTTCGGTGTTCTTTAAGACTTCCGTAGTTTCCGGTTTTTCGGTTCAATAGATCATTGAAAACACGAAGCGAAACGCAATTTCTACACAGTGGGGGTTTCATTCAAAGTGCGAGAAATGCGTGGGCGACAATGTTCAATCAGGCGTCGGCGCAGTTGGCCGACGGTCTCTTCACGTTTGTACCAGGGCCAGTTGAGCTTTGGCAGATCAAGTTTGATCAACCCAGTAGCCGCCAGTTTGAGCAGCGATTGGGAGAGGCAAACTAAAACCGCCCAACGTCGAACGCCTGAGCCTGAGCGTCCTTGATAGTGGCCCAAACCTAGTTCCTCGGCTTCGTCGAAGTTGACCAACTGGTCGACTCGGCATTTCTGCCCATAGATTTTCTTGCGCCCCTTCTTCGGTTGGCGGCGTGGGGCGAAGTAAACGACTTGATTGGATCTCACGCGCCCAAGCGCGAATTGAGAGAGGGCTTGGAGCGCGCGCAAGAGCGGCCGCGAAATAATCCCTCGATCAACGATCCAAACGTGGCGAATGCCTTCCGGCAACCGGATCTGCGCCGTGAGTTGTCCGACCAGCGCCGGAATGCTCCGGCCTTTGACATAGAGCAGCGCGCCGCACAGCGCGCTCGCGAGAGCGTATTTGCCCTTGCGCGTCGAGATGTTCATAGAGATGCGCGGCGCAAACGTAACAGTGACCTTTGAGATGCTTGGCGCGCCCGACCACGCGCTTGGCGCGATGAAACAAGCCGAGCGAAGCGATCTTTTCAGCAAAGGGCTTTTCAGTGTGCGTGCTGTCAGCGATCCAAAACAGGCGCTCCGGCAACGCTCCACCGTAGCGCAAGCGCAAGATGAGTTCGGTCAACTTCGCCATCAGTTTCTGTGGCGAGACTCGATGCGTGGTGAAGAAGTCCGAGATCCGCGCCGGTTGATAATCGGCCGGCGCGAAGACGCTGGAGCGCACTGTCCCGTGTTTGGCTTCACCGACGAGCAATCCAGTGACGAGCAACGTAAAGGTTTCGAAGACCTCGACCCGCATCAGCGGGCGAAAGTCTTCAAGCAACTGGATAATTGCTGAACCTGGTTCACTGCCGATTCGACAAAACCCGTGCCGATCCTTTCGCCGTTGCGGTAACGTTCGCCATAGTTCGGGATGAAGGCTCGATTCCGCTCGATGTAGCTATGGAACTCATTGATTGCCTGGAGTAATTTCCGCGTCGTCTCGCTCGGGCTCTCGAAGTCTGCCGATTCCAGATCCATCTCGAGGAACTCCAGTTGTTCGAGCGCCTGAAAAACGTTGCCATGCCAGAGATACCATTTGCCGCTCTCGATCAATTTCAGCGCCGTCTCGCGGAGTTCACGCTCCTCATCACCTTCGCCGACTTTTATCGGCAGGCCCTTGGCGGTCTGCTTGAGTACCGTGATCCTCATCGAAAGGTGAAACCAATCGAGTATATGTTCGGCTTCCGGGATCAGATAGAGTTGCAGATTCCGCACGTCCTCGCCGCCGTCTGAGAGAAAGACGATTTGTTGATTCTCCTGCATCCCTTGCGACTTCAGCAGTTCGAACAAACGACGCTTCGGTTTGGTGTCGAAGGTCTGGACGAATGCGAAGCATTTACCGGTTTGCTCCTCTTCCTTCTGATCCCGACGAAACGAGAGGATGCTTTTGCCCACAATCACCTCGAAGTTTCCTTCTTTGCGCTGCCCACGAACGAATCCGCCGTCGATCCCGACTGCGAGCGGGCCGTCGGGGAGGGGGAATGAGTTCCGATCACGCGGACAGCTCTCGATAAAGGAGGCCTGCTCCTCCCCAAGCGTGTTTTCCATCCGTTCGGCAATTTCAAAGACATGCCGGCGAATGGTGAAAGCATTGAGCGGTTCATCCATCGGCAAAATATCTTCAAGCAGCTTCGCCGTCAGTCCGTAACTGACCAGCGCAGCCCACTTGGTCTCCAAAAACAGCAACTCGGGGGTCGTGTGTTCCGGTAGCGACTCCCCCAGCGGGCTATAGGTTTGAGTCGGTTGCGGTCGGCAATCACAATGATGGAGCCGCGGGCTTTTCACTTCGAGTTTACCGAAGACCGTCCGCAGTTTGAGTGTGTGATAACCCTTGAGTTTTCGCGCTCGCCCGCAAACGGGACAGCAACGCTGCGAAGCGAGAAAGTCGGTCGCCTGTCGTTCGACGACGATCTCCTGGAGGTCTTTGAGAATGGCCTTGCTTTCGGCCAAAGTGAGGCCGAGTGTTTCCGGTTGAAGATCATCTCGCTCCAGGGATGCGATCTCCCGGGTTTGCTCCCGACTGTCGTCGGAAACCGCGACTACCTGAATTTTGAATTTCATTGCCGCCTCCCTTCCTGTTCGGACAATGCCCGAAGTTGACCATTGACTGTGCGCCGGTCGAAATGATCCGGCTGGCGCTGTCGATAAGCCTCGATCCGCTCGGCCGCCTCACGGAGTTCATTGAGACCTCCGATACTTCGGCGGTCGCCGGACTCCAGGAACCTGCTCACGGCCTCTGCCAGGAGACTTAAATCTTCTAGCGGAGGATGACAGAAGTATTGGTCCCGCCATCGAAGATAGGCCCAGGCTCCAAGACAATGCTCCGGCGGTCCGGCTCTTTTGCCGCCGATACAGATCGGATAAGAGCGTGTCGGGTCAAACGGTAGAATGTTCTCTATGAAAACGGTGCAGATGCTCTCCACTCCAGGAGAACAAGATTTGAAGAATACGGCTCAGGCGTGCAAGATCGATATTGCTCGGGACGAGTAAGCGTCGCCAGATCAAATGACTGACATCACGAAGGACAATACGAAGTTGGTAAGTAAAGGACGGTTGGGGATCTCTATTCATCCAGGCAGTTTACAGAGCTGAGACCTTTCGGCCCAATAAGACCCCCCGAAATCTAACGCTCTCCTCTAAAACCCAATAAATACGGACTCTTTCGCGTTTTCTATCGATTCTTTCCATTTCACTAAAGTCTATCTGGTTACCATCAAAAATGGACACCAAATGGACACCAAATCCGCTCAACCGAAAAACTGGGAGACTCTCGCGCCAATTTCCAGAAGTAATATTCTCACCAGCGCCGACCACCATTTCCGGAAAAACTATAGCAGATAATGAACTCCCGCTCTTGAATTTACTCATCAGGCGCTCCTGGTTCCCCCTCTTTGATTTCGTCTGCCGTGATGCGACGGCGAGAGGAGTGGCGAATGCGGAAAATTCGGACGACCTTTTCTCCGGTTTTTTGATCCTCGCCAAACCCGAAGAGAATACGGTATGAACGCCGTCGTGAGCCATACAACAATTGCCGGATTTCGCGTCCCAGATCGTCGCTCTCCGGCGCCAGTGGGCAACGGCGGGGCGATTTCTCCAGTTTGAAGATCGCCTGCAGCAATCCTTCATACCACTCGCCGGCTTTTTCAGGCGCATGGTATTTAACCCACAGGTATGCGTCTTCGGCGTCTTGCAAGGCGGAAGGCGAGATGTCAACGCGATATGCCATGCTTGCGCCTTAGTTCTTCCAGCGCCTTCCGCGCCGGGCGTCCTTCGCCGCGATCGAACTCTTCTATTCCCTTTCGAATGGCCGCCAGTTCCTCCGCGTAAGCCAGCCTATCGAGAATCTCCTGGTAACTTTCTGTATCCATAACCACCAGCGCCGCCCGCCCATTGATCGTCAGCACCATCGGATCACCCGTTTCACGCAATTGCTCCAGATACTTAGGCGTGTTGCGCTTGAAGTCTGATAGTGGATGGATATCCCGATCGAGATCGAGCATAAAATTCGCCTCCTTAACGCACAAAATTTATATCCAATTGAATGCTACATCTACTTCCACTATCGGGCAAGTTTCCTCCCAGAGCCAAATTGTAATCCATACATTTCCAGACCATTTTTAACGTCGGGTTCTGAAATCTATCAATCCTGACCGAAATCGTGATTAAGCGGAAAGACAGAAGAGGAAGTATTGGTCGGCAGCTGGTGATGAACGACGATCCGTGATGCAGGGAATGGCGTATCAAACGCAACCACTTGCCGTTGGCCGAATAGGGTCAACTTTTTCCAATACCGGCGCCACTTGCGCCTACATAATGGCCGGTGTTGAGCCGGCGCAGCGCCGATGACCGGCCGTCAGGCTCAATCGAACAGTTGATTCGATCAAGGAGGAAGTCATGTTCAAACAGTGCGCCCGGTTGCTTTGTTGTGTAGCGCTGGGTTTCATCGTGCTGGCGATGCGGGCTAGCGATAAGGCGGTTTGTGACACAGCGGCCGCTAAAGTCGGGGACAAGTCCGTTGCGCAAGCCAAATCCGAAGACTCGAGGAGTGAAATGAAGTCCAATTTCCGAGCGTCTGCCGTCCGGTATCAGGTTAAGGACGTTGACCGCGCCGTAGCTTTCTACACCCAACATCTGGGCTTTAAGGTGGAACAGCCACAGGCCCCGGCCTTTGCCAGAATTTCAAATGGAAATCTTACACTTTGGCTCAGCGGCCCCAAGAGTTCAGGCTCGCGGCCGATGCCCGATGGACGTCGGCAAGAACCGGGTGGATGGAACCGGATCGTCCTCACAGTAGATGATCTGCCTTCCCTCGTCGCGGCTATGAATAAAGCAGGCTTCCGGTTTCGGAATCAAATTGAGACGGGTCCGGGTGGTAAGCAAATCCAACTGGAAGATCCAGACGGCAACCCGATTGAGTTATTCGAGCCGGCCTCATAATCCTCGTTTGGCGGGAAACGAAGATTTAAGATCGAGGATCGAAGGCTAAACGGATGACGCAATCCTCTATCTTCGATCCTCGATCCTCGATTTACTGTTTAGGCTCCTGGCCTGTGGCGAGATTCAGCGACTTTTCGGAGCGCAAAGAGAAGACGGAGCCCTGCTCGATCTTCATGTTCTTGTATTTCATCTGCCACTATAACCAGGAGGTTATGAGGCTTGCCTGATCAGCATTACATTTTGTGCGCTACCTGCGGACCGAATACCGCTGCCAGCCGGAATTGAAGCCCAGGTTGTCCCGGTTTTGGGAGGAAGTTGCCGAGATAACTCCGCTTCCGGCATCTGCGGGCGCAACTCCAGAGATAGGTCGGGAAAGCGGATGTTCCCGGTAGCCTTGTCGATTGCGAAGGGAGCACTCATCACACACCAGTCTACCGTAAACGGCTCTGGACTTTTACCGGGATCTGCTTCTATTATGCGCGCGATTGACAGGAGGTGCGCCATGGGCTTGAAACCGGAACCGATTTCTGATCGCCCAGCCTTTGTGCTGGCTATTGATGGCGGCGGAATCCGGGGCATTATCCCAGGGATGATCCTCGAAAACATCCGCCAATCGCTGGGCCACGAAATCTACGAGGCGTTTGACCTGATCTCAGGCACGTCGACCGGCGGCATCATCGCGGTGGGGATTGGCACCGACGCCAACAACGGCCGGCCCTATACGCCTGCTGAGATGGTCAAGATGTACGTCGAGAACGGCGCCGCGATCTTCAATGCGGGGTTCTTCAGCGCGGTCTCCCGGCTATGGAGCCCCAAATACCCCTCGAGTGGAATCGAGAAGACGCTGCAGAGGTACTTTGGGGCCACGATGTTGAGCAGCGCGCGCACCGCACTCCTGATCTCGAGCTACGACCTGCAAGGACAGCTGCCGTTCTTCTTCAAGAGCCACATGATTCACGATGACCCCTCGTACGACTGGCCAGTCTGGCAGGTGGCGCGGGCCACCTCCGCTGCGCCGACCTACTTCCCGGCATTTCATCTGGTGCGCGACCAGCCCAAGGCAGACTACGCCCTCGTGGACGGCGGCATCTGCGTCAACGATCCTGCTGTCTCGGCTTTGGCTGAGGCGCACAGAATCTATCCCAACGCCAAGGGATACAACGTGGTCTCAATCGGCACGGGCGACCGAGCCGATCACATTACCTATGACCAGTGCAAGAGCTGGGGGCTGATGCAATGGGCCACCAAAATCACCACAGTGATACTCGACAGTGTGGAGGAAGCCACCGACTATGAACTGAAGAACATGACGGGCAAGGAGCTGAAATACTTCAGGCTGCAGATCAGTCCAATGAAAGGACCGTCTCCGGAAATGGACAACGTGAGCCCGCAAAACCTGCAAGCCCTCAAAGACTGCGCGCAGGCTTACATCAACGCCAGCGCCACTCAGCTGCGTGACGTAACCCAGGCCATCCAGCTGGCCCGCGGCTGGGCCGCGATAGGAGCGGGGAAGTAGGACTTCGCGGCGATCCACCGAGACGGTTAGCAATGCACAATCTTGGGACTCTGGGTGTGCCTTCGGCTAGCTGGCGCATTCGCGAAATTCCAAACCGCGCCCCTTCACCGAAGACACACAGTTGACCGGGCCGCCGAGAAGTACTGGCCGAAGCAAACCAATCGCGAATCGGCGGCTCCGGTTCAACGACTGGTTAGGTCTCGTCCTGATGGGGCTGTGCTTCTTGTTCAGCCAACCCCGTTCGGGCGCCTAAGAAACTGCGGATGAATTCAGCTCGCTCGCGAACAGCCCCGTTCTGATGTCGCTCCGCCACTCGAACCAACTCAAATGCCATTCGCCG
>Ga0126374_10000287_pt1 | contig 11911 bp, 12 predicted proteins | sample PanSoiMetPlot_12_FD_89874 | JGI IMG/M metagenome (GOLD analysis project Ga0126374, IMG submission 89874) | Tropical forest soil microbial communities from Panama - MetaG Plot_12 | ecosystem: Environmental > Terrestrial > Soil > Tropical forest > Bulk soil | place: Panama | collected 2016-02-17
CGATGGAATGGGCTGAACGTGTCCGGGGTACGTGTCACGCGCAATACGCTGAATAAGCGGTGGGCATGGCAGACGGGCGGGTTCAGCATCGCCAAGTCGTACTGGGAGATGAAGTCGGGGGTTGATGTGCTCGTGGAGGGAAACCGCTTCCTTGGTCCGGGGAGCAACATCATGGGCCCGCTGCTCGTCAACCAGGACGGCAGCAGCCCGTGGACAATGATCAAGAACGTGGTAATTCGCAATAACCTGATGCTGTCGTCAGGGAGCATCAATATTGAGCTCGGCGGAAACTACTACGGCCTCCCCTCCGGAGTTGGGGGCCCCGTGACATTCAGCAACAACCTCCTCGGTCCCTCAAGCATCCGCGCGCAGGGGATGATGAACGGGCATGGACCGATCCTGTGGACCCACAACACGATCCGCAGTGTGACAGGCTCGATGTGGATCCAGGACCCAACGCCCGGGACCCCCGGCGTCGTGTACCGAGACAACGTCATCAACTCCGGCGCGTACTGGATGCAAGGCTGGCCCGCGACCTTCCCCGGTGGTGTGAAAGACCACAATATTATTATCAACAACTCGGGCAGTGCCGCACCCCCAGGGTACGATGGAGACTTTGTCGTCGCGAACGACGCGGCGGTAGGCTTCGCGAACGTCCTCGATGCCGATTCTGGCGGCGACTACCACGGCTATGGCCTGGCGGCAGGCTCGCCCTTCAAGGGGCGTGGATCGGACGGCACCGACCCTGGCGTGGACCTCGCGGCTCTGGACAATGCCTTGAGCGCAGCTGGAAGCGGCGTCGTCGCAGGCGCTGGAGGGACTGGAGGGACCGGAGGCACCGGAGGGTCTGGAGGGACCGGCGGGACGGTTTCTGGTTTACCTGCACCCACGAATCTGACAGTCAAGTAGAGATAAGAGAAGAGCGCATTCCGCGGGAGTTACGCCGTGAAATAATCGCCCAGCTCGGCACGCACCGCGACATCTGGAAGAACTGGGGCAAAGAATCGGGATCACAGTGTCTTCCTCGCGGGGCTCGCGAGGGCTGGGCGCCATTTCATGGCAGGGCGGCCTTGGTTCGATACCTGGCAAATGCTCTCTCCCAGGTGAATCTTTGGGCGTGCTCATAGAAGGCCCGCGTGCGTTTCTGCGTGCCCGCTCGATCGCTGAGCGTAGTCAAGACGGCTTGCGCGATGTCGTCGGGATGATCAGGCTCGCACAGTAGGCCGTGTATCTTGTCGCTCACGAACTCAGGCACCCCCCCCACGCGCGTCGCGACCACGGGCACGCGGGCCAACGCCGCCTCGAGCAATACGATGCCGAAGGGCTCCTCCCGAGACGGAAGAACCAGACACTCGGCATGCGCGATCCAGCTCAACACTTCGCGGTGGGGAACGTCTACCAACACATCGACCTTCCCGCCAAGCCCGAGCGAGTGGATGAGAGACATGATTGCCTGACGCTCTGGCCCGTACCCTCCGATCAGGACGAGCCGTAAGTCGGACCGCTGTTTTTCAATGAGGAGGAAGGCCCGCAACAGCACGTCGTGCGCCTTTTTCGCGACGAAGTGCGCGACACAGATGACATACCGGCCGTCGACTTGCCGAGCTCGAGGAGAATCCGGAGTGCTTGTCACCGCGTTCCACACGGCAACCACATTGGCCGCCGGGCTGAAGCGCTTCACCTCCTCGGCCAGAGCGTGTGAGCACGCCACCACGAGATCGGCGGAGGAAAGCATCCACGTGAAGAGGGTCCGTGTCCACCCCGAAGACTTCACTGCCTCAGCTATGTCGGCTCCATGGACGGAGAGGATCACCTTGGGGCAGAGCCGCAGCCATCTGAGGAGCACGAGAGGCAGGAGCTCCAGACCGACAAAGTGCGGATTCACCGCAACGGCCCCGCGGGTGGCCCTTCGCAGCCGTCGGAGGTTCGGGCCCATGCGAGCGAGGAACCCAAGCACATTGCGACGTCCAGAGGTAAGCCCAGGCAGCTTCAGCCACATCTGACCGGGAGGTGGTGCATCCCATCCGGTGATCAAGAAGACCGGTTCATAGCGCTCGCGCATGGCGCTGGCCAGGCCGAGGACGACGGCATTCACCCCGCCACTAGGCGTGAGTACCCAAGGCAGCAAGAACACGTAGCGACCTCGGGAAGCGGGCACGCCCGCGTTCTTCTCGCTAGTGCGCCGGCTTCTTGCCGGACGCGTACATCGTATGGCGGCGATGAGGCTCCGTATCCGAGGCCGGCTCGAAGCGGCGCCGGCTAATCTTCTCTGAGCCGCCTGCCTCCTGGATACCCACGTTGGACCCCCTTGGGGGACGAGGACCAGGTGAGTCACTTCGCGTTCGCTCGTCCGTAGATGAAAAACTCAGCAAAAGAGCCCTCCGTGTAGTCACCACGGTAGGGATACCTATTGGGAATGTGCTCGAGAAGCTTCCAGTCGAGGGCGTTCCGCTCGAGCCAGCTCGAAAACCTTCGATGCTTGATGTGGGACCCCTGATACTCTCGATTGTCATCCGAGTTGCTCGCATAGATGATGACGTAGCAATGCGCCGCCCCAACGAGCGTGTGCATGTAGTCTTCGAACACCCGGTCTTCCACCAGGTGGTAGATCACGTCGAGAGAAAGCGCCAAGTCGGCCTGCTCACCTCGATACTGGCTCATGAGGGTGAACGTCTTCGTCGCGTCACCGGCGAACAACCTCCGGCATTGGCGCACCGCTGTCTCACTCACGTCGTATCCGGCGTACATCGGGTATCTCGCCAGCAACAACTGGTTTCCGTCGCCACAACCAAATTCCACGACCGACTGTACCCCCCGTGTCGCCACGAAGGCATTGATCACTTCGGCCTTGAACGCCGCGAACTTTCCGTAGGAGCCGACACCCGAATTTCCTTCCGAATTATATCGATCTTCCCAATATTTTCCGGATCCCGGGAAGGGTTTCGAAGACGGGCGCACTGCAGACAACCGCCGATAAAGTTTTCTGGCCAGGTTTCCGAACATCAGTCCTTTGCCGACGAAGTTCTTCATCTGGAGAGGAGCCCCGGCGGGCGCATGACCAGGCTCATTCGCGCGCGCAGCGTTTCGTTAGGTTCTCCTGAATGCTTGGCAAGCTACCCGGACCCACGCGGTCCGCCGTCAGAACTTCCGTGCTGCCAATCTGCTTCATATCCAGACCTCGGCGGCGCGCTCTCTAGACATTGCTCCGCCCCCTCGCGCAATTCCACTCTGCTCTTCCTCTCCCCGTGAGATACCGCGCTTCGCTAATATAGCCAGCGGTCATACAGAACTGGAGCTTATAGTAGAACCTGCGCTTTCCGTCTATCGATACTAGCCAACGGATCAAATCGGTCAAGATTCCTCTGAGCAGGTAACGCGGCACCCCAAACACAAACTTGGTCTCGGCCGGCCAACCCTCGCATCGGATGGCCGCCCGACCAAATTTGAAGTACCACGACTGATAGTAGCTTCGTCTGACCCTCGCAGCCTCGACCGGGTGGAACACTACCGCATTCGGCGCGTACACGAACCTTTCCCCGGCAGATACCATGCGGCGGCAGATTTCGGTGTCTTCACCGGCTGCCAGCCCTCTGGCACCAGGCCCAAGGTCTTCCCGAAAGAGGCCGTACTTTTCAAAAGCTGCTTTCCTCAAAGCCATGTTTGCCCCGTAGGGCACGGTTTTCATATCAAGTTCGACCTCATCGTCGCCAAGGTCAAACTTGACGATCGCCGCCATTAACCCCCATGGTCCTCCTTCTTCAAGCCACTCCGGCTTCGGCGCACTCCAGACGGGGACGATTCGACCGCCTACCCCGATGCACTCCCGGGTCTCGAATGCCTGGCAAATAGATTCCAGCCATCCCGCCCCAACCTCGGCGTCATCATCGGTGAATGCCAGCACCTTCCCCCGAGCACAACGGATTCCAGAATTTAGGGCAAATGACTTCCCTTGACGTCTTTCGAACAGGTAATGAACATCAAGCCCGGAATCCCTTGTAAACGTCGCGGTCACGTCAGCCGTGTTGTCGTTCGAATTGTTGTCTACCACGATTACTTCCCATGTCGCTCTCGTCGGGCTCTCCATCGCTGCCAAGCTGCGGAGTGTCCGCAAAAGACTTTCCGCGCGATTATAGGTCGCGATGACGACTGACGCGAATGGTCCCCCACCGACCGTACTTCGCAATTCTAGTCCCCCCCTTGTTCATCATCGCATCCGAACCACGTCCGTCGGGTTCCGCCGATCCGGACAACGTCGCACTCACCATTTCAAGCTGATCGGTATCAGCACTACCTTCACCCACCACTCCCTTCAATCCGCCCAAGACCGGTTCCCCTCCCCCGAGCGACCCCTAGCGCCCCGGGCTCAGAGACTCTATCTTCCGTCACCGTGGCCGACCGCCCCAGCGTAAGCGGTTCAGTCTCCGCCAACTCACACGTCCTCCGGCTCTGACGAGTAGGTTGAGTATGTCTGCGATGACCTGCAGCCGTAAACCGAGGGACAACCGCTTCTTTCCCCACCGTCCAGCCTCGGCACAGCGCGCGGCGGCCAGAACCGCGAATGCGTGGGTCAGCTGACCCTCGCGCAAGTGTTCCAGCGCTCTGTCGACGATGGCCAACCGGTATTGACTCATGTACTCTGAGAAAAGTTCCAGCCGGCTCTCCTCGGCAAATCGCTTTTTCGCGTACAGGGGCCAATTCCGAAATAAGTAGTACAGACGAAGGGGGGATCCTTCGCCGCCGAAACTTATTGATCCTTTGTGCCAGACCCGCGCCTGCGTTGCCCCGACCACCGCCAACCCGGCTTGCCGCGTACGTGCGCAGAGATCGAGCTCTTCATGCATAAGAAAGAAGTTCTCGTCGAACAGACCTACGGTCTCGAGGAGGCGGCGCGTGAGGAGCATTGCGCAGCCATAGCTACTGCCGATCGGTAGGAAGGTGGACTGCGCCATCTCCTCTGGTGACGGTGTGTAGAAACTGCCCCCCGGTAAGTCAGCATTCAAACCGAGACAATGCAGCACGTCCGGCCGATCAAAATGATAGGTCGCAAAGCCCACCACCCCTGCTTTGTCTCCAAGCATCTGGACAACTTCGATTGAACGCGTAATGGAATCGGGATCCAGTCTCGCATCGTTGTTCAGAACAAGCACATGGTCTGCTCCCTGGTCAAGGGCGTGCGTGATTCCTACGTTATTTCCACCCGAATAGCCGAGGTTGGTTCCCGTCTCGATAATCGCGGTACCAGGACAGTTTGACCGAATTCTGTCCACGCTGTCGTCCGTGGACCCATTGTCTACGACGAGGACCTTATAGTTCGCGAAGCGAAGCTGGGCAAGCGAACGCACACATCGCAGGGTCTCGTTTCCCGCATTCCAGTTCAAGACAACGATGACAATCTTCGGCTGATTTGGCGCTGACTGATCCACCGGCGACGAATCCATGTCTCAGTGCGAGAAAGAGCGTCGTATCAGATGACTTCCAAGATCCGCGGATGGGCTCTCCGAGCTGAAAGAAGCCTTCGTAGGTCGCGAGCTGGCGGTCGTAGCGCACCGTCAATCCGCAGAAGTTGCCGAGCCACCCGATCGCGCCCTCGACGATCCAGCGCCGGCGATAGCGACGACGCCGGCAGCGGCCGTCCTAAATCGGGCGCCTCAGTGTTGTTGGAGCGAACTGGAGCGACAGGCTGGGTGCGCCGCTGCTCGAGGAAGCGCCAGGCTGCTCCAGCGGCCGGGCAGCTCGCACCCGAATAAACCCGAAGCGGATCGACTTCGACCCCGATGACGTGGAACCCTTTTCGGAGGTAGAACTCGGCGTCCTCGCCTTTGTGCGTCCCCACGTCGTACACGAGGTTTCTCTGCCCCATAGCCTCGACCGCGGCGGTACCTGGGACCTGGTCCCGGTCACGCAGCCGGAAAACGAAATCGCGCACCAACGCTCCTGGACCGTTCGAACCATCACCGATCAATACGTAACCGGCAATTTCCGGATGACACTCGCGACTCGACTCGAATGATTGTGTGGTTCCCGTCCCTCCGCTCTCCCATCTCCTCAGAGGTTCGGGACGAACTTCACGATTGAAGATATCACGTACTCGATCCGTCACAGCTGACAGATGTATTCCATCTCACCAGAGGCCTTACGACCCCCGGGAGCGGACCTGTGTAGTCTCCGCGAGCAGAATCTGCCCTCATGGGGTCGAACACCTGTACCGTGACGACGTCTTTTTCATAGCCGTGCGCCTCATAGGGCGCCAGCGTGGCAATGCCCGTGTCCACGATCACACCGCCTTCGGCAAGAAAATTCCCTGGTATCCAAGCCGTACTCACGTACCGTCCGGCTGACTTCGGTCGCCCCTGCCACTCCGGATCGAGATCCATCACGACAAAGAGATGCAGCCTCGCTTCGTTGAAAAAGTGCACATTCGGCACCAACACGTGCCCACCCTCGAGCACCTCGTACGTGATCTCTATCCCGACCGGGTGTCGAATGTCGACCGCCGAAACGGTGGCCCCATCCGCGTCGCACACGCGCACACGCCGGAGCCGCACGACAGGGTCGCCTGGAGCGTCCAGATCTCGCCACTCTCGCACTGGACCCACGCCCGGGAATGGCGACGTTATTCCTTTCGTGGCCAGTGCCTTGTACTGCCCTATGACTTCACCCGGTGGGCCATCCGCGATAATCTCCCCGCGCTGCATCAGCAACACGCGGTCACACAACGCCTCCACGGCGTTCAGGTCATGCGAGATGAAGATGATCGTCCGACCTGCCCGTCGCAACGCGCTCACTCGATCAAGGCACTTCTTCTGGAAGCCCAAGTCGCCGACAGCCAGCACTTCGTCCAGGAGCAGAATCTCCGGCTCCAGATGGGCAACGATCGCAAACCCCAGTCGGACGTACATTCCGGAGGAGTACCGCTTGACCGGTATGTCGATGAACTCCCGAATTTCTGCGAAGTCGATGATACTCTCGAGCTTTCGCCCGATCTCGCTTCGCGACATGCCCAGGATCGATCCATTCAGGTATACGTTCTCCCGGCCGGTCAGCTCCGGATGGAACCCCGACCCAACCTCGATCAGCGCGGCCGCCCGCCCATTGATCGTGATCTCCCCCGCCGAGGGCGTCGTGATGCTTGCCAGCAGCTTCAGGATCGTGCTCTTGCCGGCACCATTGTGGCCAATGATCCCGAGAGCCTCCCCGCGCTTGACCTCGAAGCTCACCTCTCGCACCGCCCAGAATTCCTTCGGCGCGCGCCACAAGCTTCGCAGCTTGCGCATCCACGGATGCGGGCTGCTCCGATCTTCCGCCTCGTGCGGGATCAGGTATCGCTTGGATACCCGGTCGAACCTTAGATCGATCATGCGCCTCGCGCTCAACCCTCAGATCACGTCGGCGGCGGTACTCTCGACACGCTTGAAGTACAGATACGCCACGGGCAACAGCACTATCGTCACGGCAAGCGATACGCCCAGGATCGCGAAGTCCGGCGCCAAGCCCTGCAGGACCGTGCGGCGAAAGCTTTCGATCACGCCCACCATAGGATTCATCCGGTAGAGCCACCCCAGCGGGCGGGGCAGCCTCGTCACGGCACTCATCGGATACACAATGGGCGTAGCAAACATCCAGATCTGGAGCAAGAAGGGCATGGCCAAACCGACGTCACGGAACCTTACCTGAGTAGCGGAGAGGATGAGCACCGTGGCGGTCACGAACATCGTCATGATCACGATCACCGGGACCGCATAGAGGATGTTGGCGTTTACGGGAACCCGAGAGATCATCATCAGCGCGGCCAGCAAGCTTGATGCGATCAGAAAATCGAACAATCCCGCGATGACGTAGGTCAGCGGGAGAATCTCGCGCGGAAAGTACACCTTCGTGATGAGATTGCTATGGCTGACCAGCGCACTCGCGCCCGCGGTCAGAGCCGTAGAGAAGAAAGTCCACGGAACGAGCCCAGTGAACACGAAGATCGGATACGGAATGCCATTCGTCTGGACGTGAGCTACGAAAGAGAAGATCATGGTGTAGATCGCCATGAGGGCCACGGGCTGCACGATCGCCCATGTGACCCCGAGCATCGATTGCTTGTAGCGCACCCGAATGCGATGCTCGCTAAGGGTATAGATCAGCCCTGCATATCGTGTCAGACTCCGGAGGTGGCCAGCCAGGTCGATCAGCGACAGCGAGGGAGGACGGATCACTCTGCTCGACGGTGATCCTTCGCTTCTCGGCCTATATACGATCGACATATCAGAACGCATCGGAAGATTTCCCTTCCCGATCAGTGTCCCCGCCGGCGCATCAGGTCAGCCGGCCATAGACGCGAATCGTCTCCTCCACCCACCGCTCCAAGCTGAAATAGCTGGAGCGCCTGGCACTTTCCTCTCCCATGGCCCGTCGCATCTGCGGATCGTCGTGAAGGGTCGTGATGGCCTCAGCAAGGGCGGTCGCATCACGAGGCGGAACGACGAAACCGTTCCGTCCGTCTTCGACCGCTTCCACATTGCCGCCGGCATCGGTCACGATCGCGGGCTTTCCCGTCGCGAGCGCCTCGAGAATGACGAGAGAGAACGCCTCCCCCCACGTGCAGGGGAGCGTGAACACGTCACTCTGGCGCAGGATAGCGCCTACCTCTGGGAGGTTCAGCAGGCCGGCAAAGACGAAGCGCTTCTGGAGGCCGAGGCGCTCGACCTTCGATTTATACTCTGCGGCACAGGGCCCGTCGCCGACGTGGATGAAGCTCACGTCTGCCCCACGCTTGAGAGTTAGCGCCGCCGCCTCGATCAGGTAGTCGATTCCCTTTTCCGGGATCAGCTGAGAGATCGACGCAATCAACACGGTGTCCGGCCCGATCCCGTACTTTGCTCGCATGTCCTCCGTCACGGCACCCGCCCGGAATTTCTGCAGGTTGACCCCGTTGTGGATGGTGATGACCTTCTTTGCGCTGACGCCCTCTCGCACGAGCCGGGCTTTCACGTAGTCCGAGGGCGCGATGACGCGATCCACCCCAGACGAAAAGGTACGCTTGCTCGCCTGCAGCATGCGCCACCGCAAGGTGGTGCGGTCTTTCGCGATATCGGATGCATGCTCGGAGAAGGCGACCTTGACGCCGGGGCTCATGGCGGCTGCCGCGACGTCCAGGCTCAGTAGGTTGACGAAGTGGAAATGAATCGCCTCAGGTCGATGCCGTCGGACAAGAGCGAGCAGAGAACCAGCGCTTTCCCGCCCAAAAGGCTCGAAAGGCTTGGTCTCCAGTACCGCCCCCGCATCCGTATACTGCGGGCGGAGAGTCTCAGGCGGGGAATCTTTGAATACGAGAATGCTTTGCCCGCCTCGCTCGGTCAGGGCGCGGGAGAGGGCGATGGTGTACTCCTCGAAGGACCCGAGCTTTCGGGGCCGGAGGTTGAGGACCGACATCACCCTCGGGCGCTCACCCATGGTCGCTAGAGCTGTCGGAGGACGCTCCCGAGCAGCAGGCCCTCCTTCAGGCTTGCCGCGATCCCTTGGAAGCTCCAGCGGCCGAAGCGACCGGCGGGCTCGATGCCACACTCTTGACAGACGGCGGTCGCGCGAGAGACCCAATCGCTGCCGGGTCTGCGCCACGTGTAGGCGACGTCGACCCAGGTCGGATCGACTGCCTCCACTTTATCGATGAGCCCACTCTGCTGAAGTTCGGCGATGATCTCTCGGACGAGTCCCTGTGTAGCCTCGGAGGACGGACGCCGCCCTCCTTGGAAGGCCGTCTCGACGTAGATCGAGGTTCGGCTAGGATCGTCCTGCTGCCCCTCCGGAAGAAACAGCGGATCTACATTTGAATAGTAGCCGATTCGATGAAAGCCGGAGCGGCTGTCCGGCACGTAGAGCCAGTGATAGCCGTTTCTGGCCAGCGGCGTGTCGGGCAGCGTGGCGCCGAGGTTGAGGACGAGCACTGAGGTATAGGGATCCGGCGGCCCAACGCGGGCGCCGAGCCCGGCCATCTCGACGACACGATTCAGAGGAGCCGTGGCCACAATCGTGTCGTATGGAACGGTTCGGCCATCTCCCCGCTCCAGAGTGCGAGTGGCCGGATCGATACGGCTCGCCGCCATCCCATACGTGATGTCGCAACGCTGGGCCAGCCACCTGCTCACCCCGTCCAGTCCGCGAGCAGGGTAGAGAAAAGTCGCATTGTAGCCAGCGTCGCTATTTTCCCGCTCCGCGCCGCGGCGAACCTGCGCCGTGTCGATCGGCGACTTGTAGCCATCCTGTGGAGCGATGTGACGGAAAAGTCCGGCGGTATATCGTTCGTGGAACGGATCGAAGAAAATTCGGCACAGCGTGGCTCCGAACTGCTGCTGAAGCCAGGCGGCCATGGTTTCGGGTTGGCCATCCGAATTCCCCGCGAGGATTTCTGCTAGGGCGGTATCCCGCATCGCCCTTGGCAGGGCGAAGAGATTATCCTGGATCGGGTAAGGCACGAAAAGGCTACGAAGATCCCGGGAATATTCCTGGGCACCAAGGAAGAGCACCGCAGACCGCCGACGATAGGTGCGCACCTCTGAGGCACCGGCGATCAGTCGATTGACCGTCGGATCGCTGCCGAATATCCAGTGTCCCCCACCCAGCTCGAATCGATAGCCTTCACGCTCGTAGGAGGCGCAGATACCTCCGGGATGATCGAGGCGCTCCAGAACCGCGAAGCCGCTCGTCATCCCGGCGGCTAGGCCGGTCATTCCTCCGCCAACTATCCAACCCTTCATAAGACTCCTACCTGGAACAGCGCTTTCCGATACGTTGGTCAGATGAACACTGCCCCGGCGGCACCAAGGCATGCGAGGCCATTGCAGATTGGATCCGCGAAAGCTCCGCGCGTATGCCTCTCGCGAGGCAAGAGCCCGAACATCATACCAAAAGAAAGTTCTCTGCGGCGGTTACGGTTCGACGCTCACAGGTTGGAGCGACGCAACAACGACCGACACGTCGGTCAGCTGAACACTCCCGCGGTGGCACCACGGATTATGCAAGGCTATTGCAGATCGCCGCCGCGAGACCCGCGCATGCCTCTCGGGACGAGAGAACGCACATACCATCCCAACGTCTTTCATCGGATTGCCATCCGCCGGTGAGCGATTTGGACGCGCACACGACACGCAATTCTTGCGCAAACAGGTGATGAGGTTGCACGCATCCTTGCCGCTCACGGAGCTGGACGGGGCTCACCAATTCGATCTTCGACGACAATTCGGATGGGCGTCAGCTCGTCGCAGACGTCACCTTCCGGGACAATATCGTGACGAGTGGTGGATACGTCTTCAACCCGAATGCGTCTTACCCAGGCAGGATCGAGGACCACAACGTCATCATCACTGATAACTCGTGGCGGAAGCGGTGGCACGTCTCCTCCCTTCGACGCTCGCCACCGGCAACGTCAACGCCATGACGGTCTCGAATAAGCCGACGTCAAGGCGGCGTCGACAGCCTGAGCCACCGAGTCTTTTCAATTACTTGAATCCCCTATGCATGGCAGCCACCTTGCAGCACTCGTACGCAGAGACGTAAATCCACAACCCGATAAAGGCAAACCATCCGAAAGGGTGGGACGCAAAGCTACTGGCCTAAGTCCCGGGCTCCCGGGATACGGCGGCAGAGTTGCCGGGCGAACACAGAGCCTCCTTTGGGCTGTGGCCTCGCACACGGCTTGAAGGAGGCTAGTAGTGATCTCGCGAAAGAGACCGTCCCATTGCATTGCCATCGCAGTCATGCTCGCTCTGTCTGTCCTCATCTGGCACGCTGAAACCATCGCAGGCCAGCTCACGGGGTCCTGGGCCAACAGTGGCGGCGGTGCGACCGGAATCTCGGTGGAGCGCAGCCTGGGCAGCACGGGCACGTTCACCGAAGTTGCGACGACGTCAGCCACGGCCACGTCGTACAC